>OGCI01001701.1_pt1 | contig 17233 bp, 13 predicted proteins | sample 1570021 | NCBI WGS metagenome assembly OGCI01 (sample SAMN06264664, study PRJEB24512) | hot springs metagenome | isolation source: Hot spring water | place: South Africa: Tshipise | collected 2015-06-21 | reverse complement strand
GGACACCTCCTTGCTCTGCTTCTTTTACTACAAAGCAAGTATAGGGGGTGTCCACCATGTTTCTGAACCTAGACACACATGTGAAAGTGCAGCCGTTAGCCGGGGTTGCGCGGTTGCCGGCACGCCGTGCGCGAGCCCGCCTGCGGAACGGAACCCGTGCTACCGCCGCACGCTCCGGCGAAGGACGAGAAGCGCTGCGCCCGAGAGGCGGCATCCTCGCCGCGCCGCGCGAACGGCGGCGCGTGGCCCGCCGGTTGGCATTGCGGACAGGGAATCCGTTATTATGGTCGTGTTCCGCCTTTTCCGGCATTGCGTCTCGTCTTTGCGGCGGCCCCGTTAACGGTGCAAGGGAGGTTGGGGGATGGAAGCCTTGAAGCCCGCCAAGCAATTCAGGGAAGAAGAATGCACGCGCTGCGGCATGTGCTTCAGCGAGTGCCCGGTGATGGACCTTCCCGTAAGAACGGCCCGGCTGGAGATCGCCAGGCTCATCGCCGGGGAGGCCACGCGCCACGTCCTTCGCAAATGCACCAGTTGCTTCGCCTGCGATTACGTATGCCCTCATGGCTGCAACCCCGCCGAACTGGTGCTGCAGAGGTGGCACGAGCAGTACGAGCGGCATGGGCTTCCCGTAAGGGCCATATATTACTCGCCACACGAGACACTCAATTTCCGCACCTACGTGGTGGCGAGGATGCCTGCGGAGGAACGGGAGATCATCCACGCCTGGGCCGATCGTTCCCCCAGCGAGGAGATCCTCTATCCGGGCTGCAACATCATAACCGCTCCCTTCCTCACCCGCACCAGGGCGCTGGAGGGGATGGATATCCGGGGGACACTGGATTACTGTTGCGGTGAGACCTATTACCGCATGGGACCTTTCCGCGAGGTCAAGGGGGTGGCGCGCCGCCTGGAGAAGTATTTCTGCGACCTGGGCGTCAAGCGCGTGAACATCCTCTGCACCGCCGGCTGCAACATGTTCCTGAACGTCCTTCCGGCTTTCGGGGCCGACTTCGACTTCGAGGTCCGCCCCTACCTCCCCGTCATACTGGAAAGACTGGAGGTGGGCGCCCTCCCGGTCAGCAACAAGCTGGAGGGGACGGCCACCATCCAGGAATCGTGCTACGGGAAGCGCCTGGGGGAGGAGTACATGGACGTGCCCCGCAGGATCCTGGAAAGAATAGGCTTGCAGGTGGTGGAGGAATCACGCCGTCCAGGCAGAGATACCGCGTGCCGGCGATTCCCGAGGCGCCGCTTTGCGAAAACGACGGGGGTGAGGAATGATGCGACAGGCGGGGTTCAGGTTCTTCCGGGAAGACCTCTGCAACCGCTGCGGCGACTGCTTCACGGCATGTCCCTACCTGGAGCTCTCCCGCGAGGATGCGGTGAAGGAACTGGCGGACCTCATCGATAAGGGCGCCTCCCGGGCGCTGGAGGTGTGCAACACGTGCCATACCTGCGACCTGGTTTGCCCCCAGGGGGCCGATCCGTACGAACTGGTGCTGGAGCGCTGGTGGGAGCGGAGGCAAGAAGGCCTCCCCACCACGGCGCGGCTGGTGACCCCCTCCGAGCCCTGCAACATCTGGTCCAGCCTCAAGGCGGTCATGCCGGAGGAAGAGCTCGCGCTGTCGCGTTCCTGGGACGACTTCTCCCCCTGTGAGGAGATCTGCCTCACCGGTTTCTACACCAACGTGGTCCCCTACCTGATGCAGGCGAAGGTGCTCGCGGGGCTGCCCAAGATCGTGGGGTCGGAAGCCCTCTTCGGGTGTGCCGGGGATATTTACAAGACGGGCCGCTTCGATATGGTGGAGCAGATCGCCAGGCGACTGGAGCGCGTGTTCGGCGACATGGGCGTGAAGCGGGTGATATGCTCCATGAGCGCCGAGGGCATGGTGCTCAAGGACATCCTGCCCCGGAGGTTCGGCGCCGGTTTCGGGTGCGAGATAACCACCCTGGACGAGTGGCTTCTGGAGAGGTTGCGTTCGGGAGAGGTCTCCCCCGTCAGGGAGCTGGGCATGAGGGTCACGGTGCACGATAACTGCCTCTCAAAGCTGGAGGGAGGACGGCTGCAGGAGATCAACCGGGAGATCGTCACGCGCACGGGATGCGAGATATTGGAGATGAGGCATCACGGCGAACGATCCCTCTGCTGCGGGTTCGGGGCCGCCGCCGCAAGGTTCAGGGTGATGGACATCATGTCCTCGGGATACCGGCGCCTCAAGGAGATGGAGGAGACCGGGGCGGACGCCGCGGTGATCTACTGTCCCGCCTGCCTCTTCATCCTCTCGGTGATAAAGGAGATGGCAGGCAGCAGGATGCCTTTCTACCATCCCGTCGAATTGGTGGAGATGGCGGCCGGAGGACAACCCGTCCGCCGCCACGAGGAGAGGGCCTGGGATATCATGGCCGTCATCTCCAATCACCTCGTGAAATTCGCCCTCTTCCCGAGCCATAGAAGGATGTTCCAGCCGGCCTCCATACCCCCCGAGCCGGAGAGCCTTCCCGAGCTCCCCGCGTGGGACAGGCGGCGCATGAAAGCGCTGGCGTTCCTCTATCACGGGCCCGTCGTCCAGAACAGGGTCACGAGGCGCGCCCTCTCCCTGGGGTTCAAGGCGGTCGTGGGGATCTACGGCGCGGTGCGGGAAAGAAGGCTCGGCATAAGGCCGCGGTGAGGCAGCCTGAAGGGCCGCGGCTCATCCCGTCCCCGGTCGGCGCCGGGAAGGGATCTCAGGGAAGTCGCGCGTCACCGGGCAACGCAGGCCGTAACGGCGAGAGGCCGGGCGGCCGAGGAAGGCCCGTGCGGATATGGTAATATATGGATATTATTAGCGCGGTCGTGAGGACTGGAGAGCATACCGGAGGGAGGTGCGGCTCTTGAACAGGGGGGAGTTCGACTATTTCCGCTACGAGGACTGCGATCTCTGCGGGGAATGCCTGGCGCGCTGCCGCTACCTGGCCCTCACTCCCCGTGAGGCGGTGGAGGAAATGAAGCGGCTGGTGGCCGGCGAGCCCACCAGGGTGGTGCACCGCAGGTGCATAAGCTGCTATGCCTGCGACGTGTTCTGCCCTCACGACTGTCATCCTTACGAATTGATAATCAGGGCCTGGCACGAACGCTACCGCGAGCGCGGGCTGCCGGTGAGGGCCTCCTACCTCATGCCCGCGTCCCACCCCAACTTCCGCAGTGACCTGGTGAGGACCATGGCCCCCTGGGAACAGGAGCTCATACGCACCTGGAAAGCGACCCCGCCCGAGGGGGAGCTGGTCCTTTATCCCGGCTGCAATGCCCTCACCCTCCCCCACCTCCTCCACGGCCCGCACATGGACGGGATCGTGGTCTCGGGCGACTTCGAGCTCTGCTGCGGCGAGATGTACTTCCGCATGGGCCTCTTCGACGTCGTCGAGAGGGTCGCCGAGAGGCTCACCGCTTATTACCGCGGCCGCGACATCGGCACCATGCTCTTCGCCTGCCCCGCCGGGTTGAACCTCTTCCGCAACGTCCTGCCGGGTCAGTTCGGGGCGGATTTCTCCTTCCGGACCAGGTACCTGGGGGACTATATCCTGGAGAAGGTGGAGTCCGGCGAACTGGGCCTGAAGCGGGAGCTGAACCGCTCCGTGGCCGTGCACGACTCCTGCCACGGACGCGTGCTGGGCGACGAGGTCACCGCCAGCACGCGCAAGCTCTACGCCCTCATGGGCCTGGAGACGCGGGAGATGGTCGGCGATCCCGCCGACGGCCTGTGCTGCGGCATGGCCGCCGGCTGCAACCGCTACCGCCCCGAGGACATGTACCTGGCGGCGGTCAAGGAACTGCGCGCGGCCGCGAGGACCGGCGCCGGCGAGCTGGCCACCTACTGCGGCGGCTGCCACCTGACGCTGGCCATGATGCGCTGGCTCTTCCCCACCCGCCAGCCCGTGCGTCACCTGCTAGAGTACCTTAAGGAGGCTCTGGGAGAGGATCCTTATTACCCCGCGCCCCGCCGCACCCTCCGCATGTTCGCCAACGTGGTGCGCAAAGCCTTTCCCAAGCTCGCCTCCCGCCGCACCTACCGCATCGAGATACCGTCTCCATGAACCGCGGTGCCACGGGTGCGCCCAAGCCGACACTCTGGGGCCACGCCTCATCTGTCGCCTTTTTCGGCCCGCGGACGAGGGTCAGGATCTCGCCCCGCACCACGAAGCCCGCCACGCACAAGGAACCCGGGCAAAGGTGCCTTGCCGCGGCCGAAACCGCAGTCCCCCATGGCGGTCTCAACCCGATCGCGGATGCTCACGGCAGCGGGCAACATGCATCCCCCGCGCGCATTTCCGCCGCATGCCGGAAGCAGCCATTCACCCCGCAAAGCCGCCCGCGGACGCCGCGGTAATCGCTGTCACCAGGCGGCGTTAAAATTCTTTCGCAAGACGGACAATCTCTCAACCCGGGGAGTACCGGAAAGAAAGGCTCCCGCGCGTGATGGAGGGGTACGTGCACGGGTTTGGCAGTCTTCCCAAGGAGGTGACAAGGCGGTGCGGGACGCGACGTCCGGCCTGAACGGGTTGAACCGCCTCGCAGAAGGCATCCGGGAGTTGTGCTCCAGCCATGTCCTGGAGGAAAAATGGCTGCTCGCGCCGTCCTACCGCGTGGCCTTCCAGTGGCTGGAGAGGGTGGCGCTCTCGGGCCAGCCTGCCGTGAACGTGCGCCTGAAGACCGTCCCCTCACTCGCGCTGGAGCTGGCCTCACCCCGCATGGCGGCGGAGGGGCTTTCGCCGCTCCGGAGGCTGGGGCTGGAGCTGCTCGTCTACGAACTGCTCCGCAGGGACCGCCAGATCACAGGTTATCTCTCGCGGCTGCGTGCAAGTCCAGGCCTCGCGAAGGCGGTCTCACGCAGCCTCCTTGACCTGAGGCTCGCCGGGCTCAGCGCAAAGGACCTCCGCGCGCGCGACTTCGAGGCAAGCGACAAGGGAAAAGAGCTGATCCATCTGCTCCGAGCCTATGAGGAAGAGACGCGCAAACGTGGGCTCGCCGACTACGCGGAGACGTTACGTCTCGCCGAGGAGTCGCTGCGCGACGGCACCGCGCCCCTTCCAGGTGATGTTCTCATCGCCCTTCCGGCGGACATGGAGAAAGGGCTGTGGGGCCGCGAGTCGTCCTTCGTCGACGCGCTTCCCCGGGAACGGCTGCAGCCGCTGCCGGTGGACGACCCCGAGGGCGAGCGGGAAGGGGAAAGCGACGCCTCCCTCCTGCGTTACATACGACGCCCCACGGAGGCGCCTTCCCCCGGGGGAGACGGGACGGTGGAGTTCTTCCGCGCTTTGGGCGAGGCTAACGAGGTGCGCGAGGTCCTCCGCCACTGCCTGGAAAGGGGCATCCCCTTCGACGAGGTCGAGATCCTGCACACCGACGGCGAGACCTACGTTCCCCTCATCTACGAGATCTGCACCCTGCTGGTCCCGGAAGCGGGGGGCGCTCCACCGGTGACCTTCGCGGAGGGGATACCGCTGCGCTACAGCCGCCCGGGTCGCGCCCTCGCGGGCTGGATGCAATGGATCCGGGAGGGCTTCCCCCAGACGGCGCTTGCTCGCCTGGTGGAGGACGGGTTGCTGCGCCTCGAGGGTATGGATGAGGCGGGCTGGAGTTTTTCCCGCCTGGCCGCCCTGCTGCGCACCCTCCCCATCGGAAGCGGGCGCGAACGCTTCCGCGAGGCCTTCGCCGCCGCCCTCCGGGCCTGCGAGGAAGGGGATGGTGACGGGGAAGAGGGCGACGAGGAGAGAGGTGCGAGGCGGAAGTCACGGTCCCAGGGACTCACCATCTTGAGAGACTTCTGTCTCGAGCTTCTCGATGCTCTGCCTGATGATCTGGAGGATGCGTCCGGGATGCTGTGCGCGATCAAGGACCTGCTCCGCGCGAGGGTCCGCTGCGGCAACGAGCTCGACGAGTACGCGCGTAAGCGCCTGCTGGACATGGAGAGCGAAATCGCTTCCATCGCCCATGAGACATCCCTGCGGGGAAGCGCTGTCATTTCATGGGTTGAGGAGCAGACGACGACGGAGGTGGTGGAAGGGAAAGGCCCGCGCCCGGGGTGCCTCTTCGTCGCTCCCCTGCTTTCGGGAGGCCATTCGGGGCGGCCCCACACCTTCATCCTGGGGCTGGACGACGGCCGCTTCCCCGGCTCCGTCCTGCAGGACCCCCTGCTCCTCGACGGGGAACGGAAGAAGCTTTCCGAGAGCCTGCCCACTTCTTCCCAGAATATGGAGGCGAAGTCGGAGGGACTCTCTCTTCTCATGGCCAGGCTTAGGGGGGAGGTGACTCTGAGCTACAGCTCCCGCAACCTCGCCGAGGACAGGGAGACCCTCCCCAGCCCGGCGCTGGTCTCCGCCTACAGGATCTTGAGCGGGAAACGCGACGCTACCCTCGAGGACCTTCTCTCCTCCCTCCCGCCGCCCGCTTCCTTCGCCCCCACCTCCGGGCGGGGGTTTCTCACCATGTCCGAATGGTGGCTGCACCGCCTCTGCGAATGCGGACCGGTCGCGGGCGCCGAGGGGGCGGTCGCCGCGGCCTTCCCCCACTTAGGCCGGGGGGCGGAGGCGAGGCGCGCGCGGGAGAGCGATAAATTTACGGAGTACGACGGGTACGTCCCGGAAGCGGGGAAAGACCTGGATCCCACCGCCGAGGACGGGCCGGTGCTCTCCCCGCGCCGCCTCGAGGTGTTGGGAAAATGTCCCATGGAGTATTTCTTCGCCCACGTGCTCGGCATCAGCCCTCCCGAGGAGTTCACCTACGAGCCCCATGCCTGGCTGGACGCGATGGAGAAGGGATCCCTCCTGCACCGCGTCTTCCACGCGTTCTACCGTGCCCTCAAGGAGAAGGGGGAGTCCCCCTCCTTCAAGGGCCACAGGGAGCTGCTGGAGAAGATCCTGGAGGAAGAAATCGAGGAGATGAAGGCGAGGAAGCCCCCTCCCAACCCGCAGGCTTTCGCGGAGGGAAGGGAAGAACTGCTCGCAGCGGGGGTCGTCTTCCTCAAGGAGGAGGAGGCATTCCGCGACGAAAGAGCCCCACTCTACTTCGAGGTCGACGTGGGGTCGCAAAGGGAGGGCGGCGATCCCGCAAGCCTGCCGGAGCCGGTGTCAGTGGCGCTACCAGGAGGTGGCCAGGTTAGGGTACGCGGCGTCATCGACCGCATCGACATGCTCACGGGAGGAGACAGGGAGCGCTTCTTGGTCATCGATTACAAGACGGGATCCGCGAAGAAATACAGAGAGAAGGGTCCCTTCCACGGCGGGAGGTTCGTGCAGAACTGCCTCTATCTGCCGCTGGCGGAAGCCTGCCTGAAACGGTGCTACCAGGACCCGGAGATCGCCGGCTTCGAATACTATTTCCCCAGCGCGCGGGAGCATGGGGAGCGCGTGGCCTGGGACGCGCGCGAGCTTGAAGAAGGCCGGGAAGTAACAGCAGACCTCTGCCGCCTGCTCGCCGCGGGGTGCTTTCCCTCAAGCGATGACCCTGAAGACGTGAAGTACAGCGACTACCGGCTCGCCTTCGTCGACGCGGAAAGGTGCGTCGAACAGCTCAGGGAAAAACTCGCCAATCCAGAGAACACCGTTCTTGTTCCCTTCAGGGAGTTGCGCGAGCGGAAGGGAGGCGAGGCGAGATGAGCACGAGCGGGAAAGCGGGCAAGGAATACCTTCCCGACCTCGCCGAGAGGGAGAGGATAACCAAAGAGCTCGACGCCAACATGCTGGTGGAAGCGGCGGCAGGGACGGGGAAGACCACCGGCTTGGTGGAGAGGATGCTCGCCCTGCTGCGCATCGGCAGGTGTGAGAGCGTCCGCAACCTGGTGGCCATCACCTTCACCCGCAAGGCGGCGGGCGAGATACGCAGCCGCTTCCAGGTGGAGCTGGAGCGGGCGGCGCGCGAGGCGGAAGGCGAGGAGAGGGAACGCCTGGAGCGCGCCCTGGAGGAGCTCGACCAGTGCTTCATGGGCACCATCCACTCCTTCTGCGCCCGCCTGCTGCGGGAGCGGCCGGTGGAGGCCGGGGTGGACCTCGACTTCCGCGAGATGGACGACCTGGAAGACAGGATGCTGCGGGAAGAGGCCTGGGATGGCTTCGTCTCCCGCATCACCTCCCACGATCCGAGTGAACTGCTGGGCGAGCTGCGGAGGCTGGGCATGAGCCTCTTCGACCTCAAGTCCGCCTTCATGGACTACGTCGACTTCCCCGACGTGGAGGAATGGCCCCTCCCGGAGGAAAGGGACCTCGAGGGCCTCTGCGAACATGACAGGGAGAAACTGGAAACATACCTGCGGCATATGGAGGAGCTGCAGACCAGGCTTCCCGACAATGAGGGGAACGACAAGTTGATCCCACTGATCAGGCGGCTGCCACGCGTGGCCTCTCACCACGAACTGGAGCGCCCGGAGGAGCTCATGCGGGTGCTGCAGGAATTCGACCGCAACGTAAAAATCGTCCAAAAGGTATGGGAGCGAGGTTCGGGGTTGAACAAAGAGTATGCCAAGGAGGAACAGCAAAGCTGGGACCGCTTCCGTGAAGAGGTAGCGGCCCCGGCCCTCAGGGCCTGGCGGGAGGCGCGCTACCGCGCGGCCATGCGCGCTCTCGCCTCCGCGGGCGAAGAATACCTGCGACTGCGCGCCGAGCGCGGCTGCCTCAGCTTCCAGGACCTGCTCATAAACGCCGCGCGCCTGCTGCGCGAGAACCCGCACGTCAGGGAGTACTTCCAGAAGCGCTTCACCCATCTGCTGGTGGACGAGTTCCAGGACACCGACCCCGTGCAGGCGGAGATGATCTTCCTCCTCACCTCCTGCGACGCCGGCGAGAGGGACTGGCGCCGCTGCCTCCCCCGCCCGGGCTCCCTCTTCCTGGTGGGGGACCCCAAGCAGTCCATCTACCGTTTCCGCCGCGCCGACATGGCCATATACCAGGAAGCGAAGCGGCTGCTCCGGGAGAGCGGGGGGGTGGTGATCCCCCTCTCCACCAATTTCCGCTCCCTCCCCCCGCTCATCGAGTGGGTCAACCGCGTCTTCGGACCCGTTGAGGATATCCCCGCGGAGGAAGAGGCCAACAGGTTCCCCGCGGGGGATACGGAAGCCTCCCCGAGCTACGTCCCCCTGCAAGAAGGTCGCGAGGGGGCCGGAGAAGGAGCCTTCCAGGGCGTGTACCGCCTCCATGTCCCCAAGGAGCTAAGCAACAAGGGGCTGATAATCCCTTATGAGGCGGACCTCATCGCCCGCTTCATCCGCCATGCCCTGGACACGGGGTTGACCGTCCCCCGCACCCGGAAGGAGCTGGAGAGAGGCCTGACCCCGGAGGCGACCCCGGAGGACTTCATGATCCTCACCCGCTATAGATCCAACATCCCCGTCTTCGCGGAAAAACTGCGTGCGTACGGCGTGCCATGCCGGGTGAGCGGAGGGGCGGCCCTCCAGGAGGTCGAGGAACTGTGGCTGCTCCGCCTATGCCTGCAGGCCGTGGTCAGGCCCGAAGATCCCGTGGCCCTGGTAGGCGCCCTCCGCAGCGAGCTCTTCGGCATAAGCGACGCGGCCCTCTACGCCTTCAAGAGATGCGGCGGCTCCTTCTCGTTCTATTCGCAGGTACCCGAAGGGCTGGGGCCGGAACAAGGCGAGGCTTTCGCTGATGCCTTCCTGCGCCTGCGGAGATACCGTGAGTGGCTCTTCCGCATGCCCCCTGTCGCCGCCGTCGAGAAGATGGTGGACGACCTGGGGCTCGCGGCACTGGCCGCGGCCCGCCCCGGGGGAGACATGCGGGCGGGGGGGCTCGCCAAGGCGGTGGAGCTACTGCGCGGCTCACAAGCGGCGGGGTGGAGCAACGCAGAGATGCTGGACTTCATGGAACTCCTCTTAGCGGGGGATGACCAGCACGACGGCATGTCGGCGCGCTCCGGGGAGCCCCCGGCGGTGAGGGTGATGAACCTCCACAAGGCCAAAGGCCTGGAGGCCCCCGTCGTCTTCCTCGCCGACGTCACTGGTGAAACCAGGCGGGATGTGGGGCGGCACATCGACCGCTCCGGGGACAAGGTGAGGGGCTATCTCTGCATCGGGCGGCGTGTGGGCCAGTTCGGGAATGAGCTGCTAGCCCATCCCAGTCATTGGGAGAGCATATCTGCACGGGAGAAATATTACCAGGATATGGAAAACATCCGGCTGCGCTACGTGGCCGCCACCCGCGCCGGCGCGGCCTGCATAGTGAGCACGAGGGAGAGCCGTAAAGGAGACAACCCCTGGCACCCCTTCGAGCCTTTCGTGAGCGACTGCCAACCCCTGGAACGGCCGGAAGTGGACGTGCGCGAACCCGAAGCCGTACCCGTGGACGGCGGGGAGGCCGTCCGCGCCGCGGAGGAGCTGCGGGCATCCCTGGAAAGGGCACGGGATGAGAGCTACCGCGTGCTGGCCGCCAAGGAGTCCGCTCTCGCCGGGACGAAAATGGTGGGCGCGGCAGGCGTCGAGGAGGTCACGCCGCCCACCGCGCCGGAACGGGAGCGCCGCCGGCCGGAAGATGAGACCCCGCCGGAGAGCCCCGGCGGGATCGGGGAGGGCGAGCACGGCATGGCCTGGGGCGAGGTCGTGCACCTCCTTCTACAGGGGCTGGCAAGGGAACCCGAAGGGGACCTCCTTCCCCTCGCCCGCGCCGCCCTGGACGATAAGGGCCTGCCGGTCTCCCTGGCGGAGGAGGCGGTGCGCACAGCCACCGCCATCACCAGATCGCTCCTCTGGCGGCGCGCGCAGGAAAGCGAGCTCCGCCTGGCGGAGGTCCCTTTCCACGTCCCCTGGGAGGAGGAGGGCGGCGTCCCCACCATGATGCGGGGGAGCATCGACCTCGCCTTCAGGGAAGAGGACGGCTGGGTGCTGGTGGACTACAAGACCGACCGCCTCGCCGGGAGGGACCCGCGGGAAGTCGCGGGCCTCTACGCCCCGCAGCTGCGCGTCTATGCCCGGGCATGGGAGAAATGCACGGGCCAGAAGGTGAAGGAAGCCCTAGTGTGCCTGGTGGATGCGAGTTCCGTCCACCGCGTGTCCTGAGGGAAAGATCCCCCGCACAGGCTCCCCTGGTAGCGGCCTCTCCGCAGGCACACCGTGAATGAAGGCGGGGACCGTAGCGCCGCAAGGGAAAACCGGCGAGCCGGTAACCTGGCTTATGCACTTTCTGTCCTCTTCTTCAACCCGTACCCCACGTATCCAAGCCGTAAACAAAATAGTAGAATATCCGTAGGAACAGCATAATGAGCCGCAAAAAGGAAGCGGGTGGGGCATGGGAAGAAAAAAGCGCGAGCCGCGGGGAGCGGGGTTTCTCGCCAAGTTAGGTGGCCGCAAGCAGGATGCCGCGGGCACCGGGACCGAAGCGGAGCTCCCGGGGGCATCGCGTGCAGGGGAACACGGTGCGGGACCCGCAACGTCCGTTTGGGATGGCCCGCCGGCCATCCCGGAAACGGCCTCGTATCAATATTACAGTTCCCTCATCGACAACTCTTTCGATCTCATCTTCGTGGTGGACGTACACGGCAAGATACTCTTCATGGGTCCCTCCGTGGAACGCACGCTGGGATACAAGCCCCACGAGCTGGTCGGGAAGTCCTCCTTCGATTTCCTGCACCCCGAAGACCTGCCGACGGTGGTAGGTTTCTTCTCGCGCGGGGCCTCGCGGAGCGGGTTCTCCGGCAACGTCATCTGTCGCGTGAGGCGCCGGGGTGGGGAATGGAGGCACGTTGAGCGGTGGGCAACAACCTCCTCCACGATCCAGTCGTGCACGGCATCGTAGTCAACGCCAGGGACATCACCGACCAGATCCGTCTCCGTGAGGACCTGCAGCGCAGCGAGGAATGTTTCCGCTCCATCATCGAGGCCTCCTCCGATATCCTCGCCGTCCTTGACAGCGAGGGAACCGTGCGCTACGCGAGCCCCTCGGTGCGCGAGGTCATAGGCTATGATCCGCAGGAAGTGGTGGGACGGAGCCTCTTCGAGTTTACCCACCCGGACTACACGGGAGACAGCGCGGCGGCGCTCGCCTTGGCCGCCGGCCGGCCGGGAATCACCCGCTACGCGAACGTCCGCATACGCCACAGGGACGGATCCTGCTGTTATTTCGAGGCCGCCGCCAACAACCTGCTGACCAATCCCGCGGTGAACGGGATATTGATCATCGCCCGCGACGTGACGGAGCACCACCTGTGGGAGGGAGCGCTGCGGGAATCGGAGGAGCGCTACCGGCTTATCTTCGACCATTCGGGGGACGCCGTTTTCACGTACGACGCGGAGCTGAAGCTGACCGGAGTCAACCGCAAGGCGTGCGAGCTGATCGCCTACCGCCCCGAGGAGATACTGGGGCGCAACATCTTCGAGCTGGGTATCCTGCATCCGGATGATTACCAAACCGGTTTCCTCAATAACCAGAGGCTGTTCGCGGGAGAGATCGCCCACGCCGAACTGAGGTTCCTGCGCAAGGACGGCAGCGTCCTCGTCGGGGAGGTAACCGGAGCCCCTCTCTTCAACCAGCAGGGAAAGGTGGTTGAAGTGATCAACATCGCGCGCGACATCACGGAGAGGAAAAGGAGCAGCGAGAGGCTGGAGGCCCTCAACCGCTGCCTTCTCAACCTGGGACCCGATCCCCTCGAGAACATCACGAGCATCGTCTCCGTGGGAGGCGACCTCCTGACGGATTCAAGCTTGGCCTACTGCAGGCTGGACAAGGGCAGGTTCAGCTGCTTCGTGCCGGCGCAACGCCAGCAAGGCTTCTCCGCGCCCAAGGACCCGGAGCGGTTCCTTTCCTACCGCCTTATCACCTCCAATTTCTCGTCACCCATCACCTTCAACGACGTGGAGGACAAGGAGGCGGCCCGTGACCCGTTCCTCGGCCAGGGCGATTTCCATCGCCTGGCCGCCTTCCCCGTGCGGCTGGGGGAGAACACGCTCGGCTGCCTCTGCCTGTTTACCCGTGACGAACACGCGCTGCTCCCGGAGACCATGGGTTTCCTGGGTATGCTTGCTCGCGCTATCACCATAGAGGAGGAGCGCCGCGCCTACGAGGAGAGCATACGCCATTTCGTGGACATCGCCTCCCACGAGCTGCGCACGCCCCTTTCCATTATCAAGGGTTACGCGGATGCCTTCGTCTGCGGGGACCTCATGGAACTGAACGATGTGCAGATGGACAAGATACGCATCATCAACAGGAAAGCCGACAAAATGGCCAAGACCATCAACGACCTGCTCGGCCTCTCCCGCATCGAGAGGGGGAATTCGTGGTGGAAAAGAGCGCCGTCGACGCAAGGGCGGCGCTGGAATCCTCCATCGCGCAGATGCTGGAGCGGGGGGCGCAAAACCGCTTCCTCGTCTCCATGGCGGAGGGGCCCCTGGTCATCAGCGCCGATCCCGACAAGCTCACGGATGTGCTAATCATCCTGCTGGACAACGCCATAAATTACTCGCCCCCCCGCTCCGAGATCGAGGTCGAGGTGCTTCCCCAAGACGGCGGGGCGATCTTCTCTGTGAAGGACCGAGGGCCCGGCATCCCCCTCAAGGAATCGGAAGGGATCTTCGAGCGCTTTTACCAGCTGGAGGACTCCCGGCATCATTCCTCCACCGGCATGGGTTTGGGGTTGTTCATAGCCCGGGAGATAGTAAAGGGTCATGGAGGAAGAATCTGGTATGAAGCGCGCGAGGGAGGGGGGTCCGTCTTCTGCTTCACCATCCCCTGACCGCGCCGCGCGCCGCGGCCGGCTTTTACCCCGCGCTCCTGCCGCTTTACCGAGTACCGCCCCCTTCTACTCCCAGCGGAAGAACTTGGCAGACGCGGCGAAGGCCACCAGCGCCATCCCCCCCAACACGGCGAGATCCAGCCAAACCGTGAAGAGGGAGGCCGAGTTGATCATCACCTCCCGCAGCCCGTCCCCGAGATAGTAAAGAGGGAGGCAATGCGCTATGACCCTGACGGGAGCGGGCACCCACTCCACCGAAAAGAAGATGCCGGACAGGAACATCATGGGCATCCCGATGGCCTGGGCTGCCAGCCCCGCGCTGCGGGTGTTCTTGGTCAGGGAGGCGATGAGAAAACCGACGGCCAGGAAGGAAACGGAGCCCAGCAGTACCAGGACTGCGATATAGAGGTAGTTACCGCTTATCTTAAGCTTGAAGACCAGGCTGCCGAAGGCCAGCAGTACCGCCGCCTGCAGGAGCGAGAAGACCAGCACGGAGGCGATGCCGCTGGCCAGGAAAGTGGGGAGGCTGAGGGAGGAGACCTTGATGCGGCGCAGGATCCCCTTCTCCCGGTAGGTGGCGATCTCGAGAGCGTATCCCGTCAATCCGCCGAACATGATCACCATGGCCAGTATTCCGGGGATCATGAAGTCGATGTACTCGAAGTCCTCGACGTCCTGTTCCTCTTCCTCCCTGACCTCTATCAGCTCCGGAACCCCGGACATCGCCTGCTCCATCTTCCCCATGATGCCCCGCAGCGTAGAGGAAGTGATCTGCGCCGTGGTCAACTCCGACTGGTTGATGATGACGGTGACCTCCGAAGCCTTCCCCGCCATCAACCGCTCCGAAAACCCGGCGGGTATGATGAGCACGCCGTTCCGGTCCCCGTCCCTGAGAGCCGCCCTCTCCGCCTCCTCGTCCCCCACTTCCACGACGAGGGCATCGATGCCCTGGAATGCATTTATGACAGCCTGGCTAATCTCCGACCCGTCGAGATCCACCAGGCCGATTTTCAGCTTTACATCTCCCGCGCTGCCGAAGACTATTCCCAGGATGACCATGAGCAGGAGCGGGAAGATGAGCAACCAGAAAAGCGCCTCCCGCTGCCGCAGGGTCACCTTCAGGTCGTAGACGAAAATCTTGAGAAAGCTTCTCAAGACCTGATCCTCCTCCCGGTCAGCTTGAGAAAGACGTCCTCCAGGGACGCCCTTTTCATGTTGATCTCCTCCGCCTCCGAACCCTTCTCGTGCGCCAAGGTAAATATCCCCACCAGCGTCTCCTGGGGCGTCGCGGTCACCACGTGGAACTGGTCATCGTCGGCGAAGGCGCTCTCCACGCCGGCGATTCCGCTCACCAGCTCCACGTCCAGCGGCGGCCGCAGGCGGAAGGTGATGGTGCTTTCGGGCACGAATTCGCCGATGAGGTGGCTGGGGGTGCCGAGGGCGATGATCTTCCCGTGATCCATGATGGCCACCCGGTCGCAGAGCCGCTCCGCCTCCTCTATGTAGTGGGTGGTGAGGATCACCGTCTTGCCCTGCTCGCGCAGGCGCGCCACGATCTCCCATATCCTCAGCCTGGCCTGCGGATCGAGGCCCGTTGAGGGCTCGTCCAAAAAAACGACCTTGGGGTCGTTGATCAGGGCCAAAGCGATGGAGAGGCGCTTGTGCTGGCCGCCCGAAAGCTCGTTGATCCGCGATGTCGCCTTGTCCTTGAGCTCCGCCAGCTCGATGAGCTCATCCACGGGAAGTGAGCGCGGATAAAAACAGCTGAATAGGTCCAGGGTTTCCCAGACGGTGAGCTCCTCGATGAAAACGGTGGTCTGCAGTTGCACGCCGATGATCTCCTTCACGGCGCGCGCCTGGCTGCGTACGTCCAGGCCTAGGACGGTTATCTCCCCCGCGTCCGGCTCCCGCAGGGTTTCCACCATCTCCAGGGTGGTGGTCTTGCCCGCTCCGTTCGGGCCCAGGATACCGAAGATCTCGTGCTCCTCCACGTCGAGGCTCACCCCGTCCACGGCCTTGACGTCGCCGTAATATTTTCGCAGCTCTCTGATGGAAATCGCGCTCAACGCATGTCCCCTCGTCTCGATGCTTGACCCTCCAATTATAGCCGAATTATAGACGAGCCCCGCGTGCATGTCGCGGGCAGAGCGGGCATGGGGCCGGACCCCCGCACCGTGCACGCTCTCCTCCCCGACATACGTAAAGGGCGGGTTAATCCCGCCCCGCGGAGATCCGGCACATGCCCTTGCTATCGCGATTCCCCCCGCAAGCGCCTCTCCCAAGGCCAGGGAGGAAACGGTAGCCGGCCACGCGCCGAGGCGCGCTTACACGGCGGCCATCATCTCCCTTTCCTTTTCCATTCCCTCATCCAGAGTGCCCTTATCGCGTCCGTGCTTCCCCTCCACGGGCATCCTTGTCCTTGTAAATAAGGGGAGCTTCTCCTCCCGCAAGTAGTCGTACAGGCAGACCTGGCACATGCCGAACTCTATCGATCCCGCGCTGCCACAACGCTCACACCGGCAAAGTTCGCACAAAACCCGATCACCTCCCGACAACGAGAATATTCCTATCTATTTCTAGCAAAAGAATCTGACTTTTATTATTATATTTTATATTTATCAGTGTCAATAATTATGATTATATTTGACATATTATCTCGGATATTGTATAGAACTCATATGGAAAGGCGCGCAAAGGCGAGGCAAGGTCGTGTACCCGGTCCGAACGACGAACCTCTCTATACCATAGGGGTCGTCTCGCGCATGCTGAATTGCGAACCCAGCGTTCTCAGGCGTTATGAAAACGCGGGCCTGGTGCGACCGGGCCGCACGGAGGGGAATACGCGCCTCTATTCCAACAACAACGTGGAAACCCTGCGCGCCGTGCACAAGCTCATGGACGAGGAGAAGCTCAACGTGCGCGGGGTGCGCATGGTCATGCGCCTGCAGGAGGAGATAAGGGAGCTGCGGGAGAGGGTTGAAGAGCTGGAGGAAACATTACAAGCCTTACAGCAAGGTAAGGCCGGTGATTGATGTCTCCCGGGAACAGCAGGTAAGCGGCGGAGGGACTCTTTTTACTATTCTTACCCTGACCATGCCGCGGCTGCCACCTCTCGCTTTCCCCTATGCCGCACGGGCCTCGCATCTCGCGCGCAAGGCAACCGTACGTCATCCGCGTACGATTCATGCCTCGCGGGAAAACCCCTTCCAGGCGCCGCTTGGGCGCCGGGGAGCCGGTGCCCGCCTGTGACCCACTACTTTGCCTTGGGCTCCTTCCTCTCGAAGGTATTCTGTGAATCGCAGTTAGGGCATTTCTTGGGCTTGCAGCGGGAATCCCTCACGTAGCCGCACTTCTTGCATACCCAGTCCGCCATGGGCTTCACCTCCCGCGGTATCCTTCCCGCAAGCGATATTATACCCACGCGGCGCGAGGGCAAAAAGCCTTGGCGAAAATGTCTAGGTTCAGAAACATGGTGGACACCCCCTATACTTGCTTTGTAGTAAAAGAAGCAGAGCAAGGAGGTGTCCA
>OGCI01001700.1_pt1 | contig 17234 bp, 12 predicted proteins | sample 1570021 | NCBI WGS metagenome assembly OGCI01 (sample SAMN06264664, study PRJEB24512) | hot springs metagenome | isolation source: Hot spring water | place: South Africa: Tshipise | collected 2015-06-21 | reverse complement strand
ACACCCCAAAGGGCAAAGGATTTTAAGTCCTTCGTGTCTACCATTCCACCATCTCGGCTGGACTAATTTTAGTAGGGCATACAAAACTGATTAAATTTAATTAAATTGTCAATTTTTGTACCAACTTAAACTTAGATTTTGAGACAAAACTAGGGTTTTTAGAAAAACTCTAGGTTCAGAAAAAGGTAAGATTTTTTAGTTAAAATAGTAAAACATAGCTTAGATTCTTTGGGTATGAATTTTTTTTAAAAAAACTGCAGTATTTTCATTGTTTGAAGTAATTCAAAATGGTTTTTATAGCTTTTATTCAAAACATATTAATAACTTGTTTAACTAATAAAACCCTTTTTAACTAAAAATTCCATTACCTCCTACTCGCTGATATAAACCATCTCGTCGAATAGTTTTTTTATCTACTAACATAAGGTAAATGATCTCATCGTTATTTTGATCTATAATAATTTGACCGATGTTACCAATTGGTGTTTGTAAGCCAATTTTATCGCCTGTACTCCAAGTTTTCCCACCATCCTTAGTTTCAAAAAGTTTATTGTTTACTGCCACCATCATTCTTTGAGGGGCTTGAGTTGGGTGGGGGAATATATCATATGTTTCGTATTCTTTAGCCTCCGTCGGTAAAGATAGTCTGAGAAAAGTATTTTCTACAGAATCTGAAAACCAAATATTTTTGTCTGCTATAACTACCCAATAATTACCATTTTGAATAGGGAGAACTTTCTCATATAAAGAAAATTTTGGATTGTCTTTTTTAGGTCTTTGGCCAAATATTCCTATAGGTTGTTCACCTAGTGTTTGCTTGTCTTTTGTTAGTTCAACAATTTTCCAAGTTTCTCCAAAATCTTCAGAAAAAGCTAATCCTTGATTTTTAAGCAAAGCAAACAAAGAATTTGAGAAATCCTTATAGAATCCAATTTGGACTACAGTTTCTCGTTCAAAAGTATTCATTTTTTGCCAAGTTTGCCCACCATCCTGGCTGCGAATAATGGTATCTTTACCAGCTAAAGCATAGACATTTTTTGTATTTTCTGGATCAATGGTAACAAATCTCACAAAGCCGTCTTTTTCTACACTACTATAAATCTGACTAAAACTATTTCCCCCATTTTCAGTCTTAAAAATTCTACCAGTACTTTCAAATTGTCCCGTTATGTAAACAATTTCATCGTTTTTAGGATCAACAGCAAAATCTGTAGCTATAAAACTATTATTTCTTGCTAACCATGCATTAATTTCCCTTTGTATTTGCCTTTTTCCGGTTGCGGTACCTTCAAACCCAAAAACATATTTTCTTTCCCAGTTCTTACCGCCATCTACAGTTCTAAAAAAACCATTTTTTTCAGTCAAGAAGTATAAACTGTTGGTTCCTGTTTGAGCTATTTTAAGACCAGAAGCTAAATTTAATCCACCTTGCTTAACCTCACCAGTATATAGTTTTTCTGTATTGATGAAACCAAATCTATAACCCTTACCGTCTGGATTATCTCTTTTGATCAAACCCAATACTACTCCACTACTAGAACCACCAAACAAAGTACAGGAAGCAGCCGAAGACAAAATTGCCAAACAGGTAAAAATAATAATCAGAAATCTTTGCACAATAACTTTTGAGGATAATAACTTGATCATACCTTGATATGAACTGATATACGAGAGGCACATTTTATGGCACTAATTCAGTTTTGTCAAAAACAAATATTAAAAACTTGTTTTTTTTAATAAAATTATGTATAATGTGCTTTCACCTAAATGTAACCTTTAAAGTCGAAATTTAGAATAAAAACAAAAATTCTTTAATAAATATGATTAAAGATTTTTCCAGGCCAAATAATTTTACAGGTAACCCTAACGATTTAAATAACTTGTATCCAGAAGATAAGAATTTTGATAAAAAAGATATAAGTAAAAATTACAAGCCCATATTTCTAAATAATAATAGTTTTTTAAACCAAAATCCAAATACGAATCAACAGCAAAATCAATATAACCAACCTCAAGAAAATTCTTACAGACCGATCTTTCCTGCATCTAATTTTCAATACGAAAACTATTCCCAAAATTATTCTCGACAGATTCCAAATCTTTTTGATGTGAACATAGAGCCGCCTAAAGTTAAGCAATCTTTTAATAAAAATATAGGCTGTATTAACCAACCAGTCTCAAAGTCGCAAAAATTTATAACATTTTTAGCTAACCGCTGGAAAGTAATTTTGTTGATCGCTATTTTAATGTCAATTGTTGGTATAGGTAGTTGGTTTATTTATTTTAATAACCAAACTGTACCGGGACCATTTGAAGATGTAGAAGTAATCTTCGCAGCACCCACCGAATCACCTTCAGGAATTGCTAATACTTGGAAAATAGAAATAAAAAACCTAGAAAATGTAGATTTGTTAAATGTAGAGTTGAGATTACAATTTGATTCAAAATTTCGCTTTGAAAGAGCTATAACTCCTAACCCTAGTCATCCTCGAGGAAATGTCTTTTCTTTTGCTAGAATAGACGCTGCAAATAAAGTCGGAGGGACTTCATCTGTTTTAGTTCAGTTTGAAGGTATCTTAACAGGGAGAATTGATGAAGAAACCTTTATGAGTGGCGTGTTGATATATACACCTGAACCATTGATCAATTACCCTAACAATCGTCATGAAATCAAATTAGAACGAAAAACTACGGTAATCACTAAACCCTTGGTTACAGCGACTATAAATCCAGATGATATAGACGTAGAATCGGGTACTGAAACGATAATCAAAATTGTTTTTGAAAATCTTTCAAATCGTGATTTAAACAATTTAAGATTAAAAGTTGATTACCCTAACAGAGATGTTTTTGAATATATAGGCTCTGAGTTAATATTGTCTAATTCTTCCAGTCCTAGAACCAATCCAACTGATGGAAATAATATATGGGACGTAGAAACTTTACCTGAATCCTCTAGACAAGAGCTTTATGTTAAAGGCAAAATGAAAGGTCCGGAATTTACCGAGCATAGATTTGGTTTAGATATTGCCATTAAACGAGCTGATAATACTTACCAAAGTATTTTTAACACAAGCCGAGATATTAGAATAGTTCCCAGACCTTTAGTTTTGTCTACTTTTATTGTTGGCAAGCAAGCAAACCCAGTATTTAGGCCCGGAGAAACTCTAACTTTTCAAATTGACTATAAAAACCAAAGCAAAGATCTTATCAACAACATAGAGATTGTAGCTTCAATTAATGATCCAGCAGGGGTTCTAGATTTTACTACATTGAAATTTAAGAATGACATTATTGGTAACGAACAAAATAAAAATATTAGATGGGGTGGTCAATCTGCTAATTTTTTAGCTAGTATGCCCCCTGGTTTAGAAGGTAATATCCAGTTTACTATAAATGTAAAAAAACAAGAAGACATGATAAATCCTTCACTAAATCAAGGTTCATATGTCTTAATACCTAAGGTCGAAGCTAAAGCTGACAATATTAGCTCCGTGATTGTACAAGGCCCAATATATAGAGCTTCTAGTTTTGTAAGTTTTTCTAATTCGGTTTCTTTTACAGAACATCCCGAAGACTCAACCAAAAGACTGTATAAAGTCAGGTGGATAATTACCACTGGACAAAATGCCATTAAAAATGTAAAAATTAAAAGCTCTAGCAGTCTTCCAAGTACCAGTTGGCAGTCTGATAGTATTACTCCAAAGGAACTTGGTCAGAATCTAAAGTACAACGCTACTAACGGTCAAGTAATTTTTGAAATAGATAGACTAGAGGCTCTTTTAGGTAGTCAAGATAAACCAGCTTTTTTTATTGAATTTGACTGGGAAGTTGGTATGCAAGCTGGTAAATTTGAAAATATACCTATTATGCGACAGACTAATTTTGAAGCAATTGACGAATTTACTGGAGAGGTGTATAAAATAAGTCTTCCCCCGATTACAACTAGTAAAGTTCGTTAATGTCAAAAATTTTACTAATTGCAGGTCGCACAGGTGGTCCGATAGTTCCTTTATTGACTATTAGTCAAAACTTAAAACGAGTTGATCCAGTAATAGTCGGAGTAAAAGGTGGCTATGAACAAAAAATAGCTGAGAGGCAAAAAATACCAATCTTATTTTTACCAGAAGTTAAGTTAAGACGGCCACCTACCAAAAAAAACCCGTGGACTCTGTTAATTTACGGCTTAGATATTTTTGGGAGTTTGATATTGCTAAATTATTCAATTCTTTTATCTTTATTCATTCTATTTCGACAAAAACCGAAGCTAGTTCTCTCAGCTGGTAGCTTTTTGGCGGTACCGATTATTTATGCAGCCAAGATATACAATTTCTTTTTCCGAAGAAAAATAAAAATATTAGTTCACCAACAGGATCCTTTACCGGGCTTGGCTAACAGACTAACAGTTAGATTTGCTAATCTTGTTAGTTATGTGTTTGATTACACTGCAGGAGTAAATTCCTACTTTGCTAGAGGTATAAAAATACCTAATCCGATTAATTTAGAAGATTTTAAAAGTGAAAATTTGATGAAAACAGTTTTAGAGATAGCTGAAACTCGAACCATTTTACATTTATTTTTTAGACATTTGAATCCAGAAAAACCTTTATTATTAGTATTTGGTGGAGCCAGTGGGGCTGAAAAAATTAACGATTGGTTAATAGAAAACTTAACCATCCTAAGAAGTAGGTTCAACATTTTACATTTAACAGGAGTTTTGCAAAAAAAAGAATATCAATTAACCGAAACTAGTGGTTACTTATCTATCCCAGAGTTAACTAACAAAGAAATGAAATTGGCTTTAAACGTGTCTGATGTAGTCCTGTGTAGAGCTGGTTTAGGATCTATATCTGAACTTTTATACTTACAAAAACCGGCATATTTAGTGCCTATACCTAATTCTCATCAAGAGTTAAATGCCAAACTTGTAGAAGATTATTTTTACATTTTAAATCAGGATAACCAAAATCAATGGGTGAGTAAGATATTCACAACTTATCCACAATTTTTCGACAATATTGAATATAAATCAACAGAAAGTATAGAAACAGAATTAGTTAATTATTACACAAAAATTCAACATCTAGTTGAGAAAGATTAAAAACGAAACTTTTTCTATCAATCTAAACATTTCTCATAATTTGGATTTAAAATTATTACTTTTATGATTAATTAACTTTTAAAAGTTAGTCTTTTAAGAAATTCTCAAAGTTGTTTTCAAAATTTACCAGCTAAAATTCTTACATTAAACATAATTACAACACAATGAAGACTGAGAATAAAGCAAAGTTTTATCAAAATGTTTTGTAATGTTGTTAAATAAAAAATAAATTTTGAACTTTTTGTTGACTACTTTTTTATTTACTTAAGTAAGTACATATTTATATAAATACCTTTCTTCTATCTTCTATAGCTTTAGCTATAGTCGCTTGATCTAGACTGTCTAAATTATAGTATAATGGTAAACCTTGAGCTAATCGAGTTAAATATATTTTGTCTTGTAAATTAAGTTCTTTGATTTTTTGATTTATGTATGCTGTAGTAGCTTCGGCAGCAAAACCGTTTCTAAAAAATAAGATCAGTTCAACGTTGTCATTACTTTGATCTAGAAGATTTTTAATTCTTCGGTGAAACAAATCATCAATTGTTGTGTCTGGCGGGAAAATATTATCCAAGGGAGAGATTAATTTTTTAAGGACATGATAAGTACCAAAATAGTTATGACTTTTTTCAATTATTAAAACATCGGTTGGTTTTTCTACGAGACAAATTTGTCGTTGATCACGGGATTTATTTTTGCAGATTTCACATAGCTCATCCTGAGCAAAGAAGCCACAGTTGCTACAAAACCGTACTTTTTGTCTAGCATTCATTAGACTATTTATAAGTTCGTCAAACTGGTTCTGAGTTAGTTGTAAAACATCAATAGATAGTTTTTGACTACTTTTTTTGCCAATTCCAGGAAATACTCTTAATTTTTCGGCTAACTCTTCTATAACAGACGGGAGCATAACAAAAATAAAACAAAATGCTTTCAATATTCAGCAAAAACTTCTTTTTTGGTCAAATCTATAATTAACGGTAAAACTGCCATTCAACGTATTGTTTCTTTAAAGCTTTATAAACTTTAATTTTGTATGTATATCATAAATTATTTTGATTTTATCCATATTTAAGTATTCTAAGAATTTTTAGTTTCCACATTAACCTCTATTTCAATAACTAAAATTTTTAGAAGTGCTGTTAAATATTTCTACATTTTTTTGATTGTTTTTTCATCCATTTCCAATTTATAAAAAAGTTAGCTCCCAAATCAATAAATTCACATTTCAATAAACTAATAACTGCACATTATAACTTACATAAAAAATCTTTTTACAACTTTTTCATTTTTTCATCACCTTTAAATTTTAAATTATATTTTAAATTACTATTTTTTAACCAAAATTTTACTAAAATCATTAGTAACTAACTGTTTATTCTGTCTACCCATAATAAAAATATTCAAAATATTCAAACCAAACTTTTTGTAGTACCTATTTGTCTAGCAAGTTTTACCATCAAAAATAACCTTTTTCCAGTTTTGTAGCCACTTTATCCCATCGGAGTTTTTAAATAATTGCCATTCATACAATCAATCGTATATTCATATATTTAGTTTAGAATATTTTTAACTTTATCCATAGCTGTTAGGTCAAAAGCACTAGTTTTCGCTCCCTGATCTAATAATTTTCTAACAACCCCTAAGGCTGGGGATTCTCTTGTGTCATCAGTATCGCCTTTGAAGACTAATCCCTAACAGTTAACTTTTTATCTCTAATGCAACCTTGAAAAAATTTAAAATTTTATTTGTAAATAGCTTCCTTTGATTTATGTTAACCAGTTGTGCTACTTCTAAAGTAGCAAACTTATAATCAACAGACTTAGTTGAAGTGATCAAGGCTTTTACATCTTTTGGGAAACATGGACCACCATAGTCTATACCAGCTTTTAAAAACTGATTGCCAATACGAGGATCAAGACTCATACCTAAGACTACTTGCTTTATATCTGTATCTATTATATCACATAAATCTACTATCTGATTAACGAAGGAATTTTCGTTGTTAATAAAGCCTCTGTAAAGATCTTTCAGAATCTACTTAGCTTTGTCTGAGTTTGTGCTCATTATTATTCTGTCTGGGTATAAAAAATCCTGAATAGACCTATCTTGTCTCCAGAATTCGGGCTTAAAGACAGCATCAAAATCGTTTTTACTGATTGATTTAATACTTCTTTAATTTTTTTGGTATTTCTAACTGGAAGTTGTGCTTTTGTTAACAATTAATTTGTAATCATTGGAAAATTTTTCAATTTTACCTGCTACATCTAAAACATGCTGCAAATCTTCGATCGGTCTTCGTTGGTTGAGGTTGATAGGCAAAAAAATATCAAATCCAAATTTTCGACAACCGACTGTAAATTGTCTGTAAAACTTAGATTTTTTATTATTAAGATTTTTAACTAATAACTCCTAAATTCCGGCCCAAATAGTTATTTTACCTTCTTTAAAAGAAGAAATTTTAGCTGAATCATTATCCATACAAATCAACTTGTTGACCTTATCAGCAAAACAAATACCACTTACAAGACCTACATAACCAGTTCCTATAAATGGATTTTTATACAAAAGCATTAGTGAAATTATTTAAAATAAAATTTTTAGTAGATAAATTCAAGAATCTTAATTCCCAATTTATTTTAAAAAAATTTTTATTATCAATAAATCTATTACTAATAACACAACTTACCAAAAATAGTTAAGAAACTAATCTAAGCTTTTTGAATAATTTTTGGAATATTTTTTGGTAGTTATGCTTTTTATTGAGGAGCTATAACCTTTTAATTATTCTTTCTTACCTAGAACCTCAAGAATTTTTTCAATTCTGGTATACTTCTACCTTAACATCGATTTAAGCCTAATCTAAATATCTCAAATATTACACCTTAAGAACAATTTTTAGATTTGCATGTATTGTTTGTTTTAGGACTTTTATTATTAATTAATTAATTTTTTAACACAATTTCTTGTTGGGAAAATATTCTAGATAAGCAAAATTAATTTATTCCAAAGGTTTAAAACCTTGAGATTGAGCCTCTTCTAGGTCTTTAAAACAGGCACTGGCAGACGATCCGGGTGGTAGGACTTTTCTAACCTGCTTATTACCTGAAAAATCAATCCAACCTATAATTGGTTTGTCCTCTGGACAAGGGTTTTCCTGGCTATTAGAGCTTGCACCTAAGACTTGCTGAACGTTTTGTTTTTCCAAAAATTGGAAAAGTATAAAAGAATCGTCATCTGTTTGTCGAAAAGGAGGATTGGTGGATCCAAAAAAAGCAAGCAACAAGATAATACCTAAACATTCTAAGGTTAAAAATATTTGTTTGAGAATTCTTTTTTGCTTTAAAGTCATTTTTGTTTCTTTTTAGTTTTAGGAACATTGTATTGCGGTAAAATATAGTAAAATAATATCACATTATTAATTTTGCTCCAGCAGCTCAATTAATACTATTTTACCCTGATTATCCAAAAAAACATCTAGTTTTTGATTAGTTTTGGTAACTAGAGAAATCTTCCAAAGATTGTTATCAGTTTTACTCGAATTCACTACAGTTGAATCCGGAAATATACTAACTACAATAAATTGAGCATCTTCTAAAGAGATTTGTTTTTGGGTTACTGTTATTACAGAGGCATCACCACCTAATTCTTCAATTTTTTGTTTAGCTAAGAGCAGATCTTCTTTTAAATCATCGATTTCTTTTTCATATTTATTAATTAAGTTTTGAAGACGAACATCAGGAGCTATTTTTACCTCTTCTCTTAACACGAGATTTTTTTCTTTTAGATCATTTATTTGGTTATAAAAAGCAAAGGAAATATAGCCTAAAGTTCCTATACCAGCAGTTAAAATTAAAATTAAAAAAGTTACTAGAAAGTTTATACCCGTTCGGTTTTTTTCTTTTTTCTTTTTTCTTTGCTTTGATGTTGTATTATATTCTTCAATAGGTTCTTCGGAACTGGGTTTTTGTTCGAAAGGTCGAACTTGAGAAAAAGTAGTCACTGGTGGAAATGTTTGATAATTGTTTTCTGTATAGTTTATCTTTGAAAATTGAGAAGTCTCCGACATGCTTTGCGACATTATGAGGTTTTGTTCTGGTGTTGATTGGTGAATTTCTGGTGATGGAGCTTGCTGAAACAGTTGATAACTTTGCGGTTTGGTGGTAAGATTTATGTTGGATTCAGTTAATTTTGGTTGGGGATCAATTGTGGTAGATCTTTGGGTATGATTTTGTAGTTTTCGAGACTGCTGATAAAAGTTATAATCATCATTTACAGGAAAATTTGCTGATGTAGTAAAAATTGGTTGTGTTGATTTCATTTCGGAATGATTATTTAGGACTGAAAACTGTGTTTGATTTGTTGAGTTTTGTGAATTAGGTGAGGGTGTTAGCTCAGAAATATCTTCATCAAATTCAAAATTGGTGACTTCAATTTTCTTTTTAAAAGGGTTGTCTTCCAATTCTTCTTGGTTAAAAGGGCTATATGGTTTAGGGCTTTCCGATTGTTTTTGGTCAAAAGGATTATAACCCGTCACAGGTCTGTTTTGTTGAGTTAAATTAGGTTTTTGGTAGTAATTTGAAGTAGATGTGTTTGAATTAGCTGTGTTTTGTGTATAATTGTGGCTAAAAAAAGGATGTGGATACGGATTTTGGGTTGGGTATGAGTTAGGTGTTGCTTTATTGAAGCTATTATTTTGACCGGAAAAGTTTTGGTTACTTGAGATCATATTTTTTCAGTAAAATTAAGTCTAGAAACTATTATATTTTTATTGTTCAGCCTTGTCAAAAACCTTAGACTGATTTTTTAAAAACTTTTTTCAAAAAAATTGATTTTGGTTGTAATTATTAATTTTAGACCATTTTTACCGACAGGTTTTGGCAAGTTTGGTTTTTTGATTAAAAATCAATGTTAGTATAGATGCTTGTGGGAGCTTAGTTTAGTTTGACAATTTTATTTTTGTTGTTCACATTTTAGGTATGCAAAAATTACCTTTAGAAACCTGCTTCTTTTGCTGTTTGCTATCCACACGGGGGTAGGTTGGGTTTTTTGGTTTTCTCGAGCCAGAACATATTTTAACCCCCCGTTTGGGGGATTTTTTTTATTATTTTCGTCATTATATGTCTAAGCCAAAAACTCTTCAACTATACGATAGTTATAAAAAAACTAGAATCGTAATCGATCCTGATAATACTGTTAAACCAAATACTCTTAAAATTTATTCTTGCGGTCCAACTGTCTATAATTACCAAACTATTGGTAACATGCGAGCAGCTTGGTTGCCTGACACTATCACCAAAGTAGCTAAATTAGCTGGCTGGCAAGTTGAATGGACTTTAAATATTACTGATGTTGGTCATTTAACTAGTGATGGGGACGAGGGGGAAGACAAAATTGAAAAAGGAGCCAAGCGGGAAGGCAAATCTGTGCAAGAAATAATAGACTTTTATACAGCTAACTATCGCAAACAAACTGAAGCTTTGAACTTAAATGTACCACAAGGTTTTCATAATCCTAGAGCTACCCAGTACATCAAAGAACAGATGATTTTAGCTTTGCAACTTTTAGCTGAAAAAAAAGCATATTTAACGAATGATGGTATTTACTTTGACACTTTAGCCAATATAAATTTAGAGGTACCCAACCATCCAGTTTTTGAAATTTATAATCACAAATTACATAAACAAACTAGTTCTAAGAATTATACTGGTAGAGATATTTTGCAGACTAACAAAAAACATCCAGACGATTTTGCTTTATGGAAATTCGTGTCCGAGAAAAACTTACAGAAATGGAAGTTTAATGAAGTAGAGGAAACTGAAGAATTGATGATTCGTATTTTACAAAATCTTGATCCAAAAGACTACGACCTACCCAACCGTTATGGTTGTCCCGGATGGCACAGTGAGTGTGTATGTATGATTTGTGGAACTTTGGGAGCCAAAGGCAAGCCTATTGTAAATACTAAATTTTTTGAACAATTTGCCAGTTTACCCTTTGTTATTGACTTGCATACTGGCGGCGAAGACCATATTGATGTCCACCACAAAAACGAAATTTTACAAGCAGAGGCTCTTGGATTTCATTTATCCAAAAACTGGGTGCATAACAAATTTGTAATGGTTGACGGTAGAAAAATGTCTAAGAGTTTGGGTAATGTTTATTTGGTAACGGGAAAATATGAAGATACTGGCTTTTATTCAATCACTAACCCTCCAAACCAAATTGTTGAGAAGTTACAAGCAAAATATCAAATCAGTGGTTTTGATCCTTTATCTTATCGTTTAATGTTGTTTGAACATCACTATACTGAGCAGCTTAATTTTACTTGGGAAAAATTAGAACAAAGCCAAGCAAGATTATGGAATCTTCGCAAAGAAGCATCTAAATTAGGACGAGTCGAGCTTATAAACAAAACTGAAGTTCAAAAAATTTCCGACTTTGATCAGTTGCTTGATATTTTAACAGATAACCTAAATTTTCCAAAGTTCTTGGAAGAATACCAATCTCTACTCTTAGATGCAACCAAATCTAAAGATGAAAATTTGATTAATTTATTGATATTTTTGGAAAAAGAAATTTTGAAGCTGAATTTGTTTCCCAAGATTCCAACTCAAATACAAGAATTAACAAACCAAAGAATACAAGCAAAACAGCAAAAAGATTTTATCAAAGCTGACCAAATTCGTAACCAAATTACCTCTCTTGGTTGGCAGATGGACGACTATCCGTGGGGTTGGGGAATTTGGATTAGGAATGGTCATCAATTTTAAATTGATAATCTTCATCGATTTGTTAGGAACATTCGAATACAATACTATCTTAATTTAATTTAATATCTTAATTTAAAGACTAAACTAGGTTTGTTTATTTCTGGTTAAATACAAAAAAGATGTTATCACAAAAATCTTATTTATTAACAACTAGCTGCATTTTCTAGTGATATGAAAATAAAGTGATTATTTTAAAATCTTAGCACTGATTAGTTTGATTTCGGTACTTGGTCTACCGTCTGTTCCCTCAATTTCTATTTCTAGTGGAATATCTGTTTTTTTACTAGAATTTTCTGTGTTTCCTAGCTCTGGGTTTGATGTAGTGGTTATTGGAGTTACTTCTGCAAAGATTTTATCCAAAACTCCGAAACTTTCTGGCAGTACAACTCCAAAAGCTGTATATTGAGCATTTAAAATAGTATCTTTTAAAGTAATGAAGAATTGACTAGAAGCTGAGTCTGGTTTACCAGTATTAGCCATGATAATAATCCCTTTAGGGTAGGTTACCGTCCCAGTTTCCAAATTTAAGTTTTTGTATAATTCATCACTATTGAGTTTTGGTTCGTTAATTATTTTAAACTCACCATTATCATTAAAATCAAACTGAGGAAACACTGCCCAGATTTCATCTGGCAAAACAGCATTTGGTCCAAAAGCTACTTCTCCACCTTTACCAGTGCCAGTGGGGTCACCACCTTGAATTACTGCAAAGTTCTCTTGTTTAACAATTCTATGGAAAATAGTGTTATCATAAAAGCCTCTATGAGTTAACCTTAAAAAGTTTTCTACATTTTTTGGGGCAGCATCTTCCCTCATCTCCAAGATGATATCACCAAAATTAGTTTCTAATTTAACTCTTCTTCTTTCTCCTTTAATAAAGGGTTCTTCCTCTGCTAATTTTTGGTTAATTTCTTCTTGCTGTTTAGCTATCTCTTGTTCTCTCTTCTTATTTTCGTTATATTCTTGGGCTACTTTAGTTTGATTGAAAATATGAGGAAAACCCACAAACATTACAAAGATAGTCACGGTTATACCAATAATTGCTAAAATTACGGATACTATTTTTTTTTGGAAGTCAGGTTTGACCCAAAATGATTTTTTGTTAATTACCAAATCTTGGTTGATTTTATTAGAATTAGCTGCTACCAACTTAGCCGTAGTTGACAATTTTGGATACTGGTTCTCTTGGAGAGTATTGCTAGGTTGAACTTCTTGAGAATTTCTTTTTGCTTTTACTTTAGATTTAGACATAGAAATTTTTACTTTAGATTTAGACATAGAAATAGATTCTATTTTAAAAAGAAGTTTGACAAAACAAACAAAATAGGCGAGTTACTGGTCTAGTTTCTAGTAAGCTTAAAATAAAATAGAAACAAAATAAATCCATGAAAATTTTGACTTCATCAAAAAAATAAACAGTTTTAAATAAAAACAATGTCAAAAGATGTCAAAAGATCGAACTCGATTATTTTTTATACATTTTAAACGCGGCCAAGCATACTAGTCTAAAATTTTTATGTCAAGAAAAACTATTGCAGATGTTCTCAAAGCTAAAATTGGAGAAGTGGAAGAAATCCAAGGGGGGAAAAGATCCTCTGCTAATCGAAAAAGGTTAACTATCGGTTCTGCTAAGCAGACAAAATCTAAAATACCTAAAATTACGAAAGTGTTTGTTAAAAAGCAGAATCAAACTAAAACAGCTGAAGAAATCGAGGAGAAGATTGTTTTATCTAAATCCAAAGTTGAGCGAAAAGAAAGAAAAAGGGATAAAGACGAGTTAGTCACTAGAAAAGGTATTTTAGGTTTAGGTTTGGTTTCTACTGCCGAGATCAACCGGGAACAGGCTATTAATGATGACAAGATTGAGCAAAAAGGTGATCGTCGCTATTTAATTACTGATTATGGAGTAAAAATTAAAATGAAGAAAGTAACTAAAAAAAGAGAGAATAAAAATAAAAATAAAAGATTAAAAAAATTTATAGAGCAAGATAATTCCTTATATCCCGTTTTTATTGCTCAAGATATAGATTTTCAAAAACAAGTCGCAGCTGTTATAGAACAGGCAGCAATTAGAGGTTTTTTGACCGAAAACGAGCTTCTGTATTTACTTCCTTACCCTGAAAATAATGTAGAGCTTTTAGAAGATATTATCAATCTATCTGAAGATAGTGGGGCTCCGTTAAAATTTGATAGCACTATTGACAATCTTTGGAGTGTTCTTGAGTTAGAAGATGAAAATAAAAAAAAAGAGTTAGAATTAGTAAATAAGTTTGTAGATAAATTGGCTGGAGATATACAAGGAGAAGAGCTTAATGATGACACAATTCAAAATTATATTAGAGATGTTTCTAGATATCCAGTTCTTACTAAAGAAGAGGAAGTAGAGTTAGCTAAACGAATTGAAAAAAATGATCAAGCCGCTAAAAGAGAACTAACATATGCTAACCTTAAATTAGTTGTACACAATGCCAAGAAGTATATGGGCCGCAATTTGAGTTTTTTGGACCTTATTCAAGAAGGTAATATTGGTTTATTCAGAGCTGTAGAAAAGTTTGATTGGCGAAAAGGTTATAAGTTTTCCACATATGCTAGTTATTGGATTGATCAAAGTATTCGCAGAGCTTTGGCAGATCAAAGTAGGCCAGTGAGATTGCCTGTGCATGTAGAAGAAAAGCTTAACCGATATAAAAAAGAAAAACGAATGATTATTGATGAACTTGGGAGAGAACCGACACCTGAGGAACTTGCAGAAAGATTAAATGTAGATATTGACACAATTTACTATTTTAAAAGAATTAGCCAAGACACTGTATCTATCGACACTATGATTGGTTTTAGTGAAGATAGTGACACTCAGATGGTCGAAACCATAGAAGATGACCAAACCATTAAACCCATAGATTCAGCCTCAAATCAAATTTTGAGAACTCATCTTATGAAAATAATCGAGGAGTGTCTAGAACCCAGAGAAAAAAAAGTAATTATGCTTCGTTTTGGGTTAGATGGTACTAATGTCACTCATACTTTAGAAGAGATAGGAGAAGTTTTTAAGGTAACCAGAGAAAGAGTTAGGCAAATAGAAGAGGTGGCTCTTAATAAAATTAGACAACATCCTGAAAGTTATAAATTAATCGATTTTTTGGAGGGAGTCAAACCTCAGGTGTTTTCTTCTTTAGGGTATAAGAAGAGTGGTCAAATTCCCGCCGAAATACCAATTAATAAAAAGATTTATTTAGATCAACTAGTGGAGGTATTAGTATCTCAAATTTTAGCTAAAAATTATAGCTTATTTTTCTTGAGGGGTAAAATGGGTTCTGGAAAAACCACTATAGTTCAAGAGGTCTGTAAACATTTAGACACTTCAGAGATGGTTACTTCTCCTACTTATAATGTGGTTCATTATTATCCTTTAGCAAATCATAGTGCTGCTAAACAGACAGCTAATTTTGAATCAGTTACTCACATTGACTTACATAGACTTAAAAATATATCCGAAGAAGATCGTAATCTTCTTCAAGAAGAATTGACTAATATCGATAATATAGTATTTTTGGAATGGCCTGAAAAACTGCTTAAAGAACCTGGATTTTTGCAATTTTTAGGTAGAAAATTTTTGTTCATTGAAGCTAAGATAGGCAAAAAGAAAGACCATTATTTCAGAATCAAGGAAAATTAAAACTCTAATTCTTAACAAGAAATACCAATACTCAAGTTTTGTTTTTTACAGAATACGATTTACAGAATATGAATTTAATTATAAAATTATAATCATACTAACTCAGCTATTATTTACCTCTAGTGACATGATAGTCAGATTCTATGTGAAAAGATGTGGTTTTTATGTGGAAACAATCACAAGTATTTAGTTTGTTTTGTATTTCCTTTTGAGCCCTATATTTGGGAACTATATATTTTCTCACAGGTAGATCTAGGCAAAACAATGTTATTTTTTGCAGCATCGTCTATAGCAATTTCCGGTCTATTAGGATTTTTGATCTTGAAAGAGTCTACCACCATAGTTTGTAACAAATATAAAATATATCATTAATGTAAAAAATATAAAAAATAAATATAAAAATATATCGTTATAAGTATATATTTGTAATGTAATATAGAATATAATGCAATATAATATAATAATAGAATATATATAGAATATAGATATAATAATTAATAAATAATAAAAAAATAAAGAATTTTGTAACTTTTCCGCAAGTTTTTTTTAATACTTTGATTATTACTCTTTTTAGTATAACAGGAATAGTTATAACAAGTTCTATGGCAGCTTATGCTCTTGTAAGAAATAATTGGAAGATTAGTTGGATAATATTTCTTTTATTTACTTTTTCAATGGTAGTTCCATTTCAAGCAATAATGGTTCCTCTTGTTGAAACAGCAAAAGGTTTTGGTATAAACAATTCTCTTTTTGGTTTAATAATAATATATATAGGACTTGGATCACCAATGGCAATATTTATGTATCATGGTTTTATTAAATCTATACCTAAAGAGATAGAAGAATCAGCAAGCATTGATGGGGCTGGCCCTTTTACTATATTTTTTAGAATAGTCTTTCCTTTATTAACACCAATTACTGCAACCATAGTAATTCTTAATGTTTTGTGGATATGGAATGATTTTTTACTCCCACTTATTATTTTACAGAGTAAAGAGTTAAGAACCATACAACTTGCCCAATACTCTTTTTTTGGTGCTTATAGAAAAGAATATGGACTTGCATTGGCTTCTTTAGTTACTTCTGCCTTTCCTGTTGTTTTATTTTATTTAGTTATGCAAAAGTATATTATTAAAGGGATAACAAGTGGGGCAATAAAAGGTTAAAAGTAAAGTAAAAATAGGACAATTGTTTTCACATAACATTTATTTTTATACAAATTTTCATTTTTTAAACCATTAAATTTCATTTTATTTAAACATAAAAATATTGACCTTTTTATATAATTGAGTTAATATACAGTAGTATTTTAATAAATAATTAGGACGGATTTTTAAATGGATATTGAGAATGATTTGAATGTATTGGCGCAATTAGAAGATAAGGAAATTAAGAAAAAAGAAAAAAAAGATCATAAGATAGCAGAAGATGAGATTTGTTATAGGGTTAAATTTGATTATAATAACTGTTTTAAAGTCTGTAAAATTAAAAATAAGGATATAAAACATGGTGATTTATTAATTGTCCCAACACCTTATGGTAATGAAGTCGGGTTAGTTTTAGGTATTGTTACAGATAAAGACGAAATTCAATCTCAGGAAGAAATTTTTGATGTTGTAAGAATCGCAACAGAAGAGGATATAAAAAAATACAACTTAAATAAGGAAAAGGCAAAAAAGGCTTT
>OGCI01001697.1_pt1 | contig 17257 bp, 13 predicted proteins | sample 1570021 | NCBI WGS metagenome assembly OGCI01 (sample SAMN06264664, study PRJEB24512) | hot springs metagenome | isolation source: Hot spring water | place: South Africa: Tshipise | collected 2015-06-21 | reverse complement strand
AGTTGATCGTCATCAGCTCGTCGGACTCGGCGTGCGCGATGTGGGAGACCTCGATCGACTCCTCCATCTCGCGGTACGGGATGTCCGGCACGAGCCGCTGCCGGTCGCGCGTGTCGATCTCGCTCATTCCCACCACTCCGGCGTCGTGCGCTCGTTGTGCGTGAACAGCACCGGCTCGCCGCCGATCGCCCGCACGACGTCGCCGCGGCGCAGCCCTGCGGCCTCGGCGGGGCTGCCCGGTCGCACCCCGATCAAAATGCAAGGCACCTGCTTATCCACGCCGGCGATCTGGCGCACCCCCGGCTCGACGTTCTCCGTGGGGACGCTGATCGCGACCGTTTCATCCACGCCCTGGCGGCGGATCTCGAGCCGCACCTGCTCGCTGAGCGTGGCGTTGACGACGACGTCGTCCCACGTGACGACCCGGTGGCCATTGGCGCTCAGGACACGGTCCCCCGGCCGGAGGCCGGCCGCCCACGCCGCACTGTTGGTGTCGATCTGCCCGACGATCGGCTCGCGGTACGATGCGGTTCCGCGCCCCGCGGCCGCGTAGATGACCCAAGCCAGCGCGTACGCCAGCGCCAGGTTGGAGGCGGCGCCGGCCAACGCGACGAGAAGCCGTGCGCCGGGGGGCGCCGGCGGGGGACGCGGGGTTTCGGGGGAATCCGGCGTGCCGGGGTCCATCTGGGGAAGCGCCACATAGCCGCCGAACGGCAGCAGGCCGATCTTCCATTGGACGCCGCGGATGGTTCGACGCCACAGGGCCGGGCCGAACCCGATCGAGAACGTTTCGACCAGCATGCCGCAGCGGCGGGCGGCCAGAAAATGACCGAATTCGTGGACGAAGATCGTGAGGCCGAACAGTACAAGAACCGTCACGAGCGTCCAGACCAGCGGCATGCCGTTACCTCGCGAGTCCGATCGCCACGGCCGGTTCGACGACGTGGCGCAGGTAAAGATACATCAGGGGGGCGGCCGGCAATAGGCTATCCACTACATCCAGCACCCCGCCGAGGCCCGGCAGCAGGTCGCCGGAGTCCTTCAGCCCTGCCGCGCGCTTGAGCAACGATTCGGCCAGGTCGCCGAGGATGCCGACGATGCCCAATCCCATGCCGATGACCGCCGCGTGCCCCGGTGGAACACGAACGGGGCCGAGGTCGAACCGCTGGAGCAGCGCGGCCGCCGTCAGGCTCGCCGCGGTCGCAGCCGCCACGCCGCCCACGCATCCCTCCCAGCTCTTGGCGGGCGAGATGCGGGGAATCAGCTTGTGGCGGCCGATGGCGGTGCCGACAAAAAACGCCCCGATGTCGCCGGCCTTGACCACCGCGACTAGATAGACGATCAGCGCCCGGCCGTCGGGCGCGTCGCCCCATCCCAGCAGCAGCCGTGCGAGGAAGGACATCGGCATCGCGATGTAGAGCATGCCCATCAGCGTTCCCGCCATGGTCTCCAGGGGGCGGGCGTTGTGGCGCTGGTGAAACTGCCGCGCGAAAATCACGAGGAAGGCGACGAACAGCGTGTGGGTGAACAGCGCTTCCGGCCCGTCGGGACCGGGGGAACGGAATCCCAGCCAGGTGGCGGCGACGAGGGCGGTACCTGCGGCGCAACCGAAGACCTTGAAGTTGGGCAAGCGGGCGGCATCGAGCATCGCGTAGAACTCGCGCTGGGCGAGCACGGTGACCAAGAGGATCACGGCCAGCGCGGCCGGCCCGCGGGCCCAAGCCACCGCGGCGGCGAGGGCCGCGACCAGCAGCGCCCCGTTGCGCACCCTCTGCGCGAGCATCATCCGATCCCCCCAAAGCGGCGCCGGCGACATGCGTAGTCGGCGAGCGCGGCGCGAAATTCCGCCTCGCGAAAGTCCGGCCAGAGCACGGGGGCGAAATAGAGTTCGGCGTAGGAGAGCTGCCAGAGGAGGAAGTTGCTCAACCGCAGCTCGCCGCTGGTGCGGATCATCAGGTCGGGGTCGGGCACGTCGGGCGCATAGAGATGCGCCGCCACCACGGCCTCGGTCACGTCGTCGGGCTGCAGTTCGCCCGCGGCGACACGGCGCGCGATGCGCCGGGCGGCGTCGGCCAGTTCGGCCCGGCCGCCATAGCTGAGGGCGAGAATCAGTTGGCGGTCGGCGTAGTGCGCCGTCTCCGCGATCGCCCGGTCCAGTTCCCGCCGCACGCGGGCGGGCAGGTCGTCAAGTCGCCCGATCGCGCGCAGCCGCGTGCGGTGCCGGTGCAGTACCTGTTTTTTCGCGCGCAGAAAACGGGCCAAGAGGCTCATCAAGGTCCGGACCTCGGACGACGGGCGCGACCAGTTCTCGACGCTGAAGGCGTAGAGGGTCAAGTAGCGGATGCCGGCTTCGCGGCACACGCGCAACGCGGCGGCGATGGATTCGGCCCCCTCCTCGTGGCCGCGGGTGCGCGGCAGCCCGCGCCGGCGGGCCCAACGGCCGTTGCCATCCATGATGATGGCGACGTGCAGCGGCGTGACGCCTGGCGCGGCGGGTGTCACGCGGGGATGCCGGGGCGCGGCAGGACGATCGTGTTTTCCCGGCCGGGCCCCACCGACAGGATGCCAATGGGGACGCCGGTCAGCTCCTCGATCCGGACCAGGTAGGACCGGGCCAGCGGCGGCAGGTCCGCGGGCGATCGGATGTGCCGCAGCGGCTGACGCCAGCCGGGATGGTCCTCGTATACGGGGCGGCAGGCCGCAAGCACACGCAGGTCAGCGGGCACGGTCTCCAGACGGCGGCCGCCGTGCTCGTAGGCGACGCAGATGCGGACCGTTTCGAAGCCGTCGAGGACGTCGAGCTTCGTGAGGGCCCATTCGTCCACGCCGTTGATCCGAGCGGAATAACGGGCGACGACGGCGTCGAACCATCCGCACCGGCGGGGTCGGCCCGTGGTAGCGCCGTACTCGCCGCCGACGCGGCGAAGCTCTTCGCCCACGGCGTCGTTCAGCTCAGTGGGGAACGGTCCCTCGCCAACGCGGGTGGTGTAGGCCTTGAGCACGCCGATCACCCGCCCGATGCGGTTGGGCGGCAGCCCCGAGCCGGTGCAGGCTCCCCCGGCGGTGGCGTTGGAGGAGGTGACGAAGGGATACGTGCCGAAATCCACATCGAGCATCGTCCCCTGCGCCCCCTCGAACAGGATACGCTCGCCGCGGCGGCACGCCTCGTCCAGCATCCAGGCGGTGTCGGCCACGCTCGGCGCCAGTTCGGCCGCCGCGGCCGACAATTTCTCGGCGAGGGGTTCGACCTCGAACGGCGCATGGCCCTGCTGACGCAACTGAACGTTGGCCGCCTCGAGGCGCCGGCGGATCTCCATCGGAAAGTCGGGGTCGGCGAGGGCCGCTGCGCGGAGGCCGACGCGCATGGCCTTGTCCACGTAGGCCGGGCCGATGCCGCGCTGCGTGGTGCCGATCCGTTCGCCCTGTCCCAGCGCGCGCTCGCGGCCGGCGTCGAACGCGCGGTGGTACGGCAGGACCAGATGGGCCCGGTCGCTCAGGAAGAGCCGGCCGTCCACGGGAATGCCCGCCTGTCTCACTTCGGCGATTTCGTCGCGCAGGGCCAGGGGGTCCACCACCACGCCGTTGCCGATCACGCAGCGCGTTGGCGGACGGAAGATTCCCGATGGGATGAGGTGCAGGACGTGTCGCGCCCCCGCGATTTCGACGGTGTGCCCCGCGTTGTTCCCACCTTGGTACCGCACGACCCACTCGGCGCGCTCGGTCAGGACGTCGATCACCTTTCCCTTGCCTTCGTCACCCCATTGCGCACCGACCAGCACTGTCACGTTTGCCATCGCCAGTTTCTCCGTTCGCCGACCCGTCACGCCACCCTCGCGAACCCGCGCCGTCCGGCGCGAATCACGCAGCCTGGGGCCGGCCGGACCACGGCTTTCGGGTCGCTCACCCGTCGACCGTCCAGTTCGACGGCGCCCTGCGCGATCAGGCGGCGAGCCTCGCTGTGGGTCGGCGCCAGGCCCGCGCGGACCAGCAGGGCGTGTAGCGTAAGTCCGTCACGCAGCTCGTTGGCGTCGAGCCGCACCTCAGGCATTTCCGAGGGCAGCTCCCGGCGGGAGAAGACCCTGGCGAACTCGGCCGACGCGGCCTCCGCCGCCTCCGCCCCGTGAAATCGCGCCACGATCGCCCGGGCCAGGTCGTCCTTGACGTCGCGCGGCGACCGGCGGCCCGCGGCGACCTCGGCCATGAGGGCCTGGAGTTCGTCGTCCGGGCGGCCCTGCACCAACGAGAAATAGCGCCACATCTGCTCGTCGCGGATCGACATGATCTTGCCGAACATCTCCACCGGCGGCTCGGTCAGGGCGACGTAGTTGCCGAGGCTCTTGCTCATCTTCTGCACGCCGTCAAGCCCCTCCAGCAGGGGCAGCGTCATCACGACCTGCGGCGGCTGGCCGAACGATTTTTGCAGTTCGCGCCCCAACAGAAGGTTGAACAACTGGTCCGTCCCCCCGATCTCCACGTCGGCCCGCACCATCACCGAATCGTAGGCCTGCACGAGGGGGTAGAGAAACTCGACCAGGGAGATGGCCCGGCCGGCCGCGTGGCGCGCCGAGAAATCGTCCCGCGCCAGCATCTGCGCCACTGTCACTCGCGCCGCCAGCCGGATCACGTCGGCGAAGCTCAGGGGGGCCAGCCATTCGGAGTTGAAGCGGATCTCGGTCCGGTCCCGCTGCAGCACACGAAACACCTGTTCCTGATACGTTTTGGCGTTGGCGACGATTTCGTCCGGTTCCATTGGCCGTCGGGTCTGCGATCGGCCCGACGGATCGCCGATGCGGGCGGTGAAGTCGCCGATGATGAAGACGACGGTGTGGCCGAGGTCCTGAAACTCTCGCAGCTTGTTCAGGCCGACGACATGACCCAGATGGAGGTCCGGCGCCGAGGGATCGGCCCCGTACTTCACCCGCAGAGGCCGGCTCTCCCGGCGTGCACGGAGGAGCCGCTCCTCGAGCTCGGCCGGCGCGACGAAGTCCACCAGCCGGCTCGAGAGGACCTCCATCTCGCGGGCGAGGTCCGCGCTCATGAACACCCCCGGCGGTCTGTCCGGCAGCGCGCGGCCGCCGGATCAGCTCCCTGCCTTCCCCCGGTCAGCTCCCTCGCCGGACGACTGGCCCGGGCGCCACTCCTGCTGACCACCCAGCGCCCCGAAGGCCTCCTCGAACGCGCCGGCGATGTCCACCAAGTTTTCACCGGGGCGCAGGCCCTGCAGCATGTCGTCGCTGACGACGAACTCCTCGTCCGACAGCTTCGCCGCCTTGATGCTCAAGCCGATCTTGCGCTCGACGGGGTCGATCTTGATCACCCGCGCCTCGACCTCCTGGCCGGGTTGGAGGACGTCCCTGACCTTGGTCACGCGTTCCTCGCTGATCTGGCTGATGTGAACGAGGCCGTCGATGCCGTCGGCCAGCTCCACGAATGCGCCGAACGAGGCGACCTTGGACACCTTCCCCTTCACCAGCTGGCCCACGCGGAACTGCTGCTGGATGCTCGACCACGGGTCGGGCTGGGTGTCCTTCAGGCTCAAGCTGATCCGCTGCTGCGCCGGATCCACCTCCTGGACGACGCACTCGACCACCTCGTCCTTCTTGAGCACCTCGGAGGGGTGGTTGACCTTGCGGGTCCAGGAGAGGTCGGAGACGTGGATCATGCCGTCGATCCCCTCCTCCAGCTCGACGAACGCCCCGTAGGTGGTGAAGTTGCGCACGCGGCCTCGCACGCGTGATCCGATCGGGTAGCGCTCCTGCACCGTGTCCCACGGGTTCTCGGCGGTTTGGCGGATGCCGAGGGAGATCTTCTGGTCCGCGGCGTTCACCGCCAACACGACCGCCTCGACCTCGTCGCCGACCTTGACCACGTCCGATGCCTTGGCAATGCGCTTGGTCCAAGACATCTCCGAGACGTGGACCAGCCCCTCGACGCCCGGCTCGATTTCGACGAACGCGCCGTACGGAACCAGACTGACCACCTTGCCACGAACGCGGGTGCCCACGGGATAACGGTCCTCGATGCCCTCCCACGGGTTGCCTTGGCGCTGCTTGAGACCGAGGGAAATGCGCTCCTTCTCGTGGTCCACCTCGAGCACCACGACCTCCAGCTCCTGCCCGACGGACACGAGCTCGGAGGGATGCCCCAGACGGCCCCACGACATGTCCGTGATGTGCAGCAGCCCGTCCATGCCCTGGAGGTCCACGAAGGCGCCGAACTCGGTGATGTTCTTTACCACCCCGCGGCGGATCTGGCCGGGGCGGATATCGCGCAGAAGCTCGCGCTTCGCCTCGCGCCGCCGATCCTCCAGAAGCTCCCGTCGCGACAGCACGACGTTGCGCCGCTCTTTGTTGATTTTGACGATCTTGAACTCGAGGGTCTGGCCGATGAAGTCGGCGGGGTTGCGCACCGGTGTGAGGTCGAGCTGCGATGCCGGAAGAAAGGCGTCCACGCCGATGTCGATGATCAGGCCGCCCTTGACCGGGCCCTTGACTTTGCCCGTGACGACGCTGCCCTCGCTGCAATTGAGGACGATGTTTTCCCACTTCCGCTGCTGCTCCGCGCGGATCTTGCTAACCTCGACGAGCCCTTCGTCGTTTTCGAGGTTTTCGATCAGGACTTCGAACTGGTCGCCAAGCTGAATCTGCGACAGGTCCCCGCGAAACTCGGAGGCCGGCAGAACGCCCTCGGACTTGTAGCCGATATCGACCAGCGCCTCGGTCGGACGGATCTCCACGACGCGGCCGGGCACGATCGAGCCCACGGAAAAGTCCTGCAGGGTCTCCTCGTACATCCGGGCCATCGCTCCGCGATCCGCTCCGGCGGACGTCTCCGCCGCCGGACCTTTGCTTGCCGTTTTCTTTGCCATGTTGATTCCGTGCTCGCTTTGGGCGCCAAACTCCTGCCCTTGCAGACGGGAAACACGCCCCCGGCTTTCCCGCAGAAAGCGCGATACCATACCACGAACCGCTGCGGCGCCGCAACCGTTTGCTTCGGGGCCGCCTCCGCCCGCGGCCGGCCCCGCCGAATCGACACGCGAGCTTGCCGAACAGGTCGCCAACCGCGACAATTGACGTTGCAGGAAACACCATGCCTATGAAGATTCGAGGGCCCAGCCATCTGGCCGCCGTGGTGCTGACGGGCGCAACGGCCGCGTTCGCCCAGTCGGGCGCCAGCCGCATTCTGCTGTGTGGCGACTCGATGCTGAAGGCCGTCGCGCGCTCGATCGTCCGGGAGTTCTCCGATACGCCGTCGATGACGTGCGACCAGCAGATTTCCATCGGCACGGGACTCGCCCGGCCGGACGTCCACAACTGGCCGGCCAAGATCCGCGAGGCGGCCACTTCCAAACCTGCGGTGGCCGTGATCTTTCTCGGGGCCAACGACAACCAGAACCTTCAAGCCGCCGGCGGTCAGGTAGCGGTGTTCGCCACGCCCGAGTGGGATCGTGAATACGCCTCCCGCGTCGCCGCGGTACTTCGAGAGCTTCGAGAGGCCGGCGTCCGCCACATCCTGTGGCTCGGCCTGCCCGACATGCGCGAGAAGAAGCTTCACGACGACACCCGCCGCATCAATGCGATCCTGCGGGCCGAGTGTGACCGGGTCCCCGAGGCCGAGTACTTCGATGTCGCCCCCCTGTTCAGCCCCCAGCCGGGCACCTACAGCGCCTACGTGGTCCGAGGGGGGAAGGTGGTTCAGACACGAGCAAACGACGGCATCCACCTCAACGTGGAAGGGGCGGACATCTTGGCCCGGGCCATCCGCGAGCGTCTCAGCGCCAAACCCGGCCTGCTGACGGCCACTGCCCCATGAATCGAAACGGACCTCGTACCATAGATCCCTGCTTGTGGGTCCTGTTCGCGGTCGCGTGCGCCGCTCGGGCCGCCCCGCTCGACATCCGGGAAGCCGCCTACGGGGAGTTGCTGCCGGCCGGCGGCGGGGCGGCCGCGCTCTGGACGGCCTCGTCCGGCTGGAAAATCGGTCGCACCCGTCCGCCGCCCACCCGGACCACCGACGTAGTCAGCGTGTCGGCGGCCGCAAACGAGGCGGAGGCCGTCCAGCTGATCCTCACTCCGAACGTCGAACTGCGGGAGGTTCGTCCCGAAGTGAGCCAACTGCGCGGTCCGAAGGGGGCGGTGCTGCCCGTCAGCGCGGTGGACCTCCTCCGCGTGCGGTACGTCGAGGTGCGACAGCCGACGGACCCCCAATCGGCCGCCGGCCCCTGGCCCGATCCGCTGCCCCCGATTCAGGGGCCGCTGACCCTGGAGCCGGGCGTCAACCACCCTCTGTGGATCCGGGTCCGGCCGCCTCGCGATGCCGCCGCAGGCGTGTATTCCGGCACGGTCGCTTTGGCGGCCTCGGGTTGGACCGCCGCCGTCCCGTTGCGCGTGCGCGTCTACGGGTTTGCTTTGCCCGACCGCCCGACGTGCGTTTCCGCTTTCGGCCTGAACCCGCAGAGGATCGAACGCTACCACGGGCTGAAGGAGGAAGTCCACCGGCGGGCGGTGTTCGAGAAATACCTCGCGAACTTCGCCGCCCACCGGATCTCGCCGTACGATCCGGCGCCGTACGACCCGATCCGCCCACGTTGGCCCGACGTCCGCCCGCCGCCCACGCCGTGGAGCGGATGGTCGGGCGGCCGGGTGGTGACGAACGAGGCCGGCCGCGGTCGCGGTGCGCTGTTCCTCTTTGACGACCGGCCCGACTCGGCGGTTGCTGCATCGTGGCGGACGCCGATCCCGATTCCCGCGGCCGGCCTGCGGCTGCGCCTGCGTTACCGCACGGCCGTGCCCGATCACGAGTTCATCGTCTCGCTGAACCATTACGACGTCTCAAACCGCTGGATGAGCGGGGGCAACCTCGACCTCCCGCTGCGCGGCAACGGGCTATGGCAGACGTTCGAGGCGACGGTCACGAACTTTCCCGCCCGCGCCGCCTTCGTCCGCCCCCACCTCTATGCGACCGTGTGGCGGGACGACGGCGCCCCCACCGGCGCGGTCTGGATCGATGACGTCGAACTGCTCGACTGCGCCACCTTCTCCAACCTGGTCACCGGCGGCGACTTCGAACCGCCGGGGCCCCGCCCGGCCGTCGCTCCGTCCGAGCGCCTACGGGTCGAATTCGATTTTACCGCGTGGGACCGCGCAATGGAACGGGCGATGGACGTCCACCACTTCACGTCCTTCAAGGTGCCTTTTCCCGGTCTCGGCGGCGGCACCTACGAGGGCGCCGCCGAGCCGCAGATCCTCGGCTTTCGCGAGATCGATGCGGAGTACGAGCCGTTGATGGCCTCGTATGGGCGGGCGTTGAGCGATCACCTGCGCCGCCGTGGCTGGCTCGACCGCGCCTACGTTTACTGGTTCGACGAACCGGCTCCGCACCAGTACGAGTACGTCCGCCGTGGGTTCGAGAAGATCCGACGCTGGGCGCCGGGGCTGCGCGGGATGCTGACCGAGCAGGTCGAGCCTGCCCTCGTCGGGGGGCCGCACATCTGGTGTCCGCTCACGCCGCAGTTTGACCCGGTCGTCGCCGCCGAACGACGCCGCCACGGGGAGCAATTCTGGTGGTACGTCTGCTGCGGTCCCAAGGCCCCGTATGCGACGCTCTTCATCGACCATCCGGGCACGGAAATGCGCGTCTGGCTGTGGCAGACCTGGCAGCGCGGCATCGAGGGCATCCTGATTTGGGAAACCGTCTATTGGACCAGCGAGATGGCCTATCCCGACCGCGACCGGCCGCAGAACCCCTACGAAGATCCAATGAGTTGGGTCTCCCACGGTGGAAAACCGGGCACCCGCCAGCCTTGGGGCAATGGCGACGGCCGCCTTCTCTACCCGCCGGAGTCCTGCGCCGACGGCCACCCGACGGTGCCGGTGCTGGAAGGGCCGGTCGACTCGATCCGATGGGAGATGCTCCGCGACGGCGTCGAGGACTACGAATACCTCGCCGAGCTCCGACGCCGGATCGAGGCGGTCCGAGCCTCGTTGCCCGCCGCCCGGCTCGCCGAATTGGAGGCCCTGCTTGAAGTGCCCGCGGAGATCACATCCAGCCTGACGGAATTCACGCGCGATCCGGCGCCAATCGAACGCCGGCGCGACGAGATCGCCCGCGCGATTGAATCGCTCTCCGCTCCCTGAACGGCAGCGCCGTCGTTCCGGGATCCGGGCGGTTTTGGAAATCGGTTCAGCCCGGTCCGCCCATCCGCCGTTCGCTGGCGGAAGCCCGTCCGCGTGAGGCGAGGGGACGGCGGACGGATGAGGCGCCCGCCCTGCGGTCTTTTTCGTGATCCGGTCGTCTGCGGTCTTGCGGAGGGGTACTCTGCGGGACCCGTCACCGGGCCCGGGGCCCTGGCATCTCGGCCGATTGTACGCTGCGGGCCCGGGCAGGGGCCGCTAGACTCCGGCCATGAATCACGGGGGAAGTCCAGGGAGCCGGACCGTCGTGGGCGGCGAAGTTTTCTCGGGGCCGGCGCTCTCGCTCTGGGCGCGTCGCTGACCGCCGGGGTGCGGGCGAGGGCGGCGGGGGCGAACGCGGACGTGCGCGTTGCGGTGCTTGGCGTTCACGGGAAGGGTCACGCTCACGTTGCCGATTTCCGGAATGTGCCCGGAGCGCGCGTGGTTGCGGTATGCGATCCGGACCGGAGCCTTCAGGCGCGCGAGCGGGAGGATGCCGCCCGCCGCGGAGAGCCTCTGCTGACGTTCACGGACTTGCGGGAACTGTACGACTGCCCGGAGGTGGACGCGGTGGTGATTGCCACGCCGAACCACTGGCACGCCCTTGCGGCGATCTGGGCCTGTCAGGCGGGCAAGGACGTCTACGTTGAAAAACCCGTTTCGCACACCGTCTGGGAGGGGCGAAAACTCGTGGAGGCCGCGGCCAGATATAAGCGCATCGTGATGGCCGGCACGCAGAACCGGTCGAACACGGGGCTGGCGGCGGCGATCGCGCACCTGCGATCGGGCGCGCTGGGCCCAATCCGTCTGGTTCGAGGGTTCTGTTACAAGCGGCGCCCGTCCATCGGGATGGTTCGCGGGTCCCGGCCGATTCCGCCGGAGGTGGATTACGACCTCTGGTGCGGCCCGGCGCCGAAGGGGCCGCTTCTGCGCGAGCGCTTGCACTACGACTGGCACTGGGTGTGGGAGACCGGCAACGCCGACATCGGCAACCAGGGCATTCACGAGCTGGACATGTGCCGCTGGGCGCTCGGCGATCCCGGCCATCCGGCGCGCGTCTTATCCGCCGGGGGCCGGTACGTGTACGAGGATGACGCGACGACGCCCAATACCCAAGTGGCTTACTTTGAGCATCCGGGCCTGCCGCCAGTGTGGTTTGAGGTCCGTGGCCTGCCGGCGCGGGCGGACATCGAGGCCATGGACCACTATCGCGGGGTTCGGATCGGGCTGGTCGTCGAGTGCGAGGGCGGCTGGTACGCCGGCGGGATGGGCGGGGGATGGACCTATGACCGCCAGGGGCGGCGGCTGACGCAGTTTTCGGCGTCCGGTACGGAGACGCATCCGCGGCACTTTGTCGAGGCGGTGCGGGATCGCGATCCCCGAAAGGTGACGGCGCCCATTCGAATGCGGCCATCTCTCCAGCGCGCTGCCGCACCTGGCGAACATCTCGTATCGTCTCGGGCGAATGGAGCACTTTGAGCGGGCGAGGGAGGAGATCGCCGCGCTGCCGGGCGGGGAGGACGTGTTCCGGCGTTTCGAAGAGCATCTACGGGCCAACGGTGTGGATCTGGAGAAGTCCGGCGTGGTCCTGGGGCCGATGCTGGAGTTCGATGGGGCGGTGGAATGGTTTCGCGGGGCGTGGGCCGGCCGCCGTGCCAACCCGCTGTTGCATCGCAGGGACCGCCCGCCGTTTGTCATACCGGAACGCGTTTAGCCGGGCGCCCGGGCAGGGTCACCACCGCATCGAAACGGCGAACGCGGCAAGGGGGGCCGCATCGAGGCGGGCCTCGTGTTCGCGGCCATCCGCCTCTTCCTCGCCGATTCGGCCCGCGACGGCCGCCCCGCCCCATGCCGTGAGCGTAAGCGGCCCCCAGCGGCGGGTCGTCTTTACCCACACCGGCACCGAACGCCAGCGGCCGACGCCGCCGCTTCCTCCGTCGGCCCCGTCGGCAAGCCGGAACCGTTCCGTGCGATACGCGGCCCCGAGGCCCACCTCCCAGGCTCGGGACGGGCTGGTCCAGCTCACTTCGAGCCCGGCCGGCGATGAAGGACCCAACGGCGGGGGATTGGCCAGCCGCCAGTTGGGCGAGATCTCCCAGCGTATCGCCAGGATCGGCACCGCGAACGTTTCCCCGAACCGCTGCCAGACGATGCCGCCGGCGCCAAGTTCGAGCCCGGTGCCAAACCGGGTCGTCCATGTGGCGATACCGCCCCCGATGACCGAATCCGCCAGATCGGCGCCGTCGGCCGCGGACATGCCCGCCCAGGGGGACACCCACAGGCTTCCATCGGCCACGGGGGCGGAAACGGGAAGGGAAAGTACGGCCACGCTTGCGCCCGACCACGTGCGCGGCATCTCGACGGATGGCGTCATGTCGAATTCAAGGCGAGCGAGCCGCAGGCCAATCCCGATCCACGCATTGCCCTCGAGCCGGCGGCGGAGCGACACCGCCGCCTCGCCGCCGACCCAGCCGGCCTGTCCGCCGGCCTCGGAATCCGCTGGCGCAACCAGCGTTGCGCCGACGGACGTCTGGACCTGAATGTTCGCCGATGCAGGGGAGCGTCCGTCGACCGGAATCGCGGCCGCCGCGGCGGCTAGAAGGGTGGCAAGCATCGTTGGCTACCCTACGCGGCAGGAGCCGACGCGCAACGTGCGGTCTAGCTCATACGTCGCGCGCGGCACATGCGTCGGTGCGGATCGGCTCGCGGAAACAGACCACCCGCTGCTCCACCGCATTGGCGTACAGCATGAGCTGCTCGTCCGGCGGGACGGCGTCCACCGCATCCACTACGCGGATCGTATCCTCCCACCCCGCGGCGTCAGGAACAAGGTCGAGCAACCGATTGGGAGCGGACAACAGGGCGGCCTCGTCAATGCGATCGCGCTGCGGTGCGGGAAAGATGGCCAGATAGAGCACGTCCATTTCCACCAGTTCGTTCAAAAAATGGGTGCCGAGCGAGACATCCGGGATGAGGTCGTCGCGCATCGCCACGATCTCGCAGATGATCGAGGCGCGGTTGATGTCGGAAAAGGCCACGGGAATGCCCAGTTCGGGGCTGGACGTGCCCCAGCGGCCGGGGCCGAGCAGCATGATCGTGGTGGGGGGCTGCCGGGAGGCGACGCGGTTGAGACGGCCCAGGACGCGGACGACCTCGTACCGGTCGCGAATGGGGAGGCGGCCGTAGCGGGCGGGGACCACGTAGACGAGGCGATCCACTCGGACGATTCGGCTGTGGCCCACGACGGCGCCACGGGCCTCGATCAGCCGGTGATCGGGTGGGGCGTCGACCGTCACCGGTCCGAGATCGTCGTGGCCCCGCACCTGGAGGGGGCGGCACTGGAGCAGGTTAATGCGGTAGCTGCCGTCGTCGAGAAAATTCGCGGTGAATTCGGTGTCCACCGGCTGTCCGTAGATTTCCTCGAGGGTGCCGAGCATCGTGCGCAGGTCGTCCACGAACGGGGTTCGGGTGAGGAGGCCGTCGAACGTCAGGGCCGGCGCGTCACCGCAGTCGGGGCTGGAGAGGAAGAGATCCATTCGCAGGCCCGACGGTCCGGGGATGAGGTCGAGGTGGTGGCCGGACAGAAGCCGGTTGGCGTCCAAGTCGATGTAGTCCACCTTTCGTTGAGCGGTCTGGGCGATCTCGTCGAAGTTCGACTCGGGGCGGCGGAGGGGGGCGTTCAGCGCGACGAGACGGGTGTAGTCGTCGTCCGACCGGTTGACCGCGCGGGTGCCCAGCCCGAAGACGAGCCGGGCGACGCCGGCGCGCGGGTCGATCTCGGAATTCCAGACGTAGGGGTTGTAGGAGAAGGCGACGCCAGCGACCGGCGGGAAAAAGCGGCGGCCGAACAGCGTCCCCGAGACGCGCATGATCAGCAGGCCCATCTGCTCGTCGAGGCTGAGAAGCCCGCGTTCGGCGCGGTAGCGGAGGGCCCGTTCGCTCATCGCGCTGGCGTAAACGGTCCGGATGGCGGCCAGAAAATCCTCGAGCCGGCGTTCGCGCGGCCCCTGGTTCGCGCAGAAGACGCTTTCGTACTTGCCGGCGAAGGCGTGGCCGAAGCTGTCCTCCAGCAGCGAGCTGGACCGCACGATGAACGGCGACTGACCGAAGTACTCGAGGACGTATTCCAGTTGTCGCAGGATGTGGTCGGGGAAGGTGCCGGTGAGGATGCGGCGGCGGGCCTGTTCGGCGCCGTCGAGGAAGGTCTCGGGGTCGCGCTGCCGCCCCCGCAGCCACCAGACGCCGTTGCGCACAAGGTAGGTGCAGTAGACGTCCGAACCGACGTAGAACGAATCGTGGGCCTCGAGGAGTTCGGCAAACCGGGGGTGGCGGTTTCGGAGGATGGCCCTCGCCAGCAGCATCCCCACCGTCTTGCCGCCGATGAGGCCGGTGCCGACCATGCGGTCGCGGATCTCGATCAGCTCGGTGGTGGTCAGATAGCGGGCGGCCAGCTCCTGCAGCCGCGGTTCCCGGGAGACGGCCATGCGGATCAGACGGCGGCGCCACTCGGCCTCGCTCGCGGAGGGGGACCGGCCGGCACGCTGTTCCTCGAGGTCGCGTCGCGCGTCGAGGAAGGTGCGGTGCCATGGGCCGGGTTCCCGGTCGGCGTGCAGCCCGCAGGACCGGCCCGTGGCCAGCACCTCGGCGATCTGGGCGCTCGACCGCACCAGCAGGACCTCGTCACCGTCCCATACGTGAAGCAAGAACATGGTGGACGAGTAGCGGTGCTGCACCTTGATGGGCCGGATGAACCGACGCTCGCCGTGCCGCAGGACCTCGAGGAACAGCTGGGTGGTTTCCAGGATCGGCCTCAGGGCATGGGTGGAGTGGTGCCCGCGGGCCAGGGCGAAATAGGCGACAGCCTCGACGTCGTAGAGGTAGGGGCAGGTCAGCAGAAAGAAGTTGGCCAGCATCTGGTCGGAGTACCAGTCGGCGGCGAGGTCGGAGAGGAGGTCGAACACATAGTGGGCGCCGCGGCCGCTACGGCGGATCGTGTCGTGGATGCGGTCGAGAAATGGCTCGAAGCCGTCTTCCGGTCGCAGCTCGATGGTTTCGTGGGCCTCGCCGGAGGGCAGCAGCGGCGAGTGGTCCGCGAAGCGGACGTAAACGAGGTGGTGCCCGTGCGACCGCGCGGCGGCGGCGAAGGGGCGGACCAGGTCGGCGTAGTCGGCAATGGACTCCACCTCCCAGACGATGTTGTCGCCGGCGTTGATGCCCTTGAGCACCTCGTCCAGGGAGGGCAGGCCAGTGGACAGTCGGGCATCCGGCGTTTCCTGCATGGCGGGTTCTCCAAGCCCCAGTGCTACGCGGGCGCCGCGGCGGGGTCAACCTGAAACGGAAGCGGCGGGCGGACCACCGTCGCCCGCCCGCCGCCGGAGCCGGGGTTCAAACCAGGCCCTGATCCAGCATCGCGTCGGCCACCTTCGTGAAGCCGGCGATGTTGGCGCCCATAACGTAGTTGCCCGGCTGGCCGTATTCCTCGGCCGCGGTGACGCAGGCGGTGTGGATGCGGACCATGATTTCGCGGAGGCGCCCGTCAACCTCTTCGCGGCTCCACGACATCCGCATCGAGTTCTGGCTCATCTCCAGGCCCGAGGTGGCCACGCCGCCGGCGTTGGCCGCCTTCCCAGGGGCGTAGAGGATCCTGTGCGAGACGAACAGCTCGACGGCCTCCGGCGTGCTGGGCATGTTCGCCCCCTCGCAGACGAGGAAGCAGCCGTTTTTCAGGAGCGTGCGGGCGTCCTCGCCGGCGATCTCGTTCTGGGTCGCACTGGGAAAGGCACACTGGCAGGGGATGTGCCAGGGGGTGCGCCCCTCGTGGTACTCCGCCTTGAACTTCTGCGCGTACTCCGCGATTCGGCCGCGGCGGACGTTCTTCAGCTCCATGACCCAGGCCAGCTTTTCCGCGTCGATCCCCGCGGGATCATGAATCGTCCCGTTCGAGTCGGAGAGCGTGACCGGCTTGGCGCCGAATTGAAGAAGCTTCTCGACGGTGAACTGGGCGACATTGCCGGAGCCCGAGACGGTGCAGACCTTGCCCTTCAGCGAGTCGCCTCGGTTCTTCAGCATTTCCTCGGCGAAGTAGACGACGCCGTAGCCGGTCGCCTCGGGTCGGATCAGCGAACCTCCCCAGTTCAACCCCTTGCCCGTCAGGACGCCGGTGAACTCGTTTCGCAGCCGCTTGTACTGGCCGAACATGTAACCGATCTCCCGAGCGCCGACCCCGATGTCGCCGGCCGGCACGTCGGTGTCGGGGCCGACATGGCGGAACAGCTCGGTCATGAACGACTGGCAGAACCGCATCACCTCCGTGTCCGACTTGCCCTTCGGGTCGAAGTCGGAACCACCCTTGCCGCCGCCCATCGGCAGCGTCGTGAGCGAGTTCTTGAAGATCTGCTCGAACGCGAGGAATTTGAGGATGCTGATGTTGACGCTCGGATGGAACCGCAGCCCCCCCTTGTAGGGGCCGAGGGCGCTGTTGAACTGAATGCGGAACCCGCGGTTGACGTGAACTCGACCGCGGTCGTCCTGCCAGGGCACCCGGAAAATGATCTGCCGCTCCGGCTCGACGATGCGTTCGAGAATGGCCCCGTCGGCGTACTTCCGATGCCGGGCAATGACCGGCTCCAGCGACTCCAACACCTCCCTGACGGCTTGCAGGAATTCCATCTCGCCCGGATTCCGCCTCTCGACCTTTGCGAACACATCCTGAATCAGGCCCATCGTCCTTTCTCCTCATTCTCTCCGCTACTCCGCAGCCCAACACAAGGTAGCGCAATCAGCGGCATATTTGTTCCGTATCATGACGTGTATATAGTCCATAGTCAACCCGACATATTGAATAAAAGAAAAGTGTATGGCACTTTTATAACGGCAAAATTGCCGTATATGGAGCTGGACTAAGTTAAGAGGATCGTCCGATAGAACCGAAGATCGTGGGCGGCAATGAAAACGGAAAGGGTGGGGAAATTCGGATCGGATGCGGAAGTGGCTCGAAGGGGGCGAGTCGAGCGGGCGTTGCTCCGGTTGCTGGCCCTCAGCGACGGACCGATGGGGGCGGCACGGCTGGCGGAGGGGCTGGCGGA
>OGCI01001694.1_pt1 | contig 17335 bp, 12 predicted proteins | sample 1570021 | NCBI WGS metagenome assembly OGCI01 (sample SAMN06264664, study PRJEB24512) | hot springs metagenome | isolation source: Hot spring water | place: South Africa: Tshipise | collected 2015-06-21 | reverse complement strand
AGTTGGGCGGTTTGATTGCGATGTTGAACTCAACTCAGGGACCCTTGTCAGCCACCTCACCCTCTGGGAATGCAACCTATCTGTCCTACATCAACGGTGTTTTGCAAAACCAAGTTCAGGCACCGGGTGGATGGGGTGTTGATGGACGCTTTGCCTTGCTTGACCAGTTCCTGATGTTCGCTGATGAGAACGGTGAGATGGCAAGCGGATACATCAACAGCCTGCAGTTGCGCGCCTATGCGATGACCCCAGCGGAAATCTCAGCGCTGGGCGGTCCCACAGCGAGCGGTCTGCCTGTGCCTCCTGCGGGCGATGTGAACCTCGACGGCTGTGTGGACGACGCTGACTTGCTGAGAGTTCTCTTCGCTTTCGGCGGGTCTGGGGTGTTTGAAGACCTCAACGGCGACAGCGTGGTGGACGACGCCGACCTGCTCATCGTGTTGTTCAACTTCGGGAGCGGGTGCTGAACCAACTGATGAAGTGACCTTTGCAGGACAGGGGCAGGAAGGTAGATTTCCCGCCCCTGCATATCTTCAATCAATCTACTCCTGCCGTCCCGGAATGCCCGGCTCGGTCATCTTGAACGGGTCAAACACTTCCTTGATTTGCTCTTCGGCAAGCAGACCTCGCTCACGCACGACCTCTATCACCGAGCGGTTCTCGCGCAGGGCTTGCTTGACCACCTCCGCTGCGGTGGCGTAGCCGACATAGGCGTTGAGGGCGGTGGCGAGGCTGGGGCTGGTCTCGGCGTACCATCGGCACTTCTCCTCGTTCGCCACAATCCCACGTATGCACCGCTCGTCCAACTGGCGCAGGGCGTTGGTCATAATCTGCGTGGCGAACACAGCGTTGTACGCCATCACCGGCATCATCACATTCAGCTCCAACTGCCCCGCCTGCACTGCGTAGTCAATCGTGGTCGCACAGCCCAGCACCTGAAAGCACACGAGGTTCACCATTTCGGGGATGCTGGGGTTCACCTTGCCAGGCATGATGCTACTGCCGGGCTGGACGGCGGGTAGCACAATCTCGGCGAAGCCCGTCAGCGGTCCCGACGAGAGCAGGCGCAGATCGTTGGCGATACGCGTGATTTCTATCGCCAGCGTGCGCAAAGCCGAGCCGACCACCTGCATCGGCATCTGGCTTTGCATCGCCTCACGCATGTCCACCGCAGGGCGGAAGGGGATACCCGTGTACTCCGATAGGAGCTCCACCACGCGGAAGCGGTACTTGGGGTGGGTGTTGAGACCCGTGCCGACCGCGCTCCCGCCAATGCCCAACTCCTCTACCTCGTAGGCAGCCACTTCCAGCAGTTTGCGACACTTGCGTACCGTGTGGGCATATGCCGAAAACTCCTGACCCAGTCGGATGGGCACGGCGTCTTGTAGGTGGGTGCGCCCCGACTTCAGCACATGGTCAAACTCGCGCCCCTTCTGAGCCAGCGACTCTGCCAGCTGGTCTAACACGGGGAACAGGTCTTGCAGGGCTAACCGTGTGGCGATGCGCATGGCGGTGGGGAAGGTGTCGTTGGTGGACTGCCCGAAGTTAGGGTGGTCGTTGGGGTTGACGAGTTTGTAATCGCCTTTTTGTCCGCCGAGTATCTCGATGGCGCGGTTCGCCAGCACCTCGTTGACATTCATATGGAACGAAGTGCCCGCGCCCTGATGGAAGATGTCGGTGGGGAACTGGTCGCGCAGGTTGCCCGCCAAGATTTCGTCTGCTGCCTGCACCAGAGCGCGCCCAATCTCTTCGGGGATTAAACCCAGCTCTGTGTTCGCCTGCGCGGCGGCTTTTTTGAGCAGGACATAGGCATCAATCATCAACTTCGGCTCGGTGATACCGCTGATGGGGAAGTTCTCTTGAGCGCGTAGGGTCTGTAGCCCCCAATAGACATCGGCGGGCAGTTCGCGCTCGCCTAAGGCGTCCTTCTCTATTCGTGTTGCCATAAGGGTTCCTCCTTCTATTTAGTTCGTTTCGGAATGGAGTGTACCCGTTTCGGGGTTGCGGGGGCACGAGTTTCCGAAATGCCTGCCTGATGTAAGGTGTGGACAGTAGCACCCAACAGCGCGCTTCGGTTCAACCCAAAAAGCTCATTCTGTCACCCTGAGCGTCAGCGAAGGGTCTGTGGTTGGGTTTTGGCGAGATTCTTCGCTTCGCTCAGAATGACAAAAGGGGGCGCGGGGGCTAACGAAGGGGCGTCAAAGTACAGGCAGGTGAGATGGGGTCAGGGAGTGAAGTCTAAGATGACCGCCCCACTTGCAGGAAACATTCCTGCCGAAACGAACTCTAAACCCGTTATGAGAGTGAAACTAACTGCATGGCTTCTGTTGGGACTGCTGAGCCTTGCCGGCGCTCAGGAGCGCGCTCCAGCGACCATCAGCCTCAACTTGGAAGACGGCGCCAAAGTGGAAGGTACGGTCAAACTGGTGGCGCGCGTGCAAACCGAGCGACTCGTCCAGCGGGTGGAATTTTTTGTGGACGGCTCGCTCCGTGAAGTGGACGAAAGCACCCCCTACGAATTTGAATGGGACACCCTCAGCGACACCGAGGGCGAACGCACCCTGCGCGTCGTGGCAAATATAGAGGGAGGGCAAACAGCCTCCAAAGAGATTAAGGTCGTCGTGGATAACGGAGTGGATAAGGGCAGCGCGTTCCACTTTCAACAAGCGCGTGAGGCGTTTATAGAAGGCAAGTTTGAAGATGCGGTGCGTTCCGCGCGTATCGCCCTCAAAGCCGACTCGGGCAACCGTGAGGCGCGCGTTCTCCTGATTCGGGCTTATCTGCGACTGGGGCGCGTCCAAGAAGCCGACTCCGCAGTGGACGAACTGGTGCGCCTGTTCCCCGACCAGATTGAAACCCAAGAGTTTCGCGTCGCCACGAGCCTTCGCCGTGCCCGAGCGGCACGCAACGACCGCGAACTCGTGCGCAACGCTATCGACGCCCAGCACAAAATCAACCAGATGCGCCTCAAGGCGGTGGCGGACAGCACCGACCCCGAAGCGATTGCTCAGCGCGCGCTTCTGCTCATCCGAGAGGGCAACACCGCCTCCGCCATCAACGACTCGCTGAGCCTGACCCAGCGCGACGAACGCAACATCCGCTATCTGAACCTACTGGCATATGCCTACCTGCAGGCGGGGCGCGCTCGCGATGTGATTGTGATTACGAACTCCGCGATACGCCGCCAAGTGGCGGACGACTACACCTACGCCATCCGCGGGGTGACGGCAGGACTGCTGCTGAACGATGAGCGTGAGCAAGAGAACGCTTTCGCCCAAGCCGAGAAGATTGATAAGAATTCCAAGTGGCTCCTGAACGCCCGTGCCAGCCTCGCTATCAGCGACCTGCGCTCCAGCACGGTGGCACGGCTGACCACGCAGGCGCAAGCCCTGAGCGACAACAGTCCCGAAACGGCGTTCGTACGCTACTGGGCGCTCACACTCAACCGCGAGTTGGATCGCGCCAAAGATGCGTTCTGGCGTGCTGTGGAGCTGGACCCGCTGAACGCCCCTGCATACACCCTGCGCGGATTACTGAACCTCTCGGACGGGTTGAAACCGGGCGACGAAGACCTCATCCCGATTGGTCGGGAGTGGTGTGAAGTGGCGCTCCAAGCCAATCCGAACTACGCCCAAGCTCAGATGGGGATTGCCCTCAGCTACGCGTTTGAAATCTACATCGCCAAGCGCGACGGCAAACAGCCCGAACCCGAACTGGCACAGAGGGCAGAGGAAGCGCTCAACAAGGCACTGAGCATGGCGCGTGATACCGCTTGGGCGCAGTTCTGCGCCGCCTACATCTACGAGGAGTTGCGCAAGTCCCGCGAGGCGGACCAGGCGATTCGGCGCGCGGCGCAGATAGACCCCAAGCGCATCACGAACTTGGCGCCTCCTGAGCCGTTCCCGCTTCTGGAGCGCATCCCTGCGCTGATGTTCGCGCCGATGATGCCCGCGCCGATGTGAACACTGCCGAGGTCTTAGTTTTTGCTGGAGGCGAGCTGAACTATCGTATGCTCAGCTACGCCATACCCGACACCCTTGCTGGGCAAGTTCAGGTGGGGTCGGGTGTGGTCGTGCCGTTGCAATCGCGTCAAGTTTTGGGCGTGGTGTTGAGCCTTCATCCTCAAGCCACGCCCGACGAGAGCCAAAAGCCGATACTCGCTGTCCTCAACCAGCCTCTTCTGGAGGGTGTGCTGTTGCATCTGAGCGAGTGGCTTGTGCGCACTCAACTCTGCTCGCCTGCAGAGGCAGTGCAGACCATCCTGCCAGCCTCGGCGCGCTACCACATTCAGGCGGTCTATGCGCTTTGTGAGCCGTTGCCCCGTCTGCGTTCGGCGAATGCCCAGCGTGTGGCAGACACTTTGCGCGCTTTGGGCGGTCGGGCAACTTTAGGCACGCTTCAGAGGCGAGTGGCGTCGGTCATTCTGCGCCCTGGTTTGGAGTATTTGCGCCAGCGTGGGTTCGTGCACACCTTCTACGAGCTGGCTCCGCCTCCGACCCCTGTCGTGGAGACGAACTGGGTGGAGGTAATCGCCGACTCAGAGACGTTAGAGGCGTTTTTTGCCACCCAAGCGCGCCGTGCCCCTGCCCAGAGTCGGCTCTTGACTGAGCTCCTGCTCCATCCTGAGGGGCGCCGTCCCGAACGCGATCTGTTGGCAGAGACAGGCGTCAGCTTGCAGGTTCTACGGGGGTTAGAGGCGCGTGGCTTGGTACGCAGGGTGAAGGTTGGGGGGCAAGAGAACCTCACCCCTCCGTCCCCCCTCTCCTACGAAGAGAGGGGGGAGATAGGTGGCTCCCCTTCTCCCTTCACAGGGGAGAAGGGGACGGGGGTAGAGGGGTCTGCAGAGAACCTCACCCCCCCATCCCCCCTCTCCGCAAGCAGAGAGGGGGGAGAACCAAGTTCCCCCTCTCCGTTTACGGAGAGGGGGTTAGGGGGTGAGGTCAAAACCCTTACCCCTGCCCAAGCCAGCGCCGTGCAAGCTCTCCGCTCCGCCATCCAGAAAGGGGGCTATCAGGCATTCCTACTGTACGGCGTGACGGGGAGTGGAAAGACGCAGGTCTACCTTCGGGCGAGCACCGAAGTGTTGCGCACAGGGCGCACCATCCTACTGCTCGTGCCAGAGATTGCCCTCACCGCCCAACTCAGCCAGCGCCTACGCGAGCGGTTCGGCGAGAGCGTCGCTGTGCTTCATAGCCAGCTCAGTCCGTCCGAGCGCTATGCCCAATGGCTTCGCATCTATCGGGGTCATGCGCCGATTGTAGTGGGCGCACGTTCTGCCCTGTTCGCCCCGCTTCGAAATGTGGGGCTAATCGTGGTGGATGAGGAACACGAGCCATCTTATAAGCAGAACAACACCCCCGCTTACCACGCGCGCCGATTAGCCGAGGCACGCGCCCAAGAAGAGGGAGCCATCCTCCTGCTCGGCTCGGCAACCCCCTCCATCGAGACCTTCTACCGCGCCCAACAAGGCGAACTCCACTTGCTTACTCTGCCAGAGCGCGTGGGCGGACTCCCTCTGCCCAGTATAGAGTTGATTGACCTTCGTGGAGGGCGGTTCCAAGTGATTTCTCAGCCCCTAATGGAAGCCATCTTAGAAACTGTGCGTGAGGGGCGTCAAGTCATCCTGTTTCTCAATCGGCGCGGGTTCTCGCCCATCCTGCTGTGTCGTGAGTGTGGGCATGTGCCGATGTGCCCAAACTGCTCTGTATCGCTCACCTACCACCGAGGCGTGGAGAACCGACTACACTGCCATCACTGCGGACACTCTCAGAACGCTCCGCGAGTGTGTCCGGCTTGCGAGGGCTTGCAAATCCTGCCGTTCGGGATTGGCACCCAGCGCGTGGAGGCGACCCTGCGCGAGAGGGCAAGCGACCTGCGCATCACCCGACTGGATCGAGACACGGTCGGCGGGCGTGAGGGCTACTTGCAAATCCTCCACAAGTTCCGAACGGGCGAGCTGGATGTGCTGGTGGGCACGCAGATGATTGCACGAGGGCTGGACTTCCCCCGAGTTGGGCTGGTGGGCGTAATCAGCGCAGAGACGGGGCTTCACCTACCCGACTTCCGAGCGGGCGAGCGAACCTTCCATCTGATGATGCAAGTGGCAGGGCGAGCTGGACGACAGGGACAGCCCGGACGCGCCCTCGTGCAGACCTATAATCCCGACCATCCAGCGATTGCCCTCGCCCAGCGCCACGACTATCTCGGCTTCTATCAGATGGAGCTCGCCACGCGTGAACTGCTCCTGTATCCGCCGTTTTGTCGCTTGGTGAACTTGGTTAGCCAGCACACAAACCCGCGAGAGGCGGAAGGACTGTTGAACCGCCTGAGCGAACTGATTGCCAAGCAGGTAGGCGGAGCGCTTCTGCAGATTCTCGGTCCCACTTCGGCGCCGTTGGAGCGGGTGGCGGGCAACTATCGGTATCATCTCCTGCTCAAGTACGCCCCTGATGCCGAGCCTGCCGACCTGCTCGGCTCGGTGTTGAGTGCGCTCAGCCCACGAGAGCGTGCGATGCTGACAGTGGACATCGACCCCGTTCAACTGCTGTGAAGTTTTAGGGTGGGGTGTGATGATGCTGGCGGAAAGGTATGCTCAAAACCCCTCTACCCCCGACCCCTTCTCCCCTGCGAAGGGAGAAGGGGTGTCCAGTTCCCCCCTCTCCTCTTAGGAGAGGGGGGCAGGGGGTGAGGTTCAGTTCCCCCCTCTCCTAAGAGGAGAGGGGTGCGGGGGGTGAGGTGCTAACACCCGCTCCCGAAGTTGAACAACACAATCAACAGGTCGGCATCATCCACCAAAGCGTCGCAGTTCACATCGGCGAGATTCGCACCCGTCGCACCGAACGCAAACAGCACCTGCAGCAGGTCGGCGTCGTCCACACAGCCATTCCCATCCACATCGCCGTTGGTGGGGATACAGGCAGGTGTGAACCAGAACCCGCCCGTGAGCGAGAAAGTGCCCCCTGTGAGAGCGTTGCTGGCGTCGGGCTGTCCAATCGTTCCGCCGAGGTTGAAAGTGCCACTGGTGGCGAAGGTGATGCCTCCGCCGTCAATCGTCCACCAGCTGAGGTCAAAGCCTCCGCCCGATTGGGCATAGGCTCCGCTCCAAGCGAGCAGAGCGATCATCAGCATCATCAGTTTTCGCATGGTCATTCCTCCATCAGAGTTTGGGTTGGGGGCAGGCATCGCTACCTGCCCCGTTCGAGTCAGGTTAGGGTGCGCCGATACGCACGATGCCCGAAGTGCCACTGCGCTCTAGACGCATCGGGCGCCATACACGGAACCGCTCGTTGTAGTTGCCGGGCACGATGCGCACCGTGCCGTTCGTGGGTACGCAGAAAGTGCCCTCGTAGACTGTGTTGAACGGGTTGGCGGAGGTTCCCCGCTCGCTGTCGCCGTCGTTGCCAGGGTCGCCCGACACCGCGCGGTTCACAAAAGTGGGATTAGCCGGTTCAGAAAGATACCAGCGCAGTTCGGGGAAACCTATATCGAAACGCCCGTACCACCCATCCGTTGCACAGGGACCTCCAGTTCCGTCGCCATCGGTATCCGTTGCACAGGACAGCGTACCCCGTACCCGTCGGCTCGCATCATAGACAGGCGACCCCGACGAACCGCCTGTGACCCGCCCTGTTGTCCACTGAGTGTAGAACGACCCTGCACCCAAACAGTTGCTGTCAACGGTTTTCGTGCCAAACTGGATACGCTTGGGCAACAGCGCAGGGTGGCTGATACCCGTAGCGCCTCCACCATTCGACCAATAGTTTGGGTCCCAGCCGACATAGTTGCCTGAGCCAGGCGGGTCATACAAGCCCATAAGCGTCCACTCCGACTCGATATCGGTCTTGAGGAGCAGGGCGCCATCGTTGCGAGGTAGGGTGTTTATGTTGGGCGGGTTCTTGCCGTTGCAGGTCTGGCTCTCGTAGAACCAGATGACCACCACTCCGTTCGCCTCCGCTTGGTTCGTGATACAGTGGCGTGCGGTGAGCATAATCGGCGAGAAGTCGCTTCCTGTACGGTTGATGAGCGCCCCCGTGCACCCTGTGGTGCCCGTCAAATGCCCAATTGCCCGCCCCTCAATCGAGTTTGCCCACGCAGGATGACAAGTCAGGTCGGTGTAGCAGTCTCCGCTCTGGGGATAAAAGTCCGAGCCGTAGAAGTCGGCATAGCAGTAGAAGGCACCCACGAGACGCGGAAGTACCTTCGGGGGCGTGTCGTAGCCGGGTGGGAGATAGAACTCCAAGCCGATGGTGTCGCCGAAGATAATCGTGCTCCACCAAGTGCCGTCCTCGTTGAGGATGGGATGACGATACGGTCCGAAGACCGACTTGCTGACGGGGTCGTACACCCGAAGTTCCAGCACGCCGAGGTCGGTCATAATCGCGCGCAAGGCGGTAGCGTTGGGCGAGTGGAGTTCGATGCGTTTGACACGGCTCCCATCAGATAAGCGGTGCCACGGGGCGCGCTCAAAGATGGCTTGGGGCACCCCATCCACATAACCGATGGGCATCACCGCAGGGGCAGGTGTCCCCACGGCGCGGGGGTCGTATTGGGGAGGCGGAGCGACCGTTGCGGGCAGTTGCACACGGTAGGGCTTGATCTCAGGCGCCATCAGGATTTGGCTCGGCTCCCGATAGGTGCTGTACCGCTGGAACAGCTCTTCGGGCATCTGGGTGCCATCGACGACAGGGCGTTCTTCGTCTTCGTAGAGCTCCTGCGCCAGTGCACTGGTGAAGCTGAGCGCCAGCACCGTGCTAAGCCACGCTGTGAGCGGAGGGGATTTCCATTTTATCATGGTGGTCTCTCCTTCAGTGCAAGTTGACGACCACGAGCACGAAGCCCGTCTCGCCTTTCTTGAGACCTGTCATCGCTTTGCCCAAGATGGCGCCGTGCGCCTTGCTGGGGTCGGCGACTGCTTGAGCGTAGCCCGCTCGGTCGGCGGTGGTGAGCAGGTCGCCTGGTTCGATGGCGCGCTCGGTGGCGTCGGCATAGACCCACACGCGCCCGCTCATGGCGATGGGGGTATGCGTCTCGCTGTCGGGTAGGTTGCCCAGCACGACGCCCGTGGGCATGCCGTTCGCGCCTGCCACCACGCCAATCACGCGTCGGTTGTAGGCGCCGCGTGCCAGTCGGAGTTTGCCAGGGTTCTCAGGGTCGATCTCGACGACCATGCCAGGTTCGATGGTCTCGCTGGTGGGGAACTTCTCGGCGAGGTCTGCGCCCGTGATTTCCAGCACTTTCACTGAGACTGTGCCGTCACCGCGAATGCTCATGATGTCGCCTGCGGCGCTGTTCCAGAAGTTTAGGCGGTCATTCGCCACCGCACTGCCGATGAGCCCCGCGATGTGCCACTTGCGTGCGGTGTTCGTGTTGGTAAACTCCAACCGAGCGAAGTCGGCAGCGGTTTCGTGAAGGCGCAGAGTGGCTCTGTCAATAGTGCTGTCGTAGTCAATCCGTACGCGTCCGTCAAAGTAGCCACCGTGTCCATCGGGGCTGGCACTGCGTCCGCGCACGCCCACGGCTGTGCCGCTGGCAGAGGAAGCGTTGCCGTAGACCGCGTTGCCCGAAGTGCCCTGTAAGTTGCCGTAGACCGCCCAGCTTCCATTGCCCACAGTCTGAGCCCAGACACCATCGGCGGACGCGCTCGTGTTGGTATTGCTCACAAATAACAGGCGTGAAGGGCGGTCTCCTCGCACATCCAGCAAGTACCCAGGAGCGGTTGTGCCAATCCCGACATTGCCCGTGTTCGTGTTATAGATGTTGGTGCCCGATAGAGCCCATACGTTAGCACCAGCAGGCAGGTCTTGCCAAGAGGCGGTACCGCCGGCATCGCTGGTCAGCACGCGCCCTGCTGACGCACCAGTGGGCAACTGGAAGCCCGTCGTGCGCGTGGTGCCTACCACATCCAGCGCGGTCGCAGGTGAAGCGGTGCCAATCCCGACAAGTCCATCCCCCAAACCAATCCGCACCCGGCTTATACCATCGCCGAGGAAGTGGAAGGTGTCGTTGCTGTCACGGTACTGCAGACCCCAGTTGGTAAATGAGGGCGAGTGGGCGATGACCATACGGTCGGGGTTGGAGGTACCACTATCAAACATCCGCAGGGTCGCCGCATAGGGCGTCGGGTTGAGTTTGACGCGGGGTGTCAGCGTGGTGCTTCCGACCTGGATTTCCAAGTAGCGGGTTCCACCGTTCCACACGGGTTGAGGGAAGTTCAGTTCCACCGTGAACAGCCCGTTGTTGACGGACACGCTGGTCGGTCCGACAGTTGCAAGGGCGGTTCCGCCAGAGGGAACATCAAACAGGCGGAAGGTCATGTTGAAAGAGCCGTTGGCAGGGGTTCCGCTTTGGCGCAGGAAACCCTGATAGGTGAACGCTTGAGCATCAGCGAGGCTCATAACGCTTGTCAGCGTCACGGCAATCGCTCCCAGTAAAGCCATCAGTCGCATCATCATTGTGCCTCTTTCATCGAAGTCATCCCGTAGGATGCTAACCCCTATTATAAGGGCGGAGTCTTACAGGAATCTTAAAAATTTCGGGGTTTTTGGGGTTTTTGGGCAAATTGGGCGAAAATTGGGGGGTTTTTGCTCTGGAGATGGGGATGGGTATAATTGCAAATTGGAGGTCACACGAATGCCGAATATCAAATCTGCGAAAAAGGCGGTCATCAAGTCGCGCGAGCGCTACCTCAGGAACCGCTCGACCAAATCTGCGATTAAGACCTACACACGCCGAGTGAAGGAACTGGCAGAGAAGGGCGAGACGGAGCAGTCCATCGCCAACCTGCGCCGTGCCATCAGCCTGATTGATAAGGCGGTCAAGCGGGGTATCCTACACAAGAACACGGGCAACCGCAAGAAGTCGCGCTTGATGATCGCGCTCAACAAGCGTCTGGCGCAGGTTCAGCAGAATGCCCAAGACGCCTGAAGACCTAACACGAACCGATTCGGGGCGTGGGGAAACTCCTCACGCCCTTCGCTCACACAAAACGCTCTTTCATCCCCGGACGCGTCAGCACGATGAGCACCGCTACAGGGAATATCAGCCCAACTGCCAGCGAGATAAGACTGGATGGGGAAAGTGCGCTTTGCCCGTGGCGCTCTAACACCGCGGAGAACGCCGTCAGTCCCAGCACCGTAGTCAGGAGATTCGCCACGATCGAAAGAAACGACCACGCCATCATCAACGAGTAGCCGAGACTCTTCATCCCTATCAATAAAATCGAACCCACCAAGAGCAAGACGGAAAGCACCACCGATACAGCCCCGGTAAAGTAGACATAGCGCGTGTACTCAGGGTCTTTGAACATCGCCAGTTCCTGTGCTTGTTCTGGGGATTGTTGGGCTATCTGGTCGGTCATACCGCCCAAGAGAGCCACACCGCCCAGCCCAACAAGCATACAGCATAAGCCTATCAGCCCGAAAATAATCCCCAGCACTCCGATGACCATGATAGAAGTGGGTCTCTGCATCCTTTCTACCTCCTGTGGTAGGAATTCTTCGGGAAGGTGTTGTATATTCCTGCTGGCGATGGAACTCGGTCATGTGGTCTCGCAGGTGGGATGTGCCCGTTGTGGGCGCGCTTGCCATCCTTTGCAGGCGCGCTGTACTTCGTGTGGGGCAGACCCGCTTGGCGAAGTCGCCCTGCGCCTGAATGCGCTGAGCTGGAAACGGTTCGCCCTGAGCAGTGCGATAGTGCTTTCCCTGATTGGCTCCATTCTCGGTCTGCTTCTGGGAGACGGCTCGTCGTGGGTGGGGCAACTGATGCGCGCGGTGCCCTTCCTCCAAGTGGTGCTGACGGTTCTGCTGGTGGCGTTTGCACTGAGCCTTGTGGGGCATCTGGTCGGCTTGTGGCAGGCGACCCGCGCTTCCGTCGTGTTGCATCCCGAGCGTGGGGTGATTCTGCTACGGCGCGCCCGCGATGGGGTCTACCTCCACCAGATTGGGTGGCACGAGCTGGCGCCTCCCCTCCCACCGCGCCGACAGAACTGGCTCAACCTGCTCACTCATCTGGTTCACCTCGCTTCTGGGGGGTTGAGCCACGCAATTGCCTTAGTGTTATTGGATACCCCCACCGAGTATCATCTTATTCGCACCACCGCGCCCAACCAACCTATTCGCTTTTTCACCACCATCAGCAGTTTCCGCGAGGGAGCGTTCCTGTCTATTTTGAGCGCGCACTGCTTGGACACATGGATGGCGAGCGGGCGCATCACCATCGACCCCGAATTCGCCCCCACTCACGAACGCCCCATCTTGATTGTAGACTTGACGACTTGCAAACTGCGCGCCTATGCCAAAAATCAGGTCATTTTGGACGAGAAGCCCTACGAGTACGAGTCCGCCGAATCGCACAATCCCGATGGCACGCGCGTGGAGCCAGACCAGTCACTCCCGCCCCCTGCTGAGCGAGAGCCAACGGACGATACGGAGTACCAACCGATAGGGCGCCAGCGGATTGCCAAGGCGGGTGCGGTTCAAGTCTATCTGCCCATCTTTGCGGTGCCTTACAAGAACGGTTATTGGGTGCGGGCGGGGTGGAACCTGATCGCCAAACTGGAAAGCCGACGCAAGGCGAGCGAGACCGCAAGCCAGATGCCCGACAACCAGCCGAGACCTGCATAGGTATAGTTTAAGATTGTGAATTCCGAAACCGAACGCGCCATCCAGACCCTCCGCGAGGCTTTGCGAGGCACTCCCTACGAGGGCGTGGTCTATCTTGTGGGGGGCTATGTGCGCGACAAACTGCTCAAGCGCCCTCTGCCCAACGATGTGGACCTCGTGCTGGAGGGGGATGCGTTGGCGCTCGCCCAGTTTCTGCACCAGCAAGGCGTGGCGCAACACGAGCCAGTGGTCTACCCCCGATTCGGCACGGCACAAATCCATGTGGCAGGGATTATGATTGAGCTGGTGACGGCGCGCGCCGAGTCGTACCGCTCCGATAGCCGAAAACCGATTGAGGTGAAGCCCGCGAGCCTGTTGGAAGACGCCCTGCGCCGCGATTTCACCATCAATACGCTGATGGAGAACCTGCATACGGGCGAGATTATAGACCCGCTGGGGCAGGGCTTAGCCGATTTGCAAGCGCGTATCCTGCGCACTCCACGCGAGCCAGTGGCGACTTTTTACGAAGACCCGCTCCGAATGCTCCGTGCCGTGCGCTTTGCGACCCAGATCGGCTTTGAGATAGAGCCGACGACCTATCAAGCCATTCGTACCGACGCCGAGCGCCTCCGAGTGATAAGCACTGAGCGCATCCGCGACGAGTTCACCAAAATCTTGGAACAACCCAACGCTTCGCAGGGTCTCCAGCTCTTGCTGGACACGGGTCTGCTGGCGGTCTTTGGGGCGCCCCTCCTGCCGATGGTGGGCTGTACCCAGAACGAGTACCACCTCTACGATGTCTGGGAACACAGTTTGAAGGCGGTGGAGGCGCTGAACGCGGTGGGGGCGGAGCGTGAGCTTGCGGTGAACTGGGAACTACGCTTGGCGACCCTGCTCCACGATGTGGGCAAACCCGATACACGCACGGTGGATGAGGACGGCAAAGTGCATTTCTTCGGGCACGCCGAGCGCGGTGCCGAAATCGCCGAACTTTGGCTGAAAGACCTACGCTACTCCAACGCGACCATCGAGCGCGTGTGTCAACTGATACGGCTTCATATGCGTCCGGGTGCCTACAACCCCAGTTGGAGCGACTCGGCGATTCGTCGGTTGATGCGCGATGCAGGCGAGTTGCTGGAGCCGTTGCTGGTGCTGTGTGAAGCCGACTCGCGCGCCCAGCGTGCCGATCTCGCCAACCCCGATTTTGAGGGGCTACGCGCCCGAATTGAGCAGGTGCGCTCCGCCGAAAAAGTCAGCGAGTGGCGTAGCCCGCTCTCAGGCACTGAGCTGATGGAGCTCTTCGGTCTCAAGCCCGGTCCGCTGTTGGGACAGGTGAAGCACTATCTGCTGGAGCAGGTGCTGGAGGGCAGCCTGCGCCCCGATGACAAGCAGACCGCACAGGCGATGGTAGAAGCCTTTCTTAGGGGGCGTGAGGAAGCGACGCCAGCGGGAGGGGAAGGATGAAAACAAGCGCGCTACGAGCCTGCGCTTGCCTGGCGTTATGCTGCCTCCTCCCCTCTATTGTCATTCTGAGCGAAGAGTCTGCGCAGTTCCTTACTTAGTTGGGAGCTGGGCGCAGGATATGCACGCGCACCTTGCGCCGCCCGAACTGGAGGGCTAGAGCGCGTGTGGAGAAGAAGAGGTCAATTTTGTGTCCCTTGATAGCGCGCCCACGGTCAGCAGCAATCGCCATCCCGTACCCCTCTATGTAAAGCACGGTTCCCATCGGGATGACGCGTGGGTCTACAGCGACCAGTCCGTAGCCGGCGGGCATCCCGCTGGCGGTGCGCCCAGTGCCTGTGCCTCCGCCACTGCGATGAGCGGTGTAGGCGCTCGCGTGCATCTCTATGGTTTTTGTCGCGCGAAACGAGTCAGCGCGTCCCACCGCACCACGCGAGGCGATATGGGCATAGACACCCACTTCATAGATGCGAGGTTGGGGCGGCTGTACAACCTCTTCCCACACCTTCTCACGCTTAATGACCTTGCCGTTGCGCAGGGTGATGCGCCACTCGATGCGTTTCTCGCCCGGTTCTCCTTCTTGAACCAGTACCCGCTGACGCGGAGGTAATCGTCGGTTCGTTTCAAAGAGGGTTGGTGGCTCAATTTTCACCAACTCCGTGTGTGTCTTCACTTCCGTTTTTTGATCGTTGCGCGGATTTTTCGCCCAGGTGGTGGGTACGAACAAGACCAACGCCAGCATCCAACCCAGCCACCGCAACGATCCACCCCATGAGGCGTTCCTTCGCTTCTTCATTGTTCTCCTCCCTTAGCGAAACCGCACAGGTACGGCTCCGCGAAGTATTGCCCGGTAGTGGACGAACGCAGTATACCCGATGGGAGCGTTTCAATGCAAATTGAGCAGAAACAAAGTGCCCAAACCGCAACAGCAGGGAATACGCTGATTCCCCTGAATCGTCTAATAGGCGGTGAACAAGGATGACTAACCTCAATAAACTTCTCGCTTGTGCGGGACTGGGTGCCCTATCGCTGTATGCCTTCTGCCAAACGAGTGACCTCCCTGTACGACGCGTCGTGCTGTATCGCAGTGGGGTCGGCTACATCGAACGCTCTGGAACTGTTGCGGGCAATACCAGCATGACCCTCGCCCTGCGCGACCCCCAGATGAACGACCTGCTCAAGTCGCTGGTCGTGGTGGACTTTGACGGCGGACAGATATTGCCTGTGCAGTACACCCCACGCGACCCGCTCAGCCGAACGCTCAGCGCCTTTGCGATAGACCTCAGCGATAGTCCCACGCGTGCCACCCTGCTCCATCGCCTGCGCGGAACCGAAGTGGAGTTCAAGCTCCGACGCCGAACCGTGCGCGGAACGGTCATGAGCTTAGAGCCGACCAATCGGACTGACTCAAGAGGGCTACCCCGATCCGACACGATGGTCAACTTGATGAACTCAAACGGTATGGAGTCTGTCGGTTTGAGCGAGGTGCAGAGTTTCCGTGTGATGGACGAGCGTCTCCAGAAGGAATTAGAACTCGCTCTGCAGGCGATTGGGGGTGGATTGGACAACCAGCGCAAGACACTTGAACTCCAGTTCTCAGGAAACGGCAGTCGGCGTGTGTTGGTTGGCTACCTGACCGAGATGCCCCAGTGGAAGATGACCTACCGTCTGGTGATTGCGCAGGGGCAACCCGCCCTCTTGCAGGGATGGGCAATCGTGGAGAACACGACCGACGAAGACTGGAACGGGGTGCAGCTCCAACTCGTGTCGGGACGCCCTGTGAGTTTTGTTCAGAACTTGTACGAGCCGTTCTATCCCAAGCGTTTGCGCTACACCCCCCCTGCGGATACCTCTCTGTTGCCCCCACTGCCCCAAGCAGAGATCGGCGACTTTACGGAGGAGGAACGCCCTGCCACACCTCCGAGACAGGCAGGCGAACCCGACTTTTTGAGACCGCGCGGGGGGTTCGGTGGTGGGTTTGCCGAACCGTTGGCGCCTCCAGTTCCTGACGCTGGCGCTCCTGCCCTAAGAGAGATGCCCCCCGGCAGGGGAGGCGAGATGATGATGAAGATGGCACCCGATGCGATGCAGAAAAGCGCGCCCGAAGTGGCGGTCGGGCAGGAGCGGGGTGCGCTGTTTGATTATCGCATCGACCAGCCTGTCACGATTGCCCGCCAGCGCTCGGCGCTGGTGCCCGTGATCAACCGCACCGTAGAGGTGGAACCTGTCTCGCTCTACAACGCGAACAATCAGCGCTTCCATCCCTTCTTCGGTGTGAGGCTCAAGAACACCACCCCGCTGACGCTGATGGACGGTCCGCTAACAGTCTATTTAGACGGGGCTTATGGAGGCGACTCGATTATGCAAACGGTGGAGCCGAACGGGGAGCGGTTTTTGCTCTACGCGCTGGATGTCGGGGTAGAGGTCAATCAGCGCGGTCGCGACATCGTGCGCCAGCAGGTCTCCGTGAACATCGCGAATGGTGTCCTGCGCCGTGCTTTCAAGGAGGTGCGCACCACCACCTATGAGGTCCAGAACCGCGACAGCAAGCTGCGCACACTGGTGCTGGAACACCCCCGGGAAGCGGAATGGCAACTCAGCGAGCCGACCACGAGCGACCGCACCGCTGACTTCTATCGGTTCCGCCTCAGTTTGGAGCCTCAGAAAGCGACCTTCTTGAACATCGCGGAAGAGAAGCCGATTGCCGAACAGTTCACCTTAGTTCAGGCTGAGGACGCCTTGCTGACCGAGCTCATCCTGCGTGGGGAGTTGCCCCAGCGGGTGCGTCAAGCGTTGGAGCGAATACGCGACCTACGCCGTGCGCTCGCTCAGACCGATGCGCGTATACGCACTGAGGAAGCGAAAGTCCGCTCCATCACCGAAGACCAAGCGCGCATTCGGGAAAATATGCGCGCCTTAGACCGCAACTCCGCCTTGTATAAGGAATATGTGGCGACCCTCACTCAACAAGAGCGGGAGATTGCTCAAGCGCGTCGGAACTTGGAGCAGTTGCGCGAGGCACGCGCACGCCAACAACAGGAACTAAGCGACTACATCGCTGGGTTGAATATCTGATACAACAGGGGCAGGCGTGAAGTCTGCCCCTGAATTACTTCGGGACAAATTCAGTCCATCACAGGGGAGGGTGTTTGAAAAATCGTGGCACGGGCATCCTGCCCCTGAAGCAAGGAAGTTGTGGCACGAGCATCCTGCCCGTGAAAAATCGGGTAGGTCAGGGCAGAATGGGTCCGCTGGGAACGCAGGCGTCTCGCCTG
>OGCI01001693.1_pt1 | contig 17337 bp, 13 predicted proteins | sample 1570021 | NCBI WGS metagenome assembly OGCI01 (sample SAMN06264664, study PRJEB24512) | hot springs metagenome | isolation source: Hot spring water | place: South Africa: Tshipise | collected 2015-06-21 | reverse complement strand
CAGCGCTGGAACGTCTCCCCGCCACAATACGGGCACTTTTCCGGTCGGTTTTCCTGGCAGTACTTGACTTCTGGAAGTTTTAGCGTGACAATGGACATGGCAGGCTCCGAGTTTATGGAGGTTTCGCAACTCCCATATTACTCCGGGCTTGCTCTTTTTTCAAATCCCACCAGCTTTGGGACAGTTACCAGATTTAGGACAGTTACAAGTAGTCTCTCCGACTCTTGTTCCAGACCTGCAGCAGCAGCAACAGGCCGCTGGGTTTAAGGATTGGTTGTTGCCGCCTGATACAGATACAGTTTTCCTTCAAAATTCGACAGGTCAATTTTTTTGTAACCCTTCGCCAGGGCAAATTCAACCAACGGCTGATCCAGTTTCCCCTCAAAACCGGTTAAAATTGCAGCAGGGGGAGCTTTTTCAAAAAGATCGTGAATTGTGGCAGGTGAAGTGCCGACAAAATAATTTCTTTGTTCGGCGTTCAGCAAATCGCCCACACGATATAAAAATGGCCCGCTTGCCAATTCGGGATAAATGGGAAGGCCGGCCTCTACTGCGAACAGAGGCGAAAGCGTGGCCACCTTACCGTTGGCCTGAAGTTGATTTTCCTGTAGCACTTCCCGCACTTTGATAGAAACGTCCCGTACGTGCAGTGGAGTCCAGTTATGCCTGTGCCTCAATTTTGAAATCGAATCAAGCAGCGATGAACCCTGAAACAGGAGGGAAGATAGCACCAGGATGGTGAGTATCATTCGCCGAGAGAGAAATGTTTTGTCCAAATTTACAGCCCATAAATAAATGAATAGAATGAAAAGAAAACTGATGGGAACAGCATAGTATTGATAAAAAGAAGGTGTTGGAGCGAGAGCGGAGATCAAGCCGGAAAGAAATAAGAATAACGCCAATACTCCTCCTGTTGAAAATTGCTTTGCTTGCCGAAAATTGAGGATCGTTAGACCTGCCCCAAACAGGATGCCGAAAAGGAGCGTCAGATTTTCGGCTTTCAAAAAGGTTTCGCCGGCAAAAACGAACTTTGAAGGCAACGACATGTTGTCTGTGTAGCCGGTCAAGATACGCCATTGAGTATTGATGGTGTGATAACCCAGGTTGTTGAACATAAACCCAGCCGGATCTTGCACAATAAACCCTGCCATTGGCAGAAATCCAATCAATAACCCGGCAAGGAAAGGTAAGAATTGGTGAGTAATACCTGCCAGAAATGATTCCTTACTGTAAAGGGGAAAAAGTATAATCACCGCCATAAAGGGGATAAGAATGGGGGCATAGGTCAACTTGACCCCGACGGCTAAGGCTGACATCAAACCGGTGATGGCCATAAGCAACCATTTGCGTGTGGGATTGCGTTGAGCAATTTCAAAGGAATAAACCGCCAGAAATGAAAGAAAAACCGGAATAATGTAATTGGATGCCTCTCGAGCCGGGTGGACAATGCTCATGTTCAACAGGAAAAGCGCAGCCAAACCAATCGCTATGGTTGGTTCTCCCCAAGCATGACGGGCGATCAAAAATAGTACCGAGGCGGAAGATATCAAAGCCAAAAAACTGACCAGTTTTCCCCACAGTAAATAATAGGAGGTGATCCCCAGCAGCTGATACAATCCTCCATACAGGAGTGGCAGGTATGGCATTTGCAAGTACGCAAAATCTCTGTAAAGGACTTTATTTTGGGAAACCAGTACCCCGGCAGTGATGTACATGTGTTCATTATGGTCAAGGGATGTCATGATTTTTGCAAAGTCGCCCGCTATTGCGAACAAAATGGCAGCCGCAAAAAACCATATCATCCAATTCTTCCTGATGATAAAAAATAATCTGGAGCGGAAAATGGTTATAAAATCCATGATAAATAGGAAAATTATGCAGGCAGTGTTTTTTTCGAAATTATAATTGCTACATCACGATAAGACCAGCTTTGCTTTTATAATTGGACAGTTTTGGCGATGGTAAACGCCTTCCGATATTCCCTCTGAGGTTTAGTTCCCCATGACCCAACTCCTTCCGCCCGACTGGGAAAACCCGCACCTGCAAGGCATCCGCCGCCTGCCCATGCACGCCAGCGGATTTCCCTTTTCCGATGAATTTTCGGCACGCACCCGCCAGACGATAGCGCAGCCCTTTGGGCTTACGGCTATCTTTTAGGGTTTGAAAATATGCATACAAACTGCCTGCATCGAAAACAAAACCCTGTTTTGTGGTAGACTCCATCTTGACCTTCCTCTGTGTATGTTTTTTTGTTTGAGCAACAAAAGATTACACGAGAAAGGTCTTTTTTTCTACCCTTGGGGCTACTTTAAGAAAGCCCTGGTTTTTTTTATCCTTCTTTAACCTCCCGTATCAGGCAGGTGTTCGTCTATGGTGCACCGATTGCCCCCTGCCCGCTTACTCTGGTACAGAAGGGCATCGGCGCGTTCCACCAGGCTCTCCAGGGTGTCATCCGGACGGGCAAGGGTGGCGCCAATGGAAATGGCAGTCTGGACGCGTTTTCCCTCCACCGTCAGGAAACTGTTTTCCACCATGACGCGGATGCGCTCGGAAACTACCACCAATCCCTCCAGGGAAATTCCGGGAAGAAAAGCCAGAAACTCATCCCCGCCCCAGCGAAAGAGTGCATCCGTCCCGCGCAGAACACGGACGATGGTTTGCGCCGTCATCTTCAGTACCTGATCACCCACATTGTGACCGAGTTCGTCATTGACGCGTTTGAACGAATCCAGATCCATCATCAGCACCCCAAAGGGTATTCGACTGATGCCGTACTCATACTGCCGCACCTGAAAGATCATCTCAGCGTAGCGACGGTTGCCAATGCGCAACAGCGGATCAAGCATACTTTCCTGTTTGAAGTATTCCAGTTCCCGGGCAAGGGTCAAATGCTGGGAGTGGTCGCTGAAGACCTCAATGGCGCCCATGATCCTGCCTTCTTCATCTCGTATGGGGGAAACGCGAATGTGCACTGGCAGCCGGTGACCATCGCGGTGATGCAGGAAGACCAGCGCTTCCCGGCGCTCGCCGTCTTGCAGGGTGGCGTGAAGAGGACAACCTGCTTTACACAGGGCTTTTCCGGAAAAATCCACATGTTCGAGAATGTTATCGGAACACCGCTTACCGCATACCTGCTCCGCCGGAAAACCGGTCAGTTCCTCAGCGGCGGTATTCCAGTACACGATGCGTTGCTGTAAGTTCACCACGTACACTCCGTCAAAGAGGTGATCCAGCCAGCGTTTATAAATGCCCTGCGCCTGTTCATCCCATGTTGCTTCCATTTCCAGTATTCCTTTTGAGAGATTTAAATCCATATTACCCTGGTTAAAGGCCACAGGATCTTACAGATTCGCAAAATGACAGGATTGCAAGGGAGAAGGCAAACAGAAAAATCCGCTTACCGGGTCTCCAGGGCAGAGGGCGGCGGAGCGCCCCCCAGGGCTTCCCACACGCCGCGCATGGCAAGCCGACGGAACATGACCGCCATCTCGTCCGGCGGGTAGGGCATCCCGGCTTCCAGCCACCAGGTCAACGTGCCCAGCAGACTGGCGGCAAAGTAACTGGCAACAACCTCCAGCGGAAGCGCCGTCCGGGCTCCCCTGAGGAACAATTCCATAAACTGGAGCGCATAGCCCGCGGTGAGTTCGCGCAGGCGGTTGGTGGCAATCAGCCCGCCCTCCCCGCGCATCATGGCGCGGTACAGGTCAGCATTTTCGGCGGCGTGCCGAAACACCAGCAGGATGGGACGCATGGCATGATCCCCCATCTGGTCTTCCGAGAGCGCCTGCGGAAACAGGGCAACCATCTGCGCGGCAAGTTCATCGGCAATCTGGGTAATGCTTTCCAGAAAGAGGTGTTCCTTGTCGCGGTAATGCAGGTAAAAGGTGGTGCGCCCCACATCCGCGCGGGCGGTAATGTCCTCAACCGTGACGGCATCGTAGCCCTTTTCGAGGATGAGCGCCATCAGGGCTTCGCGCAACTGGCGGCGGGTGCGCGAGATGCGCCTGTCCTGACGCGGAAGAGCGCTTTGGGTTTCGGTCATCCCGTTGTGCATCCTTTCATCTGTCTGTTCTTACCCGGCTTGTACACCCTCTTTCCTTGACAGCCCGGCTTTTGATTTTATAATCATAAACATTCTGTTCATTATTATACTCAGTGTTCATGATGAATACCAGTCCTATCCTCACGTTGAAGCAGGTGCGCAAGACTTACCTTTCCGGCAATCAGCCGCTGGAAGTGCTTAAAGGCATTGATCTGGAGGTAAACGCCGGAGAGTTCGTGCTCATTTACGGCAAATCGGGATCGGGCAAGACCACCCTCATCAACATGATTGCCGGGATTGACCCGCTCACCTCCGGCGAGGTGTGGTTTGACGGCGTCAACGTGCACCGTCTCAACGAAAATCAGCGCGCGCGCTGGCGCGGACGCAATGTGGGCATCGTCTATCAGTCTTTTTACCTCATGCCCACCCTCAGCCTGCTGCACAACGTCATGCTCCCCATGGATGTGTGCGGACTGTACCATCCGCGGCGCAGTCCTCAGCGGGCGCTGGAACTGCTGCGCATGGTGGAACTGGAAGAACACGCCCACAAACTGCCTTCTGCCATCTCCGGCGGACAGCAACAGCGGGTTGCCATTGCCCGCGCGCTGGCAAACGACCCGCCGCTCATCATTGCCGACGAACCCACCGGCAGGCTGGATTCCGTCACCGCCGCCACCATTCTGGAGATTTTCCTCAATCTGGCGCGGCAGGGCAAGACCATCCTGATGGTCACCCACGACCTGAGTTTAATGCCGCTGGCGTCGCGTTGTTTCCGTCTGGAAGGCGGACTGGTGCATGCCTGCCCCGTGGAAGAAAGGACACCTGTCCCATGAACGCGGCTGACGCTCCCTACATTTCCCTGCAGGATGTGGTCAAGACCTTCCCCGCCCCGGGCGGAGAGGTGGCGGTGCTCAAACACATTCACCTCGATATTCAGCCCGGCGAGTACGTCAGCATTGTGGGCAAATCGGGAAGCGGCAAATCCACCCTGCTCAACATGATCACCGGCATTGACCATCCCACCTCAGGCACGGTGACGGTGGCAGGCACACAACCGCACCGCCTCTCGGAGAGTCAACTGGCGGCATGGCGAGGGGTGACCATCGGCATCGTCTTTCAGTTCTTCCAGTTACTGCCCATGCTCTCCCTGCTGGAAAATGTCATGCTTCCCATGGATTTCTGCAACCGTTACCCCGCCGCCGAACGGGAGGGACGCGCCCGCGCCCTGCTGGAACAGGTGGGGCTGGGCGATATGGTGAACAAACTCCCGGGCGCGGTCTCCGGCGGACAACAACAGGCGGCAGCCATTGCCCGCGCACTGGCAAACGACCCGCCGCTCATCGTTGCCGATGAACCCACCGGCAACCTCGATGAACGCACCGCTGAAGGCGTGCTGGCATTATTTGATGAACTGGTGGCGCGCGGCAAGACGGTGGTCATCGTCACCCACGACCCGGCGCTGGTCAGGCGCACGCAGCGCACCATCCTGCTCTCAGATGGCGAAATCATCCATCCGATGATCGCGCGCGCCTTCCCCCGTCTTTCCCATCCCCAGATGCTTCAGTTGACGCACCTTGCCCGCCCGCGCCCCCTCGTCCGGGGTGAAAGCCTCACCCTGCCCCCCTACGCCCCGGGTTTGCTGGTGCTGACGCAGGGCAAACTGGCGCTGTGGAAGCCCGCTCGCCGCGGTGAGACGCTGTGGATGGAACTGCACCCTGCGCAGGCACTCACCGCGCAGGAAATTGCCGCGCATCTCCCCCTGCGCCTGCAAGCCCTCGAAGACAGCGCCTGGCTGGAAATCCCCGCTGAGGCATGGGAATCCTGGCTGGCTCAAAGCGGTGCGCGCGCATCCCTTATCCCGACGGAGAAGCGAGTATGATTCCCCCCCGCTGGCAGAAGATTCTCTCCGACTTCATCGGCAACCCCACCCGTTCGGTGCTGGTCATTCTCTCCATTGCGGTGGGGCTGTTCGCCATGGGCTCCATCAACAACACCCGCCTGCAAGCCGCTCAGTTGATGGCAAACAATTATGCCGCCATCAACCCCGCCAACGTCATCCTGCAAACCTCTCCCCTGCAGGAAGTGGATCTGGAACCCCTGCGTCATATGGATGGCGTGGCACAGGCGGAAGGGGTGCGTACTGCCACCCTGCGCGTCCGCAACAACGAGGGAGACTGGGTGCGCCTGACCGTGATTGCCCCGCCCGATTACGCGGAGAAACACATCAATCAGGTGCTGGTGATGGAAGGCAGTTTTCCGCCCGCCGAGCGTACCTTTGCCATTGACCAGTATAAGGCGAAGGAGTTAGCCATTTTCCCCGATGGCACTGTGGAAGTCCAGTTGTCCTCCGGCAGGATACGCCGCATCCCCGTGAGCGCCATTGTGCAGGATCAGACCATTGGCGCCTCGCGCTCCGATGGCGGCTTCTTCCTCGCACCTGCGCAAGCCTTCACCACCTGGGAGACGCTGGAGTGGCTGGAAATTTCGCCTTTTATCAATCGGGTGTACGTCACCGCCAGTCGCGATGCCGACAACCTCGACTTCCTACGCCTGCTGGGACGGCAGGTTGCCGACGAACTGGAGCAAAACGGGCATGTGGTGGTCAGTTACGCCGTCAATGGACGCCACGACCATCCCAACAGCAACTACACCGAAGCCCTCTCCAGCATCCTCATCCTGCTCAGTCTGCTGGTGCTGTTCCTGAGCGGATTCCTCATCACCAACACCCTGCAAGCCCTGCTGGCACAGCAGGTTCAGCAAATCGGGGTGATGAAATCGGTCGGTGCTACCAGCGGGCAGATTGCCCTGCTGTACCTGAGCCTGATCGAACTGTACGGTTTGATTGCCTATGCCATCTCGCTGGCGCCCACCCGCTGGATGACCGGGGTGCTTCTCAACCTGCTCCACAGCGGCATCAACACCCCGATGGCAGAGCCGCAACTCCTGCCCGAAACGCGCCTGTGGATGGGCATTCTGGCGCTGGCAGTGCCCGCCATGGCGGGCGTCACCCCCATCCTGCACGCCGCCAGCATCAGCGTGCGGGAAGCCCTCAGCGGCATCTCGCCGCAAAGCGCGGCGCTCCGCGAGGGACGGCTGATGCGCCGCCTGCAACAGATTCGCGGACTTTCGCGCCCCCTGCTCATCTCACTGCGCAACACCTTCCGTAAACGCCTGCGCCTGATTCTCACCCTCATCACCCTGACGCTGGGCGGAGCGATTTTCATCGCCACGTTGAACACGCGCGTTTCCCTGCAGAACTACATTGAGCGCCTGCGGTACTACTTCCTGGCAGATGTCAGCATCACCTTTCACCAGCCTTACCGCCTGAGCGAGGTGCGCAACGACCTGATGACCCTGCCCGATGTGGCGGCTGTGGAAGGCTGGAACGGCACCAGCGCCGAAGTGCGCCTGCCCAACGGCACCGGCGAAAGCATCACCGTGATTGCGCCACCTGAGGGCAGTGAGATGGTGCGTCCCATTCTGCTCAGCGGGCGCTGGATTCAACCGGGCGACCGCTACGCCATTGCCGTCAGCGAGCGCTTCCTCGACCTGTTCCCCGACCTGAAGCCGGGAGACACCATCCGCCTGCGCATTAACGACCGCGAGCGCGACTGGACAGTGGTGGGCATCTTCCAACTGGTGGGCAAGAGCGCAGGTTTCCTCACCTACGCCAACGGCGAAGCCCTCAGTACGGAAATTCCCCTGGGTGGGCGCTTTACCAATGTGCGCGTGCTTTCCACCCATCCCAATCTGACGCTGGAAGAGCAAAAAGCCTTTGGCAGGCGGGTGGAACAACTGCTGGAAGCGCGCGGGTACCGCGTGGATGAGGTGACTGCCGGCTTACAACTCAAGGAGATTTCCGCCAACGGTTTGAACATCCTCACCGCTGTGCTGTTGTTGATTTCAACCCTCATCGCCGCGGTGGGCAGTATCGGCTTAATGGGCACCATGAGCATGAACGTACTGGAACGCACCCGCGAAATTGGCGTCATGCGCGCTATCGGCGCGGATGACCGCCATGTGCTGAACATCGTTCTGGGTGAGGGCATGCTCATCGGGTTGATCTCCTGGGTGTTGAGCGTGATTTCCGCCCTGCCCATCAGCAAAATCCTCGCCGATTCCATCAGTTACGCCCTGTTTGAAGCCCCATCCACGCTCACCTTTACTCCGATGAGTGTGGTGCTGTGGCTGGGCGTGGTTCTGGTGCTTTCGGTCATCGCCAGCGCCGTCCCCGCACGGTCGGCGGCGCGGCTGACCATTCGGGAAGTCCTTTCGTATGAATAACGCATCCCCAAGGAGGCTGTGTATGTCGTGGAAAAAGAGCATTTTGAGCGCAGTGCTCATCCTGTATCTGGCAGGGTGCTCCGCCCTGCCGTGGACGCAAGCCACCCCGCAACCTACCCCCATCCCCACAGTGAAAGAAAATGGCGGTGTGGTGGCTGAAGCCAAACTGGCGCCCAATGACAGCGCCAGCGTATTCTTCCAGACCAGCGGCACGGTTGCCGAGGTGCTGGTCAAGGAGGGCGACACGGTCAGGAAAGGTGACGTACTGGCACGCCTGAGCGACGTGGAGCAAACCGAGGCAGCCCTGGCGGCGGCAAAAGCGGAAGAACTTGCCGCCCGGCAGGCACTGGATACCCTGAACGAGAAAGCCCGCCTGACCTCCGAACAGGCACACACCGCTTTGCTGGAAGCAGAACGTGCCTATCTGGATGCCTGGGAAGCCCTCGACAAAATTGACACCGATGACACTCAGGATCGCATTGACGATGCCAGAAAAGAAGTTGCCGATCGGGAGAAAGAATTAAAGGATGCCAGAGAGGAACTGGACAAGTACCTCAACCTGAGCGAGGATAACGCCACCCGTAAAAATGCCCAGGACAAAGTGGATGACGCTCAGCGCCGCTACGATGAAGCCGTGCGCAAGCGCGACCGCCTGATCAACGAACTGGAAAACGCCCGCGCCGCGTTTGCGCTGGCAAAGGAACGTCTTGAGGACGCCCGCCGCACCTACGAACAACGCACCGAAGGCAAACCCGACCCCGACGATCTGGCGCTGGCGCAAGCCCGCCTGACGGCGGCGCAGGCGCAGGTGCGCTCGGCGCAGGCGGCGCTGGATCGGCTGACCCTTCGCGCCCCCTTTGACGGCGTGGTGACCGAGGTACGCATCTCGGCAGGCGAGATGGTCTTCCCCAACACCACCGCGCTGGTGGTGGCAGATTTCTCCACCTGGTACGCCGAGACGGTGGATCTGAACGAAAAAGACGTGGTGAGGGTGAAGGTTGGGCAGACGGTAGAGATTACCCCCGACGCCCTGCCTGAGGTGACGCTGAAGGGCGAGGTGGAACGCATTGCCCTCTACCCGCTGGAGCGCGGCGGCGATGTGGTGTACCGTGTGCGCGTACGTTTGCTGGAGAGCGACGAACGCCTCCGCTGGGGTATGACGGTGGATGTGCGCTTCCCGGTAGAATAAAACAAAAAACTCCCGCAGTTCAAATCCCTGCGGGAGTTTTTTTTACTTCTTCAGCGACTGCTCGATCTTGCTCCAGGCGTCGCGCAGTTCCACGGTGAGGTTGAACACCGGCTTGCCGGGCGTGGAGTCGGGATCCACGCAGAAGTAGCCCTTGCGCTCAAACTGGTAGCGTGCGCCAACCGGCGCATTTGCCAGCGAAGGCTCAACCTTACAGCCGGTGATGATCTTCAGCGAGTCCGGGTTGAGGTAATCCAGGAAGGACTTGCCCTCTTCCACATCATCGGGAGTGGGATGGGTGAAGAGGCGGTCATACCAGCGCACCTCGGCATCCACCGCATGCGCCGCCGAGACCCAGTGAAGGGTACCCTGCACCTTGCGTCCATCGGGGGCGTAACCGCCGCGCGTGGCAGGGTCATAGGTGCAGTGCAGTTCTACCACATTTCCCTGTTCGTCTTTGACCACTTCCTCACACTTGATGAAGTAGCCGTAGCGCAGGCGCACCTCGCGCCCCGGCGCCAGACGGTAGTACTTGGGCGGTGGCACTTCGCGGAAATCCTCGCGCTCGATGTACAGTTCCCGTGAGAAGGGGATTTGCCGCGTGCCTGCCGAGGGATCTTCGGGATTGTTGACCGCTTCGAGGTACTCCACCTGCCCTTCGGGGTAGTTGGTGATAACCACCTTAAGCGGATCCAGCACACCCATTACCCGCAGGGCGGTCTTATTGAGGTTCTCACGCACGCAGTGTTCCAGAAGCGCCACATCCACCAGCGATTCGTTCTTGGACACGCCAATGCGGTCAATGAAATCCCGGATGGCTTCGGGCGGATAGCCGCGCCGCCGCATGCCGCGCAGGGTTGGCATGCGCGGATCGTCCCAGCCGCGCACCACGCCTTTTTCCACCATCTGTTTCAGGTAGCGCTTGCTCAAAATGGTGTAAGAGAGATTCAGGCGGGCAAACTCGATCTGTCGGGGGTGGAAAATGCCCAGCGCGTCGAGGAACCAGTCGTACAGCGGGCGGTGATCCTCGTAGGCAAGATCACACAGGGAATGGGTAATGCCCTCAATCGAGTCGCTCTGCCCGTGGGCAAAGTCGTACATGGGGTAAATGTGCCACCGGTCGCCAGTGCGGTGATGCGGGGTGTGCAGGATGCGGTACATCACCGGGTCGCGCAGGTTAATATTGCCCGACGCCATGTCAATCTTGGCGCGCAGGGTGCGCGAGCCCTCGGGGAATTCACCGTCGCGCATGCGGCGGAAGAGATCCAGGTTTTCCTCAACTGAGCGGTTGCGGTAAGGGCTTTCGCGCCCCGGCTCGGTGAGCGTACCGCGGTATTCGCGGATCTCTTCCGGGCTGAGGTCGTCCACGTACGCCAGCCCTTTCTTGATCAGTTCAACCGCCCACTCGTACAGTTGCTCAAAGTAATCTGAGGCATAGTACTCGCGGTCGCCCCAGTCAAAGCCGAGCCAGCGGATATCTTCTTTAATGGCTTCGACGTACTCGGTATCTTCCTTGGTGGGGTTGGTGTCGTCAAAGCGCAGGTTGCACTCACCGCCAAAGGCTTCTGCCATGCCGAAGTCAATGCAGATGGCTTTGGCGTGCCCGATGTGCAGGTAGCCATTGGGTTCCGGGGGGAAGCGGGTGCGCACGTAGGTAAAGCGCCCGCTGCGTAAATCTTCTTCAATGGCTTCTTTGATAAAATGGCTGGGTGCCGGACTTTCTGTCATGCTTTCACCCTCCCAAACGGATTTATGGCAGTCCCACTGCCTCGCGCACCTTCACCATAGTCTGTTCAGCGATGACGCGGGCGCGGCTGGCGCCATCGTGCAGGATGTCCCAGATTTCATCGGGGTTTTGTGCCAGCGCGGCGCGTTTCTCGCGGAAGGGCGCCAGGGCAGTGTTGAGGTTGGCGGCAAAGCGTTTCTTGCAATCCACACAGCCAATGCCCGCGCGGCGGCACTCGGTGTTGATCATCTCCACCTCTTCCGGGCTGGAGAAGACCCTGTGCATGGAAAAGACGTTGCACACGTCGGGGTTGCCGGGGTCGGTGCGGCGCTGGCGAGCCGGGTCGGTCACCATGGTCATGACCACTTTGGTGGTCTCCTCGGGAGTGAGCGCCAGTTCGATGTGATTGTTGAGGCTCTTGCTCATCTTCTGCTGTCCATCGGTGCCCAGCACCTTGGGCACTTCGGTCAGTTTGATTTCCGGCTCTTTCAGCACAGTGGTGTTGTAGCGGTAATGGAAGGAACGCACCGTCTCGCGGGCAAACTCAATGTGTGAAGCCTGGTCAATACCCACCGGCACGATGTCCGTCTCGTACAGGACGATATCAGCGGTCATCAGCACCGGGTAAGATACCAGCCCCAGGTTGACATTATTGGGTTGCATGCGCACCTTCTCTTTGAAGGTGGGCAGATCGGTGAGTTTGCCCAGCGGAGAGACCATGGAGAGAATGAGGCTTAACTCAGTCACCTGCGGGACATGAGACTGGATGAAGACGATGCTCTCGCGCGGATCAATGCCCGCCGCCAGCCAGTCCAGCGCCATCTCAAAAGTGTTTTGCTTGAGATCGCGGGTGGTCTCAAGCGTGGTGAGGGCATGTAAATCCACAATGCAGTAAATGCAGTCGTAATCCTTCTGGAGCGCCACATAATTTTTAATCGCTCCCAGATAGTTGCCCAGATGCTGGCGTCCGGTTGGGCGCGCGCCCGAGAAAACACGTCCTTTTTTGCTCATATCTGTCCTTTCTCCAAGAAGGTTCGAACCGCGGCTGACACCTCGCCGGGTTCGGCATGGCGACCGGTGGCTTTTTTAGAGTACAGGAGCGTCCCGTTTACCTCAACCTCGAAACGTCCGCCATCCGAGGGGATGAGCGTCAGCCGTTCAATTTCGGGTTCGTAGGTCTTCAACAATTCTGCTGCCAGACCGACAGCGCGATCGGTATAGCGTCAGACAGCGCAGTAGGTGATGGTAATGTTCAACAACATGATGAAACCTCAGAGTTCAGATGTCGGGCATATTATAATATAGAAAAAGGCGGAATCTGCCGCCCGGTTTGACGACAGGATTTCCCAACCCATGCCGCTTTTTCCACAGGGAGTGCCTCTTTCCAAACGCCTCTTCGACCTGATTGTGGCGTCGCTGGCGCTGATTGTGCTTTCTCCGCTTCTGCTTCTCACCGCGCTGGCGGTGCGGCTGGGACTGGGCAAGCCCGTGCTGTTTCGCCAGCCGCGCCCGGGTTACAGAGGACGCATTTTCACCCTCTACAAGTTCCGCACCATGCGGGAAGCCCATGCGCCCGACGGCACCCCCCTGCCGGATGAACACCGCCTGACGGCGTTAGGGCGCTTTCTGCGCGCGACCAGTCTGGATGAACTGCCCGAACTGATCAACGTTCTGCGCGGCGAGATGAGTCTGGTGGGACCGCGCCCCCTGCTGGTGAAATACCTGCCGCTGTACACGCCCGAACAGATGCGCCGCCATGACGTCCTGCCGGGCATCACCGGCTGGGCGCAGATCAACGGACGCAACGCCCTCACCTGGCAGGAAAAATTCCGTCTGGATGTGTGGTATGTGGATCACTGGTCGCTGTGGCTGGACGTGAAGATTCTTTTGCTCACAGTGTGGAAGGTCCTGCGCCGCGAGGGCATCAACCAGCCCGGTCAAGTCACTGCCAGCGAATTTGACGGCACCAATTAACGGCAAAAAATCAGGTACAATAGAATCACCCTGTATCTGATATAACCGGTGTGTTCCTGCCTGCACCCCCAGCCAGCCGGTCAATGTCGAATATCCCGATTTACCTGATGAGGTAAAGCCAGTGATTAAACGGGTAGTGTGGCAGAATTTTCCTTTTATGGTCCAGCACCCGCACCGGCTCTGTCGCTGGCGCTGGATACCCGATCCCCCGTAAATCTCGCCACAATCGTGCTTCTGGAGCGGTTTTGATTTCCCCCGCTACTGACGTTCCAACACCCACCCAGGATGGCTGAAAGGTTCTTACCGGTATCAGCCAGATTGAGCGAAGAGGAGGTTATGGTATGAAAACTGTTGTAGCCGCCGCACTGGGCGAATGCGTCCATGTTGCCGGAGTGATGAACTTTCTGCGTCTGGCGGAACTGGCAGGCTGGCGCACCGTCTTTCTCGGGCCCGCCGTGCCCATTGAAAAGGTCATTGAGGCAGCCCGCAAAGAAGGCGCCGATCTGGTCGGCGTCTCATACCGGCTCACCCCGGAAACGGGAGAGATGTTACTGGCGCAGTTTGCCGAAGCCGCCGACGATCTGCACGCCGCCGGGGTGCGTTTTGCCTTTGCGGGTACCCCGCCGGTTGCCGAACGCGCCCGCAAACTGGGCTTCTTTGAGCGCATCTTTGACGGCAGTGAGACCCCCGATGCCGTGTTGACCTACCTGCGCGGCGAGGGCGGCGATCCGAACAACCAGCCCATCCCGCCGCAAACCACCGTGGAGCGCATCCGCTGGAAGGCACCCTACCCGCTCCTGCGCCACCACTTCGGCTTGCCCACCATGGAAGACACCCTGCGCGGCATCGAGCAGATTGCCGAAGTGGGCGCGCTGGACGTGATCAGTCTGGGCGTGGATCAGGACGCACAGGAAAACTTCTTCAAACCCGAAAAGCAGGATCCCCGCCGCCGCGGTGCCGGCGGCGTGCCGGTGCGCACCCCTGACGATTACCGCGCCCTCTATCAGGCAAGCCGCCGCGGCAACTACCCGCTTCTGCGCACCTACTCCGGCACCGACGATTTCATCCGCCTGGCGGAGATGTACATGGAGACCATTCACAATGCCTGGTGCGCCATTCCGCTCTTCTGGTTCAATCAGATGGACGGACGTGGACCGTGGGATCTGGAAGGCTCCATTGTCGAGCATCAGGAAGTAATGGCATGGTACGGAGCGCGCAACATCCCCGTGGAACTGAACGAGCCGCATCACTGGGGCATGCGCGATGCGCCCGATACCGTCTTTGTCGCCTCGGCGTACCTCTCGGCATATAATGCCCGCGCCTTTGGCGTACACGACTACATCGCTCAGTTAATGTTCAACAGCCCGCCGGGGCTTTCGGATGCCATGGATCTGGCGCGCATGCTGGCGGTGCTGGAAGCCATCGAAACCCTTGCCAGCGAGGACTTCCGCATCTGGCGGCAAACCCGCACCGGCTTGCTCAGTTACCCGCTTGACCCGGCGGCTGCGCGCGGGCATCTGGCGGCAAGCATCTACCTGCAAATGGCAATCAAACCGCACATTGTGCATATCGTCGGGCATACTGAAGCGCATCATGCCGCCACGGCGGAGGATGTCATCGAAGCCAGCAAGATTGCCCGCAAAGCCATCGAGAATGCCATTGCCGGCGCGCCCGATATGAGCGCCGACCCGCGCGTGCAGGCGCGTAAGGAAGAACTGCTGGCAGATCTGGAAATTACTCTGGACGCCATCCGCGCGCTGGCGCCCGCAGGCGTGCCCGATCCGCTGGTGCATGCGCCCACCCTGGCAAAGGCAGTGGCAGTGGGCATTCTGGATGCGCCGCATCTGCGCAACAACCACTTTGCTCCCGGCAGGGTGAACACCCGCATCGTCGAGGGCAAATGCCTTGCCGTGGATGAGCAGGGCAAGCCCATCAGCGAACGGGAGCGCGTGGATCAGGCGCTGTCTGCTGTTCGTGAATAGGATGTTTGTTCTCCGGAAAAATCCTTTTGCCCGTTCATTTTCATTGATTGTATTTCGTTCAGGGAGGCACACATGACCCAGACACTTTCGATTACTGTCATCGGCGCCGGACACGGGGGGAAAGCCATGGCAGCGCATTTAGCCCTGATGGGGCACCGCGTCAAACTGTATAACCGCACCGCAGAGCGCATCTACGCCATTCAACAACGCGGGGGCATTGATCTGGAAAGCCAGGAGTTCGGTCCACGGGGCTTTGGCAAACTGGAATGCGCCACCTCCAACATGGAGGAAGCCCTGAAAGGGTCACAACTCATCATGGTGGTGGTGCCGTCCTCGGCGCACGCCGATATTGCCCGCGCCGCCGCGCCTTATCTACAGGATGGACAGGTGGTCGTCCTGCACCCGGGTCGCACCTGCGGCGCCATTGAATTCACCATGGTGATGCGGCGCTCGGGGTGTCAGGCAGATGTCATTGTTGCTGAAGCGGAGACCTTCATCTACGCCTCGCGCTCCGACGGACCGGCGCAGGCGCGCATCTTCCGCATCAAAGAAGCCGTGCCGCTGGCGGCGCTCCCCGCCAGACGCACCCGCGAGGCGCTGGAACTGATCAATATCGTCTATCCGCAGTTCATAGATGGCGGCAACGTCCTGCAAACTGGCTTGAACAATATGGGAGCAATTTTCCACCCCGCCCTGACCCTGCTCAATGCCGGGTGGATTGAAGCCACGCACGGCGATTACCAGTTCTACATTGACGGGGTGACGCCCTCGGTGGCGCGCGTCCTGGAAGCGCTCGATCGCGAACGCATTACCGTGGCGGCGTCGCTGGGTATCCGCGCCCGCAGCGCGCTGGAGTGGCTGAAAATGGCATATGATGCTGTAGGCAATGACCTGCGCGAAGCCATCCACAACCAGCCGGGCTACTACGGCATCAAAGCCCCCACCACGCTCAACCACCGCTACATCTTCGAGGATGTGCCCATGAGTCTGGTGCCAATTGCCTCACTGGGGATGCAGTACGGCGTCTCGGTGCGCGGCATGGACAGCATCATCCGCCTGGCGTGCATCGTACACAACACCGACTACTGGCGGCGCGGCAGAACGGTGGAGAACCTGGGATTACGCGGTCTCTCGGTAGAGGAACTGACCCACTTCGTCATGGAGGGCGAACTGGCGGTATAACCGCGCTGTCTCCGTAGAGGGCTTCGAGGGACAGCACGGCAGGCTCACCATACACCACTGACTGTTCCCTCTAAAAGGGCTTCTTTCAGAAAAAAAGGCTCCTTCTGCCCGGAATCAAACAACCTCCCCGCCAGGCTTAACTGCTGTCGGGGAGGTTCTCATTCCTTCTACAGGAAGAAAGATGGCTCTTCAGGATCTTCCGGGAGGGATTACGGGCGTCCGCCGCGATACCCCCTGCCGTTCCCCATATCAGACATGCCATTTGTTGAGGCGCTGTTGAGAATGGCGTTCACAGTTTCGGCGCTCAGCACCTGCGGCTGATACACTTCGCCCGTCTGCTGCTGAAGCGTGGAGGTAAAGGCGCGCAGGTGATTTTCGGAACCTGCTTTGAGGTTCTCAAAGGCTAAGCGGATATCCGCCTGCTGAACTGTTGCCAGCGCCTGATCCAGATCCTGAATATCCACTTCTTCAATTAACGCACCAACCTTGAGAGCATCACCCAGAGATTGGCTTCCCTGTTCGATCAGGGTGTCGTACAACTGCTGTAGATCAGCGTTGGTAAACACTCCGACTTCTGCAGAGGCGGGATCGGCAATGCCATAGCGATCCAGCAAGGATTTCACCATCTGGGTATGCGTCTGTTCACTGCTGGCAATGTTGTTGAACAGGGGAAGTTGCCAGAGGGAGTACAGCGTGATGTACACATCGTGCGCCAGTTTTTCTTCCTCACGCATGTACAGGAGCGCTTCCTGTTCTGCGGAGGTAAGCAGGCTATCAGAGACACCCGAGACGGTTGCTTTCGGGGTGACTGCGGGAACGTTTGCCGGAATCTCAACCGGCGTCTGAGAAGCCACCTCTTCTGCCTGTGAAACTTCTTCCACAGACTGCTGTACAACCGGCATGGCTGAAGCCGAAAGCACCGGGGCACACCCTGCAAGCATTGCCACCGAAAAGGTCAAAA
>OGCI01001692.1_pt1 | contig 17341 bp, 18 predicted proteins | sample 1570021 | NCBI WGS metagenome assembly OGCI01 (sample SAMN06264664, study PRJEB24512) | hot springs metagenome | isolation source: Hot spring water | place: South Africa: Tshipise | collected 2015-06-21 | reverse complement strand
TCCCCGCGGCCGCTAACCACGGTCCGGCGCCAGGGGACACTCCTCCCGCCGGCGGCACTCTCCCCCACAGTACGCCAAACGAAACTCCCGCGCCCAGCGCTCGCCGTGACGCTCCCAGAAATCCGCCTTCGCGGCCGCCAGGCCGACGTCCCGGCCGGCGCGCTCGCTCAGGTACCATTTGTTCTCGTCGATCGCCCGTCGCAATCGCGCGATCTGCGCCTCCATGTACTCGCGATACACAACGCAATAGGGTTCACTCATGTCGTTTTTTCTTCCAGTTAAAACATAACCCTGTTTTAGCAGATTTCCAATTTGCCCGCCGCGCTGCAGAAACCCACCTTGGCCGTCCCGTTGCGATCCCGGCCTTGGGTCGCTCCGCCGCGATTTCAACCAGCCCCGGCCGAAGCCGCGTTTTCGACGCTTGCTCACAAGAAGCGCGGTGACGGCGTCGTGGCGGGGGGTGACGTCGTCCAACCCTTGGACGTGTTACGAGGCGGACTTTCCAAACTTGGAAGGCCTCCCCAAACTCCCGGCGGCCGAAACCGCGCCGGCGCTCCTCCACCGCCACCCCCACCCCATCTACGCACCAGCCCCGCTGCGCGTTGCCATGTGCGGCGCCGTCTGCTATGCACGGTCCTTTTCGGGAGTTTGAACCGGTGAAACGGTTTCGGAACGTCACGGTGCTCAAGGGCGGGTTCTCGTCGGAGCGATCGGTCTCGCTCGACTCCGGCGCGGCGGTGGCACGCGCGCTGCGGGAGCGCGGATACGAGGTGGCCGAGGCGGATGTCGAAGGGCGGGACGTCGTCCTGCCGGATCCGACGGACGTCGTGTTCATCGCGCTGCACGGGGAGTTTGGCGAGGACGGGGGCGTGCAGGAGCTGCTGGAGCGGCGTGGCGTCCCCTATACCGGCTCGGGACCGGAGGCGTCGCGGATCGCCTTCGACAAGAAACTGGCGCGGGCGGCTTTCGCCGCCGCCCAGGTCCCCGTGCCGGCGGGCATCACCCTGACGGAGCCGACGTCCGACATGCCGATGCCTCCACCGATCATCGTCAAGCCGACGCGGCAGGGCTCGAGCATCGGCTGCCACCGTGTGACCAGGTTCGAGGAATGGCACACGGCGGTGCGCGACGCGCTATCCTACAACGGCGAAGTGGTCGTCGAGGAGTTTATCGCCGGCCTTGAAATCACCGTGGGATTCGTCGGCCAGGTCGCGCTGCCGCCGGTGGAGATCCGCGCTCCGGACGGCGAGTACAGCTACGATGCCAAGTACGGTGGCAAGGCCAGGTACTTCTGCCCGGCGCCCCTGAAGGTGGCGCTCCTTCAGCGGATTGTCGCGACGGCCCGGCGCGCGTACCGGGCGGTGGGCGCGGAAGGTTTCGGCCGCGTGGACATGCGGGTGACTCCCGACGGCGAAATCTACGTGCTCGAACTCAATTCGATCCCCGGCTTCACGCCGCACAGCCTCCTGCCCAAGGCCGCCGCCGCCGCGGGGATTGCGTTCCCCGACCTCTGCGAACGAATCTTGAACCTCGCGCGAACGCCATGATACGGTCGTGGCACGGTGGCCACGCCGCCAACGGATGCCGGTTGGATATGCCTCCTGTCCTCTGGACTGCAGCCTCCCGACTCCGGGAGGAGGCGCGCCAGGCGGCCCCCATGGTGCGCCTGAGCGCACGCGCAGGTCCGGGTGGCGGCGGAGGTGGCGGCCGGTTGTTGAAGAGAATCGCCTTGGTCGGTGCGGCCATCGCGTCGATTGCGTGGGTCGCGGTCGCCAGCCTCCGGTCGCTGTCGGCTGTCCTCTTCACCCGCAACCCTACCTTCACCCTCCGGCGGCTCGACCTGACATCCGATGGCCGGCTCGCGCCGGACCTGCTGCAGCGATTCGCAGGGATCGGGATCGGAACCAACCTCTTCGAACTCCAGCTGCGCCGCATTCGCAGCGACCTCATGGCGGTGCCCGCCGTCCGCGAAGTCCGCGTTCGCCGGCGGATGCCGGACACGCTCGAGATCCGCATCCAGGAACGCCTGCCGATCGCGCGGATCGTGATGCCCGGCACCGATCTGCCTTTGGTGGTGGATGCCGACGGCTGGATTATCGTGGCCGACGCGGCCGCGGCGGCCGCCCAGCCGTTGCTGACAGGCTTTTCCCCGCCCGGAGTGCGGCCGGGCATCCAGATCGTCTCGCCCGAGGCACGTGACGCGCTCCGCCTGCTTGACCTGTGCGCACGCTCGACCGCCCTGCGCGGCATTGCCATCCGTGAGGTGCGACGCCGCGACTTTGAAACATTCTCCCTCGTCTTTGAGAACGGCGACGAGGTTTGGCTGCCCCGTCAAGGCATGGACCGGCGCCTCAACGAACTACCTGATTTGCTGCGCACCCTCCGAGACCGCCGCGGCGCCGGGCCGCTGCGCATCGACATGACCGGCGAAATCAACCACACCGTCACCGGTCTGCCGCCGCGTTGATCCGATGGCCGATTTCCACATCGCCGCCCTCGACATCGGCACGGCTCGGGCGCGGGCCGTCATCGCCGATCAGCTTGACGACGGCTCGTTGATCGCCCGGGGCATCGCCGACGTCGCGTCCGACGGACTGGAAAAAAGCCTGATCGTCGACTTCCCCGTCGCCTGCGACGTCGTCCGCAATGCGATTGCTGCGGCCGAGGACGACGCCCAGCTGAAAATCTCCGACGTGTACCTCGTCCTTTCCCATCCCGACGTCCGCCCCGCCGTTCAAACCGGGACCGTTCACATCACGAATCCCTCGGGCGAGGTGACGGAGGCGGACATCGACGCGGCGGCCGAGGCCGCCCGGCAGGCCCGCCTGCCCCCGGATCGCACCGTAATCCACAGCATCGCCCAAGACTTTTCGGTGGACGGGCACGAGGGGATCCTGGACCCCCGCGGAATGTCCGGCAACGTGCTACGGCACCGCATGCTGATTCTGCACGGCGACACGACGGCGCTTGACAACCGCGTCCGGTGCGCGGCGTCGGCTCAAGTAAACGTGCTCGACTCGGCGTTCGGCGGCCTGTGCGCGGCCCTGGCCGCCCTCTCCCCCGCGCAGAAGGCGGCCGGCGCGGTGGTAATCGACCTCGGGGCGGGTTCCACCAGCTTCGTGGTCTATGCGAACCGTTCGCTCGTTCACGCCGGATCCCTCGGCATCGGCGGCAACCACCTCACCAATGACCTTGCGTGGGGCCTGCGGCTCAGTTTCCGTCAGGCGGAACAACTGAAGCTGGAGTACGGCAGCGCTTTGCCCCGCGCCCGCGACGAGCACCGCAGCGTGTCGCTCGAGGCCGACGGGGCCTTCCCGGCGCGCATGGTCCGGTTGTCGGATGCCCACGCGATCCTTCATGCGCGGATGGACGAACTGTTGCGGTGGGTTCGGTCACAGGTCGACGCGGTCGGCGCGTTGCACCGCATCGGCGGCGGCCTTGTGCTGACGGGGGGCGGAGCGCGGCTGGACTCGGCCGACAAACTGGCCGGCCGCCTGTTCAACGCCCCCTGCGTCGTGGGCCGGCCGGCCGGCATCGCAGGTCTGTCGGGCGAGGCAGCCGGCCCCGCGTTCGCCTCCGTGTGCGGGATGTTGCGCTACGCGGCGATGCAGCAGCCGGGGCCGCCGAGGCGGCGCGGATGGCGGCGCTGGTTCGACCGCTTGCTCGGCGCCAACGGGGAACCGGTGACGTGAGCGACGCTTTCCAGACCGTGTGGATCGGCGTCGGCAACGGCGGCTGCCGCACCTTGACCGCCCTGGCGGAGACGCTACCCGACGCCCCCGCGATGCTGGCGGTCCATGCCCGCCCCTCCTCGCCGCCCCCGCCGCCAAACGTGCGCGAGCTGCGGCTCTTCTGCGGGCCGGGTGGTGTGGGCACCGGCGGCGATCCCGAGGTTGGCCGTCGAGCCGCGATCGCGGCGGTCGACGACCTCCGCGCCGCTCTGGCGGGCCGCCACATGGCCGTCCTCCTTGCGGGGCTCGGCGGCGGCACCGCCTCCGGTGCGGCGCCCGCCATTGCAGCGCTGGCGAGGGAGCAGGGCGCCTTCGTCCTCGCGTTCGCCACCCTTCCCTTTTTTTTCGAAGGCGCGCGGCGGCGACAGGTTGCGGCGGCCGCGCTGGCCGATCTGTTGCGCCACTGCGACGCAACCGTCGTTTTCCCCAACGAACGAATCTGCGAATGGATCCCCGACGGCACGCCCGTAGAGCGTGCCTTTCTAACGGTCGATCACATGGTCGGGGCGTCGTTGCGAACGCTCTGGAAACTCTTTTCCTCGCCCAGCCTGATCCACCTCGATTTCGCTGACCTGCGCGACCTGGCCGCCGGCAGCTCCGCGCCGCTGGCGATGGCGTCGGCGGAGGCCTCCGGCGTCGACCGCGACCGGGCGGTGGTTGCGGAGCTGGCTACTTCGCCGCTGTTCGACCATGGCGCGCTCTTGCGCTCGGCCTCTGGGGTCCTCGTCGGCATCGCCGGAGGCCCGGACCTGACGCTGGCGGAAGTCCAGCGAGTCAGCGCCGCGGTCCGCGACCTGGCCCCGTCCGGTGCGCGGCTGCACGTCGGCGTGACCACGGATCCCATGGCGGAGGGTCGGCTAGGGCTGACGTTGCTGTTGGCCGGCCCCGCCACGCCCGCCCCCGAGACGGCGGAGAGGCCGGCGCAATCGGTGGCGGCGCCAATCCGCTCCGAACCGGCGCCGACCGGTCCCGGCCGCCGCCCCGTCCAAGGGACACTGAACCTCGACGCGGAAAACCGATCCAAACGCCGGTTCTCCGGCGTGGCCCCCACCATCGTCGATGGAGAGGACCTCGACGTGCCGGCCTTCGTCCGCCGGGGCATCCGGCTCTCACAACCGCCAGCGGCCGAGTGAGTTCCGCCGCCGCCCGATCATCCGGGCAGGATCCGGCGTGCGGCGGGGTCGAACTTCATCCGCCGCCCCTGTTCCATGGCCTCGGTCGCGAGGATGCTCGCGACCGCATGCTTGTAGCCGGCCTCGATCGGAGCGTTTGGCGCCCGCCCGCTGCGGAGTGACTGGAACCAGTCGAGAAAATGGTCGGGATGCTCCACCGGCTCGACCTTGTTTTCGCCGCGGATCGATCCGTCGCGCCGAATTCCACCCTCCGCGGTGTAGATCGGATCGGCGCGATCCAGTTTCATGACGCCTTTGTCGGTCAGGATTCTCGTCGTGTTCCCGAAGCCGTTGCCGAAATTCGTCGTGTAGCTCACCATCAGGCCCTCGCGGTAACGCCACAGCGCATGGACCTGGTCGGGGGCGGTAAACCGCGGCTCATCTTTCCATGTGTACGTGCCCCCCATGCACACGCAACTCTCGGGGCAATCGAGGTCGAGGATGAAGTGGATGGTGTCCAGAAAATGGACGCCCCACTGCGGGACGGGCCCCTGGCTGAACTCGTAGACGCCATACCACGCCGAATAGATCACCTCGTCGAAGGGCCGGTCCACCAACCCCATCGTGAACTCCGCCCAGTCCACGTCCTCCGCGCGCACGTCGCGTTTGAGGTACGACAGCCAGTAGGGGCGGTCCGCGTTCCGGATCTGCTCGGCCCGCGATGCGCGGCCCAGCAGACCCGACTTCATCAAACGGCGCGCCCCGACGACGCCCGGCTGGCTGCGAAGCTGGGTGCCGCACTGCACGATGATCCCGGCCTCCTTTACAGCGTCCACCGCCCGCAGCAGTTCCGGCATCCGGTTGGCCAGAGGTTTTTCGACGTAGGCGTGCTTGCCGGCGCGCGCAGTGGCCTCCAGTTGCGTGGCGTGCGCGTGGTCCGGGGAGGCGATCATCACCGCGTCGATGTCGGAGCGCGCCAGCAGGTCGCGGTACGACCGGCAGATGTCGGCCTTCCGGCCGAACCACTCCTTGGCGCGCGCCGCCGCCTCCTCCGCGGCGACCCGCCACGGATCGGTCACCGCGACCACCTCGACGTTGGCCTCTGCGGCGTGGTCCTTGGCGGCCTTCATGTGCGCGGTCACGCCGCGCGAACCGCACCCGATGAGGCCGATGCGAATGCGGTCGTTCGCGCCGAACGCACGCGTGCGTTCAGCCGCCGTCAACGGCCGCGCCGTTGCGGCGACCGCCGTGAGCGTCCCATACCGCAAGAACCTTCGCCGAGTGGAGGACATTTCGGATTTCCTTTCGTTGCGATCGTATACCAAATTGCCGCACCTCGGGCAACGGGCGACCGCATTGGCGCGTTCTGAACGCGGGATCAAGCGCCTCGTGAGTCATCCACGCACTGAGCCAAACTCCACGCTGGACCGCTCGGGCATGCCAAGGCCAGGCAGAGGTGAGGCCGGCGGACCTCTTCCCGGGACGCAGCTCTTTGCTGCCGTGGCGATACGACCTCCACGGCGATCCTGGCCACATCTCATGACCGTCGGCGAATGCCGTTTGCTGGAATGTCCGATCTGCGCGAGGCGAGGTTCCTCTCCTCGCCCGACGGTGGAACGACCGCACCAGACCAACGCTGTGGGAACGATGGAGGCGCGGATCGGAATCGAACCGATGAATAGAGGTTTTGCAGACCTCCGCCTTACCACTTGGCTACCGCGCCATCCGCTCGGCCGGAGGGACGCCGGGCGACGACGCCCCGGCCCGCCTGCGAATATACTCCGCAACCCCAAACGCGACAAGGGGGGCGAAGATGGCGAACGCCACCGCTCCTTGTGATGGATCACCCTCCCCTGCACGGGCGCCCGCCCACGAGTACAACCAACAAACGGGCGCCGAGCCGATGGCCGCCGCCATGAAAAACGGCGCGGGCGCCATCCCGGCCAGACCCGCCGTGCACGCCGCCATCTCGGCCAGCATGGGCAAGGAACGGCTCGCGACAACGGCCAGCGCCCCCCACCGGCCGAACCAGCTATTCAATCGCGCGGACGTGTCGGATCCGACGAAGCGGTCGAACGCTGAGCGTCCGAACCGACGGCACAACGCGTAGCCGATGGTGGCGGACGCAAGCGTGCCGGCCATCGAGGCCGCCCATCCGGCGCCCACGCCCAATGCCGTTCCGGCCGCCAGCATCACATGGCTGGAGGGTACCGGCAGCACCAGATCTGCGGCCAACAGCCCCACGACCGCAACGGCTGCGGCCGCCTGCGCACCGGGCGACGAACGCAGCCGCCGCACCACTCCGCCGACCTGGCCCGGGCTCAGCCAGCCGGCTTTTTCGCCCACGACGAACAGCAGGACCAAAACCGCCGCCATCGTGCCAAGGACCATCGCCAAACGTTTCATACCTCGGATGCCCGCCGCAATCGTACACGGTTCGCGCAGGAAGACGCGAATACGGCAATGTCGGATCGGCGTTCTCAGCGGCCTCTCCTCATCCCCCATCCGACAAGAACCCATGAATCACGAGGAGCCAGTCAAGCCTTGGTGCCGACGGCGGAGGGGTCTCCAAGGTTCGGACGATCTCCAGCGGCCGGTGCCCGCATTGCGGCGGCGGCGCCGTCGCGGGTATAGTCCGCGGCCATGATTGGAACTCCATCGTGAGCTTCGAGCGCGGCAGCGTGAGTTTTCGCGTGTTCCTGCCCGAGGGCGGTCTGCCGGACGACGCGGCCGCCCGCCTTCAAAAAGAGGCCTTGCCGCCCTTACGGGCGATCGGCGCGGACCCCGTGGAGGGGTGGACCGGCGGTCGGCATGGGCTGGACGTGCCGATCGGCGAACATAACGCGTCGTTTGGCGGCCTGCTGCGAGTGTACCGGGTCCGGGCGGAACGGCGGCCACCGGCCGCCTATGCTGGTGCGATGATCGCGGTCGAGGAGCAGGCGCGGTTGGCCGCCGAAGGCCGGCCGGTTCTCGATCGCCGCACACGCGCGGAAGTGCGCCGCGAGGTGCTGGCGCGCCTGGCCGGTGAAACCCCGCCTTCGCTGCGCATCATTCCGATCGTCGGCGATCCGGAGGCGCGCATGGTGTACACCGGCGCCATGTCCGAGGCGTCCGCCGATCGGATTTCGACCGCCTGGCATCGGACGTTCGGGCGAAAGCTCGAGGTTCTCGACCCTTCTTCGGCCGCCCGGTTGCGCCGGGCTTCGGAGCCGCGGCACTGGCCTGATGCCGGCGACCCCGCTCCCCTTGATCCCGGCGGGGAGTTTCTGACGTGGCTGTGGTTCGTCGCCGAGGAGCGAGGGGGAGAGTTTGAAGCGCCAGACATTGGCCGGGGAGCTTTCGTGCTAGAAGGACCGCTCGTGCTGGGTTGCGACGAGGGCGCGGGGGCGCTGGAGGCGGTGGTACGCAAGGGGGAACCTCTGGCGGGCCCCGAGGCTCGCGCCGCCCTACGGGCCGGGAAACGTCTGCGACGGGCCAGGTTCACCCTGGCCGCGGGCGGACTCGACTGGTCCGGCGCCTTTGACGCGCCGCGTTTCGCCTTCCGCTCCGTACGGTTGCCCGAAGACCTGGAGAGCCGGGATCCGCCCGCCGTCTTCGTGGACCGCGTCGGCAAGGTCGGACGGCTGGTCCGCACATGGCTGCACCTGTACGGCCTGTTCCTGTCCGAGCGTACCGATTCGCAGCGGTGGGCGTCCACATCGCGGACAATGCGGCGCTGGATGGAAGCATCGCGGTGAGACGTACCGCCCTGCCGGTCCCGCTGCCCCCCGGCCCTCACAGCCGGCCACCCGAAGCTTTCCCGGCCGACGAGTACCGCCATCGGCTCGACGGTCTGCGAGACCGGCTGCGGGCAGCGCGGCTCGACGCGGCCTTGGTGGTCGGGGAGACCAACCGGCTGTACTACACCGGCTTTCCGGCCAGCAACGGGCTGTTGCTGGTGCCGGCGGAAGGGCGGCCAACGTTCTTTACCGATTTCCGCTACCTCGAGGCGGCCGAGGCGGCGTTGGAGTTCATCGGCTGCCGGCGGCTGCCGCGGCGGATGGAGGCGCTCGTCCCTCCGGCGCGCCGCCGCCACTGGCACGCGGTCGGATACGAGGGCAGCGTCGTGGGCGCCGCGCGTCTGGCCGCGTGGCGCCGCGCATTCGGGCGGAAACTCCGCTTCAAGCCGCTGGACGAAGCCATCGCGCGCCAGCGCGCGGTGAAGAGCCCGGCGGAGCTGGCGGCGATCCGCGACGCGGTGGCCGCGGCGGACGAGGCGTTCGCACGCCTGTTGCGCGAGGTGCGCCCTGGGATGACGGAGTGGGAGATCCGGCGTCGCCTGCGGATGCGCCTCGACGAGGTCGGCGAGGGCGAGGCCTTTCCTGCGATCGTGGCCTCGGGACCCAATTCCTCCCGCTGCCATCACTCGCCCTCGCTTCGGCGGTGGCGTGCGACCGAGCCGCTGTTGATCGACATGGGCGCGGTCGTGCGGCGGTACCGGTCGGACATGACGCGGGTGGTGTTCGCCCGCCGGCCAGATCGCCGGTTCGCGCAAATCCACCGGGCCGTGTTGGAGGCGCAACTGGAAGGGATCGCTGCACTGCGCGCGGGAGTGTCAGCGGGACGGGTGGACGCGGCCGCGCGGCGCCGGCTCGGATCGCTGGCGGTGCATTTCGGGCATGGCCTGGGCCACGGAATCGGCCTCGACATCCACGAGGCACCCGCGCTGGCGGCCCGCCGCAAGGACGTGCTGGAGGCGGGGATGGTGGTCACCGTCGAGCCCGGCGTGTACCTGCCCGGCGTCGGTGGAATTCGCATCGAGGACGTCGCGGTGGTCACGGCGGACGGCTGCGAGGTGCTCACCCGGACGCCGAAGGACCTGGAGCGACTGATCGCCGTCTGACGCTTCCCAACGGCCCCCCGCGGCGGCTTGCCAGCACGTCGCCGAGGTATGAAATGCGACTGGGCAGGTCGGGGTGGTTGTTCGAGAGGGCAGGGTGCCATGAAACGGAAGGCGTGGTGGGCGGTCGCCGTCGTGGCGGCCGGCCTGGCATTTCCGATTAGCAACCTCATCCTCGGTGTGCCGGTGCGCGCCACCTACATGGAGCTGGCCACCGAAACGCCGCTGGAGGCGCGCGCGAAGGAAATCTTCGCCGGCAAATGCGTGATGTGCCACATGGACGACCCGGGGCTGCCGTTTTACGCCTCGTTCCCCGTGGCCTCCTCGTTGATTCGACGGCACGTGACCGACGGAACGGCGATCTGGAATGCATGGGAACTGATCGCTGCCCACGGGGCGCAGGAGGTGTCGCTGGCCAAGCTGGAGCAATCGGTCCTGCTGGACACGATGCCGATCCTGCCCTATTTGCTGATGCACTGGGACAGTGCGCTGTCGGCCCGCGAGAAGAAGGACCTGCTCGCTTGGGTGCGCGAGGTGCGCGCAAAGCGGTTCGCCAGAGGCCTCGCGTCCGCCGCGTTCGCCAGCTGGCCGATCCAGCCCCTTCCCGACCGTTGGCCGGAGGAGCTCGATCCGAAAAAGCTCCGCCTCGGGGAAATGCTGTGCCACGACAAGCGGCTGTCGACCGACGACACCCTCGCCTGCGCCGGCTGCCATGCGTTGACTAAAGGTGGGACCGACCAGCGCCAATTCTCCATCGTTGTGCGCAACCAAGTCGGCGGGATTAACGCCCCGACGGTGTTCAACGCGGTGTTCAACCTCGCGCAGTTCTGGGACGGCCGCGCCCGCGATCTCGCCGACCAGGCCGGCGGCCCGCCGTTTAACCCGATCGAGATGGCGTCGAATTGGTCGGAGATCGTCGGCAAGCTGTCGAAAGACGCCGAACTGACAGCGCTGATGAAGGAGGCATACGGCGACGTCGAATGGGGTCCCGAGCCGGTCACGCACGCAATCGCGGAATTCGAGAAGACGCTGATCACGCCCGATTCGCCGGTGGACCGTCACCTCAAGGGGGAGAAGGGCGTCCTGACCGACGAGGAGGCGGCGGGGCTAGCCCTGTTCCGCGACCACAGCTGCGCCACCTGCCACACCGGCGAGTCCATGGGAGGCAAATCGTTCGAGAGGCCAAAGGACCCCGCCGCGTTCTACGCGGCGCTCGGGCGCGCGCCCGTCCACGACGACTTCGGCCGCTACAACGTCACCACAAACGAGGCGGACCGCTTCAAGATGAAGGTCCCCAACCTTCGCAACATCGCGCTGACCTTCCCCTATTTGCACGACGACTCGCAGACCGACCTGCGCAAGGTCGTCCGACTCATGCACGATCATTTCGTGCCCGAGCTCAACCGGCGGCGGATGTCGGACGCGGACGTCGAGCGGATCGTGGCCATGCTGATGAAGAACACCGGCCAGCTGCATGGCCGGCCTCTCTGACCAGGCGGCGGCCACGGCGCGGGTGGACAACGGGGAGCGGCTGCGGTATTCTGGCAGGCCTTGTTCCTGCGGCGCGGGCGGGCGCGGCGAGATGTGCGCGACCGGTGGCGCCCGGCGGAAAGGCGGATCGCACATGCCCAAGATGAAAACGCGCAAGTCCGTCGCCAAGCGCTTCACGCGCACAGGCGGCGGCAAATTCAAGCGGACGATGGCCGGTCGGCGGCATCTGCTGTCCGGCAAGTCACGAAAGCGCAAGCGGCAGCTTCGCCGCGGTGCGCTCGTATCGCCGGCCGATTACAAGCGGATCGCCCTGGCCCTGGCGGTTCATTGAAGGGCGCGTTGCGCCCGTTCGGGAGACGTCCACCATGAGAGCCACCAACGCACCCGCGTCCCGCCGGCGACGCAAACGGTTCCTCCGGCAAGCCAAGGGCTACTATGGCGCACGTTCGCGGTTGTATCGCACGGCCCGCGAGACCGTCGAGCGCTCGATGGCGATGGCCACCGCCCATCGCCGCGCGAAGAAGCGCGACTACCGCCGCCTCTGGATCGTGCGCCTTGGCGCCGCGGCGCGGGCCCACGGGATGTCCTACCACCGGCTGATCGAGGGGCTAACCAAGGCCGGTGTGGCGTTGAACCGGAAAATGCTGTCCGAGATCGCGCTGCAAGACCCGGCGGGGTTCGCCTCCATCGTCGAGATCGCCCGCGGCCAGCTCGCTTGAGCGCCGCCGCGTGGTCGGCTCAAGGCCGGGACGCGTTCTCGCCCGCCACCCCGAGCGGAAAGTCGACCGACGGACGGTGTTCCCTCCGCAGGATCGCGCTCAGTTCCCCCACCACCTCCGGCCGCCGGCCCACGAGGTCGTTCGTCTCCGGGGGATCGGCGACTAGGTCGAACAGTTCGGTGAGGGGCGGTTCCGGCCTTCGGGGGCGGAGCTGAAGACCGAACCAGTTTCCAACGGCCCTTCCACACCGCCTGCCAGCCGACGTACCCGGAAAACTCGCGGCAGCGCCACGGGCGCGGGGCCGGCGACTTGCCTTCGATCAGGGAGATGAGGCCGAGGTCATATAGTCCCGGCAGCGGCGGGATGCCCGCCGCCTCAATCAACGTGGGCACCCAGTCCTCGAAGCCGGACAGGGCGTCGGTGGAACGCCCGGCGAGCACGCGGCCCGGCCAGCGGACGATATACGGCACCCGGATACCGCCCTCGTACAGGGAACCTTTGCGCCCTCGCAGCCCGCCGGTCGAGTCGAAGAGCTCAGTGTCGACCCCGCCGACGTCGTGGGTGGGACCGTTGTCGTACGACACAATCACCAGCGTGTTGGATTCCGATCCAAGACGGCCCAGTTCGTCGAGAACCGCGCCGACATCGGCGTCAAAACGGCTGATCATGGCCGCGTAGGCGGCCCGCGGGGTGCGATGGGGCGTGTACCCACGATCGCCGAGGTAGGGCGGGTCGTCCCAGCGGCCGACGTATGGCGCGAGGTCCTCGTCAGGAACCATCAGGACCAGATGTGGAAGCACATTGGCGTAATCGGGGAAAACGGCCGGTCACGATGGCGCCGGAGGAACTCCAGCGCGGCCTCTCGGACGCGCGCGGGCGCGTAATCCGTCCCCGCCAGGCGGCGTAGGCGGCGAGGTCCGACGGATCGGCGCCCGCAGGGAACTTCGCATGGCCGGGGACCGGCGGACGGTTACGGAGGGGAAATTTCACGTCCATCGCCGCGCAAAAACGCCGGGTACAGCGAATGGGCATGGCTCTGACAGAGATCATCGAACCACCGGTCGAACCCTTGGGCGTCGGGGCGGCCCGGGCCGTTCAGGGGGCCCAGTCCCCATTGCCGAAGAGCCCGGTCGCGTAGCCGTGGCGGTGAAAAATCGAGGCGACGCTGACGGCGTCCGCTGGCAGGTCGGTCTGGCCCTTCCCCTGTCCGGATGTGCGGTTGTCACGGATCGCGGCATGGCCGGGATGCCGCCCGGTCATCAGCACGCAGCGGGAGGGGGCGCAGACGGGGCTGCCGCTGTAATGGCGGGTAAACCGGAGTCCTTCGGCCGCCAGCCGATCGGTGTGCGGCGTCCGGAGGTTCCGCTAACCCTAGCACCCCAGCTCGCCATATCCGAGGTTGTCGGCCAGAATGAATACGAGGTTCGGGCGGTCATCGGCGACCGCAACCACCGCCAACGCCGCGGCGATGAGCAACGCATGACGCGCCGTGATGATGGCGCCCCCGCCCCTTCGATCCGATCACCCCAACATCGAGAAGCCCGTCCGCGAGTCGATGCGCGCGGCGGTCTCCGCCAGCAGTTCGATGGCGGCCTCGACGTCGTCGGCGTGGATCATCTCGCAGGAGCTGTGCATGTAACGGTTCGGCACGCTGACCAGACCCGCGACGACGCCCGCCCGGTTAATCTGAAGGACGTTCGCGTCGGTGGGCGTGGGGCCGTTGTGGACCTCGATCTGGTGTCGGATCCTCCGCTTCTCGGCCGTGTCCCGAAGAAGGTCGAAGAGTTTCGGGTGGACGTTGGGGCCCCGGCTAATGACCGCCCCCTTCCCCAACTCGATCCGGCCGAAGCGGCGAATGGCGTCCTCCATGCCGGGGTGGTCCGTGGCGAACGTGACGTCCACCGCGATGCCGACCAGCGGGTCGATGCCGAAGGCCGCAGTGCGCGCGCCACGGATGCCGATCTCCTCCTGCACGGTCGCGACGGCGTGGACCTCGGCGCGGATCTTCCGGCCGGCGAGGCGGCGGGCGGCCTCGAGCACGACGAACGCACCGATGCGGTTGTCGAAGCCGCGTCCCACGAACAGGTCGCCGGACAACCCGGCCATCTCGTGGTCAAGCACCAGCGGGTCGCCGACGGCCACGCGCTTCTCGGCGTCCTTGCGGTTGCGCGCTCCGATGTCCACCCACAGCCGATCCAGCTTGGTGACTTTGTCGCGCTCCTCCGGCTTGATCAGATGAACGGGCACCTTGCCGATCACGCCCGGCACACGCCCGCGGCGGGCGCGGATGACGACCCGATGGCCCTGGGGGATCTGCGGATCCCATCCGCCCACGGGCTGGATCCACAGGAATCCGTTGTCGTCGATGTGCGAAACGACGAAGCCGATTTCGTCGTAGTGGCCGGCGAACATGATCCTGGGCGATCCGCCGGGGTTGATCACGGCGTGGCTGTTGCCGTGCACGTCGTGGCGCACCCGGGCGGCAAAGGTCCGGGCCTCGGCCTGCCAGACGCGGGCGGCTTCCTCCTCGTAGCCCGAGGGGCTGATCGCGCGGATCAGGGCCTCGAGAAACCGTCGCGATTCCTTCTTCATTGGCATCTCCCGTAGCCGAAAGAATCTCCGATCCATGCGGGCACCCCAAAGGGCCGGCCGGCGTCGGATGTTCGGGACGCCGGTGCCCGCCGGGAAGCGCAACGCCCGATCAGTTGATGCGGCTGATGCGCCGGAAGGATCCGTTGTACTTCTTGGTGAACGCCTGGAGAAAATCGGCCCCTTCCTTGTCGATCCCGTACCCGATCGCATGGACGGTTGGCGGTTTCTTTCCCTTCTTCACGTAGCACTGTTCGTGGAGCAGGGTGAAGTGCTCCACGAAGTCCTCCAGGGTCCACCACCGCATGTGGTCGGGCATCTGGGGAGGCTCGGGACGCGGCGGGTGGGGGCGGTCGCCGACCCGCCGGGTTTCCCAGTGGCCCTCGGTCGCGGGACGGTAGCCGTCCTCGGTCAGGCGCGCGGGCTGTGGCGGCACCCAGACCCGTTCGGTGCGGTACTGGATGTTCGCGACGGCGGCCTCATAAGCGCGAAGGGCCTCCGCGTTGGCCTTCTGCCATTCCTCGAGCCGCGCGTTCCACGCGGCCTGTTGATCGGCGGTCAACTCCTTCCTCGTGCGGGGGATACCGTCCGAGATGATGAGGATGGTGTCGGCACCCTGCATAAAGGCGGCGGTCAAGGCCAGGTCGAGCCGGGTGGTCCCGCCGGAGGCCTTTCGGCCAAAGTCGACCGGCCGCACGTTGCCGGAGGTCAGCCCCAGGTTGGAAAGGCTGCTATTGAATGGCATCATAAACTTTTTCGCGTCGCGTTTGTTCGCCTCGGTGGCCGGCACCATCTCGTCGCGGAACGTCTGCCCCGCCTCGCCGAAGGCAACGACGTTGAACAGCGTCCTTTCGGACAGCGCATCGATCACCTGCCCCAGCCTCGCCTTGACCCTGGCGTACCCCTCGAACCCGCCGCGCTGATCGTCGACCATGCTGATTGAGCAGTCCACGCAGATCATGATTTTTTCGCCGCGTCCCCGGATGCCGAAGAAATCGAAGGCGGACACGCCCTCCCCGAAGCCGCCGAGGCCATACCCATGCCCGAGGCCGGCGCCGAGTCCGAGGCCGGTGATCGCCTTGAACTTCGGCTGGAAGCTGGTGCGGACGACCTTCGGATCCACCTTAATTTCGGGCATCGCCAGCGACGAAGGCTTGGTCGCCACCATCCGCGGCATCACCGCCGGGCGGCTGGAGCTGCGCTGCCGTTTGGAGACCTTGATCTGGTGCTCGAGCTTGCGCGGCTCGTAGGTCTTCAACGGAGGCGGCGCGGTGAAGACGGTGCGCTCGTCCAGGAACGAGCGGATCACGACCCAGGAGCCGAAGACGATCAGCGCCGCGACGTGGACGGCCAAGCTGATGCCGCCGACCAGCAGCAGCGTCCGGCGGCGCTGTTCCGACAGGCGCGCGTAGCCGAGGCCGGAGAGGATCACGCTCAGGTCGATGCGCGGCTTCATGACGCCCTCGCTCAGTCTCCCCCCGCCGCGAACGTCACGTTTCGGATGCCGGCGCGGGCGCAGGCGTTCATCACGTCCACGACGCGTTGGTGGCGGGTCTTGTCGTCCGGCTGCAGCGTCACCATCGGCTCGGATTTGGCGGCTGCCGAGGCCATCCGGTAGCGGATGAGGACCTGCACCAGCTGCGGAAGCTCGGTGGACTCGGGCGTGTCGTATTCGAGACCGTTGAGCACCACGCGGCCGGTCTCGCGGACCTCGATGATCTGTTCATCGGCCATGTCGACGGTCTGGGCCTGGGCGACCATGCCGGGCAGCCGGATGCCCAAGTCGGCCTCTGAACGGATCAGGCTGGCCGAGACCAGGAAGTAGGACAGCAGGAGGAAGACCATGTCGATCAACGACGAGACGTTGATGTCCGGGTCCTCGAGCTCGAACGGCGGCGGCCTCATGGCGCTCCTCCGGGCTCGGGGGCGAAGACGCCGAAGATGAAATCGTCCACGCCGATGGAGGCCATCGCGTTGAGGACCTTCTTGATGTGTTTGTGCTCGGCGTTGGCGTCGGCGCGCAGATAGATCTTGGTGCCGGGGGAGGCCTTCAGGCGGTCCTGCACCGCGGCCTTGAGATCGTCGACGGTGGCCGGCTGGTCCCCGCTGAAGAGCGAGCCGTCGGGCTTGCGAAACTGCGTGTGGCGCTTGTGCGGGATCTCGCCAAGGCGGTGGTAGAAGGGCATCGTTGACCTCCTCTCAACTAACGATTGTTTGCCAATCGCCCGGCGCCTATCACCGAGCGAGCTTATCGGACAACCATCTACCGCATCGAGCGCATCCATGAGCAGCGCGCTGCGCCTGACTCACACGCAGCGGCGCGCCGACTCGTGGCGCGTCGTTGTCTCCATTATACCCGTATGCGCCAAATGGTCTTGACTCCTCAGGCGCCATACACGATCCGGTTCTTGAGCGTGCCCAGGCCGGTCACTTCCAGCTCGACGACATCGTCCGGTTCGAGCCAGCCGCCGACCGCTTCGGGCGTAAGTTCCAGGATGCAGCCGCCGCCGACCGTGCCCGATCCCAGCACGTCGCCGGGGTAGAGCGTCGCGTCGCGGCTGGCGTGCGCGATGATCTCGGCCCAGGTGTAGTGCATATCGGCCAGGTTGCCGCGGCTATACTCGCGACCGTTAACCCGCGCGGTCATCTCAAGTCGCCAGCGTCCATCGCCGGTTGCAAACTCCTCCAGCTCATCCAGCGTCACCAGGTACGGGCCGAGCGAGGTCGCAAAATCCTTGCCTTTGGATGGCCCCAGCCCGATGCTGGACTCTTCGCGCTGGAGATCGCGCGCGCTCCAATCGTTCATGATGGTGAAGCCAG
>OGCI01001691.1_pt1 | contig 17357 bp, 14 predicted proteins | sample 1570021 | NCBI WGS metagenome assembly OGCI01 (sample SAMN06264664, study PRJEB24512) | hot springs metagenome | isolation source: Hot spring water | place: South Africa: Tshipise | collected 2015-06-21 | reverse complement strand
GGGAGATGATGAAGGGCGGGTGAAGCGGCGCACGCGGCCCTCTCGCCTAAGATTCCCCGCGGGAGGACCGCCCCGCAAAAGGACCGCTCCCCGGGAGGGAGCGAAAGGGTTGCCGCCGCCGCCATCGTCGATTGGCTTCCCCCATGAGGGACGGCTGCACGGCACCCGTGCCGCTCAGCAGATGCGGGGGAAGTGCTCCCCGGAGGGCATGCGCAGCAGCCGCCTCGATCCCAGGGGCGTGATGATGCTCACCTCCCCTTTGCGACCTGCCGCCGCGCGCCCGATAAGCGCGGCTTCCCGTCCCAGGGGATGCCCGCGCATGGCGGAGAGCACTGCGTGCGCTTCCTTCTCGGGCACCGCCGCCAGGAGCTTTCCCTCGTTCGCCAGGAACAGCGGGTCCAGCCCCAGCATCTCGCAGAAAGCCCTCACCCCTTCCCTGACGGGGATATCCTCCTCCGCCACTTCCAGGGAAAGGCCGGAGGAGAAAGCCATCTCCTTGAGGGATGCAGCGAGGCCGCCCCGGGTGGGATCACGCAGGGCGTGCACCTCTCCCGCCTCCAGCATGGCCTCCACCAGCCCGTTAAGGGGCGCGCAGTCCGATTCCACGTCAAGCCGGAAATCGAAATCCTCCCGGCGGCTGATAACGGAGGCCTCGTGGTCTCCCAGGCAGCCGTTCACCAGGAGGACGTCGCCCGGCCGCGCACCCCTTATCGACACCTCCCTCCCCGCGGGGATGAGCCCAACGCCCGAGGTGTTGACGTACATCCCGTCGGCGGCCCCCCTCTCCACCACCTTGGTGTCCCCGGCCACCACGCGCGCGCCTGCTTCCCCCGCCCATCTCCCGATGGACGCCAGCACTTTTTCCAGCATCTGGAATGATAACCCTTCCTCGAGGATGAACCCCAGGGTCAGGTAGAGCGGGCGCGCGCCCCGCATGGCCAGGTCGTTCACCGTCCCGCATACCGCCAGCTTGCCGATGTCCCCGCCGGGAAAGAAAAGCGGCTTGACCACGAAAGAGTCGGTGGTGTAGGCCAGGCGTGAGCCGGGCTCTTGCCCCGGGAAAGCGAGGGCGGCGGCGTCCTCGGCCTCGAGGAGCACCTCCTCTCCAAGGGCGGGGAAGACGGTCTCCCGCAGCAGGTCGAGCATGCGCGAACCACCTCCCCCATGGGCCATGGTGATCACCTTCCCGGCCACCTCACTCCCCCTCTCGCGTCTCGTAGAGGTAATAGGAGGCGCAGGTGCCCTCGCTGGAAACCATGCAGGGCCCCAGGGGGCTTTCCGGGGTGCAGGAGCGGGCGAAGTGGGGGCATTCCGGGGGCTTTGCCCTACCGCACAGGATCTCGCCGCAACGGCAGTCTCTCCGCTCAACCGGCTCCGGAACCTCCACTTCCCAGTTGGCCGCGTCGCGCCCCGAAAACCCCTCCCGCAAGACCAGCCCGCTCCCGGGAATGACGCCCAGCCCCCTCCACTCCGCGTCCGCCTCGCGGAAGACGCGAGCCATGGCCTCGCGCGCCTTGCGGTTGCCCTCCGGGCGGACGGCGCGGGAGTATTCGTTGACCACCGCGGGCTTTCCCTCCTGTTTCATGCGCACCAGGAGGTAGAGGGCGCGCAGTATGTCTGCCGGCTCGAAACCGGCGATGGCGCAGGGCATGCCGTGATCGCGGGGAAGAAACCGGTAGGCCTCCGAACCCAGCACCACGCTGACGTGGCCGGGAAGCAGAAAGCCATCTATGGTAAAATCTTCCATATTAACCAGGGCCCTCAGGGCGGGGGGGATAAGCTTGTGCAGGCTGAGCACGTAGAAGTTTTGCAGCCCCTTTTCTTCCGCCAGGAGCACCGCCGCGGCCACCGTGGGCGCCGTGGTCTCGAACCCCACGCCCAGGAAGACCACCCTGCGACGCGGATGCTCCTCCGCCAGGCGCACCGCATCCAGGGGGGAGTAGACTACCCTCACCTCCGCTCCCCTGGACGCGGCCTCCATGAGGGTCCCCCGCGGGCCCGGCACCCGCATCATGTCCCCGAAGGTGGCGAGGATGGCGCCATCGGCGTGGGCCAGCGCTATGGCCCTCCCCATGTCGCGCTCCGAGGTGACGCATACCGGGCAGCCGGGACCGGACACCAGCTCCACCTGCGGCGAGAGCAGGGGCCTGAGCCCGGCGCGGGAAACTGCCACGGTATGCGTGCCGCACACCTCCATGAAAGTGCCGCCTCCCGCCAGCTCTCTCAACCGGCCGAGCTGGCCCTTTATGAGCTCCGGGGACCTGAACTCGTCGAGGTACTTCACCTTCCCGCCTTTCCCGCCACGGCCGTCGCGCACGCCTCGCAACGCCCCGCGCGGCGCCTGCCTCACTGGAAAAGGGGGCCAGATTCCGCGGCCTCCTCCAAGAGGGCCAACGTTCTTTCGGCCTCCTCGCGGTCCACCTTCTCCAGGGCGAACCCCGCGTGCACCAGGACGAAGTCGCCCTCCTGCACGCCTTCCAGGAGCATGATGCTCACCACCTTGCGGACCCCGCCCGTCTCGACCAGGGCCATCTCTTCCGCCATCAGCTCCACTACCTCAGCGGGCACCGCCAGGCACATGTCGTCCTCCATTCCCGTTTCCCCGCTTCCTCGCCCACCTGCAAACGGCTCCGGGACACCGGCGCTCGTATCCAGGGGGCATACCGTCCACGCCGCCGCGCTCCCGGTGCCGCCGCTTTCCCGGGCCCGCGGGCAATTCCTTCCCGGAAAAGGTCCAGGAGTAGATTTTATTAACGGGGGCTCGCGGTACGCAATGCCCCGCGCGCACGGCGCGTCTCCACGCCGGAGAGCGCCGCTTCCCCGCCGGGTGACCCAGGCTGCCCCGCCGCGGGCATCACCGACGACGCACCGCGCCGGAAACCCTCAATCCGGCGAGAGGAGGCCTCTCTCCCAGCGCCCCGCCGCCACCACCGCCTGGCCTAGGGAAATCCCGCCGTCGTTGCATGGCACGCGCCGATGCAGAAGGCAGGTAAAACCATCGTCCTTCAGCCCCTCCACCACCATGGGGGTGAGCAGGCGGTTCTGGAAAACCCCTCCGCTCAAGGCCACCCTTTCCAGGCCCGTGTCCTCTCTTATGGCCCGGCACATCTCCACGATCCCCCTGGCGAGGGAGAGGTGGAATCCGGCCGCGATGGCGGGCTTGTCCACGCCCTTACCAAGGTCATCGACCACGGCCAGGACCAGCGGCCGCGTGTCCCACACCCTCACCCCACCCCTGTCCAACATCTCCAACGGGTAGCGGAACCTGCCGGCGCTGACGGGCACGCCGGAGGCGAGCGCTTCCAGCTCGCAGGCCGCCTGCCCCTCGTAACGGGCCTGCAACCTCAGGCCCACCAGGGCGGCCACGGCATCGAACAGCCGCCCGGCGCTCGAGGTATAGGGAACGTTAAGGCCGCTCCGCAACTGGGCCTGCAGCTGCCGCGCCCGGGCCCTGTCTTCCGGGAAGATGCGGGAAAAGAGGCCCGCGGCCTCCTCCTCGCTCCCGGCCGCTTCCCGGATGACCCCGAAGGCCATGCGCACCAGGTCCCTCGCGCACAGCTCCCCTCCCGGCATGGGGTAGGGGAAAAGGTGCCCCGCCCTCGCGTATTCCGCCTCGTCACAGACGAGGAACTCGCCCCCCCATACGGTGCCGTCCGGCCCGTACCCCGTCCCGTCCCAGGATACCCCGATCACCTTGCCCCCGACGCCGTTCTCCGCCAGGCAGGCCGCGACGTGGGCGTGGTGGTGCTGCACCGCCACGCGCGGCAGGCCGTACTCCTCCGCCATCTGGGTGGAGAGGTAATCCGGGTGGAGGTCATGGGCCACCAGCCGTGGCCGCAATGAGAAGAGGCGCCGGATGGAATCCATAGCCTCCTCGAAATGGCGCAGGGTCTCCTGGTTGTCCAGGTCGCCGACGTGCTGGCTCAGGAAGGCGTGCCTCCCCCGGAGGAAGCAGAAAGTGTTCTTCAGCTCGGCGCCCAGGGCCAGCACCTCCACCCCGCGGTCTTCCTCCAGGATCACGGGGAAGGGGGCGTAACCCCTCGCCCTCCTTAGGGGGTATTCACGGCCCAGGAGCACGGAGGTGACGGAGTCGTCGTACCTCACCAGGATGTCCCGGTCGTGGAGGAGAAAGTAGTCGGCTATCCCCGCCAACCGGCGGCGGGCTTCCGCGTTTTCCCTGGCGATGGGCTCCTCGCTCACGTTCCCGCTGGTCATGACCAGGGGAATGCCCGCCTCCCGGAGGAGGAGGTGGTGCACGGGCGTATAGGGGAGGAAGATCCCCTGGTCGGAGAGGCCCGGGGCCACCTCCCTGGAGAGAGGGGAGCCCTCCCTTTCGCGCATGAGTACTATGGGGGCGCGCGGGGAGGAAAGCAGCCTCCGTTCCTCGTCCCCGACATGGCAGTATCTCACCGCCTCCTCCACGTCCCTCACCATGACCGCCAGCGGCTTCGCATAACGGCGCTTGCGCTCACGCAGGCGCGAGACCGCCTTGTCCGAGGTGGCGTCGCAGGCCAGCTGGAAGCCGCCCAGGCCCTTGACGGCCACGATCTTTCCCGCGAGCAGGGCCCCGGCTGCCAGGGCGATCGGGTCTCCGGGCAGGACCGCCCCCGCGGCGTCCTCCAGCCACAGGCGAGGCCCGCACGCGGCGCAGGCGTTGGGCTGGGCGTGGAAGCGGCGGTTGGAGGGATTGTGGTATTCCCTTTCGCAATCGGAGCACATGGTAAATTTTGCCATAGTAGTGTGGGGGCGGTCGTAGGGGATATCGGCGATGATGGTGAAGCGGGGGCCGCAGTTGGTGCAGTTGGTGAAGGGGTAGCGGTAACGGCGGTCAGAGGGATCCAGCATCTCCCCGAGGCAGTCCCCGCAGGTGGCAAGGTCGGGCGACACCAGCGCCGACCTTTCCCCCTCGCGAGAGCTCTCCCGTATCTCGAAACCGCCGCGTGGCGGCACTTCCGCGCTGTCCAGCTCCTCCCAGCGGATGCCGTCGATGATCGCGGCGGGGGGAGCCTTCAGGACAACCTCGTCGAGAAACCGGCTCCGCTTCTCCTCGGGCAAGCAGGCGACGATGCGGGCTCCGCCGGAAGTGTTTTCCACCCACCCTGATACCCCGTGCTCCTTCGCCAGGCGGTATACGAAAGGGCGGAAGCCGACTCCCTGCACTATGCCCGTGACCTCTATCCTCAAGCGGGCCAGGCCGTCCGCCTTCACCGGCCGGTTTGCACCTCCTCGCGTACCATTCGGCACACGGTGGGGAGCGCGGCGCGCACTTCCTCGGAGAGCTCGCCTCCCAACTCCACCCCTTTCACCTGCACCGCGATGAAGATGATACTGCGCGGGCACTGTCCCAGGAGTTGAGCGGCGTTAACCAGCTCGTAGAGACCGAGGTCGTGCACGGACAGCGGGGGGCCTGCCGGCCTCTGCTTAACCTGGTCCGGGGAGAAGCGGTAAACGGCCCCCGCATCCTCCCCGATATCCAGGGCATCTATGAAGATGGCCTTTTTCTTTCCCTCGAGGTACGGCAAGAGGTCCAGGCCCAGCACCCCTCCCTCCACCAGCTCCACCTCTTCGGGCAACTTTCCCCGCAGCAAGCGCACGGCGTGGATGCCGAACCCGTCGTCTCCGTGGAGGAGGTTTCCGATGCCTATCACCACGCAACCCGGCATATCCTCCTCCACCTCCCGGTCACGAAGAACTCTACCCGCGCCCGCCTCCTTGCCCGCGGGGGCCGAAGGCAACCTTCCACGGGGCCCCGTTTTCCCCGCGCCCCGTGAACGCCTTATCCCTCCGGGGGCTTGACGGGCTCCGCCGCCGTGCGTATAGCCCGGCAGCAGGCCATCACCGCATGGGCTCTCCCGCCACGCAAGGCACGGGCGCCGGACCATTCCGCGGCGTTCCCCGCCGCCCGATGGCCCACAGGGTACCTTTACCACGGAGCCACAACCCAAATAAGAGGGGGCCCCGCCCGCCTGCGGAGCCCCCTCGCTATACCTATGCCCGCTTCTTGGCCGGCTCGGGGGCCGGTTCTGGAAGGGCGGGGAGCTGGTTGAACACCTTGTTCCCCACCTCGCCGAATCTCGGCACCGCGATGTAGCGGTCTATGACCAGCGTACCGATGTTCCAGAAGAAGATAGCCAGGGCCACTCCCTCGGGGCGCAGGCTCCAGAACCTCAGGATGAACACCGTGGCCCCTATGCCGACGGCGAATATCCACTTCCCCCGCTTGCTCACCGGGCTGGTCACCCAGTCTGTGGCCATGAAGAAGGCGCCCAGGAACAGGCCTCCCGAGAAGAGGTTGTAAACGGGATGGTACCAGGTGACCAGGGTGAGGAGGAACAGGGTACCGATAATCCCCGCCGGGATGCGCCAGTCGATGGTCCCGCGCCACAGGAGGTAAGCCCCGCCGATGATGAGGGCCAGGATGCACACCTCGCCGATGCACCCGCTCTTGGCCCCCAGGAAAAGGGACCAGAAGGAGGGCTTCCCCCCGGAGGTCACCCAGGTGGCGCCCACCGGCGTGGGGCCGGCCACCATGTCCGGGAGCCACTTGCCCGACTTGAGCAGGGAGAGGGGCGTGGCAGCGGTGGCGATATCCACCGGGTTGCCGGCCATGGTCTTGTAAACCACCCTTCCCACCGCGCCCTCGTTGATGCTGGTGGCGATGGGGGTGAAGAACCCGGACGTCTTCCAGAAAAAGGGCTCCACGAACTTGGTGGTGTAGACGGCCAGGGGCGAGAACCAGAGCAGCAACCGGCCGAAGATGGCGGGGTTAAAGGGGTTCTTGCCCAGGCCCCCGAAGAGCTCCTTGCCGATGCCCACCGCCAGGAAGGCCCCTATGGCCACCACCCACAGCGGCGTGGTCGGCGGCAGCAGGAAGGCGAAGAGCACCGCGGTGACCATGGCGCTGTAATCCCTGAGGGTCGCCTTGCGCTTGAGGAGCTTGCGCATGATCACCTCGGAAAGGGCCGCGGTGATGCAGCTCACCGCGAGTATGTAGACCACGTTGAACCCGAATACGACAAGGGCCCAGACCGCGGCCGGGGTGAGCGCGATGAGCACGTCTTTCATCGCGCGCTCTATGGTCTCGTCCTTCTTGTGCAGGTGAGGAGAGACGGTGACCAGCATCTTTTCCGCCACTATCATCACCTCCCCTATCTCCTCTTCAAGGCCGCGATCTCGGTCTTCGCCCTGCGCACGTAATCGACGTGGGGGATGTAGGCGGGGCAGGTGAAGGAGCAGCAGCCGCACTCGAAGCAGTCCAGCGCTCCCCACATCTCCGCCCTGTCCCACTGTCCCTTCTTCACGGACTGCACGATGAAGTTGGGCATGAGGAACATGGGGCAGACGTCCACGCACTTGCCGCAGCGGACGCATTCCTCCTCTGTGCCCACGTCAACCGTCTCCGGGGTAAGCACCACGATCCCCGAAGTGCCCTTGACGATGGGGGCCTTGGTATCCGGTTGCGCCCAACCCGTCATGGGACCACCCATGATCACCTTGCCCGGGCTGCCGACAAAACCGCCGCACGCCTCGATGAGAACGGAGATGGGGGTGCCGATGCGGGCCAGCAGGTTGCCGGGCTCCTTGATCCCGGGGCCGGTCACGGTGAGCACCCGCTCGTAGAGCGGTTTTCCCCAGGCAGCGGCCTCGAAGAGGGCTACCGCCGTGCCCACGTTCTGGACCAGGCACCCCACCTCGGAGGGGAGCTTGCCCGGGGGGACCTTGCGGCCCGTCAGGGCGTAGATGAGCATCTTCTCCGCCCCTTCCGGGTATTTGACCTCGAGGATCTCCACCTCGATGCCGCCTTCCCCCTTGGCCGCATCGCGCACGGCGTCCACGGCGTCCATCTTGTTGGCCTCGATGCCTATGACCCCCTTCTTGGCGTTCACCGCTCTCACGAGGAGTTTCAAGCCCTGCACCAGGTCGTGGGGGCGCTCCAGCATGACGCGGTGGTCGCAGGTGAGGAAGGGCTCGCACTCGCAGGCGTTGATGATAACCGTGTCCACCGGCTTGTCCTTGGGGGGCGTGAGCTTGACGTGGGTGGGAAAAGCGGCGCCTCCCATGCCCACCAGCCCCGCCTCGCGGGCGATGCTGCGTATATCCTCGTCGGAAAGGGCGGTGACATCCCTGTTCTGTTTGGCGAATCCGGGCTGTTCGGCGTCGGGCGTGATCACCACGCACTTCACCTTGGCCTCCGTGAAACCGGCGACATCCGCGATCTCCTTCACCGTCCCCGCCACCGGCGAATGCACGGGAGCCGAGACGAAGGCCTCGTTGGAGCCGATCTTCTGGCCCAGCTCCACGCGGTCGCCGGGACCCACCAGCGGCTCGTTGGGCGCGCCGATGTGCTGCTGCAAGGGGATGAACACCTCGCGCGGCAGGGGAGCGGCCTGGATGGCCTTTCCAGAGGCCAGTTCCTTGTTGTAGGGAGGGTGTATGCCTCCCTTGAAGGTCTTGTAGGTGGCCTTCCCTGACATCTCAGCTCACCCCCTCTCCGCTGCTCGTGGCCCTCAGGCGCGGGAAGCGCTCCGACTTGGCCCAGCGGGCGTACACGTAGATGACGTTGAGGAGCAGCACGATCCACAGGAAGACGGAATAGACCTTCCAGGTGCCGGCTATGCCCCCCAGCCCACCTACCAGGCCGCGCAGCCACCCGTTGGGGTCGTAGACCGCGAAGCTCACCAGGAAGTACCAGATGGCCAGCAGGGCCAGGATGGCCCGGAAGGCCCCCAGCGGCTCGCTCCATCCCTTGGGCCTGCCCAGCGTGGAATAGTAGAGGTATACCCCGGCGGTAAGGGCCACCACCCAGATGGAAGCCAGCCCCAGGTTCTTGGCGATCCCCATCTGCCAGGGATATTTCCATCCCGAGAGGAAGGGGTGGAAATTGTTGAACCCGGCGTAGATGGACACCGCCAGCGCGCTCAGGTAGGCGGCGTACATGGCCTTCGCCGGGCCTGGTACGCTTATCTTCTCCTTCATAGGGATCTCCCCTCCTTACACGACGCGGAATTCCCTGACGCCGTTGTGCTCGGGGTGGATGACATGGATGGCGCAGGCTAGGCAGGGATCGAAGGACCGCACGCAGCGTACCACGTTGATGGGGTTCTCCGCGTCGGGAACCGGCAAGCCCAGGAGGGCCGTCTCGATGGGGCCCCGGTTGCCGTTCTTGTCCCTCGGCGCCGCGTTCCAGGTGGTGGGGACGATGCACTGGTAGTTATCGATGACCTTGCCCTTGATATGGATCCAGTGCCCGAGAGCCCCACGTGGACCTTCCACCAGCCCACGTCCGTAAGACTCGCCCGGGATGTCCTTCTTGTCCCATATCTTCTCCCCGGGCTTGAGCTCATCGAGCCACTTGTCCATCTCATCGGCCAGGAGCTTGCACTCCAGGGCGCGCATGGCGTGGCGGGGCAGGATGCCGAACTTTCCCGCCTTAACGCAGGCGTCAACGGCGCCCCCCAAGCCCAGGCTCTCCACAAGAGGCATGAGCTTCTTCTCCTTCCTCTTGCCGGAGAGCTCCAGCCCGGCCAGGACCAGCATGCGGGCCATGGGGCCTACCTCCATGGGCTTGCCGTCATAGCGTGGGGCTTTGAGGAAAGTGTAAGAGCCTTCCTTGTGTACGTCGGGATCGGTCTTTCCCTCCTTGGGATGCAACCAGTCGGTTTCGTCCTTGTACCACGAGTATTTAACCGACTCGGTGAGCTTCTCCTCGTCGAACTCCCCGACGCCAGCCACGTTGTTGCCGAAGATGACCCCGCGCGGCAGGAATTTCTCGGAACCCTTGGAGTCCTGGTCGAACCCCCCGTACGCCAGGTGGTTTCCGCCGGAATCGCCCCCGGTGAGGAAGGGCGCGTATGCGGAGACGCCGGCCACGGTGACGATGTCCTGCACGTAGACGCTGTCGATCCAGGCGCGCAGCTCGGAGAGGCGAGCCCGGAAGGCGGCGATGTTGGACACCGAAGGGTGCACGGTGACGCCTCCGGGCACGGTACCCACGAAGCTGGGCATGCGGCCGTAGAAGATGGAGAGCATCTCCTGGGCCTTCTTGCGCATCTCCAGGGCCTGCACGTAGTGGCTGACCAGGATGGTGGCCAGCTCGGGGTCGCTCACGTAGTCGTCGGACTCGTAACGCGGCAGGAAGGGGTAGACGTCCCCGGCCTTGACCAGGGCCACGACCTTGTCCTTGAGGGCCAGGAGCGCCGGGTCGTTCCCGGCGTACTGTGCCACCGCGGTGACGTCCACGTAGTCCAGGGCCGCCAGGTGGTAGAAGTGCAGGATGTGGGACTGGATGAAGTTGGCCCCCAGGCACAGGTTGCGGATGAGGCGGGCGTTGTCCGGGAGCTCCACCCCCAGCGCGTCATCCAGGTTGTAGGAGGCCGCTGTGCCGTGCACCAGGGGACAAACGCCGCAGATGCGCTCCGTTACCTGCTGGGCATCGAAGGGGTGCTTGCCCTTGAGGAGCATCTCGATGCCGCGGAACATGGTCCCCGAGGACCAGGCGTCCTTGACCACGCCGCCTTCCACCTCCACGTCGATACGGAGGTGTCCCTCGATGCGGGTTACCGGGTCTACGCTGATGAGCTGGGCCATCAGGACTCACCTCCCTCGGGCTCCTTCTTTCCGAGTTGCTTGTACAGGTAGTGCGCCCCGATGCCCACCGCGGTGGCCGCGGCCCCGATCCAGCCGAGGGTGTCCACCATAGGGGTGAGGCCCGCGAAATGCACCTCCGGCAGGGGCTCGTAGAGGGGCGAGAGGTCCTTGTAGAAGGAGGGCTCGGCGCAGCCGTGGCAGGGGGCGTTGGCCCCCACGCACCAGTTGACCCCCGAGTTCCAGCGGCGGGTGGGGCAGTCCGCGTAGGTCACCGGGCCCTTGCAACCCAGCTTGAAGAGGCAGAGCTTCATGTCCGGGTTGTCATCGTTCCAGTCCTCGAGGAAGAGCCCGGCGTCGAAGGCGGCGCGCCGCTCGCAGTTCTCATGGATGAGCTTGCCGAAGAACATCTTGGGGCGGTTGTACCTGTCGAGCTCGGGCACCCTCTTGTTGATGAGGTAATCGAGGACGGTGCCCACGAACCAGTCGGGGTGGGAAGGGCAGCCGCCGATGTTGATCACCGGCTTGTCCTTGTCGATCTCCTTGACGATCTCCTGTACCGGCTTGGTGCCGGTCACCGAGGCGTTGGCGGCCGGTATGCCGCCGAATGAGGCGCAGTTGCCCAGGGCCACCACCGCCGCGGCGCCGGGAACCAGCTCCTCCATCCAGGCGGTCATGGGCTTGTCCTTGCGGCGCTGGTGGCCGTTGAGGGAGGCCGTCTCCTTCTCCAGGCCGAAGGTGCAGAACTCGCCGCCCTCGGCGGTGGGCACGGGGCCCTCCACCACCAGCACATACTTCCCGGCCAGCCCCTTGGCCGCCTCCTCCAGCACGCCGAAGGCCTTGTCCCCCGCCGCGGCCATCACCGTGGGATGGTAGCGCACGGAGAGCTTGTCCAGCACAATCTCCGCAACCATGGGATAGTTTGTGTTGAGGAAGGAGACGGAGCAACCCGTGCAGTTCTGACCCTGGATCCAGAGCACCGGCGGCTTGCCGGAAACGAGCTCCTCCAGGGCTTGGGCGATCTGCGGGACGAGGGACTCGCTCAGCCCCAGCAGGGCCGCGGTGGCACCGGCGTACTTCAGGAACTGCCGCCTGGTTAAACCCTTCTTTTCCACGTACTTTTCACCTCCTATTCGCGTAACTCGCTACGACAATTAAACGGCGCAGGTGATCTATAAGAAAAAAGCGCCCGAGGAGGCGGAATCGACCTAGGAAAGTGGGGGGTTCCAAGATCTCGCGGTGGTAAGACCGCTTTCCGCTCCTCCCCGGGCACTTAAACACCGCTTCGGCTGCTAACTCCTCACGAGCACTGCTACGTTTCATGCGGCATTCCTCGCTCCGTTCCTTGACCTTTCGGCGACTTCTCCAACCTCTTCATGAATAATTAACCCGCGTTACATCAAGCGAGCGAGGGGGACGCTTCCCCCGCCACCTGCGGTACCAGGCATATTAAAAAGGCCGCGCAACAAGGATAAACGGACCTCTCGATATATCATCCCTTCGATAAATTTCCATATTTTTACATATTTTAATTAAAAATCTCCCTCACCCTTATCCCATGATTTTTACGCCGTCTTCCTCATGCAAGGCCTTCACCGCGAAATGCTGAAAGTCCTACAGATATAGCTCCAAGAGCTTCGCTCTATTCCGACCTCGCCGTTGAGGCGTCGGAGCATCTTCGCTCGGCTGCGTCCCATTTTCCAGATATATCGGATTATTGAAGAAAATATGTATCATGAACCGATTTTTCTGTCAATATCTTGTCCCGGTTCACTACATGGTGAACACATCACCCCTGTCCTTGCATTCCTCCATCCACAGGCTAAAGAACTCCATGGGGGTGAGATACCCCTGGCCCTGGTGGGGCCTCACACGATCGTAAACATAGTTCCACTCGTCGAGTATCTGGTTAAGCTCCTGCACCGCTTCCCCCTCCCGGAAGGCCCAGAGCTCGTACTTGGTGGTCTGGATCTTGCGCTCCACGAAGGCGTTCTCCTTGGGGCATGAGGGATGGGAGAAGAAGTGGGTGATGAGCTTCTCCTCGGTGGCCCGGTCGAAGTGCCTCAAGAATTCCGAGCCGCCTCCCGTCTGCAGCGCCAAAAGCGAGAAGGGCATGTACGCCTTGAGCTCGGAGAGGAAGGCCTCCGCGCAGCGGGAGCCCGCGGAGGAGCAGGCGCGGCAGAAGGCCACGCGGGAGAAGCAGTCTATGGCCGTGAACTGGTAGTACTTCCTTCCCCCGAAACGCAGGTGCTTGGCGTCTATCTGGATGAGGCATCCCGGGAAGGCGTTTTTCATCCAGCGCTGCGAGCGCAGGCGCCTCTTACGCCACCTTGAGGCCTTCCTGCGCCTTTTCGAGAGCCTCCGGTCGTAGAACCCCCTGCGCTTGAGGATCCTTCCCACCGTGGAGGAGGAGAGGGCGATGCCGTGGTCCCTTGCAAGGATCACCGCTATCTTGTGCCTGGACCAGGCGGGGTGCTCCCGACGCAGGTCGCAGACGAGCTGGACGGTATGCCAGGGTATCTGGGAGGCCCTTTTTCTTCTGGGTGTGCGGGGGAGGTCCAGAAGTCCCCGGGGGGCCCTCCTCTCACACCTTCTCAGCCACTTGTAGAGGGTGGTCCGGGAGATGCCGAACCTCCTTGCGGTCACGCTGGCGTTCTTGTACTTCTTGTAGTGGGTCAGCCAGGCAAGCCTCACTTTTGCCTCCCGGGAGAGGTCCAGGCACTTTGCCATTCGCTCTATTCTCCTCTGGTGGGGAAGCCTTGTATGATAGATGCCGGTGGTGGTTCCTATACTGCCTTTCATGGACACCTCCTTGCCCTGCTTTTCTTACTACAAAGCAAGTATAGGGGGTGTCCACCATGTTTCTGAACCCGGGCAGGAGGGCAGAAGGAGGCCCTGTGTTATAATGCCCTCGAAAAACACCCGCAGGCAGGAAAGAAAGGAAGGGGATGATAAGGGCCCTTCTTTCGGGAAATGAGGCGGTGGCCCTGGGGGCTTACCACGCAGGGGTGCGCGTGGCGGCGGCTTACCCGGGAACGCCCTCCACGGAGATTCTGGAAGAACTTTCCAAAAATCCGGGGGTATATTGCGAGTGGTCTCCCAACGAGAAGGTGGCCCTCGAGGTGGGGATCGGTTCCTGCCTGGGCGGTGCGCGCACCCTGGTGGCCATGAAACACGTGGGGCTCAACGTGGCCGCCGATCCCTGGATGACCCTTCCCTATATCGGGGTTAACGCGGGGCTGGTGCTGGCGGTGGCGGACGACCCCGGCATGCACTCTTCACAGAACGAGCAGGACAGCCGCTTCTACGCGCGCATGGCCGGGGTTCCCATCCTCGAGCCCTCGGACAGCGCGGAAACATACGAAATGGTCAAGGCGGCCTTGGAGCTCTCCGAGAGGCACGACACCCCAGTCATGCTGCGCCTGGAGACGAGGGTGAGCCATTCCCGCAGCGTGGTGCGCTACCGCGACGAGAGGGAAGAGGTGGACCTGCCCTACGGGAAGGACGCCGTCAAACGGGTGATGGTCCCCGGGCACGCCCGTCTGCGCCACCCGGTGCTGCTCCGGCGCCTTGAGGGGCTGGCGAGGGAGGCGGAAGGCTCCCCCTACAACCGGGTGGAGATGAGGTCCACCCGCGTGGGGCTGGTGACCTCCGGCGTCTGTTACCAGTACGCGCGGGAGGCGTTCCCGGAGGCCAGCGTACTCAAGCTGGGCTTCGTCTACCCCTTTGCGGAGAGGTTGTTGCACGATTTCGCCTCCCATTTCCACCGCCTCTACGTGGTGGAGGAGCTGGAGCCCTTCCTAGAGGAGGGGCTGAAGGCCATGGGGCTGGACGTGGTGGGCAAGGCAAGGGTGCCCCGGGACGGCGAGCTCGATCCCGACCTGGTGGGCGAGAGCCTCGGCGAGCTCATCGAGATGGACACCGGGGTGAAGGGCGGAGGATGGAGCCCCCCGCAGGCCGGGGAACGGCTTTCCCCCGCGTCCGAACTGCCCCTCCGGCCCCCGGTCATGTGCCCCGGATGCCCGCACCGCGGCCTTTTCTACGTGCTTGCACGGCTGAAGCTGGTCGTCTCGAGCGACATCGGCTGCTACACCCTGAGCGTGCTCCCGCCGCTTTCCGGTATCGACTGCCAGGTGTGCATGGGGGCGAGCGTGGGCATGGCGCTGGGGTTGGAGAAGGCCTTCGCCGCCAGCGAGGCCAACCTCGATAAGAAGGGCAAGGTGGTGGGAGTCCTGGGGGATTCCACCTTCATCCACGGGGGGATAGGGGGCCTCATCGACATGGTCTACAACCGCACCCCCTGCACCATCATCATACTGGACAATCGCACCACGGCCATGACCGGCTTCCAGGACCATCCGGGGACGGGGAAGACCCTCATGGGGGAGACGACCCACGCCCTGGACCTGGAGGAGCTCTGCCGCGCGGTGGGGGTGGAGTCGGTGCGGGTCGTGGACCCCTGGGACCTGGCGGCCACGGAGGAGGCGGTGCGGGAAGAGGTGGCCGCCGACCGCACCTCGGTGATCATCTCCAGGAGGGCGTGCACCCTTCAGGTCCGCGAGGAACGCCCCGCCTTTCGCGTGGAGGAAGAGGAATGCACGGGCTGCAAGAGGTGCCTGCGCCTGGGATGCCCCGCCCTGGTCATGCGGGGGGACAAGGCGTGGGTGGACGAGAGCCTCTGCGCCGGCTGCTCCCTCTGCGCCCAGCTCTGCGGCCCGGGAGCCCTGCGGGAGGTGCGGGCGGATGGCTGACGTGGTCCTGGCAGGCGTGGGGGGGCAGGGAAACGTGCTTTCAGCCCGCATCCTGGCCGAGGTGGCAATGCAGGCGGGGTTCGATGTGAAGACCTCGGAGGTGCACGGCATGGCGCAGCGAGGGGGAAGTGTGGTGTGCATGGTGCGCTGGGGAGATGAGGTACACTCCCCCCTCATACCGCGGGGAAGGGCGGATTTCCTCGTGGCTTTCGAACTCCTCGAGGGGGTGAGGTACCTCGGGTACCTGCGGCCGGGAGGAACGGCGGTGGTCAACGACTACCGGCTGGATCCCCTCCCCGTGTTGCGGGGCGATGCCCGCTACCCCGAGAACACCCTGGAAGTCATGCGTAGCCGCGCCGGCGAATGCGTGGTTCTTGACGCGCGCGAGGTGGCGGCGAGAGCGGGGAGCCCACGAGCCCTGGGCTCCTGCCTCCTGGGGGTCCTCTCCCGCTTCCTCGCCTTCCCCGCAGAGGCCTGGGATGACGCCCTGCGCCGTCTGGTCCCCTCCCGTGCGGTGGAGGCCAACCTGAGGGCCTTCGCCCTGGGGAGAAAGGAAGGCATGTAGCGCCGCGACGGCGCCGCGCCGATATATACGGTAAAAGGCCCGTATCGGAAAAAGGGGTTTCCGATGGGGAGAAGGCTGGAGAAATGCTCCTGGTCGGAGAGCAATACCTTTCACAATTGCGAGTTCGAGGACTTGGAGCGGCTGACACGCTTGAAGAAGGAGGGAGGCAGGACGGTGAGCGTCTGCCTGCCCAGCATGAACGAGGCCTCCACCATCGGCGACATCCTCGAGGTCATCAGGACCCGGCTGATGGACGATACCCCGCTGGTGGACCAGCTCTGCGTGATCGACGGGGGCAGCCACGACGGGACGCGTCGGGTGGCGAGGTCGGCGGGCGCGGAGGTCTACCTGCAGAAAGACATCCTCCCCGGCGTCTTTCAGCCCCTGGGCAAGGGGGACGCCTTGTGGAGAAGCCTCTTCTGCATGCGAGGGGACATCGTGGTGTGGATAGACTCCGATATCCGCAACTTCCACCCCCGTTTCATTTACGGCATCGTGGGGCCGCTCCTCACCCGCCCGCACATCCGCTTCGTTAAGGGATTTTACCAGCGCCCCATCCGGGCGGAGCACCGCCTGCTTCCCAGCGGGGGAGGAAGGGTGACGGAGCTGGTGGCCCGCCCGCTGCTCAGCTTCTTCTACCCGGACTTGACCGCCCTCATTCAGCCCCTCTCGGGGGAATACGGGGGCGTGAGGTCCCTGCTGGAGAGGGTACCCTTTTTCTCCGGCTACGGGGTGGAAATAGGGATGCTCATCGATATCCTCAACCTGTACGGCATGGAGGTGATCGCCCAGGTGGACCTGGAGGAGAGGCAGCACCGCAACCAGACCCTTCCCGCCCTGGGAAGGATGGCCTTCCAGGTGATGCAGGCGGTTTTTAAGCGCCTGCAGGAAGAGGAGAGGGTCGCTTTCCACCGGCATTACAGCGTTGAGATGGCCCAGGTGGATTACCGCGACGGGGAATACATCCTGGACAAGAGGATGCTCCCCGTGGAGGAGAGGCCTCCTGCGGTCGAGCTGCCCGAGTACCGGAAACGCTTCGGGGATTAAGGCGAAAGAGGATCGAGTTGCGGCCTTTGCCTGCGGGATATGACTATGCCGAGCTCGCGCGGGCGGCGGACGCCTACGGCCCCCGCGTGCGCTGGCTGCGCGCGAGGGAATCCCTGAAGGAGATCCGGGTCGTCTACACCGACCTGGACGGTACCATGATGGGCCCCGGAGGCTGCTTTTTTCGTAACCTCGCGGGGGAGTTCACCATGCGTCCGGCGCACGCCCTGGTGGCGTTGTGGGGCAGCGACGTGGTGCCCGTGCAGGCCCTGGGCTTGAAGGCTGGCCGTCAGACCCGGGGTCACCGTTTCGAGGCCCGCGTCGATCCGGTGGTGATCCGCTCGAAGGTCAGCGTCTTCGTCGACCTGTTCACCACGCACCAGCAGCTCGAGGAGAGCGAGAAGCGGCAGGAT
>OGCI01001689.1_pt1 | contig 17374 bp, 10 predicted proteins | sample 1570021 | NCBI WGS metagenome assembly OGCI01 (sample SAMN06264664, study PRJEB24512) | hot springs metagenome | isolation source: Hot spring water | place: South Africa: Tshipise | collected 2015-06-21 | reverse complement strand
TTGGATTGCCACGCTGGGCAGCACAACGCCTGAAACCGCTTCAAGCAATGCGGCATCATCAACGGTAATTGGTATTACTCCAGCAGAACGGCGATCGCCGCGTCGAGCTGGCGGTCGCGGCCCAGCGCCCATTCGCCCAGCGGGCGCTCAACCTCCACGTCAACCGGTCGCCCGCGCCCCTCAAGATCCTCGCCCTCAGGGGTCACAACGTACAGGTGTGGAAGCCGGAACCAGGCCCCGTCCAGCAGGCGGATGCGATAGGTCCAGATGACCGCTCCAGCAGTCGGGCGGCCAACGACCTTGCCCAGCCCCAGCCGACGGTAGCTCTCGCTCAGCATCTCGGTATTGCTCGCCGAACGCTCGTTGGTAACCAGCACGGTGGGCTTGTTGAGCACCCGATTACCCGCCAGGTGGCTGGCGTCGGCGCCGGTGCGCTCGCGAAAGCCGCTGAGCACAGTGGAGCGGCGCATCAACACATCGAGCACAAAGGTCGCGGTATGGCCGCCCCCATTGTAGCGCACATCAACGATCACGCCGTCTTTGCTGTAGGTCTCGGCATCGAGGTCGGCCAGAAACTGCTGATAGGCCGCATAGCTCATCTCTTCGATGTGCACATAGCCGAGCCGACCGTTGCTCATCCGGTGCACGTACTGTTCATTGGTGATCACCCAGTCGCGGTAGCGCAACCGCGCGTAGTCATCGGCGTCTACCGGGCGCAGGGCCACATCGCGCAGCGGCTCGCCGTCGGGCGTGTCGGCGAAGGTCAGACGCACGCGGCGACCGACGCTGCGGCGCAAGAGCCAGTCGAGGCTGGCGCCCGGCCCGAGGGGCACACCATCCACGGTGCGCAGGTACTCGCCGGGGCGCGGCGGGTGTTCAGCCTGGGCCGCGGGGCCGTCGGGCACGAGCCGGGCAACGCGCAAGCGCCCGGTGGCGTTGTGCTCAACGGCGTCGAAGATGATCCCGGTGTAGCCATCGCTGCCCGTCCAGCCGTTAAAGACGCTGCCCAGATGCGAGGCGCGCAATTCGCCAACCATCAGGTCAATCACCGTGTGCAGTTCGCCGGTGGTCTGAACGTCGGCGATCAGGGGCGCAAAGCGCTCGCGCGTGCGCGTCCAGTCCTGGCCGCGGAAGGTGGGGTCGTAGAAACTGTCGCGCAGGGCGCGCCAGGCTTCGCCGAAGACCTGCCATTTCTCACGGTGAAAATCAACGTTGACGTCGGCGCGCACGTTGACCCGCACAGGGTCGTTACCGCCGGGAAACTTCCGTAGCGTAACGTAGCCGTCTTCGAGATAGAAAAAAGCCTTGCCATCAGGAGTGAATTGCAGGGCGTGTTTGCCGCCGTCGGTGGCGGTCAACTGCCGTGGAGCCTGATCGGCGCGTGGCTCATCGAGGGGCAGGGTCCAGACATTGACCTTTTCGGCGACGGTGGCGAGCAAGAGCAGGTCTTTGCTATCGGGGCTGATCGCCTCTGCGCTGGCGTTCATTTGCAGCGGAGTGAGGAAGCGCAGCCGTCGTTCAATGCCATCGAAGACGATCTCCAGAGGGGGAGATGGAGGGCTACCCGGCGCCTCGCCGGTGGCGGGCCTTGTCGTAGCCGGGGCTGTCGTTTCGGACGGCTGCTCGCCTGCCGCGCCGGACGGCGCGCCCTGATCGGCCCCGGACTCGCGGCGCTCGGTCGGTGGCGCGCCATCTGAACCGGTTCGCTCTCCGGCGCTCCGTTTCTCAAACAGGCGCTCGAACTCCGCCTCGCGAAAGACCGGCGGCTGCGGACGCAGGTCCACCCGCACGATCTGTGTCTCGGCGCGGTACTGTTCGGTGGTAAAGAGAATGAACTGCCCGTTGGGCGCCCAGAGCAGATCGCCGCCGCCGACGTTGCTGAGAAAGCTCACCTGGCGCGCCTCGCCACCCGCGGCGGGGATCACGCAGACATTGCTGAAGTAGCGCTCATCCTGAGCCAGGAAGGCGATCCAGTGCGAGTCGGGCGACCAGGCCAGGTCGCTGGCGAACACGAAGCGCGCGCGGCACAACTCCCGGCGCTCGCCGCTCGCCAGGTCGAGCACGCACAGGGCCTCGTGGCCGCTGATGTAGGCCACCGCCGCGCCATTGGGGGCGATGCGGGGCATACGCTTGGGCGTCAGATCGTGGGTCAGGCGCGTCTCCTGGCGAGTGGTGAAGTCGTAGCGGTAGAGTTCGTCTTCGCCATTGCGGTCGGAGACGTAGATCAGACTGTTGCTGTCGGGGGTCCAGGCGATCTGGCTCTCGCGGGCCGGTGTATCGGTAACCCGAAACGAGGGCCCCTGGCGGATGTCGCGGTCGGTCTCCTTATCGGCGAAATCGGCGAAAATCTCGCCCCGGGCCACAAAGGCGAGTTTCTTGCCATCAGGGCTCAGGCGCAACTCGGAGAACCCGCGGGACCAGCTCTCCACGCGCACGGGGGTATGCTTGGTGTCGGCGCGCACCCGCACGTCAATGCGCTCGCAGGCGCCGGAGGCAGGCTCAAGGCGCCAGAGGCCCCAGTCGCGCTCGAAGACGATCAGCCCGCTCCGCCGGGCGATCGCCGGAAAGCACAGCCGTCCGTCGCTGAAGCGGGTAATCTGGCGCGGCTCGCCCCCGTCCAGCGGCACGTACCAGATATTCTCGACGCCGTCACGGTCGCTGACGAAATACAGCCCGCGCCCATCAGGGGCCCAGAGCGGCGTGGTATTGCGCCCGGCGTAAGGTGCGGCAATTGCCGGATGGCCATTAGCGCTGCCAGGGCCGGCGATTTTGCGTAGCCCCGTGTAATCGGGCCGCGCCGGGGCGATCCAGATCTCATCGGGGGCGAAGGGATTCGGGCCGCGCCGCCACCAGCGCTCGCGAATATTGACAAAGGCCAGCCACTCCCCATCGGGCGACACGCTCACGTGCCCCAGGCTCTCATACGGCTCACTGTACACCAGCGCCGGCGTGCCCCCCTCCAGGCCAATCCGGTAAATGTCGGGGCCGATCCGCTCGCGATCCGAGGTAAAGTAAATACTCTGACCATCGGGCGCCCAATCTTCAACCCGGCAGAAAGCATCGTGGAACGTCAACTGGCGCACGGGGCCGTCGCTGAGCGGCAGCACGTACACATCGCCTGAACCGCTTCGCCCCGAGGTAAAGGCGATACTGGCGCCATCGGGGCTGAAGCGGGGGACGTAATGGTAGGCCTGGTGGGCCGTGAGCCGCTCGGCCGAGCCGCCGCCAGCGCCGACCAGCCAGATGTCGCCAGCATACACAAAGGCGATCTGTTGCCCATCGGCGTCTATGGCAGGGGTGCGCAGGTACAACTGAGGTGCTGGTTCGCTCACAGGAGTGGTTACTTTCTCATCTCATACCAGTCGTCCATGCGGCTGCGCCGCACAACGCCAGAATGAAAATAGTATTGTTCCTGGGAGGGCGTAGAGGCGCGGCGCCGCCGCGCCTCTACGTCCAAACCCTCCCGGTGGGGAGGGCTTGCCGCCCCCACCGGCAGGGGTATGGGGAAACCCCGTTTCCCCGTATTTTCACATCGGTCATCCATGCGGCTGCGCCGCACAGCGCCAGAATGAAAATAGTATTGTTCCTGGGAGGGCTTGCCGCCCCCACCGGCAGGGGTATGGGGAAACCCGGTTTCACCGTATTTTCACGTTAGACATCCATGCGGCTGCGCCGCACAACGCCAGAATGAAAATACGTGTTCTTGGGAGAGCTTCGCCCTCCCAAACCCTCCTCGCTGGCGAGTTGTTTCCTGGGAGGGCTGCGCCCTCCCAAACCCTCCCGCTTTCTCAAAGGTTATCACGCCCGTGACCTTGGGCAGGCGGGGCATCCGGCCGTGGGAGCGCCGGCCCGGCGACCGGCTCCCAGGTGATGGCCCGACTGAGGAGCGCCTCGACCGGACCGGGCAGGAGCCGCGCGAGCCAGATCGCCATGCGGTCACCGACGGTGACATACGCGCGCAGCGGCTCACGGCGTGCTGCGCGGAGGATCACCCGCGCGACCGTCTCGGGCGGCACGGCGGGGGGAGCCAGGCGGCGCTGTTCACCTCCGGCGCCCAGGCGCCGGGCGCGAAACTCGGTGCGGGTGCTGCCCGGCCGCACCACCGTAACGCTGACGCCAGCGCCGCGCAGTTCCATCCGCAGCGTCTCGCTGAGACGCTCCAGGGCCGCCTTGGCTGCGGCGTAGCCGCCCAGGTAGGGCAGCGGCTGCTCCGCCAGCACCGTCGAAACATTAATGATCTGTCCGCGCCCCTGGGCGCGCATCAGCGGCGCCACGGCCTGCATCAGCCACAACGGCCCGAACAGATTCACCGCCAGGGCACGCTCCAGATCATCGCTCGACAACTCGACCACCGGGCCGGCGAGACCCACGCCAGCATTGTTGATCAAGATGTCCACCCGCCCGTGGCGCGCGCGGGCCAGTTCCACCAGCGCCCGACACTGCGCCGGATCGCTCACATCGGTCGGCGCCGCCACCGCGCCGGGCAAAGTGGCTGCCAGGCGTTCCAGCGGCTCGCGAGAGCGTGCCGCCAGCACCAGCTTTGCGCCAGCCGCAGCGAACAGGCGCGCCGTTGCCGCGCCAATGCCCGCCGATGCCCCGGTAATAATAACGACGCGATGACGTGGATCCATCAATTGGACCCTTCCCTTCGACAGACGGGGAGGCGGGGCTGCCCGCTGGCCCCACCTCCGGTCTGGCGCCCCGCGGCCGCGCCACCCAACGCCAGCATGAACCTGCTTGTTCCTGGGAGGGCGCAGCCCTCCCAAACCCTCCCCGCAGGGAGGGGGTTGGGGAAACCCGGTTTCCCCATGGCTCAACCGCTGGTGGGAGCGGCTGGCGACCCTACAGGCAGGGGTGCGGTTCGACAGGCTCACCGCAGGTGGGAAACCCGGTTTCCCCGTATGTTCACATCAGCCTGTCAAATGCTTGCAGATCCCCGCCTTGATCGTCTGCCCGGGCACAACGTGGCCGAGCATACGCTCCAGCAGCAACGCGGCATCAATGAGCGCAGGCAGATCCAGCCCGGTGGCGATCCCCATCTCGTGGAGCATATGGGTCAGATCCTCGGTGCAAAGATTACCGGGCGCTCCGGGAGCGAAGGGGCAGCCGCCGATCCCGCCGATACTGCTGTCGAACTCGGCCACCCCGACCTCGAGGGCGGCCAGGATATTGGCCAGCCCGGCCCCGCGGGCGCTGTGGAGGTGCAGGCGCAGCGCCTGTCGCGGAAAGCGCTCGCGGAAGGCCAGCACCACCTGTCGCACCAGCACCGGGTGCGCCATGCCCGTCGTATCGCCGAGGGTGAGCCGTTCCGCGCCCAGGTCAAGCAGGCGGCCGCACAACTCCAGCACGCGCTCGATGGGCACGTGGCCCTCAAAAGGGCAGCCGAAAGCCACCGAGAGCACCGCGTCAAACGGGATGCCCGCCGAGCGCACCACCTCGCCCATATCGGCGACATTGGCCAGGGATTGCTCGACGCTCATATTCACGTTGCTGCGGTTGTGGCTCTCGGTGGCGCTGAGGAACACCTGCACCGCATCGGCGCCTGCCGCCACGGCGCGCCGCGCGCCCACCACATTGGGAGCGATTGCGCTGTAGACCACCCCGGGGCGGCGCCGCAGACCGGCGAACACCTCGGCCGTATCGGCCATCTGCGGCACGTTCTGCGGGCGTACAAAGGCGCCCACTTCAATCTCCGTCAGACCGGTGGCGGCAAGGGCGTCAATCAACTGGAGCTTCTCGGCCGTTGAGAGGATCGTCTCCTCGTTTTGCAGGCCGTCACGTGGCCCCACCTCGCGAATATGGGCGCGCGCCGGCAACCCGGGCCAGCCCCCTATGCCTGTCATCATTGACCTCCGGGCCGCCCGGGGCCTTGCCCCGGGACGCTCACGTAGAGACTTCGCACAACATCTGGAGGAACACAGGGAAATCCTGTCATAAGCCGCAGGCTACCGTCTGCGAAACCCGCCTGCACGGGCTGACGCAGTGGTATTGCTCGACGCTGGCCTTCTGCGCCCACGCCGGCAATCTCGCCAGGAGGGGCTATTCCTTCCCGTCCCGCCGGGGGCCGCGCTCCGGCCTGCTACCCTGATGCCCGCCGGGCGGGCTGTCGCGGCGCGTGCGGCAGCGCGGGCAGCGCGTCGGCTCGTGGAGAAAGCCTTTGTCGGCGTAGAACTCTTGCTCACCGGCGGTAAAGATAAACTTTTCGCCACAACTGCGGCAGATCAGTTCCATGTCTCGGTAAAATGGCATGGTTTTTAAATGGTTCCCGCCGGCAGAGCCGCCGGACAACCGCGTGCGCCCGGCGTGGGGCAGTCTGTTCCGATTGCTCTATTGTAACACGCCCCCAGGAAACAACCCGGCCGCGGGGAGGGTTTGGGAGGGCGCAGCCCTCCCAGGAAACAACCCGGCCGCGGGGAGGGTTTGGGAGGGTGCAGCCCTCCCAGGAAACAGCCCGGCCGCGGGGAGGGTTTGGGAGGGCGCAGCCCTCCCAGGAAACAACCCGGCCGCGGGGAGGGTTTGGGAGGGCGCAGCCCTCCCAGAAAACAACCCGGCCGCGGGGAGGGTTTGGGAGGGCGCAGCCCTCCCAAGAATAATTATTTTCATTCCGGCGTTGTGCGGCGCAGCCGCTGGTTCCGCGCGAGCGCAACAAAGATCCAGAAAGCGAACGCCAGGTCGGTCCAGAAGTAAAACTGGTCCACCATCCCATGCACCAGCGCCGCGCTCATAGCCGCGATGAGGCCGGCGCAGACCGCGTCGCCGCGGCGCAGGCCCGCCCGGGCGTCGCGGTAAAAGCGCACGATCAGCCAGGCAAAGGCGATCAGCCCTGGCGGCCCCATGCGCAGGGCGATGTCGAGGATCAGGTTGTGGGGGTGCGAGGTGTTGATCTCGCTGGTGCCGGCCAGTTCCGGGGCCATGTAGGCCGGGTAGAGCCGTCCGAACTGGTCGAGGCCCACGCCCGCGGGATGCTCGCGCAGCATCGTCAGCGCCGCAGCCCAGGTTTTAAGGCGCACCACGCCGCTGGCGCCAACGGGGTTGAAGCGTTCGATGTTCAGAGCTACCGCCAGGGCCAGCAGCATCACCCCGCCAAGGAATATCAGGCCGAGGCGCACGCGCCGGTCGCGCCAGAAGTGGCCGGGCAGCAGCAGGGCCGCCAGGAGGCCCGCGGCCACCAGCGCGCCCAGGTAGGCCCCGCGCGAGAAGGAGACCAGCAGCCCGCCCCCGCACAGCACCGCCACCAGTGCCGCGGGCCAGGCCTGGCGCAGCCTGTCGCCCCGACTGGCCGCTCCCCAGAAGGCGCTACTGGCCAGCGCTGCCGCAACCGGCCAGTAGCGCCCCATAGCCAGTCCCAGGTTGTTCGGATGCCCGTACAGCCCCGCCACCCGCTGCACGCCCTCCACCAGAACCCGATCTTCCCCGAAGCCCGCCTTCTCGCCAAAGAGTGGCGCCAGGTTCAGACCAACAAACTGTAACAACCCCACCAGCCCCGCCAGCGCGCCCCCTGCCAGCCAGAACCACACCAGCCGCCGCCAGTACACCGTGGGGCTGCCATGCGCCAGGCGCGTCCCCGCGAGCCACGCCAGCCCGATAAAGAGCAGCGGGCCGAGCACCGTCCAGCGGAACTCGCGCAGGGCCAGGGTACGCGCCTCGGCAATGTACACGCCCCACCCGGCTGCCGCCAGAAACAGGCCAGTGGGCGCCAGTTCCACCAGCCAGGCGGTAGCGCCGCCCGTGCGCGGGCGCCCCCGTTGCCACGGCTCTGTTCCCACCCAGCGCGCCACCACGGCGGCGCCAGCGATGAGGAGCAGCAGTTCGTGCAGGGGCAGGTACAGCCCACTCTCGCGGATGCCGAAGCGGGTGTCGAAGAGACCCTTGGGGATGAAGTAGAACGGCACGGCGAGGGGGACAATGAGCAATGCCAGCGCAGGACGCGCCAGGGCCAGCGCGCCGAAGAGCGCCAGGCCCGCCAGGGTCAGCGGCAGTTGGGCCGAGGCGCGGTAGGCAATCAGCACTGCCACCAGCATCGCAGCGGCGATCAGGCTATCGGGCTGGATGAGACGGTCGGCGAGGCGCGGGCTGCCCTCGGCGCGCCGCTGCGCCACCCGCAGACGCCTCAAGGCCGCCGCGGTAGCCGGGAAGGCCAGGCGCAGCGTGGCGCCCAGGCTCGTCATCAGGGCCACGATCAGGGCCAGTGGGCCATAGTCCCACAGCCAGCCCCAGGAACGCGCCCGCTCGACGATGAAGCGTTCGGGCGCCTCCACGCCGCGCAGCTCCAGCGTATGCTCGCCGTTGGGCAGCGCCGGGGCAGCAAAGGCCGGCAGCCCGTCCAGTGCGCCGGGCGCCAGCGTAACGGGCGCGCCATCGAGGGTAGCCACGACGGGCGCCCGCAAGTTGCCAAGAAGGGTGAGGCGCGACCCGGTGAAGCGGATGCGCCAGCCATCGGGCAGCGGTTCCACCGCCGGGTGCGCCCAGGTGTGCGCGCCGACGCCGGCGCGGGCGGGGGCGCGGGTGTAGGCGGCCAGGGCCTCGAAAGCGGGTAGCGGCTGCCAGTCGCGGGTCACCAGAGCGAAGTACGGCGTCGGGTCCTCGGGGTCAGGCTCAGCATAACCGCCATGGCGCAGCATCCAGACGTTCATCACGCCTATCCAGGGCCACTCGGCGCGGGCGCGCTCCATATGGCCGACCAGGTAGCGCCCCCTGGTCTCTTCACTCACCGGCGCGCCCCAGGTATACCGCCGCTCGGCAGGAATGTGCTCCGGGGCAGTGTTCCAGCCAAACTCGGTGACCCAGATCGCCGTGCCGGCATCGCCGTTGCGCTCCATCACCTCGCGCAGCAGCACGATGCGGCTCACATCGTTGCGCGTATCCAGCGGGCGCCGCCAGTTCCAGTTCTCGCGTCCCCGCAGAAAAACAAACCGGTGCTCATCGGGGGGTTGACCCAGGCCGTAGTTCTGCGCGGCCATCACATCGAAGTAGGCCGCGCCGCCGGCCCTGTAGACCCGGTCGAGGTACTCCAGTTCGGTCATCGGGGCGCGATCGTCGAGACCATCGGTAGGAGCGAGGCCGGGGAACAGGATCACCACCGCGGGGTTAGCCGCGCGCGCGGCGGTGGCGCCAACCCGCAGCAACGCCACAAAATCCTCGGGGCGCGGCGTCTCCCATCCCCATTCATTCTTCAGGTTCGGCTCGTTCCAGAGCTGGAAGTAGCGCACCACCGGGCTACCCGGAGCATCGTCGAGGCCATCACCGTCGTAGCGCTCAACCACGGCGCGCACGAACGCGCCGTAATCGGCGAAATCGTCGGGAGGGCCAGTCGAATTGCCATCGCGAGCCAGACCGGCCTGGAAATAGGGCGACGTCACCGCCTGCGCGCGAGCCCACAGGGGCGGGCGCTCCAGGCGCCAGATCAACTCGATGCCTGCGGCGTTCGCTTCAGCCGCCAGGCGATCGTACTTTGCCCAGGCCGACACTGCGCCGACTGTGGCCAGGTTGCGCCGATCCTCGAAATCGCCCCGCGCGTGGATCTCGATATCCTCCCAGGGCGCCTGCATACGCGCGTAGCGCGCCCCCAGCTCGCGGGCCAGCGCAAATGACCGCCGCACCGCTGCCGGGTCAGGCTCCAGGTGCAGATTGTAGAGATTCACGCCGAGGATCGGCCCACCGGCGAAGGGGATGGGACGGGGATCGGGCGTAAAAGTAAGACCGCGATTGGCCGCATTATCGGCCCAGACGAGCGCGCCCAGGGCCGCGAGCAACCCCAGGGTGAGCGCCAGCAGCAGGAAAAGACGCAAGCCGGAGGTGTTCATCAGGGGCGATTGTATGCGGGGAGGGAGCGCGTGTCAACGCAGGGGGTGCGCCGCGCCCCCCCCTGAAAAACCGCCCCTACCGCCGTCCATTCACCGGCGTCCGATCCCTTTTCCAGACCCCGGCGCTGCGGCGGAAGAAGCGCACAGCCAGCACCACCAGCGCCACCACCAGCAGCAGCGCCAGAACCGGCAGGACGACCGCCACGATACTCAGCAGGAGCGAAGTAGCGTCCTCGACGACGCTCAACACGGGATTGGCCGTTCCCCCCGTCGCCGTCGTCACAACCGGGCGCACCGCGCTGCGCGTCAAATGGGTGCTCCCGGCGACGATCAGACCGGCAACTGCCACAAGCGCAGGATGGATCACCGCCACATCGCCCCGACTTGCCAGCGCCAGGATCGCCCCCGCAATCGGCGCGATGATCAGCCCGGCAGCGTGCAGCGCACTATCCACCACCGGCACCTTATCGCCCACAAAATCCAGCGCGGCCAGCGCGGCGATGATCAGCAGCACAAAGACATTGGTCAACAGGTCGAACGGCGCGGCAAGCTGGATCCAGCCAAGGCGGGCAAAGATGCCGACCGTCAGCAGGGGCAGGTAGGGGTTCAGCCCCGAGGCCATCGCCAGACCGAGGCCAGACGCGATCGCGATCAAGCCATCCATACGTGGTTGCCTTTCATACCAGAAACCCACAGGGAGGGGATTGGGGAAACCCGGTTTCCCCATGTCCCAACTGCTGTTGGGAACGGCTGGCGCCCCCGCCGGCAGGGGGATGGGGAAACCGGGTTTCCCCGTTTCCCAACCGCCGTTGGGAGCGGCTGGCGCCCTCCAGCCGGCAGGGGGATGGGGAAACCGGGTTTCCCCATATTTTCACCTCAGACACCCTTGCGGGTGCGCCGCACCCTCCATGGATAGAGACGCAGCCCCGCTGCATCTCGAGAACGAAACGGGCAACCAGAACGTCGCAGCTCGCCCTGGTTGCCCGTCCCTTTTGACGTCCCGTTGCTCATGACGACGATGAAGGGCGAAAAGTTTCGTCCCTCACCCGCCTATCAACCCCCTGGTAATGTAGAAGAAACCCAGGGCCGTAATCGCGTACACGGCCAGTAACTGCGCGCCCTCGAGCCAGTTGCTCTCACCGTCAACCGCGATAAGCGTCGCGATCAGCACTGCCAGCGTCAGTGCCGCAACTTCGAGCACCGTGAAGAAGAGCGTCATCTCCGGCCCGAAGAGCAGGCTGATGAAGACCAGCAGCGGCCCCACCAGCAACGCTACCTGCATCGAAGACCCCATGGCAATCGTCATCGCCAGATCCATCTTGTTCTTGATCGCCATCTGCACGGCCACAATGTGCTCGGCAACGTTGCCCACCAGGGGAATGATGATGATCCCGATGAAGAACTCGCTCAACCCCAGGGCCTCGGCAAAGGGTTCGACCGTCCCCACCAGAAACTCGCTCAGGAAGACAATCCCCAGCGTACTGGCCCCCAGCACGCCAAGCGCAACCGGGATGCTCCACCTGGCCTGGTGCTGCTCGCCGTCGGGAGTTTTGTCGCTGACCCCGGTGTGGCCGCCCAGCCCCCGTTCGGGCTGGCGGAAGGTGAAGATCAGGCTCAGTACGTAGAGCACGATCAGCACGCCCGCCACGCCCAGACTCAAGGCGTTCAACGACGGGTCATCAACCGCCGTGGTAAAGAGATCGAGGCTGCCCGACTGAACCTCCCGCACCACCTCGAACAGGGTCGGAATGATCAGCCCGATGACTGCCAGGGTCATCATCGAGGCAGCCACGCTCGCCGCCTGCCGGTCGAAGTGCTGCAGACCGTTGCGCAGGCCGCCAAGCAGGAGGGCCAGGCCCAGGATCAGGAGCAGGTTGCCCAGGATTGAACCGCTGATCGAGGCTTTCACCAGCTCGATCTTCCCCTGCGAGAGCGCCACTATCGAGATGATCAACTCCGCGGCGTTGCCCAGCGTGGCGTTGAGCAGCCCCCCTACCCTGGGCCCGGTGTGTACCGCCAGTTCTTCCGTGGCTTCGCCAAGAAAGCCGGCCAGGGGGATCAGCCCCAGGCAACACACCAGAAACAGCACCAGGTCATTCCGCAATCCCGGGATAAACTCGAACGCAAAGGCCACCGGCACGAAAATGATCAGGTAGCGCAGCCATTTCACAGATGTCTCCCTCTGGTGTGCAAGCGGGGAAACCCGGCTTCCCCACGGCCCGGCCTGCGGAGGGCGCCGGGCAGGAGGGGCACACAGCTTTCGCCCCTCCTCCAGACAACCAGCGTTCCCCGTGCCTCCGCCCACGGAGTCGGGCAGGCGCATCCCCGCCCTGATCCAGGTCATCCGACGGATCTCCCCACGCTGGATTGGCAGTATACTAGAGAAATGGCTATTCACAATCCCAACGGCACAACTGTTGAGCGGGTGATCGTTACCCGGCGCGGGCATGCCAAAGGTCCGCCGGGCACGGGCGCTCCCTCCGGCGGCGAGGCGCCCCCGAAACCCTGGTCCGAACGCTGGAAAGAGTTGCGCGCCGCCTTCCGTAACGTGCCGCGCGCCTTCGCCCTCGTCTGGGAGGCCCATCGCGGCGCGACCCTGGCCATGGCCCTGATTACCCTCCTCAATGGCCTGCTGCCGATCTCGCAGGCCTGGATGGCCAGGCTGATTATTGACGAAGTGGTGGTCGCCATAACGGGCAGCATCGCCCCTATGATTGCCCTGCGCGCTGTGCTGCCCTACCTGCTGGTGGAGTTCGGCCTGCTGACCCTGGGCGCGGTTCTGACCCAGGCCCGCTCCCTGGCTGAGCATATGCTCAATGCTCGCCTCAGCAATACCATCAATACGGCGATTATTCGCAAGTCACTGGCCCTTGATCTGCAGTTCTTCGAGGATGCCCAGTTCTACGACAAGCTGCAAAATGCCCGCCGCGAGTCGAACTGGCGGGCTATGAGCATCATCAATACAAGTTTTAACCTGGTGCAAAACGGCATCACCCTCGGCTCGTTTGCCGTAGGGCTGATCGCCTTCAGCCCGCTGGTGGCCCTCATCCTGTTCGGCGCTACCCTGCCTTCCTTTGTCGCGCAGACCCACTTTAGCCGGCTGCATTTCCGGCTGCTCACCTGGCGCGCGCCCGAGTTCCGCAAGATGACCTATCTTGAACACCTGCTCACTGTGGACAGCAGCGCCAAGGAGATCAAGCTCTTCGGCCTGGGTGAGCCGTTGCTGCAACGCTACCAGGACCTGTTCTGGAAGTTTTACCTCGAAGACACCGCCCTGGCGCAGCGGCGCTCGCTGATCAGCACCCTCTGGGGGTTGCTGGTCTCGGCGAGTTACTACGGCGCCTACGCCTGGATCATCTGGCAAACCGTTTCTGGCGCCATCACCATCGGCGCGATGACCTTCTACCTGACGCTGTTCCGCCAGAGCCAGGGCGCATTCCAGGGCATCTTCTACAACGCTGGCCAGCTCTTTGAAAGCGGTCTCTTCCTGGAGAATCTCTTTGGCTTCCTTTCCCTTGCGCCGCAGATGATCACCGGCAAAGGGCGCAAGGCGCCGCGGCCCATTCGCCAGGGTATCGAGTTTCAGGCGGTGAGTTTCCGCTACCCTGACCGGGAGGAGTACGCCCTGCGCGAGGTCAGCCTGTACGTGCGCCCGGGTGAGAAGATCGCGCTGGTGGGCGCCAATGGCGCGGGCAAGACCACTCTGATCAAGCTGCTTACCCGTCTCTACGACCCCACCGAGGGCCGCATCCTCCTCGACGGGGTGGATCTGCGCGAGTACGACCTGGATGACCTGCGGCAGTGCATCGGGGTGATTTTCCAGGACTTTGTGCGCTACCAGGTGACCGCCCGCGAGAACATCGGGTTCGGGCAGATCGACGAACTGGCGAACGATGAACGCATTCGCTCGGCCTCGGCCCGCGGCGGCGCCGATGAGGTGATCGCCCACCTGCCGAAGGGCTACGATACCATCCTCGGCCGCTGGTTCGAGAAGGGCGCCGAGTTGTCAGGCGGGCAGTGGCAGAAGATCGCCCTGGGCCGCGCTTTTATGCGCGATAGCGAGGTGCTGGTCCTCGACGAACCCACCTCGGCCCTCGACGCCGAGCGCGAGTACGAGATCTTCCAGCGCTTCCGCGAGCTTACTGCCGGGCGCATCGCCTTCCTGATCAGCCATCGCTTTTCCACCGTGCGCATGGCCGACCGCATTGCGGTGATTGAAGGCGGCCGCATCGCCGAACTCGGCACCCACCAGGAGCTTCTGGCCCTTGGTGGCGCCTATGCCCGGCTGTTCAATATGCAGGCGGAAGGGTATCGCTAGAGGTATGGGGAACCCGGCTTCCCCATCTCCCGCCGACCCGGCCTGAAGAGGGCGACGCCCTCCCACCCCCTGGGAAGGGCATGGGGAAACCCGGTTTCCCCATTCTTGTCTAGAGAGGAGGAACCGCCGTGACCCTGGATCAGTCTACGATTGCCGAACTCGCCGCGATGTACCTGCGCGCCGAGCGCGACGCTGCGCCCGTAGCGCCCTGGCGCGAACGCTTCCCCGGGATCAGCGAAGACGACGCCTACGCCATTCAATCTGAACTGCTGCGGCTGCACCTGGCCGGCGGCGCGACCCTGGCCGGCTGGAAGGTCGGCGCCACCAACCCCGGAGCGCAGGCCGCGTTCGGCCTGCGCGAGCCGGTGTATGGGCGCCTCCTCAACCAGCGGCGTCTGCCCGATGGCGCAACGCTGCCTGTGGCGACGCTGATCCACCCCCGGGTCGAGTGCGAAGTGGCCTTTATCCTGGCGCGCGACCTGAGCGGCCCCGGTGTGACGTCCGAACTGGCCCTGGCCGCTGTGGAGGGAATGGTCGCCGCCTTCGAGATCGTCGACTCGCGCACTGAGGGCTGGGCGGCAAAAATGCCCGAGATGATTGCCGATAACGTCTTTCAGGCCCGCTACGTGCTCGGCGAGCGGCTGGTTCCGGTCGCAGACGTGGATCTGTCCGCGCTCGAGGTGGTGCTCTTCCGCAACGGTCAGGAGGCGGCGCGAGCGCGGGGCGCCAATGTACTGGGCAGCCCGGCCAACGCCCTGGCCTGGGTGGCGAATCGCATCGCTGACCATGGGCACGTCCTGCGCGCCGGACAGGTGGTGCTGGCCGGTTCACTCACCCCACTCGTCCCCTGTGCGCCGGGCGATGCCTTTGAGTCCGTCTTCGATCACCTGGGGCCGCTACGCATGTCGTGCGGGTAGCGGCGTGGCGGCAACCTGGCTGCAAAGGGCGTCACGAGAACGTCGCATTCACGGCATGCGCGGATCAAGGCGCCCGTGTGCGCGCGGCTGCCGGGTTGGCGCGCCTCCCTGGAAGGTGCGCCCTTCGCATTCGTTTATTCGTTTCCCATTCGTTGGCGTATTTTCTCCCCCTTCAAAGGGTTTCTCCCGTTGTTCCCATCTGACGGTTTCGCGACCGTCCCGGGCAACCCGGCTTCAAAGGGTATCACGGGACCGTCGCATTCACAGCATGCGCGGATCATGGCGCCCGTGCTTGCGCGGCTGCCGGGTGGGCGCGCCTCCCTGGAAGGCACGCCCTTCGCATTCGTTTATTCGTTTCGCATTCGTTGGCGCATTTAAGCGTTTTGCCGCATCAGGAAGCCCATCCCAGAGCAGGTGAAATCCTTTGGAGCCAACCCGGCCCCCTGCGCTGCCTGACCACCAGACAACGAGGCCCCCTCTCGAACGTGGAGAGGGGGCAGGCGGCGACGGGAGACGCGACGGAGCCGCGCCTCTACTTCTTGGAAATATCTACACTATTGGCCGCGGTCTTCATCACCATCTGGCTGAACTGCGTTTGCGCCTCAACCGCTTTCTGCGCGGCCTCCTGCCAGGTTGCCATAATCTTCTGGGCCTGGCTCATGTCCCACATCTGGGCGAGCATGCTTGGCTCAGCCTTCTTGAGCAGATCGAACCAGTTTTCGGAGAAGCGCATTTGTGTTTCGGCCCAAACCCGCGTCATCTCCAACATCTGGCGGGTCCACTCCACCGGAGTTGTCGGCACGCCTGGAACGGATGGCATCGCCGGCATCGCTGGCATATTCACAGAGGCCGCGGCGACACTTTCGGCCCAGAGACGGGTCAGCTCCACCTGCTGCTCAATCGCATAGCGCACCGTGCCGCGCCAGGTCTCTACCGTCTTCTGCCAGGCCTCGGGGCTTTGCGGTGTCGTCATTGCCTGCATCGAGCTCATCCAGCTCTCCCAGACCTTCTGCTGCGTGCCGGTCCAGGTCTTGATCATATCGTTCGCCTGCTTCGACCAGTCCATACCAGCCCTCCTCAGTATTCTCCGGCCCTCCGATGTAGACCTACACCGGTTCGCGCATTTCCTGGTGGTTACGACTCCGAGGGTATCAGCGAAGGTTACATATGAGTTACGTCGAACCATTGCCCGTTCAACCAGACTGTGGTACGGTTGTAGTTGGGCATCTGCGGAGCAGGGGCGCTTCCTGCCTGCCGCAGTGTTACCGAGGTGCGTATGCATGAACTCCTTGCGCTTCGCGAAGCCGCCCTGAGCCTCATCACCGGTACTCGCCCCGGCGAGGCGCTCAATCTGCCGCCCCGCGCCGGCCAGCCTCCCGCCGGCCCCGAACTGGCCGACCGGCTGGCTGCTGCCGTGCGCGCCTTGAAGATCGCCGCCGCCAGCGATGATGGCGCTGCCGTAGACTACGCCGCCCTGCGCGCCAGCGTGGCCTATGCCGAGTACGTGGAGCAGGTAACACCCCTCCTGTTCACCTTCGACCCGTCGCTGCTTGCCACCCGCGGCGCGCGACTGGCGTTCTGGATCAACCTCTACAACGGTCTGATCCTCGACGGCGTGGTGGCCTACGGCGTGCGCCGCAGCGTGCGCGGGGGCCCTGGCGGGCTGGGCTTCTTTCGCCGCGTGGCCTACATCGTTGGCGGCTACCGCCTCTGCGCCGACGACATCGAGCACGGCATCCTGCGCGCCAACGCCGGCACCCCCTTCCTCCCCGGCCCCCAGTTCGCCGACGATGACGCGCGCCTGGCCTGGGCGATCAGCCCCCTTGAGCCGCGCATCCACTTCGCCCTTAACTGTGCCAGCCGCTCCTGCCCGCCCATCGTCGTCTACGACGGCGCGCGGATCGAGGCCCAGCTCGACCTGGCCGCCCGCTCATTCGTCGGCGCTGATACCGACCTCGACCCCCAGACCGGTACGCTCCTCGTCTCGTCAATCTTCAAATGGTACCAGGCCGACTTTGGCGGGCTGGAGGGCGTCCTGCGCTTCATCCGCGCTCATCTTCCTCCCGACGACGAGCGCCGGCGCTGGATTGACGCTCAAGCTGAGGTGGCGCTGGCATTCAAGCCGTACGACTGGTCGCTCAACGCCCGATTCTGAGGTGAACGTAGCCTGCCCGCGGGAGGGTTTGGGAGGGCGCAGCCCTCCCAGGAAACAATCCGCCAATGGGAGGGTTTGGGAGGGCGCAGCCCTCCCAAGAACAAATATGTTCATTCTGGCGTTGTGCGGCGCAGCCGCATGGACGACTGAGGTGAACATACGGGGAAACCGGGTTTCCCCA
>OGCI01001688.1_pt1 | contig 17376 bp, 13 predicted proteins | sample 1570021 | NCBI WGS metagenome assembly OGCI01 (sample SAMN06264664, study PRJEB24512) | hot springs metagenome | isolation source: Hot spring water | place: South Africa: Tshipise | collected 2015-06-21 | reverse complement strand
TAATTGAAGCAGGCTTTCCCGTCTCTTCTCCCCAACAGTTTAGGGGTTGTCAGGTTATTGCGGAAAAAGTCAAAGGGGTTGTGATTGCTGCCCTAGCTAGAGCAGTAGAGAAGGATCTCGATCTAGCTGCGGAATCGATTCAAAAGGCTGAACACCCGCGGATTCACACGTTCATTTCCACTTCACCCCTTCACATGCAGTACAAGCTAAAGAAGGATCCTGAAACCGTGCTAGAAATGGCCAAGCATGCGGTACGGTATGCGCGTTCTAAGTGTGCCGAAGTTGAGTTTTCCCCGGAAGATGGAACTCGTAGCGAAATTCCCTTCCTCTGTCGGGTCCTTGAAGCAGTCATCAAAGAAGGGGCTAGGATCATCAATATTCCCGATACAGTCGGGTACACCACTCCTTACGAGTTCGAGCACTTCCTGAAAGCAATCCTCGAAGGAACCCCCAATATCGACAAGGCAGTGCTATCCGTGCATTGTCATAACGATCTAGGGCTCGCGGTAGCCAACACCTTAGCCGCTCTCAAGGTAGGAGCTCGACAGATCGAAGTTACGGTGAACGGAATTGGAGAGCGTGCGGGAAACGCTGCATTGGAAGAGGTTGTGATGTGTCTGCATGTCCGAAAGGATCAATTCCCCTACACTACCGGAATCAACACCCGGCAGATCTATCCTACCTCGAAACTCCTCTCCACGATTCTTGGGTTTCCCATTGCTCGAAACAAACCAATCGTAGGGGAGAATGCCTTTGCCCACGAATCCGGGATCCATCAAGACGGGGTACTGAAAAAGAGGGAAACCTACGAAATCATGACCCCTGAATCGGTAGGGAGGGATGAAAGTAAGATCGTTCTTGGACGCCATTCTGGCATGCATGGATTCAGCAAACGGTTGAAAGACCTAGGAATTACCCTCTCGGAAAAAGAACTGAAAGAAGCGTACGAACGGTTCCTGGTGATTGCCGACCGCAAGAAAGAAGTGTTCGACGAGGATATCTATGCCATCATTGGAGACCAGCTTGGTCAGGAAGTGGATATGTACTCTCTGGAATACTTCAATGTTATTACAGGAAACCAATCCATACCCACCGCTACGGTTCGGATTCGCAGGGGCGATGAACTTTTAGAAGAAGCAGCTACGGGAGATGGACCCATCGATGCGGTGTTCAAAGCCATCGAACGGGCTACCGGTATCACAGGATCCTTGCAGGAGTACAACGTCCAAGCCGTAACCCCGGGAAAACAGGCAGTTGGGGAGGTTGGCGTGGTAGTCCTTTTCGATGAGCACCGGTGTGTAGGTCGGGGAGCTTCCACGGACATCCTAGAGGCTAGTGCTCGGGCCTATTTGAGTGCCATGAACCGGTACCGGGCGTTAAAAGGAAACCATAAAGAAGAAAAGGAAACACGATGAGAAGAGTCGAAATTTTCGATACTACCCTACGAGATGGAATGCAAGGGATTGAGGTAAGTTTCAGTCTATCCGACAAGATCCAGATCGCCCATAAGCTGGACGAACTGGGAGTGGATTATATTGAAGGAGGCTTTCCCCTTTCCAACCAAAAAGAGGAGGCTTTCTTCGAGTTGGTCAAGAAAGAGACTTTCGAACATGCGAAAATAGCCGCTTTTGGTTCTACCCGTAAACCGAACCATACGGCTAGGGAGGACGCTCATATCCGAGCCTTACTCGAAGCCGAGACAGAGGTAGTGGTGGTGGTTGGAAAAACCTGGAAAGCCCACGTAGAAAAAGTCCTCCGCACCTCGTTTGAGGAAAATCTGGAAATGATCTACGATTCTATCTCCTATCTCAAGGAACAGGGTAGAAAGGTCATTTTTGATTTAGAACATTTCTTCGATGGGTACAAGGACGATCCCACATATGCATTGAGAGTTCTTAGAACGGGGACAGAGGCAAAAGCCGATTGTCTCGTCCTCTGCGATACCAATGGAGGCACCTTACCCTCGGAAGTGCAGAAGATCGTGGCCGCTTTGCCTAAGGACCAGTTGGCTCCCCTAGGCGTTCATTTCCATAATGACACGGGGAATGCGGTTGCCAACAGTCTTCTGGCCATCGAAGGTGGAGCGACTCACGTACAAGGGACGATCAATGGATGGGGAGAACGGTGTGGGAACGCCAACCTCTGTGCAATTTTGCCTACCCTAGCATTGAAGATGAACATCGATAGTTCCACAGCTCCCCACATTCATAAGATCACCTCTGTATCCCGATTCGTTGCCGAAAAGGCCAACATCATACCCGATAAAAGGCAGCCCTACGTAGGCGAAGCTGCCTTCAGTCATAAGGCTGGTCAACATGCCGACGTCCTTTCCAAGGCCGATTACCTTATGGAGCATATCAATGCGAAATTAGTAGGTAATGAACGAAGGATCCTACTTTCCGAATTAGCGGGGAAATCCACCGTTCTGGACAAGTTGTCCAAATATGGAACCTTCGAGAAAAACTCTGAAGAGGTGGAATCCCTTATTCAACTATTGAAAGACCGAGAGGTAAAAGGATACGAATACGAAGCAGCGGAAGCTTCCTTCGATCTCCTCATCCGAAAAACCTTGAAGATCTACAAACCCCTGATGGAGTTGAACAACTACCATTTGGAGTCCTATAAGACATGGGAAAGTCCTTCGAAAACAGTGGGAAGGATCTTCCTTCGGATCAATGGAAAGGACGTTATGGGAGCCGCAGTCGGTGTAGGACCAGTGGAAACCCTCGATGCAGCCCTAAGGAACGCCATCGAGCACTTCTACCCTTTCATCAAGGACATTAGTCTAACCGATTACAAGGTCCGGGTACTGAATCCAGAAACCGCAGGGACTGCCGCGAAGGTTAGGGTCTTCATTTCTTTCACCGATCACCACGAGAACACCTGGGATACGGTGGGGGTAAGCGAAAATATCGTGGAAGCCTCCTGGGAGGCTCTGGTAGATAGCCTGGATTACTATTACAACACCTTCATCCTTTCTTGAAGGAGAACGTGGTATTGAAGGATCTCGGTACCTTCTGATCGCCCAAGAGGTACCGGATCCCTTCTAGGGCTGCAGCGGCGGCGGAGGTAGTGGTGGTATAGGGGATCTTCCTCTTCACCGCTTCGATCCGCATGTACCCATCCTCCCGTTGCGAGTACTTTCCCAACGGAGTGTTAATGAGAAGTTGGATCCGTCCTGCCCGCATGTGATCCAATATATTGGGACGTCCTTCATGGATCTTCAGAATCACCTCGGGAAAGATTCCATGCTGAAACAGGTAATCTGCCGTTCCCCGGGTGGCAGCAATCTGAAATCCCAGAGCTTCCAGTTCCTTTGCTATGGGAAGGATCGCGTTTCGATCGTTTTCATGGACGGTGATAAACACCTTCCCCTGAGTGGGAAGGACCGTGCCCGCGGAAAGTTCTGCCTTGGCAAAAGCCTCACCAAAGGTTTCCCCTAATCCGATGACTTCTCCGGTAGACTTCATCTCAGGGCCTAGAATGGGGTCCACGTCGCTCAACCGATCGAAGGAAAACATAGCCTCTTTCACAGCCCATCCGGTGATGCAGGTTCCCACACCTATTCCATTCTCCCGCACGAGTCCTTGCGTTTTAAGATCCATGCCACTCCAGATCTTTACCGCACTTTCCACCAAATTCACTCCGGAAGCCTTCGATATGAAGGGGACGGTTCTAGAAGCCCGCGGATTCACTTCCAGCACATACAAGAGCCCATCCTTTGCGGCAAACTGAATATTGAGAAACCCTTTTACCTGTATGGATCTAGCAATTCTTACCGTTGCCTCCATCATCTCCTGAAGAATTTCAGGTTCCGATTTATAGGGGGGAAACACGCAGGCCGAGTCTCCCGAATGAATTCCCGCAGCCTCGATGTGTTCCATGATTCCCCCAATATACACATTCTCCCCATCGGAAAGAGCGTCCACATCGTACTCGAAGGCATCCTCTAGAAATTGATCTACCAGGACTGGACGTTCTGCGGTGATCTGGGGATGACGATGGAGAAACTCTTTTAGCTCATCATCGGAGTACGCAATGAACATGCTTCTTCCTCCCAATACGTAGGAAGGACGGAGCAAAACAGGGTATCCGATCTGTTCTACTGCTCTCCAAATTTCCTCGGGATTGGATGCCATGGAGTTTCTAGGTTGCCGTAACCCTAACTGGTTCATTAGTTGAGCAAACAGCCCACGATCTTCTGCGGCATTGATGGAAGAAACGGAGGTTCCCACGACTTCGTACCCCTCTCGTTCCAGCGCCTCCGCCATGTTGAGTGGGGTCTGACCGCCCAATTGTACCACCACTTGCTTAGCTTGTTCCTTTTTCAGGATTTCCCGGACATCCTCCAACGTAAGGGGCTCCAGGTAGAGCCGATCGGATACATTGTAATCGGTGGAAACGGTCTCCGGATTGGAGTTCACCAGGATGGCTTTTCTGCCCATCGAACGAAAGGCAAAGGAAGCCAGGGTGCAACAGGTATCGAACTCTAACCCCTGTCCTATCCGGTTCGGACCACTACTCAGGATCACTATCGGATTTTCTAGAGGACTTCCTTCATCTATTTCTCCATGGGAGGAATAGAAGTAGGGAGTAGTTGCCTCGAACTCACCGGCGCAGGTGTCCACGAAATGGTAGGTCCTGTGTATACCTTCCTTTCTCCTTCTATCGAAGACCTCTTCTGCCGATAAACCCGTTAGTTTCCCTATTCTCCTATCGCTCAATCCAAAGGCCTTTGCCTTTCGAAGAAGATCCGGGGTAAGCCCTTTGCTAGACAGATGGAGTTCCAACTCGGCCTGCTCTAGCATCTCGTAGAGGAAAAATGGATCGTAGGCGGTTTTCTTCGCTAATTCGGGTAGTATGGATTCTCCTTCCTGTTTTAAGAGGGTGTAGGCGGCAAAGATTTTACGGGGGTGTAAGGTGTTCACCATCCGATCCAATTCTTCCCTACTCAGTGTTAATTCTTCCAGCCCTTCGAACCCAAACTCCGCTGCCCGAATCGCTTTGTTCAAAGCTTCCTGGAAGGTTCTTCCTATCGCAAGGGACTCTCCAACCGATTTCATCTGGGTTCCCAATTCTTTGTAACTTTCCGGAAATTTTTCCAATTCAAACCTGGGAACTTTCACGGCGCAGTAATCGAGGGCAGGTTCGAAACAGGAAGCAGTCTTTCCCGTGATCTCATTCACGATTTCATCTAAGGTGTACCCAACAGCTAATCGAGCCGAACACTTCGCGATGGGAAATCCCGTAGCCTTGCTGGCCAAAGCACTGGATCTAGACACTCTAGGGTTCATTTCGATGACAACCATTCGTCCCGTTTCCGGATGCAGGGCAAACTGGACATTGGAGCCCCCACAATCGATTCCCACTGCCCGGAGGATCTCGATGGCAGCGGATCTCATTTTTTGGTATTCCACGTCGGAGAGGGTCTGTACGGGGGCCACCGTAATACTATCTCCCGTATGCACTCCCATAGGGTCGATATTCTCGATGGAACATACGATGACGGCATTGTCCTTTCGATCCCTCATTACCTCCAGTTCGAATTCCTTCCATCCCAAGAGGGATTCCTCCACCAATGCCGTGCGAGAGGGACTCTCTAGAAGGGCTCGTTCGATCAAAGGCTCCAACTGTTCCGGTTCCCGAATGATACTTCCCCCCTTTCCTCCTAGGGTAAAGCTAGGACGTACAATAAGAGGAAACCCAAGTTCTCGAGCCGTTTCCCTCGCTTCCTCGATGCTTTGAACTAGCCGAGAACGGGGAGACTCCAAACCAATTTGAGTAATGAGTTCCTTGAAAAGTCCTCGATCTTCTGCTTTTTGAATAGCTTCAATGGAGGAACCAATCACCTCTACTCCATAGCGGTTCAACACTCCCGATTGGTACAGCTGAATACTGAGATTCAGCCCTGTCTGTCCACCCATCGTAGGAAGCAAGGCATCGGGTCGCTCTATGCGAATGATTTCTTCCAGATACCCTAACTCTAGAGGTTCAGGGTATACCACATCAGCCAGTCCCGGTGTCGTCATGACCGTCGCGGGATTCGGATTTACCAAGACCACCTGGTATCCTTCTTCCTTCAAGGCTAAAACTGCTTGGGTTCCCGAATAATCGAACTCGCACGCCTGGCCTATCACTATAGGACCCGAACCGATGAGCAGAATCTTCTTTATGTCTTTCCTAGCGGGCATCCTAGTCTCCTTATGTATGGTTCATGAACTCTTTGAAGATCCAGAGGGTATCCAGGGGTCCTGGATGGGCTTCGGGATGAAACTGCACGCATCGTACAGGTAGCTCCTCATGGTACAACCCCTCCACAGTGCCATCGTTGGCATTCTTCATCCATACGCGAACACCTGAAGGTAACCCTTGGGGATCCACCGCAAAACCATGGTTCTGTGAAGTGACGTACACCCTTCCATCCCGAAGATCAACCACAGGATGATTCACTCCATGATGTCCAAAAGGCATCTTGTAGGTTCGCCCCCCTAGGGCTAGCGCAATCAACTGGTGTCCAAGGCAGATCCCAAAGACAGGGACTTTTCCTATCAGCCGAGAACACAGTTCGATTTGAGGCCCCAATACTGCCGGATCTCCCGGTCCATTGGAGAAGAGAACCCCATGGGGTTTCAGGTTGAGGACTTCCCCAAGGCTAACGCTGGAGGGAAGAATGGAAACGCGTACCCCTAGGGTTACCAGTTGATTCACTATTCCTGCTTTCGTTCCACAGTCAATGAGAACCATGTGTTTCTTCCCCTCTCTGTGAACCGAGGTAGCCTTTGCGGTCCCTACCTCTCCGATGAGGTTTCTTCCTTCCATAGGAGGAAAGGCTCTTAAAAAAGCTACTACTTCCTTCAATTGGGACCGGGAGAGTTCCCTTTTCCCTTTGGGGATTCTTACGATCACACCCGTGGGTGTTCCTCGATCCCTCAAATGTAAGGTCAACCGTCGAGTATCGACACCCGTTATTCCCGGAACTTGCTGATCCTGGAGAAACTGATCCAAGGAGATCCTGCCCGGAGGGATAGGCCCCCTATAGAGATGTTTCACCACGAATCCTGTGGCCTTCACCGCTTTTCTTGAGACTCCTTTTTCGGACCCCCCTTCATTCCATCGCGGATCCGATCCATAATTCCCAATAAGCGGGTACGTCATCACCACAATCTGTCCTGCATAGGAAGGATCAGTTAGGATCTCATGATAACCGCACATCCCTGTGTTGAACACAACTTCCCCCGTCCCAAGGGAATGATCCAGAGTCAATTCTTCGGGGAATAAGGCCGAATGCCCAAAGGATTCTCCATAGAACACTTCGCCATCGGCCAGCACAAGGGCCGCTTGATCTGCCACTGCTTCCTCCTGATTAAATATACAGATTGACTGTATATTTATACATTACTGTTCAAAAAAAAACCGGCTTTTCGCCGGCTTGATAGTCCCTAGGGGAATCGAACCCCTATTTGAAGAATGAGAATCTCCTGTCCTGACCGTTAGACGAAGGGACCTTTTAGCTCTTCCCGGGGAGGACTCGAACCCCCACAAACAGATCCAGAGTCTGTGGTGCTACCATTACACTACCGGGAAAGGCTTTCAAACCGCAATAAAATTACCTATAAACCATCGGTTTGTCAAGAACTCAAGGGTTGGATGGTCCAGCAGGAACGCTGGGAATCGAAGGAGAGCCGAGAGGCAGGAATCTCGAGGATTCTTCCATCCTCTCCTAAAAACTTGATCAAGCCTAGGAGAACGTTCACCTCTACTACCTTGAAAACGGTACCTTCATAAGAGATTCTCGTACCCTCGGAAGGTAGTTTCTTTCGTTCTTCTTGGTACAAGCTGTACTCATAAGCAAGGCAACAGAGCAGCCTGCCACAAGGTCCGGATATTTTCACAGAGTTTAGGGACATGTTCTGTACTTTGGCCATCTTTATGGATACGGGATTCAACTTGTCCGTGATAGAATGGCAACAGAGTAACCTGCCACAGACACCGATTCCGCCAATTACCCTTGCCTCGTCCCTAACACCTATCTGTCTCAATTCGATTCGCATCTTGAAATGCGATACCAAATCTTTCACTAAATCCCTAAAATCTACCCGTGCATCGGCAGTGAAAAAGAAAAGAATCTTGGGTTCATCCATCATGTAATGAGCTGAGACGAGTTTCATATCCAGATGGTGTTGCAGGATCTTTTCCCTACAGATTCGAAAGGCTTCTTCTTCCTTCTTCTTGTTTTCTTCAAAGCGGCGGATGTCATCGTCCGTGGCTCTACGAACTACCTCAAACACCATCGGCTTACTTCCGTCGGTTTCTCTGAGGTGGTACTCTTTCACTATGCCGAGCATCTCCGCTAGATCCTTGCCGTACCGGGTGTCTACCACAAGATACTCGCCCGGAGAATACTCCTCGTTCTTGGGATCACAAAGTTCAGTTTCACTGGAATGAAGGATCTTGACCAGAAATAAGGCCCTATCTAACTGAACTGTTATTACATTGCCCTCTTCCTCAGGGGCATTGTCTAGTATTTCATCTGTCATATATACAGTCTCCTGCGTTTGTATCTACGGAACTCTACTGAAGAAGATCTACTAAAGCCCCATAGATTTCGTCCACCCGTTTTAAAATATCCAGCTGCTCTCTCTGTCCCTGCATTACTTCCGCGGCTAGCCGCTCCAATTTTTCATCGATCACTCGTATCTGAGTGTATTTCTTTCGATTCAGGATTCCTTTGGAGGAACTCTTTTCATCGATCCGGTAGCATCCTTTTACGATGAGACGAAGAAAAGCACGAACCGCTTCCTTGTACTCCATCACACCCGAAAGGGTGGGATCGTTCTTCAATCGTTCCCCCACCTGATGCACCTGATCAAGGGCTTTTTCCAGGTGAGCGTACAATTCTTCCGAACTGAGATAAGCTTGACCGATTTCCTCTGTTCTCTCCCCCTCTTCTGTTTCTTTAGATAGAAAAGACAAGAACCGATTCGTTTTGATGCGCTTTGTCTCTTTCTTTTCTACGGGTTTCTGGGGTACCAGAAAGAACCCCCCTGGAAAATCGATGCGCTCCATGCCTACAAAGCGGTGCAATGGATTGAGGCGGTTTGTACCGGTTCTTCCCGTCCTCGTATCCATCTCTGGAAAATCGATCCATTCCGTTTTGAAGGGAATTGGGAAGTTTCCTTCCCTGCCCCGGTAATATGGAGCTCCCCCTGGAGCAGGACCCCTTCCTCGGCGATTAGTCGGGGAGCTTGGATTTGTCCTATCACTACAGCAGAGGATAGAATTACTACCTTTTCGGTAGAAACGATGCTACCACTAACGATTCCCCCAATTACAATGGAGGAAGCTTGAATGGTACATTCAGCTCTTCCCGTACGTCCAATGAACACCTTGCCCTTCGTCTTAATGGATCCTACAAAATCTCCATCGATCCTGAAAATTCCATTGACGGTAACATCCCCCTTGAAGGAAGTACCTTCTCCCACAAGAGAATTGAAAAGGGTGTGCTCCTCAACTGTAACACCTACCGCTTTCTGGGGCATTTGTTATCCCTATTCCGCATCCTGGTTAGCAGCAGAAATATTGAGGTACTTTTCTGGATCTACCACTTCTGCACCAATCCTTACCTCGTAATGTAAATGGGGACCCGTAGAAAGACCTGTATTCCCCATCGTTCCAATCACCTGTCCCTGGGTCACGTCCTGGCCTCGACTTACCAGAATTCGTTGTAGATGAGCGTACCGGGTATAGAATCCATACTTATGTCGGATAATGACGTAATTACCAAATCCTAGGGGTTCATAATCGATGGAAACCACCTTACCTCGGGCTGTAGATACTACCGGAATATTGTATCCAAATGCGATATCGATTCCCTTATGGAGGTACCACTGTCCTGTAAAGGGATGAATCGCGGGTCCGAACCGTTGGGTAATACGACCCCTTACCCCCTTCACTGGCCATAGGGTAGGAATGTCAAGTAAAAGGTCCTTCTGATTGGATAATAGGTCCTTCAGTTCCTTCAGGGGATCGATGGAAGACTCCAATACAGAGCGTATCGTCTTTATCTGATTAATTTCACGCAACGAGGCATCATCTGCCCCATTCATGGAGAGGAACGAGGACAGATCCCCCCTTTGAATATCGGGACTTGTCTGTTTGGGAAGACTAATCCCTAGAGTTTCCAGGGTAGTTGTCAAACTACCTTGGAATTTTCTTGCCACCCGTTGAAGCTCCGCTACTTCTTCCCTTACTAGTTCCAAGTTCGCTTGGGCAGCTTGCAGCTTCTGGGTACGGCTAGTCAATACTTGTTCCGTACTAGTATACTTGGTGGAAATAGTAAAGAAGCCAATTCCCATTCCACAGATCAACAATACGACGAGTAACAGGGTGAACACGTTTATTTGAAAATTAAAAATCTTTCGTTCCGAATGGGGAATCAGCATCACAGTAAACTTGTGCTTCCCTATCCGTATGAGGGTGGCAACCCCACCTTGGACCCCCCTCCAAAACCAGAGCAATCCGCTCAAGATCCGAGAAAAGAATCGGTTTTCCAATTTCTTGTATCGATATGCAGGAGACAATTCAGGCCCTCATCCTTCCCAGTTTTAAGACGTGCCCACAAATAACTTACCATGGTACAAGAAGTTTGTCAATTTCATATTGACGATTGCCCAGTGTCATGGTATGTTCTATCCGAGCTGATCTTTTTCTAGATCTCAAACCATACAATTTCAAGGATAGGACATGCATTTATTTGACTCGCACGCACACATAGGTTTAATTACAGAAGATCCGATCGAACAGCTCATCATTGTCCAGGAAGCTCGAAAAGAATCGGTAGATGGCATTGTCAGCATCTGTAACAACCTACTCGATTTCTTTCAGGTGTATGAAAACCTGAAAACCGCACCCCACGTCTACTTCAGCATTGGGGTAGCCCCTTCTGAAGTGGCCAATCTTCCCAGGGATTGGACCCAAAAAATAGAAACAGGAGCTAAGCTTCCCCGCGTGGTTGCCCTTGGGGAAATAGGCCTAGACTACTATAGAAAATTCGGCAATAAAGATAGCCAGATTGAGCTTTTTGTTCGTCAATTAGAACTTGCGGAACGGTTGAACCTCCCCGTGATCATTCATAATCGTGAGGCGGGATCCGATGTACTAGAAATCCTTAAAGAAAAACTTCCTAGGAGAGGGGGGGTATTACACTGTTATTCTGAAGATTGGAATTACGCCAAACAGGCCCTTGATCTGAATCTTTACATCTCCTTTGCGGGGAATGTAACCTATCGAAACGCCCGGAACCTCCACGATACGGCAAAAAAAATGCCTTTGGATCGGATGTTGATTGAATCGGAGAGCCCTTTTATGGTTCCCTCCATCTATCGGGGCAAACGGAACAAACCGGCCTACCTGAAACACACGGCGCAATTTATTGCAGAACTCCGAAACGAAGATCTAGAAGTAGTTACCGAAACGATCTTCCAGAACTCTCTTCGTTTCTTTCAGGTGAATGTCTAGTATAGGTTCCCTTTACCATCCAGTTACGATTGGCAATGTAAGAATTCCTGGGAATCTATTTCTCGCACCGATGGCAGGCTACACGGATGTTGCTTTCCGTACCATCGCTGTTAGGGAAGGAGCCGATTGCACCTATACGGAACTGATATCTGCGGACGGGGTACTACGGGGTAGCAAGAATACAGTCTCCTTGCTCAGTCGGTCTCCTGAAGAAACTTACTGGGGGGTGCAAATCTTCACTTCTTCCCCCTATGCGGCAGGCAAAGCAGTGGAGAAAATCCTATCTCTAGTCACCCCAACCCTGTTCGACCTTAACTGTGGGTGTCCGGTGCCAAAGGTTGTCCAACACGGAGGGGGAGCCGCTTTACTGAAGGATCCTTCCCTAATATACCTAATCGTGAAAACTATGAACGAGGCCACATCCCTACCCATTACAGTAAAGATTCGTTCTGGCTGGGATGCGGAGTCCATCAATTACCTGGAAACAGCCGATGCGGCCTTTCAAGGTGGTGCTTCGATGGTTTGTCTTCATCCTCGGACTCGCACCCAGGGATACGGTGGAAAATCCGATTGGAACCATCTTGCCAATCTCAAAACCTCCCTTTCCATACCCGTGTTCGGTTCAGGAGACCTTTTTACACCCCAAGATGTGATCCGGATGCTGGAAACTACCCGCTGTGATGGGGTGATGATCGCCAGAGGTGCGGTAGGGAACCCTTTCATCTTTACTCAGGTAAAGTCTCTCATGCAAGGAACTCCTCCCCGTAACATTCCGAAAGAGAAACGATTGGCAGTTGCCCTACTGCACCTCGACCTGGCTATTTCCTCATTGGGAGAACCGTTGGCATGCCGTGAGATGCGAAAACATTTCTGTGCGTATGTGAAAGGCATAGAGGGCTCGGCAGCGTTTCGAAATAAGATCGTCCACGCGGAAACTCGGGAACAGTATTACCGGTTGGTAGAAGAGTTCACCCAATCTCACTCATCTTGACCTTCTTTTCCCGTGAATGGTATACAGACTTGTGAGTGACCTAGAGGAAAAGATCGGACATTACTGTGGGGTAGTGGGGCTCTTTTCCCAGGAAGAAACAAATATCCCCGAAACTCTCTTCTTTCCCCTTTTCAGTCTCCAACACCGTGGGCAGGAAAGTTGTGGAATCGCGTACAAGAAGGGAAAAGACATCGTGGCTTATAAAGATCTAGGGATGGTGTCCACGGTCTTGAGTAAATACCTGAAAGAGAGGAAATTTTCCAAAATCGGTATCGGGCATGTCCGCTACTCTACCCAGGGTGGGAACAGGATCGAGAATGTGCAGCCTCTGGTAGTGAATTGCAACAAGGGTGCCATTGCTTTAGCCCATAATGGGAACATCCTCAATTCGGCTAAATTAAAGGAAGAGCTCTTCCAGGAAGGATCGATCTTCCAAACCACTTCAGACACAGAGCTGATCCTCCACCTCCTTTCCCGCACTCCCGAAAAACACTTTCTCACAGCCCTTATCACCACCCTTCATCGTCTAGAGGGAGCTTATTCCATTGTCATGATCTGGAATGATTCCCTCATTGGGATTCGGGATCCCATGGGATTCCGCCCTCTGTATATAGGCAGGAAAGGGCCCTTATACGTATTGGCCTCCGAGACTTGCGCACTCGACATCCTTCGGGTAGAAGAGTATCGATCGGTGAAACCCGGTGAATTGATCCTAATCCAGGATGGAGGGATGGAGAGTATTCAGTTTGCCACCCCTACCCTTAAAAGGCAGTGCATCTTCGAACTGATCTATTTTTCGCGACCCGACTCCTTCGTGTTCGATGTGTCCGTTCATCAAGCTCGGAAAAAAATGGGAGCTGCTCTAGCCAGACAGGATATGGGTTCCCCCCATTTCTCGGCTGACATCGTGGTGCCTGTACCCGACTCCGGCACCAGCGCGGCCCTAGGGTACGCGGAAGAGTCAAAAATACCTTTCGAGTTGGGGTTGGCTCGGAACCATTACACGGGAAGGTCCTTCATCATGCCAACCACCAATGAACGGGAGCTGGTAGTACGGATGAAACTCCACCCTATTCGGGAAGCGCTTCTTGGAAAACGAGTCATCTTAGTGGACGATTCCCTCGTTCGGGGGACCACGAGCACGATCCTGGTGCGCATGATCCGTGAAGCGGGGGCTAAAGAAGTTCATCTCCGTCTTTCTTCGCCTGAACTCAGATGGCCCTGTTTCTTTGGCATCGACATTCCCACCCGTAAAGAACTGATCAGTAACCATCACACACCCGTAGAAATTGCGTCCCTCATAGGGGCTGATTCGGTTCGTTTCTTGGAGATTTCTAATCTGAAGGACTGTGTGGCAGATTCTTCCTCCTACTGCTATGCGTGCTTCAATGGAGAGTATCCGTATCCCATCGAGAAAGAGAGGTTAGAGGATGGATTATCGAACTGCAGGTGTTGATATCGACAAAGGGGATCGTTTCGCTCGATTCATCGCCTCCTTACGATCCCCTGCCGTTAGCTCCTCCATTGGAGGCTTTTCCGGAGGAATCCCCCTTGACGTGAGGGGATACAAACAACCCCTTCTGCTTTCCACCACCGACGGGGTAGGCACGAAGCTCCTGGTAGCGAAACGACTGCAAAAGTATGACACCATAGGAATCGATCTAGTAGCGATGAACGTGAACGATCTGGCCGTGTGCGGAGCCCAACCGTTGACCTTTTTGGATTACATAGCTTGTGGTCACCTAAATGAAGGGATTTTACAGGATGTCATACGGGGAATCGTTTCCGGCTGTGAGCAGGCAGGATGCACGTTGGTAGGGGGAGAAACGGCTGAAATGCCCGATCTCTATGAAGAGAACGATATCGATCTAGCGGGATTCTGCGTGGGGCTAGTAGAAAAAGAGGAGGCCCTCCCTAAGCTGTCCCGTATGCAAGAGGGAGATCTGATCTATGCCCTTCCCTCTTCGGGAATTCATTCCAACGGTCTTTCCCTTGCCCGTAAAGTGCTGGCTAATGCCCCAGAGAACCTTTGGGAAGAGCTTCTAACTCCCACCCGGATCTATGTTTCCGAACTCATGCTTTTTACAAGAGCGGGTGTTCTTCTTGGGGCTGCCCACATAACGGGAGGGGGGTTGGAAGGAAACGTTGTACGCGTGGTCCCAAACACCTTGCGTCCCCGTTTCTCGTGGGACTGGTCGGTACCTTCCATCTTTCATACCCTTCAACAGGAGGGGAAGATCCTGCCCGAAGAGATGCGGCGGGTATTCAATATGGGAATCGGAATTGCCATGATCATTCCCCGGACGGAAGAAAAGCGGTTCCTCGAACTCGCCCAGACAAATAGAATAAAAACCTTTAAAATCGGAGAATTGGTCCGTGGCTAGAGTGACCGTGTTTGCTTCTGGAAATGGTTCGAACTTTGAAGCCATCGTGAAAGCCTTACAGGGTACATCACACCGGGTGGTGTGCCTTATTTCGGACAATGAGAAAGCGTACGCTCTGGATCGGGCAAGGAGACTTCAGGTTCCCTATCATGTGTTCCCTTTCCGTACAAAAACAGAACGGAGAGATTCAGAGGAGAAAATATTGAATCTGCTACGATCTTACGGCACAGATTTCATTGCCCTCGCCGGTTTCATGAAACTCCTATCGCCCCTTTTAATCGACGCGTACCCCAATAGAATTGTTAACATTCACCCTTCCTTACTCCCCAAATACCCGGGGACTCAGGGAATCCGAGACAGCTATCTTTCGGGAGATAGAGAGTTAGGAATTACCATCCATTATGTGGATTATGGACTGGATACCGGGCCTATCATTGCTCAACGATCCTTCCACCGCATTGGAACCGAAACGATAGAAGAGATCGAGGAAAAAATTCATGCCCTGGAACACGAAGTTTACCCAAAAGTATTGATAGATCTTTTGGATGCATTAGAACAGAACAAGTAAGAGGAGATCCTTTGTGCGAGTCTTGATTCTTGGAAACGGAGCGAGAGAGCATGCCTTGACATGGAAGTTCTCAAAAAGTAAGCGAATTTCGGCCCTGTTCGTGGCACCCGGGAATGCAGGCACAGGGGAAATTGCAACGAATCTCCCCGATGTTCGTCCCACATCGGCGGAAGAAGTAATTCAGGCTTGTCGTACTCAACGGGTAGATCTAGTGTTCGTCGGACCAGAAGACCCCCTTGCAGTTGGAGTCGTCGATGCCTTACAAAAGGAAAAGATACCTGTTATCGGGCCCTCCGCAAAATCGGCCCAGTTGGAGGCCTCGAAAGCGTTTGCGAAATCTTTCATGATGCGGAACAATGTCCCCACTGCCGAACATTGGACCTTCACCTCCTATCCGGATTTGGAACGATTCCTCAAGTCCACCACCAAGCGGGTCGTATTGAAGAAAAGCGGTCTAGCGGCAGGGAAAGGAGTGGTGGAATCCGGAGACCTGAAAGAACTCCTTCAATTTGCCCGTCGAACTCTCCAGGAAGATCAACTAGTGGTGGAAGAGTTTCTCGAGGGTTTCGAAACCTCTATCTTTGTGCTTTGTGATGGGTCCTCTTATCGCATCCTACCTCCCTGCATGGACTACAAGAAGGCGTACGATGGAAACAAAGGTCCCAACACAGGCGGTATGGGAAGTATCTGCCCTGTTCCTTCGGTGACCGCTTCACTCATGAATCGTATTCAAACCGAAGTGGTAAACCCCACAATGGAGGGGTTGGGAAAAGAAGGGCTTACCTATAAAGGCGTACTCTACTTAGGCCTTATGATTACCAAAGAGGGACCCAAGGTACTGGAGTATAACGTACGCTTTGGGGATCCAGAGACACAGGTCCTCCTTCCCCTGCTTTCCAACGATATGGGGAACCTGGCAGAGGCGGTCGTTACTGGTTCTTTGCCCCAACTACCCTTCGATCCACCGGACAAGACCGCTGTCGGGGTGGTGATTGCAGCTCCTGGTTACCCAGGCACGTATCCTAAAGGGTTATCCGTGGATCTCGACATTCCTAAAGGAACTGATTGTACTCTAATCTTCCATGCAGCTACCCAGAGAGACACAAAGGGGAATTTGCAGACCAATGGGGGAAGATGTTTCACCGTCGTGGGGCTCGGGAAAGATATTTTCGAAGCTTCCGCGAAAGCGTACGAGATAGTTCCCAGAGTTCGGTTCGAAGGAGCGTGGTACCGAAAAGACATTGGAAAGTTATTGCCTCATCCCTTTTAACGCTGAGAATCCTTGCTGTCTTCGAATTTCGTACAGAAGAATCCCCGTAGCGACCGACACATTGAAGGATCCTACATGCCCTCCCATTGGAATCTTCACCAGGAAGTCACATGCCTCTCTAACTAGTCTACCCAACCCTTTATCCTCACTCCCCATTACGAGTACAGTTTTCCGATTCAAATCCACACTCGTTACAGGTGTTCCCCCCATGTCTGCTCCATAGATCCAGTACCCTGCTTCCTTTAGGTACGATAGAACCCGCACGATGTTGGGAACTTCTATAAGGGGAACATACGCACTGGCTCCCGAAGATGTCCGGTCCACTCCATTCGACTCGTGAGCTGACCGTCGTTTGGGAATCAATACTCCATCTATCCCAAATAAATCGGCCGATCGCAGGATGGCTCCTATATTCTGAACATCCGTAATTCCATCCAATACAACGAGGCAAGATTTGTCACCTGCTTGGGTAACAATGTCCTCTAAAGAAAGGCTTTCCAATTTCTCTGTGGGAATTTTCAGTACAGCGCCCTTTGCATGTTCCACTCCCGGAAACCGGAAAGGAAAATCCGTCTCGCACCATTGGACGGGAATGCCCTTTCTATGGGCTTTCGCTTCCAACGCTTGTATCCGGGAGGTTTTTCGA
>OGCI01001687.1_pt1 | contig 17379 bp, 18 predicted proteins | sample 1570021 | NCBI WGS metagenome assembly OGCI01 (sample SAMN06264664, study PRJEB24512) | hot springs metagenome | isolation source: Hot spring water | place: South Africa: Tshipise | collected 2015-06-21 | reverse complement strand
CGCAAGGGATTGTGCGCACTGCCGTTAATCATGTGTCTAATATCGCTAGAAACTATGTTTGGGAGGCAAATAGCGATATTATCACGGCCAAGATTTGGGTGAGCACTTTGGACGGGAGAACTTCCGCGGTATGTCGTGCCAGAGACGGTCACGGGGCTCCTGTTGGGAATAATAAATTGCCGCCAAACATTCCGCCTTTGGTTCCTGCGGACGCAAAACCTCCGGCCCATTTTAACTGTCGGTCGGTAATGGTCGCTTATATTGATGGTGTGGGTTTGTTGGGTAATCGCCCAACTGTAACGGACACACGAACCCGCGCTAAGCGTGAAATTGACTTTCGTCAAATGGCCAAGGAACAAGGCAAATCGATTCAGGACGTTCGAAAGGCGTGGATTGAGCAGAATGTGGGATTGGTTCCGGCCTCTACCACATATCAAGAATTTTTGGGGCGTCAGTCCATAAGCTTCCAGGAAGAAGTGTTGGGCAAGACAAAAGCGAAATTGTTTCGTGACGGCGGATTAACCTTGGACCAATTTGTAGATCGGGCGGGCAACGAATTGACGTTGTCAGAACTTGCGGAGCGAAAACCGAACGCTTTTCGCAAGGCTGGGCTTGACCCCGAAAAGTATTGAAACTATACTATTAGTTGTTGGGTGATCCAATAAGAGAGGGCAACTATGGATTTCGAATTCGCGCCGGTGGACAATTTGGATAAGGTGCCGGAACAGTTCCGGTCAATCTACGTAACAGGGGAAGGCGACAAGTACGTTCCGGACCCCGCTCATAAAGGTCTTGTGGAGGCGGTGGTTGGTTTGAACCGCGCCCTAAAGGCCGCCCGAACAGAAGCAAAAAACAAAGCTTCTGTTGACTTGACCCCGTTGGCGGAATTTGGCAGCACTGTAGAAGAAATTAAGGCCAATATCATTAAGAAACAGGCCGAACTTCAAAATGAACTGGCTAAGGGTAGCGAAGCCAAGTTGAATTTGGACAAAATTCGTCAGGAGATGGCAGATGCGCATGCGAAAGAATTGCAAAAAGCCCAAGTCCGGACGGAAGCCCTCCAAAAACAACTATACGGGCTCTTGGTTGAAAACGCCGCTACTGCTGCCATTGTAGAACAAAAAGGCATTCCAGAACTGTTGTTGCCTTTCATCAAGTCCCAGGTCAAGGTCGTCGAGCAAGACGGCGAATTCAAAGTGTTTGTGGTGGACAGCCAAGGCGACCAACGCTATTCGGGCGTTACCGGCCAGCCGATGACTATCAAAGAACTAGTGGCGGAAATGAAAGCCAATGAGCGGTATGGCCGCCTGTTCGAATCAGAAGCCCCTGTGGGCGGGGGCATGTCTCCGCGCAGCGGTCAAACTTTCCCGCGTCAAACCGGCAAAACTCTATCAGCCCACGAAAAGATTGTTCTGGGCCTTGCTAAGGGTCAGTTCAAAGCGGCTCGCGGTCGGTGATTTTGCTTAGGGGGTTTTTTCTTTCGCGCTTCAGCGTTATACTAGGTCCACTTTTGGTTACGGCCAAAGGCAAGGGCCCACAGGAGTGATTCCGCGGGCCGCGACGGACCCGGGTGATCCGGCACGGCCAAGACTGCGAGTTGTCAACTTCTGAAGGAGCCGATCATGTCTTCTGTTACCCTTATTGAGAGTGCTAAACTGGCTCAGGACGAGCTGGTTGCCGGGGTGATTGAGAACATCATCACCGTTAACCGGATGTTTGATGTTTTGCCCTTTGATTCCATTGAAGGGAATAGTCTCGCGTACAACCGCGAAAATGCCTTGGGCGACGTCATTATGGCCGGGGTTGGTACAACCTTTTCGGGTGCGGGAGCAGGCAAATCGCCTGCGACCTTCACCAGGGTCAATTCTAACCTTACCACCATCATGGGTGATGCCGAAGTGAACGGCCTGATTCAGGCCACCCGTTCTGGTGACGGTAATGATCAGACAGCGGTACAAATCGCGTCCAAGGCAAAGTCTGCCGGCCGCAAGTATCAGGACATGCTGATTAACGGCACCGGCACGAACAACGAATTTGCCGGACTGATCCAGCTGTGCGCATCGACCCAGAAAGTAGACACCGGTGCTAACGGTGCCGCACTCAGCTTCGCCATTCTAGATGAGCTAATGGATCTGGTGGTGGATAAGGACGGTCAGGTGGACTACATTACCATGCATTCCCGCACCTTGCGTAGCTACAAGGCACTGCTCCGTTCCTTGGGCGGGGCGTCGGTCAATGAGGTGGTCGAATTGCCCAGCGGGGCGGAGGTCCCGGCTTATTCCGGCACTCCGATTTTCCGCAACGATTATATTCCAACTAACCAGACCAAGGGCACGGGCGGCGCAACCAAGACCACCATCTTTGCCGGTACGCTTGATGACGGTTCGCGCACCCACGGCATCGCCGGTTTGACCGCGTCGCAGGCCGCGGGCATCCAAATCGTGGATGTGGGGGAGGCGGAAGACGCGGATCAACACATCTGGCGCGTCAAGTGGTATTGTGGTCTTGCGCTATTCAGCGAGAAGGGGCTGGCGTGCGCTGACGGTATCACCAACTAACGGTTGACTCCGAGAGGGCGTTTGAGGGCGGGTTGCGTTAAAAGCTAGCTCGCCCTCTTTATTTGACGCGATAAAAATGTCTGCTACGGTTCAAACAACCTTTGTTCTGACCGGGGATTTAGCGGGCCTCACCATCCGCCTGGGCAGTTTGCCCTACGTTTTTGAAAACGGGCGTTTGACCATTACGGCTTCCGCAGAAGAGATGACGCTACATGCTCGGTTTCTTGAGCGCAATTGGCAAGCCTATCCTGAAGGACATTCAGCGTTAAAGGACAAATCCAATGGCCAGCGTAATCTTCAAGAGGTTGTCCAGTCGTCGGTACACAGTAACGTTCAGTCCAGCCGGGGCGGGGCTGAAACCAATAACGCGGCCCTTGCCGGCGGCGGAAGTGTTAACGCCCAAACTGGGCAGGCGGGGAAAGTATCCCGTGGGGACGGACAACCGTCGATCGTGAATGTCAAGCTTCAAAGAGCGGTTTTGGGCCTAGACCCAAAAGACGATGCTCATTGGACCAAGGACGGTAAGCCTGCGATAACGGCAGTGGAAAAGCTGTACGGTTCTACAGGCATCGTTCGCGCAGATATAGAGGCCGCAGCTCCGGGCTATACTCGGGACAAGGCAAAGATTACTAAGTGATTTCGCCAATTCGAGAGAGAGAGGGGCGTCATGGCAAAATTGAACCCTACTCAGGCAACCGCTTCAAAGACAATCAAAACTTCGAAATCCGGTGTGCACCACGGCCCAAATGTGAAGAACGTGGTTAGGGGCGGTAAGCGTGTTTCAGCCCCTTCTGGTCCCGCGGTCCTGATTAAGGGTAGGGATAGAGGCGGGGTCTGATTTGTGCTTGGCTTTCCCTTTGTTAAGATTTGGGCAGCGGCAGGTGTTTTGCTCGCCGTGGTTTTGAGTGCCCTTGCCGGTTACGGTTACGGTTATGGCGCCGGGAAAGCAGAAGCGACGGCAAAGGCAGCAGAGGCCATGGACCAATACCAGAAAGAAATTCGTGCCAAGGAACAGGAACAAGAACGTCTTTTGGCCGAGACTAACAAAAAGAATCGCGAGCAGGAGAAAGCTTATGAACAGCGTATCGCAGATATCAGGGCAAAGTTTGCTCAGCAGCAAGCGGACGCTCAGGCGCGAGACGAGCGCACTATTGCTGATTTGCGGTCTGGCAATCGGCGGCTGCGCCTCCAAGTCGCCTCTTGTGTTGCGTCCCGACCCGGTACGATTGAGCCCTCCCCCGAAAGAACTGATGGAACCGGAATTGCCGAACTTGCGCCAGAGACTTCAGCAGCTCTTTGGGGAATTGCCGCAGACGGCGACCGGGCCATCAGGAAATTAATTGCCCTTCAAGCCTGGGCACAATCTGCCGTTCAACTTTGTGCGTCAACGCAACCAGAGGACTAACGATGAGCCCTGCGGTTACCCGTTTTATTGCCCGACTGCGTAAGCGTCTTGCTCCTTTTCTGGACCTTACGGCTTGGGTTTTGCTTATTGTCAGTATCGTCCCCCTGTCGCTAATCGATTCGGCCATGGTCGCGACTCTTGCGCAATGGACCGCATTTGCCCTCGCGCTGGCAGGGATCACTGTCGTGATCACCCGCGTGGTACTACCACAGGTGGATTTATCTGAATGGCTCGCGCTTGCTAGAGAAGGTTCCGTGGCTGGGGGTCTTGTGGTTTTCGCTGTTGCCTTGATTGTCTGTTCGGTCTTTGTGGGATTAGTGTTGTGGGCAAAGGCCTGATTAATTTTGTCCTGACGCCTTTCTGCTGGGCCTTTGGTTTTGTCGCTTTTGCCCAAGACGTTCGCACCTTTATTCCGCTTGGGGCAACGACGTATGCTCCGATGCTGGTGTTAAAACAACAGGCCGTTTGGCCACAAGCTCCAGAACCTTGGACTCTTGCTGGTTTGGTAGAGCAAGAGAGCTGTATCAGCCTAACACATTCTCGCTGCTGGAACCCACGGGCAGAATTGCGAACCCTCCGTGAATACGGGTTTGGGTTTGGCCAAATTACGGTGGCCTATCACCCAGACGGTTCGGAACGATTCAACAGGTTCCGTGAGTTACGTGCCGCCCACGAGTCTCTCAGGGACTGGACTTGGGCAAGACGTTATGACCCAGGCTATCAACTAACGGCCATTGTGGAAATGACCAAGGGGATTTGGCGCAGGCTTGCATCGAGTCCTGGCGCAACAACGAAAGACCAATGGGCTTTTGTTCTGTCCAGCTATAACGGGGGCGTGGCTGGGCTTCTGCAGGATCGAAAACTTTGCGACAATACCCGAGGATGTGATTCTTCGCGGTGGTTTGGAAACGTAGAACGAACCAGCGTGAAATCCCGAGCTCCGCAACCTGAATACGGAAACCGGTCTTGGTTTGAGATTAATCGGAGTTACGTGCGAAACGTTTTGACCCTTCGCAGGGATAAGTATCGACAATTTTGGAGCACGTGATGGCGCTAATTGTCCAAAACAACGATGGAAGCGTTCCTGGGGCGAATGCTTACATTAGTGTGGAGGAGTTCAAAGCTTATCATGACGATCGCGCCCAACCTTATGCGGCGTATAGCGATGCGGAGATTGAAACCGCGATTATTCGAGCCACGGATTACCTAGACCAACGTTTCCGTTACGTGGGCAAGCGGCGTCAAGGCCGTTCTCAGACTACGGAATGGCCTCGATTAGATGCTTGGGACGGTGATGGGCATTACGTTAATGGTATTCCAGCAGAAGTGAAAGAGGCAACAGCAGAATACGCATTACGGGCTCTTTCAACGGTTCTCAATCCGGACCCGGAACAAAGCGCTACCGGATTTGCGATTCAGTCAAAGTCAGAATCTGTGGGCCCGATTAGCGAGTCTGTTACTTACGTTACCGGGGCGGTTTTTGCCATGCCCAGATACCCGGCAGCGGATCAACGATTGTTACGTTCTGGGTTGGTTCGGACCGGGGGCGCAGTTTTGAGGGGGTAACTCATGGCCCGGTTCGATTCTGTTATCGCGCTGGCCAAAAGACTAATTTCAAAGAATGGTCAAACGGTTACCCTTCGCAGCTTTAATGCTGAAACGCCTCTTGATCCAGAAAAGCCGTGGAAGCCTGGAAATAATACCGCGGTGGATCAGACTATTGAAGCCGTGTTTTTGGGCTATGAACAACGATACATTGACGGAGAAACAATTCGGGCTGGAGATCAGCGCGTGTTCATATCCGCTAAAGGTTTAACGGTTCCACCAGAAATCGAGGGCTTGGTGCTAAGAGGTTCTGAATTGTGGAAAATTATCAGCATCAAACCGTTAAATCCAAACGGGCAGGTAATCCTGTATGAACTCCAAGTGCGACAATGAGTCTTCCAACTTTTGACAGTGCCCGTGACGAGATTTTTAGCATGTTCCGAACGTATTGGAACGCTCAGACACCAGCCCTGAATGCGGGTCAACCGATTCGAGTGGAATGGCAGGGTGTTGATTCGCAAACCCCTCCACCCGCAGATAAGCCCTGGGCGCGTATCACGATTCGTCACGCTATCTCCCAACAATCTACTTTTGGACCATCTGGAGCTCGTCGTTTCACTCGTTCTGGATTGGTTACGGTTCAGGTGTTTACGCCTTTGGTTGCTGGCGGTGGGTTGTCTCTTGCGGAAAAATGCGCGATAATTGCTCGGGACGCTTTTGAAGGGCGGAGTACCGCAAGCGGTATCTGGTTCCGAAATGCCAGAATTCAGGAAGTCGGACGAGACGGGGCTTGGCAACAGATGAACATTACCGCGGAATTTGTGTACGACGAACTTCGATAACCCCTTGATATGAGGAGATAGACATGCCTAACAAAATTGATTCTAACGTGACCGGTCTTCGGTATGCGGAAGAGACGAGTATCAGAACCCTTCCTGCGTCTCCTGTTTGGTATCCGTTGGAGCCCAATGGGTATAACGATTTCGGTGGTCAAATCAGCACCATCGCCCGAAACCCCATTAACCCGTCTCGTCAACGCAAAAAAGGTGTGACTACAGACCTAGACGCCTCAGGAGGATTCAGTCAGGATTTGACCCAGACCGGTTTGACGCGCTTGCTTCAGGGCTTTTTCTTCGCAGACATCCGCGAAAAAGCTACCAACATCCCGACTAACGGTTCTGCTATTACCGTTTCTGGGGTTACGGCGTCTAATAACACCTACACTTTTGCTTCGGGCACGATTGGTTCGCAGTTTGCTGCCGGAGACTTGGTTTTTGCCTCTGGTTTTTCTCAGGCTACGAATAACGGGTTGAAGCGAGTGACAAATTCTACCGCAACAACCGTGGTGGTAGCTGAAAGCTTGGTGGACGAAACGCCCCCAGCTACCGCTAAATTGATCAAAGTGGGTTTTGAGTTTGGGGCCGGCCAAGTCAACATCGACGTATCCGGTAGTTACCCGCGCCTGGTTCGCGCTTCGGGCACCAAGGATTTTACCACATTTGGCCTGATTCCGGGCGAATGGGTTTTTGTGGGAGGAGACGCAACGACAGCTAAGTTTGCCGCCGCAGGCAATAACGGTTTCGCCCGTGTCCGTTCTGTCGGCACCACATACTTGGAATTCGACAAAACTGCCGGAACAATGACAGCAGAAACCGGTACAGGTCGAACTATTCGCCTGTTTTTCGGCAACGTGATTCGGAATGAGCAGAATCCGACCCTGGTCAAGCGCCGCAGCTATCAGTTGGAACGGACTTTGGGCCACGATAGTAATGGTACCGTGTCTGAATACCTGGTGGGGGCAGTTCCGAACGAGTTGAGCCTACAAATCCGCCAAGCAGACAAAGTTACCGTGGATTTGGGCTTTATCGCGGTAGACCACGAACAGCGTGACGGGGCAACGGGCGTAAAACCAGGAACCCGCCCAAACCCGGTGGAATCGCCCGCATATAACACTTCCTCAGATTTTTCGCGGATCAAGATGCACTTGGTCGCTGCCGGAAACACCAATCCTGATCCATTGTTCGCCTTTTTGACGGAACTAACCCTGACAATCAACAACAACGTCTCGCCCAATAAGGCGGTCGCGGTTCTTGGGGCGTTCGATGTTTCTACGGGCGTTTTTGCCGTTTCAGGCAACATGACTGCTTATTTTGCGGACATTGCTGCGGTCCAGGCGGTACGTAACAATGCAGACGTGACCCTAGATTTTGTCCTGGCAAAGAATAATGCCGGTATGGTCTGGGATCTTCCGTTGATTGCCTTGGGAGAAGGTCGTTTGCGGGTGGAACAGGACCAGCCTGTCACTTTACCCTTGTCAATGGAGGCGGCAGAAGGTCCGCATGGGCATACGCTATTGTTCAACGAATTCCCTTACCTTCCGAATCTAGCAATGTCTTGATGGGAGATAGCGAAATGAGCCTGTACAAACTGTTCAAGACTAACGAAAATCTGGAGACCGAAGGGGTTTGGATTGAATACGGGGCTAACGAGAAGGGGGAACCAGTTCGCATTAAAATCGCACGGGCTGGTGGTCACAACGTAGAATTTGCCAAAGCCCTGGAAAAGGCCACCCGGCCTTATCGTCGAGCGATCCAAACCGGTACACTGGACAACAAAACAGCTGACCGTTTGTACAAAGAGGTGTTTGCGGATACCGTAGTGCTGGGTTGGGTGAACGTAGATGGTCCAGACGGTAAACCCCTGGAGTTCACGCGCGAGAATGTTTTGAAGTTGTTTGAGGACCTGCCAGACCTGTTTGCCGACCTCAGAGAACAAGCTAACAATATGGCGCTGTTTCGTGACGAAACGCGGGAGGCGGATTTGGGAAACTTTGGGACGTGCTCCGTTACGGACTCGAACAGGGTCCCGTAGAACGAAAAATAGTGGAGGATTGTATGCGGTACGGACTTCCGTTACCAAACCGCATACAAAACGCTCCCGAGTTGAATATCGGCCTGGAGCTATACTATGTTGGTTTTCTGGACCTGACGTCATGTAGGGTATTGGGCGTCGGGTTAGGCCCAATACCGTTATTGACCATTCTGGAATACTGCCTGATCAAAGGAATCAGAGGCGAGCAGCAAGAAGATTTTGTCTGGTTCATCCAGCGACTTGACGCAAAGTATTTGGAATGGGAAACAGCCCGTGCCAAGTCTAAGTGAATTTAGCAAACGCATTATTGTTCGTGGTCGAAGGGTCAGAGAAGAGGCTGAGGCTATCACTCGCAAGGTTGCTCTCGCCGCAGACCAAGCTGTGGTTAGCGGGACTCCCGTAGACACGGGCCGCGCACGATCCAACTGGATTGTCGCTTTGGGGGAACCCTCATCCACCGTGATTGAGGCTTATGTTCCTGGTGAAGGAGGAAACACGGCGGCGTCAAACACACAAGCGGCCCTGGATCAAGGGGCTCGGGTCATTCGAAGTTACCGAACCGGTCAAGAAATCCATATCACTAACAACCTCCCATACATTCAGCGCTTGAATGAGGGCTATTCTGCCCAGGCTCCCGCAAATTTCGTGGAGCAGGCAGTGTTAGAGGCTGCGCGCGTAGTGCGATTTGGGCGAATTGTCGATAAAAATATCGGGGGCTGACTGTGGCGCAAGAACGTATCGATATTGTTGTCACCGAACGCGGCTCTCGTATTGTTCAGCGTAATCTGGAAGACATCGGCAGCGGGGCACAAAAATCCGCTAGTGCGGTAGATGTCCTCAAGCGGGCGTTAATCACCCTCGGGACTGCGTTATCGGTCCACGAGTTAGTTAGGCTTCAAGACACATACACTAACCTGCAAAACCGGCTTCGGGCCACCGGCCTAGAAGCTCAAAACCTGTCCGCGGTGTATCGGGAATTGCTGAACGTTTCAAACAGCACCCGTTCTTCTTTGGAGGGTTCTGTTGAGTTGTACAGCCGTCTCGCCGTTAGTTCAAAGGAACTGGGGGTATCACAGCGGGACCTCATTGACTTCACCAAATCCCTAAACCAAGCTATTATTCTGTCTGGAGCGAATGCGACAGAAGCCCAAGCAGCGTTGATTCAGTTGTCCCAAGGCATGGCTTCAGGAACCCTTCGAGGGGATGAGCTCCGTTCTGTGCTTGAACAACTTCCGGCAGTAGCGGACGTTATTGCCGCAGAATTGGGCGTTACCCGAGAACAACTTCGGAAAATGGGAGAAGAGGGAAAAATCACTGCCGAAGTTATCCTAAACGCCTTCAAAAATGCACGAGGAGAGCTTGAAGAACGGTTCAGTAAGACCGTGCCTACCGTTAGCCAGTCTTTCCAGGTTTTGCGAAATAACCTGCTGGATTTGATTGGCCGAATGGACGAAGCTGTTGGTATTAGCGCTACTTTGTCTAGGATCCTACGATTTGTCAGCGAAAACCTAGACACCATCGCTAAGGTTACGTTAAGTGTTGTTGCAGGCTTCGTTCTTGTGGGCGGGGCCTCTGCAGCAATCAGTTTGGTTACCCGAGCCATCCAGGCCCTAACAGCAGCTGTTGCGGCAAACCCAATAGGGTTTCTCGTAATCACGATCACTTCGGCAATCACGGCGCTAACCTTGTTCAGGGACCAAATCAGACTGGGAACAGATAACGTCACCACTTTGGGCGACGTTATGCGGGCCTTCGGAGAAATAGCAAAAGCCGTGTTTGGAACAATTTGGCAAGCGGCCAAGAACACCTTCGTTCCCCTTATTGATTTGGTGAAGGGTTGGGCCAGTACAGTAAACGTCAGTGTTATTGATATTCTCCGTTTTGTGGCAAAGGGGGTAGATGCTTATGTAGGTTTTTGGCGCGGCGCAATCAATACAGTTATCGCCCTGTTTCGCGGGCTTCCCGCGGCTCTTGGAGACCTTATGACTCGGGCGCTAAACGCGATACTGAACAAAATAAGAGATTTTGTCAACGCGGTGGGAAACCTCCTGCGCCCCGTCACGGAGTTTACCGGCCTGGGCCGTATTGCTGTGGCGGACCTCCGGTTACTTAACAAGTATGAAGGAGCCGCACGAAAGTTAGGTCAAGACGTCGGAAGCGCCTTTAGTGAAGGCTTTCGCAGCACAAATTATGCGCAAGACTTTCTGGAGCGTGTCGTGACCCGCGCTCAGCAGATTGGGCAAAACCGCGTAGCGGCGCAAAAAGGGTCCTCAGTTGATCTTGAACAAAAAGGATCGCGGACACTTACCGCTTCCCCGGAAATGGGTAAGGGGGTGGAAAAGGCGGTCGAGGACCCCGCGGAAAAATTAAAGGACGCCTTGAACGACCTTATTGGCTCCTATGATAGGGTGTGGAAGGCCCAGCAGCAATACACTAAAGGCATTGCGCTGCTGGAACAGGCGGAGCGGGCCGGGCTAATCACGGCGGAACGAAAGGCTGAGATTGTTCGGCTGATGGCGGAACAGCTAAAGGATGCAATGGACCCCCTAGGGGCACTTAACCGGGAACTGGATAGAGAAAACGAGTTGTTGAAAATGACCGCAAACCAGCGCGAAATTGAGAACCAATTACGGTCAATTCAACAGGACCTCCTGATGCAGGGGATTGTTCTCAACGAACAAGAACTGACTCAGCTCCGCGAACGTCTAACCCTTCTCCAGCAAGACGCTCAGCTCATGGAAGCCCGTAATCGGGTTCTCCAAGAAGTTACCGGAGCCCAAAAAGCTTTCATGGATCAGCTTGCTGCGATCAACAGCCTGATCGCAGACGGTTCCATTACTCGGAAACAGGCTAACGCTTATTTGGTTAAGCAAAATCAAGCTTTGTTGGAGGGTACGGTTGAGGCCCAAAGGGCCACGGTAACGTCCTATGAGGAAACGTTACGTCGAATTGACGCCTTGAGACAAGCGGACCTTATCAGTGAACAGACGGCTGTTCAATTAAAAGCCAGAATAAACGCGGAACTGTTTGCTAAACAGCTTGCCGGGGCTTCCCAGTTCTTCGGATCGTTGGCTGGGCTTTCTCGGTCTAGCAATCGAGAACTTGCTGCGATTGGTAAAGCTGCAGCGGTAACCCAAGCTACCATTGACGGTATATTGGCTGTTCAAAAAGCGTTAGCTTCCGCTCCACCTCCGCTAAACTATGCGCTGGCTGCCGCAGTTGCGGTCAAGACTGCGGCAAACGTTGCTCAAATCATGAGCACCAATCTTGGGTTTCAAACAGGCGGTAGTTTTGTGGTGGGGGGTCAGGGCGGTTTTGACTCACAAATAGTTGCTTTCAGAGCCACTCCTGGTGAAAAGGTGACCGTGGCCCGCCCTGAGCAAGTCAAAAAGGGTAACCCATATGAAAATAGTGGAACTACTGTCCCGCAGATAAACGCTCGAATTATCAATGTGGTAGACCCGGCAATGGTTGGTGATTACCTGTCAACCCCAGACGGGGAACAGGCAATCTTAAACGTGTTGCGACGAAATTCAGATACGACCCGAACGATCGTGAGCAATTAGTATGGCGAAAATTGTCACTAACCTATTTGGAGAATTGGCTTTACTCCCAATTCCTGCTCGGGCACCGCTTCAAGAAATACTAGAATGGCGAACTGACGTGATGACCAGTTTTAATGGAACTGAGAAACGGTTGCGGTTGCGTAACCATCCACGCCAGACCTTTTTGTACCGCTACCCAGAAACGGCGGACATAAAGCCTGCCGCTTTTATTACTCAATACGGAGCGTTAGGCTCAAAATGGGCCATACCACTCTGGGCCGAGGCTCAGTATATTGGAGTGGTTTTGGCAAATCTTCAAACAATCTCGTGCGACACAACTAACTACGACCTTCGGGCCCAGTCTTTGGCCCTTTTGTATCAAAACGCGACAAAATGGCAAGTGATCGAAATTAATACCGTGGCGCCCGGAGAATTGACTCTGGTTGGATACACCAACGCTTTTCAAAACGCATACTTGATACCACTACGTGTTGGACGCGTCGAGGGGTCGTTTAAACGGACATCGAACGGTTATGAGGCGGAAACCCAGGTGCGCTTCGAAGTTGAGGATCCCCAGGCACTGACGGAAGATGTCCCGACGCAATTTCTCGGATTTGACCTGTACCTTACCCCAGGCCTGTTTATGAACGAGGCTCTAAGTCACGAAATAAGCACGCGAGTGGATAAAGTAGATTATGCGCTAGGTAAAGTTGCGCACCGTACCCCTTGGCGCCACAATCGAGACATTCGGCCAAAACACGTATTGTGTAAAGGAGCAGCAGAAATTCGCTCATACCGTAGATGGTTGATGCGCCGTGCGGGCCGTTTTCGGCCATATTGGGAACCAACATTTGAAAACGATTTGCGTCACAAAGCGTCTGGAACCGTAACTAACGTTCTTTCGATCCACGCGGCAGACGGGTTCTTAGACTGGCTGCCTTTCCGTAATCACGTTGCAGTATTAACCGCAGAAGGAGTCTGGTTGTGTAGGACGATTATCGACGCAGCCCCTAAGCCGGGGGACATATCTACAGTGGAATTGACGCTAGATAGTGCCCTAAATATTGCCGCAACAAATATTCGCGCAATCAGCTTTTTAGGGCTCCGCCGCTTAGATACCGACTTAGTGGAGCTAAATTGGCGAGGCAATAGCGTTGTTACATCAACTGTGAACACGGTAGAGATACAACCATGAGTGTTCGAGCAGAACTGTACCGATTTACCGAAGGGGGTTTCCGAGATCCTTTTGACAGTAATCAAAACTTTTACTTCATTTTTGACCGTTCTGGGTCAATGGGAGAACTAGTTGCGCCGGGAATGACCCGAATAAGCGTAGCAAAACAGCAAATGAAGGCAGTGCTGGATGAGATTGATCGCAAGCGCGTCGAAAAGAACGTCACTGTCCATATCGGCATTTGCGCCTTTTCTGGTTCTATTAACACCATTGTTCGCCGGAACGTGGATACCTCAGCCATTGCGGAATTAAAGGCGTTTATAGACAACCTCACTCTGATGTTTGATGGAACGAATTACAATTTACCGCTAGTTCAAGCGCGGTCTTACTTTTTGACCCCCACGCCTCCGGATTTTCGCCAATCTTGTTTTTTCATCACAGACGGCGAACCCAATCCCGTTAGTTCCGCAACAGAGGCGGCAAATAACTGTGCCGATATGATTGGGCGCACCGGCCCCTTTTCACCTTCAACCGGTAACGATGTGGATATTTATTGCTTAAGTGTGGACTTGTACAACACAACTTATCTTGGGTTGCTTGATAACACCCCTCTTGACGGCGTTCCGGTTTTATCCTCCACCAATTCGGACGCAATGTACAACGCAATTCTGCGTGCCGTGCCCACAGAATCAAAGGTATGGACCTACACTAGCGGAGATACCGCAATAACCTTCATGGGTGAAACCTATGAGCCTATACCGCTAGGGCGATCAGAAGTAGAAATAAAACAGGAATTAAGTCGAGCAAACCTTGAAATAAGGCTGGACCTAGATAACGTGATGGGTAAACGTTGGCTTCATGATTTAGTGGAAACGCCTATCGGACTCACTATCTTTGAAATGGGCGAAGACGGAGAAGTTGGGGTTGTCTGGAAAGGCCGCTTATTGGGTGTAAAACCCACCATGAGCGAGATTGTCCTTAATTTTGAATCCGTTTTCACATCTTTGCGTCGCCCAGGACTCCGCGCCCGTTATCAACGGAGCTGTCGACACATGCTGTATTCACGTGGTTGCGGAATAAGTAAGGATGCCTGGGCCGTAAATGGGGTTCCGACCAACGTGAATGGGAATGTGGTTACTGTTCCAGAAGCTGCTAATTATCCAGCGGGATATTTTACTACCGGCATGCTTGAAGGTCCTGATGGCACGTTGCGTTTCATCGTGGCTCATTCTGAGAGTCAATTAACGCTAATCCGACCCTTCGTGTCACTGGCAAAAGCACTGACTCTGGACGGTTATGGATTGTCCTACGGCCAATATTATGGCGGCGTGGGGGTCCGTTTGTTTCCGGGCTGTGACCGAACACGGAATACCTGTCTCAATCGTTTCAATAACCTGAACAACTATGGTGGGTTTGACTGGATTCCTTTGCGCAACCCGTTTGATGGTAGTTCCATCATATAGAAAAGGAGAACACAACCATGGCCTGGTGGCTTATCGCAGTATTTGTCTCAGCTCTTGTAATAGGTTATGCCCGTATACCTAAACCACAAAGCGTAAAACCTGCTGGCCTTGGAGACTTTAAAATACCCACTGCGGAAGAAGGGCGTGAAATTCCAGTATTGTTTGGCACACGGGATATTGATGGTCCAAACGTGGTTTGGTATGGAGATTTGCGTACAGTGGCTCTCCAGAAAAAGGGTGGTAAAAAGTGACGGATAATGGTCAATTGATTATCCGAATGGATGATGTCCGGGCTGTCAAAATGTGCGCCCGGGGAGCACGGGCCTTTTTTGAGCGATACGGACTTAGTTGGTCGGAATTCTTGATGAACGGAATCTCCGCGGATAAACTCATAGCCACCGGCGACCCGATGGCCCTTCAAGTAGTGGAAGCAGTTCGTGGGCGGAAGCAGTAAGAAAGTCACTGTTGGGTACAAATACTACCTGGGCATGCACATGATTTTGTGTCATGGCCCGGTTGACCGCATTTTGCGTATTCGGGTGGACGGTAAGGACGCTTGGTTGGGTGATCGCGACAGCGGTTCTATCTACATAAATAAGCCCGATTTGTTTGGCGGCGAGAGTCGAGAGGGGGGCATTCAAGGCACTGTGGACTTTGAACCCGGCGGACCCGCCCAAGGGCCGAACAGTTACCTGATTAGTAAGCTTGGGTCAATGGTTCCGGCCTATCGAGGCGTGGCTGGAATCGTCCTTCGCCAAGTGTATCTCGGCCTAAACCCGTATTTGAAGAAGTGGTCTTTTAGGGTCCAGCGCATTCATCTCCGCCAAAATGGAGTGGCGCAGTGGTATTATCCGAAAGCCGAAATTAAGGTTACTTCAAACTTTAAACAGCGCCAGATGTTCTATTTCGCCCTGGACAAATCCGGGTCGATGGAAGAAATGGTAGGAGGAAAAACGCGGTTACGAATTGCCAAGGACCAATTAAAAGCTGTCCTAGACGCAATTAACGTCCTACGAATTGACTCAAAGGTTCAGGTGGATATTTGCGTGGTGGGTTGGAGCGATAGTACAACCACCATGACCCGTTATAACGTCCAAAATTCAGATATAGTTGACCTCAAGAACTTCATAGAAGGGATTACGGCAACCTTCGACGGAACAAATTTTAGCAAAGCGTTTGTTTCTGTCCATTCTTTCTTTGAGGTTTCTGCAACAGACCTTCGGAAACGAACTATGTTCTTCATCACAGACGGCGAACCGACTGTGGGAACAATGTCCGAGTTGTTATCTAATTATGGCGACGTTATTAATCGGACAGGAGCGTATGCCCAGAATCCGGTGGACATTTTTGCGGTAAACATCGACCTTAACAACATTTCTCACACAGCTCAAGTTGACAATACCCCTCAAGACGGTGTTCCTGTAGTGGCTTCGGCAGACTCGAACGCCTTATATGACGCAGCATTTTTCGCGGTCATGGGCGATTCCTCTGCGATGAATCCAGCCCACATCATCCGTGAATGTCTAACCGACCCAGACTGGGGGATGGGTTATGCGGACACAGAAATTGATGACCGGTCTTTTATGGCTGCGGCGGATCAGCTATACAACGAACGGATGGGTATCAGTATTCTCTGGGACCGACAAACCCCTATCGAAGATTTTATCAATGAGATTCTTAAACACGTTGACGCGGTCCTGTACGTGGATCGCAAAACCGGCCTGTTCACGCTGAAGCTGATCCGGGGAGGTTATAACAAGGCCGCTCTGCTCCATCTCAATGAGGACAATATCGATAAAATTGAAAACTTCACGCGCCCTGCCTTCGGGGAGCTGATAAACTCCGTCACGGTGAACTATTGGAACGTGACAACTGGAAACAATGCGAGCGTTACGGCTCAAGACATTGCCCTTCAACAGATGCAACAGGTTACCATTGGAACCACTATCCAATATCCTGGTTTTGTTGATCCGTTAATCGCTTCTCGGGTTGCCCAAAGAGATTTGAGGAGCTTGTCTTCGCAACGAGTAACCTGCGTCATATACGCAGACCGGACCGCAAAAGATTTAACGATTGGAGACGTGTTCAAACTATCTTGGAACGATTACGGTCTCAACGAGGTTGTAATGCGTGTGACCGGGATTGCTTACGGCGATGGACGTACTAACCGTATCAAAATTACTTGTACAGAGGACATATTTGATTTTCCACAAACAACCTTCGTTGTTCCAAGCCCCCCCGCCTGGGAAAATCCAAATACGCCTCCTGTCCCGGTTCAAAATCAAACTGTATTTGAATTTCCCTATATTGAATTAGTTCAACAACAAGGACAAACCGCGGTAGATCGAAACCTTGCTACAGAACCCGCTCTAGGTTATTTGGGTATAGCTGCTGGCCGCCCGAACGCTTCGTGTTTGAATGCTCGGTTATTTACAGCTCCCCCCACAATTTCTATTTTTGAAGAAGTCGGGTTAGTGGATTTTTGTCCTTATGGAAAACTAACCAGCGCCATTGGACGATTTACCACCACCTTTTCTATTCAAGATGGGGTAGACCTGGACCTAGTCCCAATTCCGTCTTGGGCCCAGATTGACGAAGAACTAATATGGGTCGAAAGTCTAATTAACGGAGTAATGACTGTCCGCCGAGCCATATACGATACCGTGCCCGCCGAGCACGCCGCCGGGGCAGTGGTGTATTTTTGGGACCAGTACAGTTCAGGTTCTGCCAGAGAATATGTGAACAGTGAAACCGTGCGCGTGAAACTAGCAACTGTAACGGGTTCTGGCCAATTAGACCTTGCTTTAGCCCCGGAGCT
>OGCI01001684.1_pt1 | contig 17385 bp, 18 predicted proteins | sample 1570021 | NCBI WGS metagenome assembly OGCI01 (sample SAMN06264664, study PRJEB24512) | hot springs metagenome | isolation source: Hot spring water | place: South Africa: Tshipise | collected 2015-06-21 | reverse complement strand
GGTGGACTACCTGCCCGTGGGCGACACCGGGTGGTTCGGTATCGATTACCTGCGGGTGTATCGGTCACAATAGGAGGTAAGGATGGCGGACTACTTCAACCTGCCCATGCTGGGGCAGACGATGGAAGAGGGTACCATCACCCGCTGGCTGAAAGTGGAAGGTGACTACGTTCGCCGCGGCGACATCATTGCCGAGGTGATGACGGATAAAGCGAACCTCGAGGTAGATGCCACGTTCGACGGTTATCTGCGCAAAATCCTCACGCCGGAAGGCGAGACAGTGCCTGTTGGTGCGCCTATTGCCATTATCAGCAAGGCACCTGATGAGGACATCTCCAGTCTGGTCAAGGCAGGGGTAGCGTCGATGCCGCAACCCACCTCCGCTCAGGTGTCAGCCACGGAGACAGTTCAGCCCGCGCAGGTAGCTGAGCCGACTGCCCCGTCGCCTGCTGTCAGCGAGGAACGGCTGTTCGTCAGCCCGCGCGCGCGCCGACTGGCTCAGGAGAAGGGCGTGCCTCTGCACGCGCTGACAGGGCGAGGCACCGGACCGCAGGGACGCGTCCTCGAGCGCGATGTGGAAAGCGTGTGGCACGAGCTGATGTCGTCGAAACCGCGCGTTACTCCGCTGGCAGAGAAGGTTGCTGCCGAGGCTGGGGTGGATGTAACCGCTCTGGCAGGCACGGGCGTCGGCGGACGCGTCACACGGGAAGACGTGGTGCGGGCGAGTGCAGCGCCTCCCGCGCAACCTGCGGCTACTCCTGCCGAAGCACAGGTCGTCCGATTGACGGGTCTGCGCAAGCTGGTGGCAGAGAACGTGGTGAAGGGGTTCTTCTCGGCGCCGCCGGTGACGCTGGTAGCGGAAGTGGACATGACCGCGTGTGTGGCTTTACGCGGGCAGTTGCTGTCCGAGGTGGAGCATCTCTATGGCACCCGCCTGACCTACTCTGACCTCATCGTGAAGGCGGCAGCCCGAGCGCTGCGCGATTTCCCAATGATGAACTCCTCCCTGCGCGAAAATGAGATCGCGCTTCATCCCGACGTGCACATCGGTGTGGCGGTGGCGGTGGAGGACGGTCTGCTGGTGCCCGTCATCAAGCACGCCGACCGTAAGCCACTGGGCGAGGTGTCACGGGAGCTCAGGGAGCTGGCGGAACGTGCTCGTGCAGGCAAGAGCACCCCAGACGACCTGTCTGGAGGTACCTTCACGGTCACCAATCTGGGCGCGTACGATGTCGAGATGTTCAACCCCGTGCTGGTTCCCGGACAGACGGGCATTCTGGGGGTCGGGCGTATCGCCGAGAAGCCTGCTATCCGCGATGGACAGGTGGTGGCACGCCAGCTGATGAACCTCTGCCTGACTTTTGACCATCGCGTGGTGGACGGGGCGCCAGCTGCGCGGTTCCTGCAGCGCGTGAAGGCATTGCTGGAGACGCCCGTTGTGCTGTTGATATAGCCCGTCGTGGGCGGAAAACGGAGACAACCGATGACTTTCCGCGAGATGAATCTTCGAGTGTTTCGGGGTGAGTCGCTGTCGCACATCTTCTTTCAACCCCGAATCGAGCCGTGGTACGCCTGGCACAAGCAGTTCAACCGGCTTCCCGAACGCTACCAGAACCTGACCCTGCAGGAGCTGTTCGACGACCTGCACGTTTCGATGCGCTACGTGCACTACTACACGGGTATGCCCGACCCAGTAGTTCGTCAATTTGACCAGCACGTGAAGGTGCATCAGCGCTGGGATGAGCGTGAAGGCTGGGTAACGTATGAAACCCCGCACGGCGACCTGACGGAGCGTTATGTTCGCACCGTGGACGAGACATGGCGTGAGGTGCAGTTCCCCGTCCGCAATGTGGACGACCTGAAGGCGCTGCGGTGGCTGTATCAGCATACTACCTTTACCTTCTCACCTCAGAACTTCCAGAAGGGCAGCGCCTTTGTGGGCGACCGCGGCGAACCGCAGTTCTGGGTGCCGAAAAGCCCTTATCAGGCGCTGGCTCAGGTGTGGATGCGTCTGGAAGACCTGATTTACGCGCTGGCAGACTATCCGCAGGTGGTGGAAGACACCATGCGGGCGATCGACGATTCCTACGATGTTCTGTATCAGCAGATTACCGATAGCGGGCTGGTGCACATCGTCAACTTCGGTGAGAACATCCACGACAGTCTGCTGTCGCCAGCCTATTTCGAGCGGTATCTGGTGCCGTTCTGGGAGAAGCGAAGTGGACAGCTGCGAAAAGCCGGTATCTTCACCCACATGCATCTGGATGGCTATTTCCGCTCGCTTCTGCCGTACCTGAAGCATCTGCCCTTTGACGGTCTGGAGGCGTTGACGCCGCTACCGCAGGGCGACGTGACGCTGGAGGAGATCAAAGGGCATCTGGGCGACAAGATTCTGCTGGACGGTATTCCCGCCATCCTGTTCCTTCCCCCGTTCACACGCGAGCAGCTGATGGAGACGGTGGAGAAGATTGTGAGGCTGTTCCACCCCCGGCTGGTGCTTGGTATCTCAGACGAGCTGCCGGAAGGTGGTGGGGAAGAGGCGATCGAGCGAGTGCGACTGGTGGCGCAGTGGTGCCTTCAGCAGGGGATGGGCTGAGAATGGTTTATTCCGTGCTCACGACGTCGCGCAGTCTGCCTACCAGCGCTGGCAGGTCATCCTGGACTGTCCTCTACAGGACGTCCAGATGGATGTCGAAGGAGGCATGTACCAGCCTGTGGCGCATTCCGACAATATCGTCCCAGGGAACATCTGGTAGAGCCGCTCTCGTGTGGTGGGAAGTCTGGTAGGCCGCTTGTCCTGTAATCTCAATGTCTTTGACTAACGCCAGCGTCAGCTTCCGGTCATGCTCCAGTTCCCCACGTTCATGACCTCGTCCAAATCCGATTGCCTCCCCTGCTGCATCCAGCGTGTGGCGCAGGCGCACCATATCAGCTTTCCGCATACTGCACCTCCGCTTCCTCGAGAACACCCTGACGGAAATAGCGAATGAGGTCCCCGGGGTGCGTAAGTCTACTTTGCGACCTCCCAGAAGCGCTGATAACTCGCGTTACAGACGAGCCATGCCGAGCAGACTCGGAATGTGCTCCGGCTCGAACCCGACCTGAAAGTCGATTTTGCTATCGTCGCGGAAATTGGGGGCGCAATGCCGAACCAAAGACCGCGAGACGCCGTATATGGTGAACACGGCAGAACTCTGCGATCCTGTCCTTCGGAAATTCAGTTGCGCGGTTCATCGGCTCTGGCTCCATGCCTGAACGCATGAGCTTAGCTGACATCCGGTCGCGTTCTGTGCCCAGGTTGATACCGGGGGCTGTCTCCTTACTACCCCATGAAGCACCTTGTCTGCTACCCACTTGCGAGCCGTTTGACTATCTCCAGCACCCACTGTGCGGTCGTCTGTAAATCCGAGATACGGCAACACTCGTCGTGTGTGTGCACCTTGTCCATGCCGGTGCTGAGCACGACAGTCGGAATGCCCTTCGAGTTGTACACGTTGGCGTCGCTGCCACCGCCTGCCAGTTTCGCCTCATATGGCAGCCCCAGAGCCAGTGCGCTCTCGCGGGCAACCCGCACAACCGGGGCATCCTCCGGCAGACGATACGCCTCGTAATGACGAGAGGTCTCGATGTGCACCTGTGCGCCCATCTGCTCTGCCTCTTCGCGGAAACAGGAAATCATGTGCGTCAGCTGCGTCTCGAGTTTCGCGGTATCGTGACTGCGCGCTTCAGCGCGAATCTCCACTTCCGGGCAAACCACGTTCGTCGCCTGCCCACCGTGAAACGTGCCGATATTGGCGGTGGTCTCCTCGTCGATGCGCCCCAGCTTCATTCGCGCGATGGCGCGCGACGCCACCACGATAGCGCTGATGCCCAGCTCGGGAGCGGCACCGGCGTGGGCAGCGCGCCCAATCACCCGAACCGTCAGGTGGTCGTGTGTGGGCGCACCCACCACCACTTTGCCCACTGGCGGACCGGTGTCCAGCACGAAGCCCATGGTCGCATTCACACGCTCGAGAGGCAGGTGTTTTGCTCCCAGCAAGCCGATCTCTTCCGCGACGCTCAGCAGCAGCCAGATGTCGCCATGGGGCAGGTTGTGCTCCACGACGCACTCGATCGCTTCCAGCAGGGAAGCCATGCCCGCTTTGTCGTCCGCGCCGAGGATGGAGGTGCCGTCGGTGCGAATCAGGTCGTCCTCCACAATGATCTGCACGTTTGGGTTGGGCTCCACGGTGTCGAAGTGCGCGCTGAAGAAAACGGGCGGCGCACCAGGCAGGTTGCGGGGCAGTCGGGCGATGACGTTATCCGCATTGCCGCCGATGTGTGCACCAGCTTCGTCCCTCTGTATCTCCAGACCGAGCCGCTGAAGGCGGGGAAGAACCGACTCGATCACTGCCGCCTCCTGACGGGGCGGGCTGTTGATGCGGCACAGCGCGATAAAGTCGTCCACCAGTCGCTTTGTGTTGACCACAGGTGCGCCTCCTCAGCGTGTGATGGTGATTTTGCTTAAGCCCCGCGGTCGGTCGGGATCGTAGCCGCGCGTTTCGGAAAGGTGAAAGGCGAACAGCTGCCCCACCACAATGTACACCAGAGGGCTGATGCGTTCATTAATGTCCCACCGTAGCGGCACTGCGCGAGTGGCTAATCGAAGGATTTCGGGGTTACACGAGACCACCACAATCTCCGCTCCGCGCTCGCGCAGTTTGGCGGTGAGCTGCAGCATGGTCGCGTAGGCGTTACCGTTGGGCGCGTACACAAAGCAGGGAAAGCCCGTATCCACCACCGCAATGGGACCGTGCAGGAAGTCGGCGGCGGAGTACGCTCGTGCGATGACGTATCCGGTCTCCATCATCTTCAGGGCGGCTTCGTGGGCAGTGCAGAAGTTGTAGCCCCGCGCCAGCACCATGCAGGCGGTCATATAACGGTAGCGCTCGGCAAGCATCTCGATCTCTTCTTCCAACGAGAACACCGTCTCCATGCCCTGCGCTGCCTCCTCGAGGTCCTCGCCGGGTCGACTCCTGCCAACGAGTGCGTCTACCATCAGGGCGATATTTGCCAGCGTGGCGGTATAGGTCTTGGTGGCAGCCACACTGCGCTCCTCGCCGGCGTGGCACAGCAGCACGTGTTCCGCCACCTGCGCCAGCTCCGAAGTGGGGTCGTTGGTAACGGCAGCGGTCAGCGCTCCGGATGCACGCGCTGCAGAGACCACCTCCACCACGTCCTGCGCCTTGCCGGACTGGCTGATGCCCAGCACCAGCGCGCGCGACAGGTTCAGCTGCCCCTGGTACAGCGTGAATATGGAGGGCGCTGCGGAGCCGACAGGGATACCCGCCTCGATTTCCAGCCGGTACTTTGTGTACAGCGCAGCGTTATCGGAGGTGCCTCGCGCACTGATCATCGCGAACTGGATGCCCCGTTCGCGAATAGCCTGCGCCAGCGCCTGCGCGGCGTGAAGTCCCTTCTCGGCAACCGTGCGGATGACCTGCGGTTGCTCGTGTATCTCACGGTGCATATGATGTTGTTCTGCCATTTTTCTGCTCCTCGATCAGAATCCGTCCAGCGCCCAGTACACGGCAGGCTGTCTGGGGAACAGCACATTCAGAAAGGCTCGAGTCTGTGCGGGAATGGGATCGGGCAGCTCCTCCGCTCCCACCAGACCGAAAACCAGACCCAAGAACTGCGCCTGCGTCAACGCCACCTCTGGTAGGGCACCTGCATCCCGTGTCACGTTATCTCCGGTGGCTTTCAAGCCCATGGTGCCCTGAGGCAGACGAATGCGCACCGTGCCTTTCGCACCCACCATCTGCACGCGCCGGGCGAGCTCGGGAAGGAGCTTGTTCACCAGCGGCTGAAGGCGTATCACCCGCAGCATCGGCAAATGCTCGTGCCACACGAAATGATGGTACAGGTGGCGTGCGACGTTCAACAGCACGGGTTCGCGCGGGATGTGCAGGTGGGCGTGTGTTACCGCGCGTTCGGCAGCGAGGCGCGTCACGTGCAACATGAGCGCAAAGGCACACTCGCTATAAGCTGGCAGCCATCCCACCTCGGTAATCGAGAGCCGGTCTCCCACAGGTGCGACGATATAGCCCACCAGCTTGCCTGCCGCTTCCGCCACGTACACGTCGCCTGGGGTGCGTTCGTCCCAGCCGGTCCAACCGCGCACGTAGGCTGGGGAGCGCACCACCGTGAAACTTCGTCCCGCGTTGCACTGCTCGTAACAGGCACACAACGCCTCGAGGTCAGCATCGGCGAGCGGGCGGATGCGGTATCCTCCTTCGGGCGAGGGCAGTTCCGGGCGTATCTCCGCCGCGATGGTGTGCACCGGCATACTCTCCCATCCCAGACGGGCGTAAAAACCATAAATGCCGGTAAACAGCATGGAGAAATCGAAGCCTTCGCTTTCCATCACCGTGATGGCGTCCCGCAGCAGCTGCGTGGAGTAGCCTTTGGAGCGGTAGGCGGGCACGGTGCCCACATTGGCGATACCGCCAAGCGTCAGCGTTACCTGCCCGACGCGCACTTCACGCCGAACTATTTGCACCGCAGCGACCACACGTCTGCCTTCGAAGGCACAGCGCGTGTACTCGGGATGGAACCACGGGTCGCCGACGAAGTATTTGCGGAAGTACTCGCGCGGCGTCTCGTCGAAGGCAGCGTCCCACACGTCCAGACACGCCTCGAACTCGTCGGGGCGGACAGCGCGGAAGGTGACCTCCATGCTGTTACTCCAGATTCATGGCGGCGCGGACGTCTCTCATGGTCTCACTGGCAACCGCACGCGCCCTCTCTGCACCCTCCTTGAGGATGCGCTCCAGCTCGCCCGCCTTCGCCAGCAGCTCCTGTCGCCGGAGTCTTAGCGGGTCGAGCGCGGTATTCAGGTTTTCCGCCAGCTGCATCTTGCAGTCCACGCAGCCTCGCTGTCCGGCTCGACATTCCGCCTCGATGGTGCCGGCATCCGGTTTACTGTATATCTGGTGCAGGGCAAACACGACACAACCGTCGGGGTGCCCGGGGTCGTTCTTCCGGATTTTCTGTGGGTCGGTGAACGCCTGCTTCACCTTCTGCGTGACGGTCTTCGCGTCGTCAGAGAGGTATATTGCGTTATCGTAGGATTTGCTCATTTTCCGCCCGTCCAAGCCGGGCACCCGAGCGGCAGGGGTCAGCAGTGCTTGTGGTTCGGGAAACACGTCGCCGTAAAGGAAGTTGAAGCGCCGTGCGATTTCGCGCGTGAGCTCGAGGTGGGGTAGCTGGTCCTCGCCAACGGGCACCACCTCCGCCTTATAGATGAGGATATCTGCTGCCTGAAGCACGGGATAGCCGAGCAGTCCGTAGGACACCGACTCGAGCTGCAGGTTCTCACGCTTTTCTTTGTAAGTGGGCACGCGCTCCAGCCAGCCCAGCGGGGTAATCATGGAAAACAGCAGGTGCAGTTCCGCATGTTCCATCACATGCGACTGTACGAAGATGGCGCACTTCTCGGAGTCCAGCCCGGCAGCGATGTAGTCAATCGCCACTTCGCGCACGTTGTGGGGTATCTCTTCGGTGCGCTCCGCCAGTGTGGTCAGTGCGTGCCAGTCCACAATGCAGAAGTAGGATTCGTACTCGTGCTGAAGCTTGACCCAGTTGCGCAAAGCGCCCTCCAGATTGCCGAGGTGCAGGACTCCTGTCGGTTGCATTCCGCTGAGAAGGCGGGGTTTAGCCATCGAACGCGCGTACCTCCTGACAGACTGCTTAACTACACGCCATTATAGCCAAAGAGCAGGGAGATGCGCAAGGGCAGTAACGGAGAGGTGAGTTCGCCATTTCAGGGGCGAATCAGAACCTTCAGCCGAGTCGGATTGCACCCGAATGATGCGCAACAATGGTTACGCTCCCGACGAGGCTGTGCGACTGTCTGTCCGCTGGGTTTCGGGCGTAACGCAGAATTGCCAGATTCTGCGCAAGATTTTGAAAAATAGTCGCGACAGTGATTGACAAACCCGCACAATGGTGTTATCATAGAATTGCGTAACCGATTACGCAACACTAAAGGAGGGTGTATCGCACATGAAACATCGTGGTTTTACGCTGATCGAACTCCTCGTCGTGATCGCGATCATCGCGATTCTGGCTGCCATCCTCTTCCCTGTGTTCGCCCAGGCTCGCGAGAAGGCGCGGCAGACATCCTGTCTGTCCAACCTGAAGCAGCTCGGTCTGGCGATAGTGATGTACGCTCAGGACTACGACGAGAAGTTCCCCAACGCAGGCAGCTGGGAGTGGTGGGAGTGGCAGGCAGAGCACGATAACCCGAATTCTCATCCGGGAGGCATCGTGTACCGCTTGCGCCCATACGTGAAGAACATGGGTATCTTCGCCTGCCCCAGCGACAACGGTGCGCCGCTGACGTGGTGGGGTATCTCCGTACCCAACATGTGGAGCCCTTCGTGGACTGGCATGACCAGTTACGAGTACTATGCCAAACCGGCAGCGCTGTTCTGCTGGATGCCCGCACTGTGCGACAATGGCACCCGGCGCTGTGACAACGGACTATCGGTCTACGTGATCACCAATCCGGGCAGCTGCTCTGGCTACCACTCGGGCGACAGCAGGTCGCTGGCGTCGGTCACCAATCCTGCTGAGAAGCCGACCATCGGTGACCTGGTGTACTATCACATGACCATGTCGACGGCAGCGCAATCGCGCAAGAACGCGGCATACGCCGACGGGCACGCGAAGTTCCAGAACGGCGACAGGCTGGACTACTTCGAGCGTGCGGCGCCGCTGTAAGGAGCGAACGGATGTCACCATTGAAGCGTGAGTTAAGTCCGCTCACGGTCATCGTGGTAATCGTTCTGGTGCTGGCAGCTGTGGTGGCGGTGGGCTGGTGGGGCACCCGTCCCAAGAACCCACCGCCGCCGGGAATGCAGCCGCCACCTCCCGAGGTTCTGGAGATGATTAAGCGCTCGAAGGAATCCTGGGAGCAGCAACAGAAAAATATGCCACGCTAGACTCTGATGTCCGAACCGAAACCGGTTCGGACATCAGCCCACTGAGGCGACGGATGATGAAAAGAGTCCGGGCTGACATGGATACTATTGCCCGCGAAGTCGGCGTCTCGAAAACGACCGTTTACCGTGCCCTGCATAACAAGGGAAGAATCCACCCCGACACGCGGGAGCGCATCTTACAGGCGGCACGCGACCTGGGCTATCGCCCCAACCTGGTGGCACGCAGTCTGCGGGTACAGAAGACGTCCACCGTTGGGCTGGTGACGGTCGGTCTGACCGGCTGGTTCTACTCCCACGTTCTGGAGGGAGTGGATGGCATCGCCCAGACGAACCACTACGGCGTGCTGGTTGCGTGCTCCAATGGTTTCCCCGACCGCGAGCGCGAGATCATCCAGATGCTGCTGGATAAGCGCGTAGATGGGCTGATTGTGGCACCTTCCGACCCGGAGGAGAACCGCGAGTTCTATGAGGAACTGGTGGAGATGCAGGTGCCTCTGGTGCTCATCGACCGCTATATCCCGGGACTGCCCGTCGACTTCGTGGCGACGAACAACGAACTCGGTGGCTACCTCGCTACCCGACACCTTCTGCAGATGGGGCGTCGGCGACTCGTCTTCGTCTCCAACGGTTCTAGGGAGCGACGGGCTACCTCCGTCGTCGGGCGTTTCAGCGGCTACGAACGCGCACTGAGAGAGTGCGATATCTGCCAGACCGTGGAGCTGGGACCCGGCTTGCCCGACATCCTCCCGGAAGAAGAATATGCCTACAACGCCGTGACCCACTACCTGTCGCAAGGTGGGCAACTGGACGGTGCCTTCGCGGTGAACGACGACGTGGCGTATGGTGTCATCCGCGCCCTGCAGGCGCACGGGCTGCGTGTGCCGGAGGATGTTGCCGTGGTGGGGTTTGACGATCAGGATACCAGCAGGTTCTTCCTGCCCCCTCTCACTACGGTGGCGCAGCCAATGCGTGAGATCGGTGAAAAGGCGGCGAGCCTCCTGCTGGAACGTATCACCCGGGGCAAATCCGTCTCCCTGCAGCAAATACTGCTTGCGCCAAGGCTGGTGGTGCGACAGTCCTGCGGTGCCTACGGTAACGGCGAAAGGTAAGGTAACGATTTACTGGAAATTTTCCTGGTTTTAATCGTAACCCCTTGACTTCGATTGATGGATGTGTTACACTGGACGCGAAATCGATTACGCAACAGGATGAGGAGGTTCTCACCATGTCTCGACGCGGATTCACGCTCATCGAGCTGCTCGTGGTCATCGCGATCATCGCGATTCTGGCGGCGATCCTGTTCCCTGTATTCGCCCAGGCACGGGACAAGGCACGCCAGACCGCTTGTCTGAGCCACATGCGTCAGATGGCAACCGCAATGGCGATGTATGCGCAGGACTATGACGAGACGACCATACTGCTGTGGTGGTTTCCCCAGCCGGATGGTACTGCTATCCACTGGCCCCAGCGGATTTACCCGTATGTGAAGAACAGCGGCGTTTTCCTGTGCCCCAGCGCGCCCCGAGTAAACCCCACGGATATGACCAGCACCGCAAACGGTGCTGCCGGACCCGCGTACGCAGGTAACTGGCATGTGGGCTGGGGCGTCTCGCTGGCGGCATACGATCGCGTGGCGGAAGCCATTATCATTGGGGAGACGGGCGTTAACGACTGGTTCGGGAATGGTAGCCTGATTCGAGCTGCATCCACCATGAACCCGTGGCATCACCGCGACATCGGTGGGGGCTACCCCGACTGGGCGTCCACGCGTTGTCAGCAGAGGTATGACGCATTCCATCCGTATGCAGCCTCCCGTGGACAATCCGGTTTCGCCATTCACTGGCGACATGCCAGCGGTGCGAACTTCGTCTTCGCAGATGGTCACGCCAAGTGGATTCGGCAACCGGGCTTGAAGCCGGAGAACTTCTATCCGGGCACTCCTCCGAGCTACGCATACGAAGACCCAGGCAACTGCTCTACGCTGTAAGCGATATGGCGATTTGGGGTCAGGGGTATTTCTCCTGACCCCTTTTTTACTCTCCACTGGGGTCGGCAAAAGTTCTCGACGCTACAACACTTGACAATACGCACTTTTTCGTGGAAACTATTCAGTGAAGACCTCTCAGGGGGAGGATATCTGTGCAAAGTCTTGTCGTGGTTGGTCTCAGCCATCGCACCGCCTCCCTGGAAACACGCGAGCGTTTCGCCTTCGAGGGCGAAGCCCTTCGGGAAGCGATCGAACGACTTCGGGAGCGCGGTGTGGATGAAGCAGTTATCCTGTCCACCTGCAACCGCACCGAGATTTATGCCTGCACTCCGTACGATGACCTGCTGGTCGATTTCCTGCACGAGTGGGAAGGGCTGCCGCCGGGGGCGCTGTTCAACTGTTTGTACACCCGTCGCGGCGGCGAGGCGGTCGAGCACCTCTTCCGGGTGGCTGCCGGTCTGGACTCGCAGGTGCTGGGCGAGTCGGAAATCCTCGCGCAGGTGAAGCAGGCATGGGAGAACGCGCGTGCCTGTGGCTCTGTGGGTGTGTTGCTGAACTCGCTGTTTCAGCGAGCGGTTGCCGTGGGGAAGCGCGTGCGTGCAGAGACCACTCTGGGCAGGCAGGCGGTGTCGGTGGCGTCTATTGCGGTGCGCGCGGCGCTTGAGCACAAGCCGAACATCGGCGATGCCACCATCATCGTCATCGGCACTGGGACGATGGGCAGGCGAGTGGTGAAAGACCTTGCCGAGTTCCGTCCGAAAGCGATATACATCCTCAGCCATACCTTCTCCTACGCCTCGGCGCTTGCCAACGACACCGGCGCCATTCCTCTGGCTCTTGGGGCGCTTCAGCAGGTGCTGGGCGAAGCAGACATCATCTTCACCGCGACCACTGCGCCACACCCCATTCTGGACGTCACCTGTCTGTCGCCGCTGAGCCAGCAGCGCGAAGGACGTCCTCTGGTCATTCTTGATCTGGGTGTGCCGCGCAACACGGACCCGGCCGTCAGGCTCCTGCCTTTCGTCAGACTTTACGACCTTGAGGATCTGAAGGCAGTGTCCGACGCCAATTATGAAGCCCGCGCGCGAGAAGTGCCCGCTGCCCTGCGCATCATCGAGCAGGAAGTGGACGATTACCTGACCTGGTGGCAGACCCGCGGTGTGGCGCCGCTTATCGCCGAGTTGCAGGAGCGTGCCGAGCACATCAGGCGACAACAGCTCGAGTGGGCTTTGCCCAAAATGGGTGAGCTGGACGCGCACCAGCAGCGCATCATCGAGCAGATGACGGCCCGCATCGTGAAACAGCTGCTGCATCGTCCCATCTCAGAGTTGCGCAACCTGCTGGATGAGGACGGGGCGCTGCCTCTGTTCGCGCGGCTGTTTGGCTTGGAGAAGCAGGAGCCGGTGCTGGCGGGAGGTTCTGCCGTCGAGGAGGATCGGTAAGGTTGAACCGAGCGCCGGCAGTGCTCCGAGTAGGCACTCGTGGAAGCGCGCTGGCGCAGGCGCAAACGGCATCGGTGGTGCAGATTCTGCGCGAGCGCTCTGCGGACCTGCGTATCGAGACCGTCATCATCCGCACCAGCGGTGACCGGCAACAGCGCGAGGTGGTGGGCGCTTTCGTGAAAGAGCTGCAGGAGGCGCTGTTGCGTGGAGAGATCGACGTGGCAGTGCACAGTCTGAAAGACCTTCCGGCTCAGGGTGTGGGCGGGCTAACCGTCGCAGCGGTGCCTCCTCGTGCGGACGCGCGTGATGTTCTGTTGTCTCGCGGTGAGCCTTTTGCCGGTCTGCCACGGGGGGCGCACGTTGGGGCTGGCAGTGTGCGCCGATCGGCTCAGCTGAAGCGCCTCCGCGCTGACCTTCAGATACTGCCTCTGGTGGGCAATGTGGATACGCGCATCCGCAAACTGCGGGAGGGTCAGTACGACGCCGTCGTACTGGCGGCGGCTGGGCTGCAACGACTGGGCTTTCTGGAGACGCCCGAAGAGAGCTTCCTCATGATGCCCGAAGGTTCTCACCTGCACCTTCATGTGTTCGATTTCGCTCAGATGTTGCCGGCACCCGGACAGGGCGCACTGGCGCTGGAGTGCCGCGCTGATGACCAGCAGACCATCGCTTGCCTGCAGACGGTTGACCATCCGGAAACCCGGCTGGCTGTGACGGCGGAACGTTCGGTGCTCCACGCGCTGGGTGGCGGTTGTCGGGTGCCGATTGCGGCATATGCAGAGGTGCAGGGGAGCCATCTTCACCTTACGGCGCTGGTCGCCATGCCTGAGGGTGATATGGTCATTACGGATCGAATAGACGGTGACGCTTCGCAGGCGGAGGCGCTGGGCGAGCAGCTGGCGCACCGGCTTCGTACACTGGGGGCATCGCATCTGCTGGGGACGACGTCATGAGCCGACCACTGGAAGGTAAAAAGGTGCTTGTCACCCGTCCGCGCGACCAGGCAGGAGACCTTGCCGAGAGATTACAGGCTCTGGGCGCAGAGCCGCTCATCTTGCCGACTATCGCCGTCCTGCCGCCGGACGACTGGTCGGAAGTGGACGAAGCTATCGATAAGCTGCAGACTTTTCACTGGGTCGTGTTTACCAGTGTGAACGGGGTGCGCAGTTTCGTTGGGCGGATGCGCGAGCGAGGTGTGCCGGTTTCGCATCTGGCAGGATGTCGGCTCGCTGCGATCGGACCGGCTACTGCCCGAGTGCTGGAGCAGGAATGTCGTGGGCCCGATGTGATACCCGAGCAGTTTCTCTCGGATGCTGTGCCAGACGTGCTGGGCGAGGTGCATGGGCTCCGGTGTCTGCTTCCTCGCGCCGACATCGCGCGTAAGGAGATGGCAGGGGAGCTACGCCGCCGGGGCGCGGAGGTGGTGGAAGTCGCTGTGTATCGGGTACAACAGGAGACGGAAGCCATCCGTGGAGCGCTGGCGAGCCTGCCAGTACCCGATTACATCACGCTGACCAGCCCATCCACGGTGCGCTCACTGGCGCGTCTGCTGGAGGACCTGGGGCGTACGGAATGGTTGAGCACCGTTCCGCTGATATGCATTGGACCGATTACCGCGGACGCCGTGCGGGAGCTGGGATACCAGCCCGCGCGGATCGCCGCAGAACATACCATACTGGGATTGATTGAGGCGATACTGGAAGAGGCGATGTGCAATGCTCACGCGACAAGAAATCCTTGATCCAACCTGGCGACTGCGCCGTACGCGGCGCACGAAAGCGCTGCGACGCATGGTTCAGGAGAACACGCTCGCGCCCAATGATTTCATCTATCCCCTGTTCGTTCACGAAGGCGCCCAACGGCGCGAACCTATCGGTGCGATGCCCGGGCAGTTTCGCCTGAGCGTCGACCTGTTGCCGGCAGAGGTAGAACACCTCTGTCGGGCAGGTGTGCTGGCAGTTCTGCTGTTTGGCATCGCGGGATACAAAGATGCCCGCGCCAGCTACGCCGTGCGACGGGACGGAGTGGTGCCCCAGGCGATCCGCACCATCAAACGGGAGAACCCCGAGATGGTGGTGATGACCGATGTGTGCGTCTGCGCCTATACCGACCACGGTCACTGCGGCTTCGTGCAGGATGGCGGCACAGTGGACAACGACTCCTCTCTGCGAGTTCTGGCGGAGATGGCGCTGGCACACGCGGAAGCAGGAGCCGATGTGGTGGCTCCGAGCGCCATGATGGACGGGCAGGTGCAGGCAATCCGCGAGACACTCGACGAGCACGGCTTTGTGGAGACCGCAATCATGGCGTACTCCGCGAAGTACGCCTCCGCTTTCTACGGACCGTTTCGGGAGGCAGCGGATTCCGCACCGCAGTTCGGTGACCGGCGCAGCTACCAGATGGACCCACCCAACGCACGCGAAGCCGTGCGCGAGGTTCTTGCCGACGTGCAGCAGGGTGCCGACATCGTGATGGTGAAGCCGGGGCTGGCGTATCTGGATGTGGTACGCCTCGTGCGGGGGGCGGTGGACGTGCCACTGGCGGTATACAACGTCAGCGGTGAGTACTCTATGCTGAAGGCTGCTGCCGAGAAGGGCTGGATTGACGAGCGTGCGGTGGCGCTGGAAATGCTGATGGCGTTCCGACGCGCAGGGGCAGACCTTATCATCACCTATCTTGCGAAGGAGGCAGCAGAATGGCTGAAAGACAGTTGAACCATTACGGCGTTTTCGCCTTTACCGAGCGATACTGGGGAAGCGACCCGTCCCAGCGGCGGGCAGTGCTGAACAATCTGCTGGAAGAGACGCAGCGACTGGGTGAGCGGGTGTACACATACACCCTGTTCCCTGCCAGAGCCGAGGCAGACATCATGCTGTGGAGTGCCGTTCTCGCCGAGCGGAACGAGGTTGCCAGCGAGTTCTTTTTGAACTATGCACACATTACCGCTCAGTGGCGCGGCTACCTGAAACCGGTGAACACACTCTGGGGGTTCACCCGACCGTCGGTATACGCCCCTGGCAAGTCGGAGCAGGAACTCAGCCCGTTTGACGAGACGCGCAAGCCCTATATCATCGTCTACCCGTTTGCCAAGACTTCCGACTGGTATTTGATGAGCAAAGACGCTCGGCAGGGCATGATGAACGAGCACATCAAGGTGGGCAGGCAGTATCCCGAAATCACGCAGCTGCTGCTGTATTCCACCGGTCTGCAGGACCACGAGTTCGTAGTGGTCTACGAGACAGACAACCTGCCGCAGTTCTCGGAACTGGTGAACACCCTGCGCGCCACGGAAGCGCGTCGTTATACCCTGCGCGATACGCCCATCTACACGGCGTTCTACCAGACGGCGGAAGAGTTTCTGAAAACATGGGGGTAAGCGAAAATGCTGGACATCTCGCAGCGACCGCTGCTCGTATACTGGGAACTAACAAGGGCCTGTGAGCTGGCTTGTCGGCACTGTCGTGCCGAAGCTGTGCCGAACCGCCATCCGGACGAGTTGACCACGGAGGAGGGTTTTCGCCTTCTCGACCAGCTCACCACCTTCGGCAATCCACTGCCCCACATCGTCATCACGGGCGGCGACCCGCTGAAGCGACCCGACCTGTGGGAGCTGGTTCGCGCTGCACGACAGCGTGGTTTCACTGTCGCCATCACGCCCAGCGGCACCTACGCGCTCACTCCGGAGATTGTGCGCCGTTTCAAAGAGGAAGGTATCTGGATGATGGCAATCAGCATCGACGGCTCTACCGCCCAGCGACACGATGGCATCCGACAGGTTCCCGGCAGCTTCGAGCAGACGATACGGGCAGCGAACTGGGCGCGCGAGGCGGGACTGCCGATTCAGGTCAACACTTTGCTTTGCGAGCAGACCGCTGATGACCTGCCAGCCGTTTACGACCTGATCACTGATCTGGGCGCGGCGCGGTGGAGCGTCTTCTTCCTGATACAGGTAGGGCGAGGCAAGGGGCTGGAGGAGATTACGCCCCAGCACAGTGAACGCATCTGCAAGTGGCTCTTCACCAAAGCCACCGAGGGCAAGGTGGACATCAAGACCACCGAGGCGCCCCATTACCGTCGTGTGGCTCTCCAGAGTGATCTGGCAAAAACGCCTAACCGTATCGCGGAGACCGTTCGGCGCGGCTTCGGCATTCGCGATGGAGCGGGCATTATGTTTGTGTCACACGTGGGCGATGTGTATCCGTCGGGCTTCCTGCCCCTGCGTGCGGGAAACGTGCGCGAGCAGAGTCCGGTCGACATCTACCGATCTGCCCCGTTGTTCCAGTCTCTGCGCGACACCGACCAGCTGAAGGGTAAATGCCGTTACTGCGACTTCCGGCGGGTGTGTGGGGGCTCAAGGGCACGCGCCTTCGCTTACACTGGGGACCCCCTCGAAAGCGATCCGCTGTGCCCTTACGTCTCGGAGGAGGCGAAGAGCCTGGGCTACACTGCCGCGGGCGTTCAAAACTCGTAGGAAAAGTAGAGCGCCACACCTCGGCTGCGCGCATACTCTTCGGCATCCGGCTCAGAGGTCATGTGCGTGATGAGTACCGGCAGGATGCGCGGGTAAGCTCCCTCCAGCGCGCCGATAGTGCGCCGCAGAAAACGGTCAATGTCGTTCTTCGAGAGTTGCGACTTGCTCTCCCCGATAATGGTGACCGTTTCGCCGTTGCGCTTCGCCGTGCCGAATACGTTGACCTCGATGTGCCGCCCGTTCGTATCCTGCACATACTGGCGCTTGAGGCGTCCGTCTACCTGCAGACCATAATCGCGCAGGAGCAGTTCGGGCAGTCGCTTCATCGCCTCGTTTTCCAGCACGTATCCCACGGTCTGCGACAGTCCACCCACCTGCTTTTGCAGGTCCTTCACTGTCTCTGCCAGAGTCGCCAGAGCCTCCTGCGTTTGGCGCAGGGCGTCTGCCAGTTGCTGGAAGCGGCGGTCGGTCTCTTTGCGATACTCCGACAGCTCCTCC
>OGCI01001681.1_pt1 | contig 17470 bp, 8 predicted proteins | sample 1570021 | NCBI WGS metagenome assembly OGCI01 (sample SAMN06264664, study PRJEB24512) | hot springs metagenome | isolation source: Hot spring water | place: South Africa: Tshipise | collected 2015-06-21 | reverse complement strand
ACACTGGCGCGACATTTGAACGCCTTGCTGCTTCCGATTTCAGGGAAAGTATTGGTACGGGGACTGGACACGCGGGATCGTTTTAATTTAAAACGCATCCGTCAAACCGTTGGCATGGTTTTTCAGCACCCTGAAGATCAGATTGTTGCCACAACTGTTGAAGAAGATATTGCCTTTGGTCCGGAAAACCTCGGGCTTTCCACCACAGAAATTCGCCGTCGGGTGGATGAAGCCATTGTAGCGGTCGGGCTGGAAGCGCACCGTAAACGCTCACCTCATTTGCTTTCTGCCGGGCAAATGCAGCGTCTGGCGCTGGCTGGTGTGCTGGCAATGCGACCCGATGTGGTCATCTTTGATGAAGCCACCACCATGCTGGATCCGGCGGGTCGGCGCATGGCAATGGAACTGATGCAGAGCCTGCGTGCCGATGGAGTTTCTGTCCTGTTTGTCACCCATGATATGGAAGAAGCCGCGCTGGCAGATCGAGTCATCGTCCTCAATCGCGGCAAGGTGGTTTTTGAAGGGACACCGGGAGAGATGTTCCGTCATCCCCGGTTGGATGATTGGGGTCTGACGTTACCGCCTGCCATGGCGCTGGCTCGAGAATTGCGTATCTTTTTTCCAGAGTTACCCGATGTGCTCACAACTGCAGAATTGCTCCAGCATTTACCGGAGAACAGGCAGGGGGTTCACTTTCCTGTTGAAGACGAAACTGTCCTAACCCGTCCGCGAGATATTCAAATTGCGGTGGAACATCTGGCGCATACCTATTTGAAAGGGACGCCGCTGGCTCATCTGGCGTTAGTGGATGTGAATGTGCAGGTGGCTAAGGGGTCGACCCATGCGTTTATTGGCGTGACCGGTTCGGGAAAATCCACGGTCTTACAGCACTTAAATGGGATCTTAAGACCTCAGCAAGGCAAGGTTCGCGTAGCCGAATTCGACTTGACCAACCCTGAAATCGAGACTCGCGCGGTGACCCGTGTGGCGGGTCTGGTGATGCAAAACCCTGAGATGCAATTCTTTGAACAATTCGTGGGAGATGAAATTGCTTTCGGTCCCAGACAGATGGGCGTACGTGAAAACCTGGCAGAAAGAGTGCGCTGGGCAATGGAAGTCGTGGGGTTGGATTTTGAGGCTTTCAAAGATCGTCTGGTGTTTACCCTCAGCGGGGGAGAAAAGCGCAAAGTGGCGCTGGCATCGGTGCTGGCGAATCGTCCTGAAATTCTTCTGCTGGATGAGCCTACCGCAGGACTGGACCCGGTTTCCCACCAGCAAATTCTGGAGAAATTACAGCGCCTTTCCCGGGAAGATGGCATGACCCTGGTGGTTTCTTCCCATCGTATGGAGGATGTTGCCGCTCTGTCACAGGAAATTACCGCATTTCGGAAAGGCAGGGATGTCTTGCATGGTACAGCCTCCGAAGTGTTTACCCGGCACGAACACCTGGTCGAGATTGGTCTGGATGCCCCGGTTGCTGCACAGGTAGCCAGTCGTCTCCGAGAACTGGGGTGGAATCTGCCTCATGGGGTGGTTGCTCCGGAACAACTCATAAATGCCCTCAAACGGCTTCAAGGGGGGGGATATGAGCCGGTTTGAATTTTTACGCAGTGTCCCCATCGGACAGTATTTACCGGTGGACTCCCCCCTGCATCGTCTGGACCCACGCGCCCGTCTGTTGGGATATGCCTGGCTGGTGCTGGCGCTCACCTTCAGTTTTCAGTTCCGCGGGCTATTGTTGGGAATTGGCGCGGGTTTGCTTGGGTTATGGTTAGGGCGCATTCCTTTTCGTTTTGCCCTGCGGGCAATGGCATCGCCTTTACCGTTGATTTTTATCCTGGCAATATTGCAGGTATTTCTCAACACCAGCCCACTGGATTCACCGGTTCTGGTTCCTCTGGGGCGTTTTTCTATTACTGAGGCAGATTTACTGGCGGGTTTTCTTCTTTTGTTGCGGTTTACCGGTTTGATCCTGATTCTGTCTTTATTTTCATTCACTCTTTCCACCAGCGAAATGTCTCATGGGCTGAATGCGTTACTGAAACCCTTTGACCAGTTGGGAATCCCGGCGCAGGATCTGGGGATGATGGTCCAGGTGACCCTGCGCTTTTTACCTCTGCTGGCGCAAACGGCTGAACGCATCGCCAAGGCGCAGGTCTCGCGGGGGGCGGATTGGGAAGGCAAACGGGGAGGACTGCTTCAGCGGGTACGTCAGGTGCTTCCGCTCATTGTGCCGCTTTTTTTAGCCAGTTTGCATCGCGCGGAGAACATGGCACTGGCGATGGACGCGCGCGCCTATGGATGTTCACGGGAGCGAGGTGCTTTTTACGCCTACCGCTTCACCGGCAAAGATCTTCTTGCGCTCGGTTTGATGGTCGTTGTTGGGGTGTTGATTTTGCGTTTTTAATCCCGTGAAAAAATAACATCCCGCAGGGGATTGCCTGCAGGATGTTATGGTAAAGGTTGGAAGGATATTACAGGTTGGCTCCCTGTTTCCGTCCAATACGGATGCGCAACCAGGCTCCGACTACCACCAGTACAATCAACGCTGAGCCGACGGCTTCGGGCAAACCGTTGGCAACTACGATGGGAAGCAACTGGGTGGGGGAGAAGTTCGCCACCATGGCAATCATGGTTAAGACCAGAATGGTATTGGTCAGGCTTCCCAGTGCTCCTGCCACAATCAAACCTGCTGCAGGAATGTTTTTCAAAGATTTCCACACCAGCCATGCTACTGGACCGATGAACAGGCGGGGCAGAACGGAGATGAGGGGATTGGTAAAGAGGGCATCTGCCGGTCCACCCGGTGCCACCGCGGCTTGAATCATGCTGGATACCCCAAAAATCAAGCCAATCACCAGTCCAACCACTGGACCTTCCAGAATTGCTCCGATAATCACCGGAACATGCATGATGGTCAGGGATGCGCCGGAAAACCAGGTAATGAATCCCAGGCGGGTAACTCCCAGGAAAATCGCAATAGCACTCATGATTCCGGCAATGACAATTTTTCGGGTTCTTTCTTCGGGCATTTTTTTCTCCAGAAAAAGTTTTGGACACCTATTTTAACCCCAATCCGGACGAAATGGATTTGCCTTAATTTTTTGTTATCCTTCAAAATCGTACCTGTATCCTGGGACAAGTTACGTATAATAGAAACCATGAGCAAACCAAAAACCATAGCCATTGATGGTCCCGCCGCATCGGGAAAATCTACCATTGCCGAAAAACTGGCAAAGGAATTGGGGTATTTATTCTTTGATACCGGGGTCATGTATCGTGCGGTCACGCTTGCAGCGCTTCGGCGTTTGGGAAACGTGCAGGATGAGCAGGCGGTCACCCGTCTTGCGGAGAGTGTATGGATTGATGTTCGTCCTCCGAGCCAGTCTGATGGCAGAAAAGCCGATGTGCTTCTTGATGGAGAGGATGTAACCTGGGCGATTCGTTCCCCTGAAGTGGATGCCAATGTATCGGTTGTCTCGGCTTATCCGGGGGTGCGCGCCGCCATGACGCAACAACAGCGGCGCATCGGTGAACGTGGAGAGGTGGTCATGGTGGGCAGAGATATTGGCACAGTAGTTCTTCCGGATGCCGAGTTGAAAATTTATCTGGATGCCAGTGTGGAAGAACGCGCCCGCCGTCGCTATCTGGAAAACAAGAATCGGGGTATGGACGCCGATTACGAGCAAATTCTGGAAAATCTCAAAAAACGTGATGAGATTGACTCAACTCGAGAAGTTGCTCCTCTACGGATAGCCGAGGATGCCCATGTGGTTTTGACGGATGGACTGAGTATTGAAGAAGTCATGCAACAGGTGCGGAAGTTAGCGCACATAGAATAAGCATCCCATGGAAAAGCCTTCTGTTCAGGACTTACAGAGTCGGTTTCTCAACTATTTGAAATCTCGGGATGTTCTGGAGAACCTGCTGAATACGTTTCAGGGTGTGGTGGTGGTTCTCGATCCAGACTTTCACATCATATTTTTCAACCGTGCTGCTGAGGAGGTTACTGGCTACACTCAGGCGAAAGTTCAGGGGATGAATTTAGCCGAATTGTTCCTTCCTTTTGAAGAGAAACAGGCGGTTAAGAATATTTTTGAAAACTTAAGAAATCATCGTGCCCCCAATCGCTATCGCAACCCCTGGTTGACTCGATGGGGAGAATATCGTTATTTTGAATGGTCTAACACCGTTATTCAGGATGAGTCGGGCAATGTGGCTTTCATCATTGGGATGGGCATGGATGTCACTGACAAAGAGGAGATTTTACGAGCCAATCAGACCATGCGGGCACGGTTTGAGCGGGTTTTCCGGGCAAATCCCATGGGGCTAGCCCTGGTGTCTGGTGAGTCCTTGACCATCAGTGATTGCAACGAGCGTTTTGCGTCCATGCTGGAGATTCCCCGTTCCCAACTGATTGGTAAGGACCTGGTTTCCCTGGGAATTCTGGAAACTCCTTATCGTTTCCAGGAAATTGTTTACCGCCATGCCCGCTTTGGCAATTCGATGACCGAAGAGCGCCCCAGTAAAACCGCTTCGGGGAGCACTTTCCATGGGCGAATTTCTCTGGAGCCTATGGACTTAATGGAAGAGCCAACTCTGGTGCTTACCCTGCAGGATATCACCACTTACGTACAGATCGAATCACGGTTGAAACAGGTAAGCGCTGACCTGGAACGAAAGATCAAAGAATCCTCACAGGCATATGAGACGGTGCGCCGGGAATTACAGACAGAAGTAGGACGGCGCAGGGCGCTGGAATTATCCTCCCGCCGCTTGCTGGATATCATCTGGGAAGCAGGCGAAGCCATTGCCATCATGGATTCAAAAGGATGGGTGGTTTACCTGAACAAGAGCGCCCGCGCTTTGTTAGGTATGGATGAATACACCCCCATTGCCCAACACCAGAGTATGCTGTACGAGAAGTATAAGAATTTTCCAGTGGTCGTAGAACAGGTGATACCCGCGCTCCTTCAGGAAGGGATGTGGCGGGGAGAAATGGAGTGGAATTCTGGTTCTTCTGAGGTTCTGTACCTTTCCGTAACTATTCTTGCGCACCGGGATGAACAAGGTAAGGTGCAAAATTTTTCCCTGATTGCCCATGACATTACAGAGGAAAAGCGTGTTACCGAAGCCATCAAACGGGAATTCCAGCGTGAAAAGGAAGACGCAACCTTGCGTTCATATCTTTTCTCGGCAACGTCTCATCAATTTCGTACCCCGCTCAGTACCATTCTTTCCTCTACCGAATTACTGGAGACGTATGGTCAGAAATGGGGCTGGGAGAAGTCGCTTCAGCATCTTCAGCGTATCAAGACTGCTGCTCAGCAGATGAATACCCTGCTGGGAGATATTCTCAAAGTTCTGCGGCTGGAAGCCGAACAGGATCCTCTGCACATTCAACCGGTAGACGTGCGCAAACTCCTTCGAGAATGTGCCGAGGTGGTAAAAAATGCCCTGGATCCCAACCGGAAAATTTTCCTGGAATGTGAGGCAGATCATCCCGTTCTTTCCACAGATCCAGACCTGCTCTGGCAGGTGCTGGAGAATCTCCTCACCAACGCAATCAAGTATTCTCCATCGGATACATGGATTTATGCGTATATCCGTTCAGCAGATTCGGGTATCCAGATTGAAATCCGCGATGAAGGCATGGGGGTACCTCAGGATGAACTTCCTTTGCTTTTTGAACCGTTTTATCGTGCCAGTAACACCAGTGGAATATCCGGAAGCGGTCTGGGGTTGATGATAGTGCGGAAAGCACTGGAACGCCTCCGGGGAACGATAGATTTTTCCAGTGAACTACATCACGGTTCGGTGGTTACCGTGACGTTGACAGATTTGAGCCATTTCCAGGAAGCGAAGGGAGAACCGGGAAATTGACACGGATTCTGGTTGTGGAAGATGAGGAACTGGTTCGCGCCAACATCGTAGACCTGCTGGAAGCCGAGGGTTACGAAACACAGGAAGCCAGCGATGGGGAGCAAGCCCTTCATTTGCTCTGGCAGAATCCGCCAGATCTGATTTTGTGCGATGTGCGTATGCCAAAACTGGATGGGTTTGCCTTGCTTTCCCGTCTCAGTCAGGAGCCGCGTCTGCGGGTGATTCCATTTATCTTTCTCACGGCTCGTGTGGAGCGGGAGGATCAGCGTCTTGGGATGAACCTTGGAGCGGATGATTACATCACCAAGCCTTTTAGCCGCAAGGACTTACTCACTGCAGTGCAGCGCCGACTGGAAAAACGCCGTCATATCAGCGAAACGGCTGTTCATCATCACGCTCATACCGTTGAACAAATTCTTAATGATTTACCGGATGACCTGATGACTCCCCTTCAGCGTTTACTGGCGTTTTCCCAGTCTATGATGAATATGACGGAGTTGCCCGCCCGGATTGGAGAGATACGAGACCTGGGACGCCAGTTGCATAAAACCACCCGTCAGTTGCTCAACCTGGTCCGCCAGTACGTTCTTTTGAACCGTTTGCTTCAACTGGGAAAAGATCTGGAGCAGGTTCAAGCCCTCCGGATGCTGGTTACTCTCACTGCCCATGAGGTGATTCAGGATGTCGCCCTTTCATTTGCAGAGCAGGGAGGGCGAAAGAATGATCTTGAGATAGAACTGGAACCGGTCTCTCTGGCAATGGGTGAAGAATGGCTGGTGAATCTGCTGGAATGCGGACTGGATTGGGCGCTTTCTCACTCCCTGTATGGAGAAAGAATTATCCTGACCGGAAAGGTACTTTCTGCCAGCAGTTATGAATTACGCCTGTCCTATTCGCCCATCCATCCACTGGTTGAGGAAATTTATCCTTCCCCGATTCCAGAGAAAAAGCCCTTAACCTTTCGCTTGATGGAAGGAATTCTTGAATTGCATGATGGCAGTTTGGGTTTTACCTCTAATGCTGCCAGATCTGAATTTCGTTTTTCCCTCAAAAGCCAGAATGGCGAAAGGAGACTTTTGCATGTGTGACACCTTTGTGGTCTTGCCTGAACGTACTGGCGGCTGGGGCACCCTTCTGGGAAAAAACTCTGACCGCGAACCCAATGAAGCCCATCAGGTGGTGTACATCCCGGCACAGGATTTTCCGGAAGGAGCAACCGTGCACTGCACCTATCGGGAAATTCCGCAGGTCCGGCATACGTTTGCCGTGCTCCTGATGAAGCCCTTCTGGATCTGGGGAGCGGAGATGGGGGTGAATGAACATGGGGTGGCGATTGGCAATGAAGCCGTATTTACCCGCATTCCTTACCAGAAAGATGCCCGATTAACAGGAATGGATTTGCTTCGTCTGGCTTTGGAGCGTTCTGCGTCGGCGGAAGAAGCCTTAAATGTGATTGTGGAATTGCTGGAACAGTATGGACAGGGTGGAAATTGTGGATTGACGCACGGCTTTTACTATCACAACAGTTACCTGATTGCTGATCCCCGATCGGCATGGGTGCTGGAAACGGCGGGAGAGCACTGGGTAGCGGAGAAGGTTCAAGGAATTCGCACCATTTCTAATGCATTGACGATTGGGGAAACGTGGGACCGGATTTCTCCTCAGGCTATTTCTTTTGCCCGCCAGCAGGGATGGTTGCCACAAGGAAAAGCATTCTCCTTTTCCGGGGTATATTCGGACTTTTTATACACTACCTTTGGCGCGGGACGTTTCCGTCAGTCCTGTACAACACGGTTATTGCTGGAGTCTCAACAACCGGTGGACGTGCATCGGGCTTTTCAAGTGTTGAGGGCGCATGGTACTGGAGAAAATGAAGAAAACTGGCGTCCAGATGTGGCTGTTCACGGTGCAGATGTATGCATGCATGCGGGGTGGGGTCCCATTCGTGTCAGTCAGACAACGGGCTCGGCAGTATTTGAATTGCGCGAAGATGGGGTGCGGGTGTGGGTAACGGCTACTGCCGCACCCTGTACTTCCATCTACAAACCGCTCTGGATGGACACATCTATCCCCTGGCAATCTGAGCCGGAACCGACGGCGGTTTATAACCCTGCCTGTCTCTGGTGGCGGCATGAGCGTTTGCATCGCCAGACTCTGGAGAACTATCCTCAGCGTATTCAGTTGTATCGTGCAGAACGGGATGCTTTAGAGGCACGTTTCTTGCAAGGAATACCGGCAATGCAGGCATCGGTTGCCGAGCGAAGCCGCTATGCTCAGACCTGCTTTGAGATGGCTGAACAGGCTGAAGCCCACTGGCTGGAATTGATCCGTGGGGCAGGCAGGGAGAATCGGCGTTTTTATACACGCTGGGCATGGAAGAAATTCAATCAACAGGCAAAAATGCCCGCCTGAACAGGGCTGGACAACAGATAAATGCTATAATCGAGCCAGAACCTGAGTGCTATGGAATTTATACCCGGTTTCGTTGTAACCCAACCCCAGATGATTCTCCCTAACCATGTTGTTGGGTGGTTAGGCTGGTTGCTCTTTGTGGGATTGATTCTACTGGGATTGAAAGTTACCTGGGAAAACCCCACGGGTGTCTTAAGACGGCGCTGGTGGTTCTGGGTGCTTTTGTTTGTTCTGGTACCGGTGACCACCTTAACTATGGCAATCCGGTTGCCGGGGCAGAGCATGCCTTTGCCCGGTGTTCCGCAGTCTATCCCGCCGATGATGTTGATCTTCAGCGCTTTCCCGTGGGTTCTGGCGGCGGGAATCCTGGGTCCATTTCCTGCTGTGGTCACCGGGGCTTTTACCGGGCTGATGCTGGGACTTTTCCACACCAACAGCCTCTTTGCACCCCTGGAAATAGCCGGGTTGGCTCTGGCGTATAGTTTTGCAATTCGGCAACGTTACCGCACGCAGTTTTTCCATGTGTTACGTCATCCTCTGGGGGCGGCATTGGTGCTGGCTGTGGCTTATGCGCCGGTGTACATGCTTTCCATGCTGTTTGCTGCCAATGGTTCGCTGGCGGTGCGTCTGGACTATGCTATTACGCAGACCTGGTGGATTATGCTTGCCCGGGCAGGGGAGATGCTCCTCGCCAGTGTGGTGGGCGAAATCCTGTACCTGACCCGCCCACTCTGGTGGGGGTGTATGGGGCCACTCCTGCCCACACCCATTGAGAGCAGTTTAAAGACTCGCTTTTACGCGGGTACTATTCCTCTCGTGGCTGTGCTCTTTATCACTCTCACTGTGGGTGATTGGCTGGTTGCTGGCAACGCGGCTCGTCAACTGGTGCAGGATCAACTGGCAAACACCGCCCAAATGGCGGCGGAAAGCATTCCCTACTTTCTGGAGGCTGGACAGAGCCTGATCCTTACGCTGGCGACTCCGGATCTGTTAAATTTTCCCCCTGATGCGCTGGAAGGGCAACTGTCCACACGTTTGCGTTCGGTGCCATTTTTCCGGGAGATGGTTTTCTTAAACCAGGAAGGCAAAATCCTGGCTGCCTATCCTCAAAACAACATCCAGGTTGTGAGTTTAAGCGAAGAAGAACTGGCTGGCGTCGATCTGGCCTTGAAGGGTGTGCCTTCGCAAATGTACACCGTTCCGGCAGTAAATGGAGAATCGTCAGCGCAAATTTCTTTCCTTGCGGGTGTAAAGGATAGTGATGGCATGGTCAGGGGTGTCTTGCTGGGGCGCACCGATTTAATTTCCAATCCCTTCACTCAGGCGACTGTCCATGCCATTCAACAAATCCAGGAAAAATTCGGCGGCACAGGATTGTTCCTGGATGAATACGGGACGGTGATCTATCCGGTGGGAGAGGATGGCACGGCGGAATATACCGGGACAATTCCTCAAAAGCCTTTTGAGGAAGCCCTCTTGCCCGATGGACGGCGGGGTTACATCTACGCCCGCCAGACCATTGGCAGACCGTGGAGCATTATCCTTTTTGTGCCTGCGGAATACACTCAACAACTGGCGCTCCGCATTGCCATTCCTTTACTGCTTATCCTCATTCTGGTCTCTGCACTGGCATTTGTCCTGCTTCGTCTTGGCTTGACTCCGGTTGTCTATTTGCTGCAGGAACTGGCAGGTCAAGCCAATCTGATTGCCCGGGGCGATCTGGATCGTCCATTACCCATTCGTGGAGAGGATGAGATTGCTCGACTGGGGTTTGCCTTCGAGCAAATGCGGAAGAGCCTCAAAGCCCGTCTGGATGAACTGAACCGCCTGCTGGTGGTTTCTCAGGGTGTTGCTCAGAACCTTGAGATTCACAAAGCCGTTCAACCCGTCCTGGAGGCGGCTTTGCAAGACGGCGCCTGTCTGGCGCGGGTTGTTCTGATTCGTGATGTGGTTCTGGAAGCCCCGGAAAGTAACACCGTTTCTTTTGGGGAAGGCAGGCTCTCGCTGGGTTTTGCTTATCTGGATGAGCCTCTGTTTGATTTTGCTGAACAGCATGGCATGGCAAGTTTTCCCAATCCAGCCCGAATGCGGCGTTTGACCATGCCTTCTGGAAAAGCCCTGCCCGGCGCGCTGGCGGTTGTTGCCATCCGTTATGAAGGGGAGTATTTTGGGGTACTCTGGGTGGCATACGAACAACCACACACTTTTTCGGACGAAGAAATGCGTTTCCTCTCCACGCTGGCGGGACAGGTGGCAGTAGCCGCCGCCAGCGCTCGTCTGTATGCCATGGCAGAAATCGGACGTCAGCGCCTGGAAGCCGTTTTAGCCTCTTCGCCGGAACCGGTGCTGGTTGTGGATGAAAAAGAGCATTTGTTGTTGCTCAACCAGGCGGCATTGCAGGTGCCCGGGTTGTTGCTCATGGCGGAACCCAACAAACCGATTCACGAGGTGGTGGCACAACCCGATTTGGTGGCGCTGTTGAAGTCTCCGCTGGATAAACGGGTGCTTTCCCGCGAAATTACCTTCCCGAATAACCGGGTGTATTACGCCAGCGTATCAGCCGTGATGGCTGAAGGCAAGCCGGTTGGGCGCATTTGCACCTTGAGAGACATTACCCACTTCAAAGAACTGGATCAGATCAAGTCTGATTTCGTCGCTACTGTGAGCCATGACCTCCGCTCGCCACTGACCCTGATGAAAGGGTACACGACCATGCTCCAGATGGTCGGTGAACTCAACGATCAGCAAAAAACCTACGTACAGAAAATTATTAGCAGTGTCGAGACCATGTCTCGACTGGTCAATAATCTGCTGGATCTGGGGCGTATTGAAGCCGGCATTGGTTTGCAGATTGAAAAAGTCATGATTACTCAAGTGGTGGATGAAGTCCTCAATGCTCTTCAACCACAGGCAACCCAGAAACAGATTGAACTGGAAAAAGAGTGGACTTCGAATACCCCCCTGGCTGTTGTGGAAGGTGACCGGGCTCTGCTTCAGCAAGCCCTGTACAATCTGGTAGAAAATGCCATCAAATATACGCCAGCAGGAGGGAAGGTGAGCGTTCGCCTGGAAGAACGCCATGAAAGCCTGGTAGTGCGAGTCATTGATACTGGGATTGGGATTGCCCCCCTCGATTTGCCGCGTCTCTTCGAAAAATTTTACCGCAGTGGGCGTCGGGAGTCCTATCAACAACGCGGTTCCGGTTTAGGACTGGCAATTGTAAAATCCATTGTCGATCGCCATCATGGGCGTGTGTGGGTGGAAAGCCAGTTGGGCAAGGGCAGTACCTTCTCGATGGAACTTCCCTTCCGACAACCGGTTCCTCAACCGGTTAGGGGGTAATTTTTGTGGTAAAATTACCCCTCAGGAGGGGGATCTCAAAAAACCGGATACAAAATCTTAAAAAAAGTTGCAATTGAGAAGAAGCGTGATATAATTGCAGATTGCATGCTTTCTATGGTTTTGCGTTTTTTGATCGTTGAGCCAGCGCCTTTACTTGATTTTAAGGCGCGTGGCTCTGTTTTGTAGTGTTCCATCAGGTTTCGAACAGGAGGCTTTTTAGTGGAAACCAAGGGTCTCACCGCACTGCGTATTAGTCTGGCTTCGCCGGAACACATTCGTTCGTGGTCATATGGCGAAGTGTTGAAGCCGGAAACGATTAACTACCGGCGTTTGCGCCCTGAAAAAGATGGGCTGTTTTGTGAAGCCATTTTTGGTCCCACGCGTGACTATCAGTGTTATTGTGGGAAATACAAGAATCCCCGCTACAAAGGCATCGTTTGCGATAAATGCGGTGTAGAAGTTACCCGTTCCTCTGTCCGTCGGGAACGGATGGGGCACATCGAACTGGCAACGCCGGTGGCGCATATCTGGTACACTCGCCGCATCCCTTCCTACTTGGGGCTTCTGCTGGATATCTCCCGCCGCAATCTGGACCGGGTTCTGTATTTTGCGCAGTACGTGGTCACTCACGTGGATGAGGATGCCCGTCAGAAAGCCCTGAAGCGCCTTGAGGATGAAATCAGCGTTTCAGAACGGGAACAAGCCAACCAGATCAACGAAAAAATCAAAGAGATCAAACTGGATCGCGATCGCAAACTTAACGAACTGAGCCAGCAAAAGAGCGAGTTGCAAGCCCGTGCGGATGAGCAAATCGCCATGCGGCTTGAACCGGTAATCAAAGAAGGACAGCGTCTAGAAGCCTCCCTCCAGGAACGCATGGGGCAGACGGTTTCCAAGCCCATTGTGTTTGAAGCCGCTGGAATCACAATTGTGGATGCGGGACAGACTGTCACATCGGCGCACCTTTCCATGATTCAACGCACCGTAAAACAGCGCCTGGATGAACTGGAAAGCGAAGTGCGCGATCAACTGCGCCGTGACCAGGAACAGATCGCTATGGAAATGGAGCGCATTCGCGCGGAAGCCAACGAAGCCATGGAAGCCCTGCGAAACCAGTTGGAAGATCAGGCGGTAGTCTCTCAGAATCAAAATTCTCGTCTGCGCGATGAGTTGATTGAACTGCGTCCCTTCACCTTCCTTACAGAAAGCCGCTACCGCGAACTGAAACAACGCTGGGGGCAGGTCTTCCGTGCGGATATGGGTGCAGAAGCCTTCTATGATATTCTCCGCCGTCTGGACCTGGATAAACTGGCGGAAGATTTATGGCACGAGGTACGCACCTCCAAGAGCAAGCAAAAGCGCAAGAAAGCCACCATTCGCCTGAAAGTGGTGGAAGCCTTCCGCCGATCGGGTAACCGTCCCGAATGGATGATTCTGACAGTTCTGCCTGTCATTCCGCCTGATCTGCGCCCAATGGTGCAACTGGATGGCGGTCGCTTTGCCACCTCCGACTTGAATGACCTTTACCGCCGCGTGATCAACCGCAATAACCGCCTGAAGCGCCTGCTGGAACTCGGCGCGCCCGATGTGATTGTGCGCAACGAAAAACGCATGCTGCAGGAAGCGGTTGATTCCCTGATTGACAATTCTCAGCGCGGCAAAGCCCTTTCCCGCCGCGGACGCCGCGAACTCAAATCGCTCAGCGATATGTTGAAGGGCAAGAAAGGACGCTTCCGCCGCAACCTGTTAGGAAAGCGCGTGGACTACTCCGGTCGCTCGGTGATTGTAGTGGGTCCCAAACTGAAACTGCATCAGTGCGGCTTGCCCAAGACCATGGCGCTGGAACTCTACCGCCCCTTCGTGATTGCAAAACTGGTGGCACACAACTATGCCGCCAATGTGAAAGGCGCCCGTCGCTTTATCGAGCGCAATCGTCCCGAGGTGTGGGAAGTACTGGAAGAAGCCATCAAAGAGCGCCCGGTGTTGCTCAACCGTGCGCCGACCCTGCACCGTTTGGGTATCCAGGCTTTTGAACCGGTGCTGATTGAAGGAAGCGCTATTCAACTGCATCCGCTGGTGACCACAGCGTTCAACGCGGACTTTGATGGCGACCAGATGGCAGTACACGTGCCGCTGTCAGAAAAAGCCGTTTGGGAAGCCCGCCACCTTATGCTGGCTTCCAAGAACCTGCTCAAACCCGCCGATGGAGAGCCCATCATCAGCCCGTCTAAAGACATGGTTCTGGGTGTGTACTACCTGACCATGGATGATGGCTTGACCAATCACAAGGGTGAGGGACGCTACTTCGCCGACATGGATGAAGTGGAAATGGCTTACCAGTTAGGTCAGGTTGAGGTGCATACGCACATCCACCTGCGCACCCAGACCTGGTACGAAGAGTACGAAAAGAAAGATCGCCGCTTGCCCAAACCGGAAAAGCGCATCATCAAGACCACTGTAGGACGGGTGCTCTTCAACCGCATTCTGCCTGAAGAAGTACGCTTCCGCAATATCGTTTTGGATAAAGGCGGTGTGAAAGACCTGATTGCTGATGTGCTGGAAGTGTGCGGTCAGGAAAAGACCACCCTTGTGGCGGATGAGATTAAGGATATTGGTTTCGAGTATGCCATGAAGTCTGGCGCAACCATTGCGGTCTCGGATATCAGCATCCCCGAAGAGAAGAATGTTATTCTCGCAAAAGCCCAGGCAGAGGTGGATCAGGTTCAACGGGCGTATCGCCGTGGCTTGCTTACGGAACAGGAACGCAACGAACGCATTATCGAAATCTGGCAGCAGACGACCAAGGTTGTTGCCGATACGGTCAAGCGCAACATGGACCCCAATGGCAACCTGTCCACCATGGCACTTTCCGGCGCCACCAAAGGTGGTTTTGGTCCCATTGCTCAGCTGGCGGGTATGCGCGGTTTGATGGCTGACCCGGCAGGACGCATCATTCGCCTGCCGATTACCTCCAACTTCCGCGAAGGCTTGACTACCCTGGAATACTTCATCTCCACGCACGGAGCGCGCAAAGGTCTGGCAGATACTGCTCTGCGTACTGCCGATGCGGGCTACCTGACCCGTCGTCTGGTGGATGTTGCCCAGGATATCATCATCAACGAAATTGATTGCGGCACCAGAGAAGGCATTTTCATCCGTAAAGCCGATGATGTGGCTGGACAGTCTTTCAAGGAACGTCTGTTTGGGCGGTTGACCGCTGAGCGTGTTATTGATCCGCGCACCGGTGAAATTCTGGCAGAGCGCGATCAGATGCTCGATCATGAACTGTGCCGCCGAATTGTTGCCGCAGGGGTTGATGAGGTCAAAGTGCGCTCGCCCATGACCTGTGAACTGGTGCATGGCATTTGTGCCAAATGTTATGGGATGGACCTCGGGCGTGGTACCATGGTGGAACTGGGCGCAGCGGTGGGTATTGTTGCCGCTCAGTCTATTGGCGAGCCGGGTACGCAGTTGACCCTGCGCACCTTCCATACCGGTGGTGTGGCGGCTGGCGGTGATATTACTACCGGTCTCCCCCGCGTGGAAGAACTCTTTGAAGCCCGCCGTACTCCCAAAGGCGAAGCCATTGTCTCCGAAATCTCCGGCACGGTACGCATCCTGCAGTCCGATCGGTACTCTGATCAACGGCTGGTGCGCGTCGAGCGCAGTGAACTGGTCAGCGATGAGTACGAAATTCCTGAAGGATGGCAGGTGGTGGTCAAGGATGAAGGCACCGTTTCTCTGGGCGATCCTGTTGCCGTTCTTGGAGAAGCCAGCATTACCGCTCAACATGCCGGACGGGTTCGCATTGAAGAAAACCGTGTGATTGTGGCTTACGAACAGCGCGAAAGCGAGGAATACGAAATTCCCAGCACGGCGCGCATTGTTGTGAAGGACGGCGAGCACATCGAAGCAGGCACCCCGCTTACCGAGGGTTCGCTCAACCCGCACATGATCCTCAAGATCAAAGGTCGCGAAGCCTGCCAGATGTATCTGCTGACCGAAATTCAGAAGGTGTACCGCTCTCAAGGGCAGAACATCAATGACAAGCACTTTGAGGTCATCATTCGCAAGATGATGGGCAAGGTTCAGGTCATTCGCCCCGGCGACACCAACTACCTGCCTTCGGATTATGTGGACCGCCTTGAGATTCGTAAGGTCAACGAAGAACTGATCGCCATGGGCAAACAACCTGCCCGCTTTGCTGAAGTCCTGCTGGGCGTCACCAAAGCCTCGCTGAACACGGATTCGTTCCTCTCGGCTTCGTCCTTCCAGCACACCATTAAGGTTCTGGCTGGTGCCGCCATTGCAGGTATGAAGGACAACCTGTACGGTTTGAAGGAAAACGTCATCATCGGTAAACTCATTCCGGCAGGCACAGGATTTGTCCACGGGCGTTTTGCCCCCAAAGAGGAAAAAGCCGAAGCACCCTCGCAGGATTAAATCGCTGAATATGAACGGAAAACCGGGGAGAGGGACATAACCTTACCCCGGTTTTTTTATTTAAGAGAAATTAGAGAGAGGTTCTGTTTTTCTCAGAAGTCCAGTTGAGTTTTTGGACCGGTCTCAACAATATTTAATCTAGTGTTTCGTGGTTGTAATATCGGTTGTGATGGCCTTTTTATCTTCGCCGCTGGTGATGACCGGCTTTTTATCGCAAACCACCGATGGAAAAATAGAACAAATTTCCATCTGTGGTAAGATAAAGGAGAAGTTGAATCGCAGGAGAGTGTTTCATGGAAGTTGGGCTGGTCAAGCGGGTGGATATCGATCAGGAGATGCAACAGTCCTATCTGGACTATGCCATGAGTGTGATCGTGGCGAGGGCTTTGCCCGATGCTCGCGATGGACTCAAGCCAGTCCAGCGGCGTATTCTCTACGCCATGCACGATATGAGTCTGGGTCCTGATTCGGGGTACCGTAAATCGGCAAGAATTGTCGGTGAAGTGTTGGGTAAGTACCATCCCCATGGAGATGTGGCTGTCTATGAAGCCATGGCGCGTCTGGCGCAGGATTTCACCATGCGCTACCCGCTGGTAGATGGACAGGGCAATTTTGGCTCAATTGACGGCGACCCGCCTGCCGCAATGCGCTATACCGAAGCCCGCCTGACCCGCTTTGCTACCGAACTGCTCTCCCAGATTGACCGCAATACAGTAGATTTCGCCGATAACTTTGATGGCACCCTGCGCGAGCCGCAGGTGCTGCCCGCCGCCATTCCAAATTTACTGGTTAATGGAGCCAATGGCATTGCTGTGGGCATGGCGACCAACATCCCTCCGCACAACCTCTGCGAGGTGGTGGATGCGCTGGCGTTCATGCTCGATGAATGGGAGCGTCTGGACGAAATTGGTGTTCCTGATTTGATGCGCTTCATTAAAGGTCCAGATTTCCCCACGGGTGGGATTTTGCTTCAGAATGTAGAAGAGGGTGGTTTGCTTGCCGCTTACGGATCGGGAAAAGGGCGTATCCTCATCCGTGGAAAGGTGCACGCCGAGGATTTGGGGCGGGGACGCACCCGTCTGATCATTACCGAACTGCCTTATCAAACCAATAAAACCAGCCTCATCGAACGCATTGCCGAACTGGTTCGTGAGGGAGTACTGGAGAGCATCGCCGATTTGAGGGATGAATCGGACCGCCAGGGGATGCGGATTGTCATCGAACTTAAGCAGGGTGCTGAGGTGGAGACCACCATCCGCACACTGTATCAGCGCACGCCTTTGCAGAGCACCTTTGGCATCATTTTGCTGGCGCTTGTGGATGGCGAACCCCGCTTGCTGACTCTCAAGCAAGCCTTACGGGTATTCCTGGAGCATCGCATTGAGGTAGT
>OGCI01001680.1_pt1 | contig 17471 bp, 16 predicted proteins | sample 1570021 | NCBI WGS metagenome assembly OGCI01 (sample SAMN06264664, study PRJEB24512) | hot springs metagenome | isolation source: Hot spring water | place: South Africa: Tshipise | collected 2015-06-21 | reverse complement strand
GGGTCACGACGTCGCTTGGTTAAACGATATCCTTTGCGAATGGAACGAAACCTACAATTTCGTGCGTCCCCATCAGGCACTTGGTTACCTCACTCCCATGGAGTTTCTTAATAGCTGGTATGATTCGAACAAGCATAGGGATAATGTGTCCACCATGTAGTGAACCAGCGCAATGTGTAGACCCGCCTCTAGAGGATGGGGTAGCATGGTTAGGAACGCACGGAGCACGGGCGAGAAGGGGAAGCGACGCGGAGGCGGCGATGCAGGAGCCGGTCATCAGGACGGAGGCGCTCACCAAGTACTACGGCAGGCAGCGCGGGGTCGAGGACCTCGACCTCGAGGTAAAACGCGGCGAGGTCTTCGGGTACCTGGGCCCCAACGGGGCGGGAAAGACCACCACCATCAGGTTGCTCCTGGACCTCATACGGCCCACGCGGGGGCGGGCAGAGGTCTTGGGGATGGACGCGCACGCTCAGGGGGTGGCCATCCGCGAGCGGGTGGGGTACCTTCCGGGGGAGCTCTCCCTGTACGACAAGATGACGGGAAGCGAGTTGCTGCAATACCTGGGAAACCTGCGCGGAGGGGTGGACCGGGGCTACGTGGCCTCGCTGGCCGAGCGCCTGGAGTGTGACCTACGCCAGCGCATCAAGACGCTCTCGCGCGGAAACAAGCAGAAGCTGGGCATCATACAGGCCTTCATCCACCGGCCGGAACTGGTCGTCCTCGATGAACCCACGGGCGGGCTGGACCCCCTCATGCAGCACGAGTTCCACCGCATGGTAAGGGAATTAGTCGCCGAGGGCACCACCTTCTTCATCTCCTCCCACAACCTGCCGGAGGTGGAGAGGATATGCGACCGGGTGGGCATCGTGCGGGAGGGCTCCCTGGTCGCGGTGGACGAGATCGAGAGCCTCAAGGCGAAAGCCCTGCGCAAGCTGGAGATCCATTTCGCCTCGCCGGTACCCCTCACTCTCTTCCAGGAACTGCCAGGCGTGAGGGACGCGCGGCTGGAGAACAACACCCTGAGCTGCAGCGTGGTGGGCAGCATGGACGCGGTGATCAAGACCGCGGCGCGTTTCGAGGTGCTCAACGTGGTCAGTCCGGAGGTGAGCCTGGAGGAGATCTTCATCGAATATTACCAGGGGGGCAGCGATGCTTAGCAATATTTTCCTGAAGACGTTGCGGGATCAGCGGGTGTCTTTTACCTGGTGGTCACTGGGGGTGGTGGCACTGTGCGTTTTCTTGGTCGCCTACTATCCCTCCGTCACCAGGACGCCCTCCCTGAGTGAGTTCTTCGAGGAGGCCCCCGAGTGGATAAAGGCATTCGTGGGCGAGAGCATCGAGGATTACACCTCCCCCGCTGGATACCTCAACGGGGAGCTGTTTTACATGATGGCGCCCCTGATCTTCCTCATCTTCGCCATCGCCAGGGGGAGCGCCGCCATTGCCGGGGAAGAACACGACGGCACCCTGGACCTGCTCCTTGCCAACCCCCTTCCCCGCTGGCAAGTGGTGCTCGAGAAAGCGGCTTCCTTGGCCGTTTCCACCGTGGCCCTGGGGGCCGTCTTGTGGCTGTCGTTGATTGTGGCGGCGCCGGCCGTGAACATGGATATCAGCCACGCCAGACTCGCCGCCGCCATCCTATCCTGCGTGCTCCTGGGCCTGGTTTTCGGCGCCTTTGCCCTGGCCCTGGGTTGCGCCACGGGCAAGCGGGGAACCGCCATCGGTGTCGCCACCGCCCTCGCATTCGCCACCTTCTTCCTCAACTCCCTGGCGCACGTGGTGGGGGGCCTAAAGGGTTGGAACAGGTTGTCGCCCTTCTACTATTACATAGAGGCCGAACCCTTGAAGTACGGTTTGAACGGTCTTCACGCCCTGGTGCTCTTCTCGGTGGCGCTCCTCCTGGTCGGGCTCTCGTCCGTTTTCTTCGCACGCCGCGACGTGCTGGTCTGACCGCCTTGAACGGCGGCCTTCAGTCCACGTCTACTGCCTCGCCGCAGGAACGGCAGCGCTTGGCGCCGCGGAAGAGTCTGTAGCCGCAGGCCGGGCAGTGGTAGCGCGCTTCTTCCGACTCCACCCACCGCTCGGTGCCCCGCTCCCTCCAGGCGGGAATGGCGCGCAGCATGACCTTCTTCCCCACGGGTAATGGGAAATTATGGATGTAATCGCAGGGCCAGTCGGCGCACTGGTGGCAGCCCTCGATCCCCTTGCCCTCGCAGCAGTCCCGTATGGGGCATACCTCGCAGTAGAGGAAGCGGTCTTCGGAGAGACAGCCCTTGCAGCGCACCTGCTCCGTGGAAGCGAGGCCGTAGACGCCGAGGAGCCTCTCCTTGAACTTCTCATTGTTGTCGCGGTAGGCGATGAGCACGGCGCAGACGCCGCAGTACAGGCCGCATGGCGCAAGCAGCTCCCGTTCCACATCCATCCTCCTCACTGTTGCCGGGGACGCCCCTTCTCCCGTGACCTCGAATTTGGCCCCTGATGACACCATATTACCTTGTACGGGTGATGGCCGGCACCATTCCTGACACGTTCCGCCCTGCTTCTTCCCGCACGCTTCCGCGCGGCCGGGGGGCGAGCGGGCTCGCTAAATGATTTCAGCGTGTGATAGCCTTGAGCTGGAGGAGCCAACTGACCGGGGGTTTCGCTTCGGGTGGCTGGGCGGAGAGGAGGGTGAATTGAGTAGCAAGCGGGAGAATATGGCGGCCTACTGCGGCCTCTACTGCGGGGACTGCGCTTTCCACGTGGGGACCATCCCCGACCTGGCGCGAGACCTGCGCAAGGAGCTGCGCCGGGTGAGGTTCGAGAAGGCGGCCGAGGTCATACCCTTCATCGACGCGGAGGAATACGGGAGGACCTACGAGTTCCTGGGCTCACTGGCCAACCTGAGGTGCAAGGGTTGCAAGGTCAGCAACCGTTCGGAGTTCTGCCATATCGCCCAGTGCGCCAGAAAGGGCGGTTACCGGGGCTGCTGGGAATGTGCCGACTTCGCTTCCTGTTCCAAGCTGGACTTCCTGGTGCCCGTGCACGGCGATGCCCACCTGAAGAACCTGCGCAAGATAAAGAAGGTAGGGCTGGAGGAATGGGTGGCGGGAGGGCCGCTCTGGTACAGCCCGGCAAGGAAACCGCGGGGGAAGGTACGGCGGTAGCGATAAGGGTATCTCTCCGGCGTGGTCGATGCCGCAGATGTCCGGCATATCGGTAAAGAGGGAACTCGAGCACAACCTGGCACTCCGTACGGGAAACACGCGCAGGGCCGCTCTCGGGGTTTATTTACACTGCGGATGCGGGATATGTGCGCTTGCGGTGATTGTGCCTTTCTACCGGGCGGCGGAAGCGAGCTGGAAGGTTGACCGCGTACGGTGAGTGGAGTCTGCCGGCTGCGGCGCTGGCATTGACCCGGCTGGCTTGAAATCATATAATTCAGAAATATAAGAATAATCTTAAACATAAGAACTTCTTGAAAGGAGAGGTCATGGGTCCGAGGTCCAGGGTGAAGGATGGGGAGGCGTTATGCTGCCGTGATGACGCAGGGACCCCTTGTCGCGTGGAATCCCTCGTCAGTGTGGACGAGCGTGGGCAGATGGTGCTCCCTAAGGAGTTCAGGGAACGGGCAGGCATCAAGGCCGGGGACAGGCTTGCGCTGGTAAGCTGGGAAAGGGACGGGAGGATATGTTGCGTGGTCCTCATGAAGGCCGAAGAACTGGCAAGCCTGGTAAGGGAGAGCCTGGGACCCGCGCTGAAGGGGCTGCTTTGAAGACGTAAGCCGCGCATGGCCTTGGATGTTTTTCCTGCCTGGCGGCCAGGAATCGCCGCTTGCGCACGGCGGCCCGCGCGGCGGTGATGAGCGGAGAGGGAGAGCGAGGGAGGCGTGGGCATGGAAGGTGAGGATATCAAGAGGGTCGTGCGGGAAGGTTACGGGGCCATTGCCCGTAAGGACAGCCTATGTTGCGGTCCGGCGGAACCCTGTTGCGGCGGGAACCTTGCGGAGGGGATCAGCGAGAAGATCGGGTACAGCAGGGAGGAACTGCAGAAGGTCCCGCGGGGAGCGAACCTGGGCTTGGGTTGCGGCAACCCGGTGGCCCTGGCTTCCCTGCGCGAAGGAGAGACGGTACTCGATCTCGGCTGCGGACCGGGGCTGGACTGCTTTCTGGCTGCAGAGAGGGTGGGCAGGCAGGGCAAGGTGATCGGCGTCGACATGACCCCCGAGATGCTGGACAGGGCGAGAGACAACGCACGCGAGGGGGGTTACGGGAACGTGGAATTCCGCCTGGGCGAGATAGAGAACCTCCCCTTGGCCGACGCTTCCGTGGACGTGATCATCTCCAACTGCGTGATCAATCTCTCGAGCGACAAGCCACGCGTCTTCCGCGAGGCCTTCCGTGTGCTCAAGCCGGGCGGGCGCCTGCTGGTTTCCGACATCGTCCTGGAAGAAGAACTCCCGCGGGTGGTCAGGGAATCAACGTCTGCCTACCTCGGGTGCATCGCCGGTGCCGCCCTGAGGAGGGACTATGTGCGCATGATAGAGGAGGCTGGGTTCGTGGAAGTGGAAGTGGTGCAGGAAGGCCACTTCCCCCTCGATTGCATGTCCAACGATCCATCGGCACAGGCTCTCGTCGCCACGCTGAACCTGCCGGTTGAGAGGCTGGAGGAGATGCTGCAGGCGGTGACCAGCGCCGCCGTGCGGGCGGTAAAGCCCGCTTGACGAAGAGGCACGCGTCAGGAAGGACGCGAACAGGGCGAGCTCGTGCGGTACGCCATCGAAAAGATCGGGTGGCCCGTCTTCGTGCTCGGGATGTATGAAACACGTGGATGAAGAGGGGACGAAAGGCGTTGCCTCCTGCCGCCCCGGCCGGTCAAGGTTTACCTGCAGGGGACCAAGAATATTCGTGAAGATGCAGGTGGTATGAAGGTTAGGGAGGGGAAGAGCGCCGCCGTCGCCTGCCACGCTCTATCCACCCGCTTACCATGCTCCCGTACCCCGGCAGTCCGGCGGCTCATGGAAAAAATGGTAGCTATCATCGTGGCCATCCTTCTGGTCCTGGGAGTGGGGGTGGCGGTGGCGGGTATTTTCATTTTCCGGGCGGTAAAGGAGCCCGTGGACGTGACCAACCGGTACATAGGAGCCGTGAACGAGGGGAACGCCGGGGAGGCGTGGGGGCTACTGCACTCTCAGTCAAGGTTCAAGAGCGATTACAGCCGGGGGAGTTTCGAGGAAGAGGTGGTTAAAGGAAGCGAGGGCAAGCTACGGCGTTGGAACGCCCACGAGGTGAATATCAGCAGCTCCGAGGCGCGCGTCGGGGTGGATATGGAATTCACCGATGGCAGCAAGACGAAGCTGGAGTTCGAGCTGCGTAGAGAGGGGAACGACTGGCTGGTATTCGATTATGGCGAGGCCTGACGGGAGTGCCGGCATTCTTGCCGATGAGGGTTGCGCCCGCGGCGCGGCGAAGGAGACTGCCGCGGCCCCGGCAGATCGATGCGTCCGCCGGGTAAAGCGTGGCAGTAAGGTCGAGGAGATCGACGGGGAGGATCAGCGATGAGCAGGTGTGGGTTCTGCGGGGTCCCGTCGTTTATCGGGCGGGAACACCGATGGGAGGATAACGGGGTCATTTCCCTCACCGCTTCGCCGCATAACCACATGATCTTCTTCGAGTGCGAGATCATCGACCAGGTTTTCAGGGGAATAGAAAGCCTTGTAGGCATCCCCATCGAGCATATCGTCATCGAGAGCCGTGCGCGGGAGACCAAGCGTTACGTCGAAAGGATCTTCCCCCCCGAAATCAAGCACATGGGACGCAGATACCATGAGATCAGCGGCGAGGAGTGGGAAAGATTGAGGGCGATCACCAAAGCCATCGGCCAGAACATCATCGACATAGGGCATCTTTACGGTTATGGAGACCCGCGCCAGGGGAAGCTCTGGGATAGCGGTGATCCATTTCCCTGGCGGGTACATACCACCAGGAACTCTTATTCGGTGATCCTCGCCTCGGGTGATTTCCTGGGCTCCGTCGAGGTGTCGGAGGGAAGAGAGGTGTGGGTCAGGTACGAGGAGATCGGAGATGACACCTACCGCATAGAGGTCTATCCGGGGAAGCACCCGGTGGAGCTCGGAGAGCGCCTGCGGAGAAGGAGATATCACTTCAAGCCCGGGAACCTCTATTACGACAGATGTCCCGAGTGTTGCGTGCCGCTGGAGATCGCCCGGTACCGCTGGGATCTGGGGAGCGGCGTGATCACGAACCCGGATACGGGGCGCCGCATGGCTCTCTTGGGGCCCCTGGGCATCGACGCAATCTTCGAAGACCTGGAGGGGGAACTGGGAGAGGCCATCCAGGAGACGGTCATCGAGGCCATGCGCCGCTATGTCCGCGTCGCCTGGGCGGTGGATGAATGGAGGAGGGACGCGGAGACCTTCCGGCACATGATCGCCCTGCGCGGCATGGGCAACCTGGTCACCTTCGAAGGCGACCGCAGTCGCCTCACCATTACCCTGGAGAACTCCGCCCTGCACCTTCCCGTGGTGGGAGCAGTGCAGGCTCTGGTTGAGATGGCCTACCGCGTGGACCGCTCCCGGATTGAGTGGGAACTTGCCGAGGACGGGGACCTCACCGTGACCACGCGGGTGAGATGAAGGTCATACCCCGTTGGCAAGACGGCCCGAGTCCATAACTGCCGGCTTGTCATATCGGTTGCCGGCCGCCATGCAAACCGGCTAACGACTTGCGCGAGAGCGCGCAGGGCGATGTTCGCGACATGGAGGTTTGCCGCCCAAGGATGAATAATGCGGAGGCAATGCGGCGCCTCATGCCTGCTCAAGGTAAGTGAGGCTGCTGGCGAAAATGTTATTGGTAGCATGTTCTCAGACAGGGAGCGGGTCGCTACGCCGGGAATTACAGGACTTTTTGAATGTCTTCTCGAAGTTTTGGGATATTATCACAATAAAGCTGCATGAAGGCTGGGAAACCGCGGATCGGGTGGGTGGTCAGCGGCAAAGGGAGGTTTCTAACGAGAAAGGAAGCGCCTGCGATTTGACGGGCGTGAGCAAATCGCCCCATTGCTGGGATTTAGCTGGCGTGCGCAGCGGAGCACGAAAGGCTGGCAGGGTTTTGCGAGGAGGGTATGCGATGGAAAGGTGCGCATACTGCGGTCTGCCCTCGCTTGTCGGGCAGGCGCACAGGTGGGAGCCCAACGGGGTGATCACCCTGACCAATTCGCCGCACAACCGTGTCATCTTCTTCGAATGTGAGGCCATAGACGGCATCTTCCGCGGCATCGAGAGTCTAGTCGGAGTCCCCATCGAGCATATCGTCATCGAGAGCCGCGCCCGTGAGACCAAGCGTTACATAGAGAGGATTTACCCCCCCGAAGTCATGCACGTGGGCGATGTAATTCACGACTATGGCAGCGAGGAATGGGAGAAGCTTAAGGCAACCATCAGGGCTGTCGGCCAGAATATCATCGACATAGGGCGTGTTTACGGCTACGGATACACCCGCCAGTCGGAGCTTTGGGAGACCGGAGATCCCTATCCATGGAGGGTGCAGACCACCACGGACCCTTATTCAATCATCTTCTCCGCCGCCGATAACCTCGGATCCATAGAGGTCATAGAGGGCAGGGAGATGTGGGTACGTTACCAGGAAATCGAGAGAAACACATACCGCATAGAGGTCTTTCCGGGGGAACACCCGGTGGAGCTCAAGGAACGCCTGAAGGCCAGGAGGTACCCTTTCAAGGCGGGGGATATCGAGTACGAGCCCTGCCCCGAATGCGGCATCCCGCTGGAGGTCTCCCAGCGCATCTGGGATCCGGAGGGCGGGGTGATTAAAGACCAGGACACCGGGCGCCGCATGGCCCTCTTCGGACCCCTGAGCGTGGACGCCATCTTCGACGACCTGGCATTGGAGCTGGGAGAGGCCATCCAGGAGACGGTCATCGAGGCCATGCGCCGCTACATCCGGATGGCCTGGGCAGTGGAAGAGTGGAGGAGGGATGCGGAAACCTTCCGACGCATGATCGCCGTGCGCGGCATGGGAAACCTCGCCCGTTTCGACGGCGATCGTAGCCACCTGACCGTTACCGTGGAGAACGCGGCCATGCACCTGCCCATGGTGGGCGCGATACAGGCCTTGGTCGAGATGGCCTACCGCGTGGACCGCTCCACGGTGGAGTGGGAGATGGCGGAAGACGGCGACCTCACCGTGACCACCTGGGTGAGATGAAGACATGCCCCGAAACGCCGGTGAGCTGGGGGCGAGCACCCGGGAGCCACAACTTTAGGGATGGCTGTATCATGGTGCCGGGAAAGGAAGTTACGGGACGCGCGGTGAAAGACATGGCAGGCTGGTATGGCGGTTTCCGGAGGGTTCTGATCGGGAGGACGTGACCGGGACATGGGAACTAAGAGGCGGGGAGGTCCTCGATGAAAAAGGTTGAACTATGCCCGCAGTGCCGCATCCCCCTCATGATCAGCAAGGAGCTCCGGTGGGAGGACAACGGGTTGATCACCGTAGCCAGGTCTCCTGCCAACCGTATGGTGCTTTACGAGTCACGGGTCATCGACAATCTTTTCCGGGGGATAGAGGAGCTCATCGGCATGCCCATCGAGCACATCGTCATCGAGAGCAGGCGGCGTGAGGTGAGGAGGTACATAGAGAAGAAGTTTCCGCCCTGGATAAGAAGGTCTTTCCTTCTGCTCAAGGATCACATGGTGGGGGAAGGGCTCGTCACGCGAGCCGTGCGCAAGCCCGTGCTCCTGATTGCGAAGAAGGTAACCATGCGGGTCATGGAGATAGGCACCATGTACGGTTACGGTTACTGCGTGCCCGGCGAACCGTGGGGAACGGGCGATCCCTTTCCCTGGAGGAATAACGTCATCAGCAGGCCCTATTCGGTTCCCTTCTGGGTGGCCGACGCCCTGGGGTCGGCGGAAGCCATCGAGGGAGAAGACCTGTGGGCGAGGTACGAGAAGTTGGGAGAGGAGTCCTACCGCGTTGTGGCCTACCCCTCTGAGCACCCCGTGGAGTTGAGAGAGAGGCTGCGAAGGCGGCGTTATCCCTTCAAGCCCGGAAATATAGCCTACGAGCGCTGCCCCGCTTGTGGGCTCCCCGTTGAGCTTGGACGCTACCGCTGGGATACGGAGGAGGGGACGATAACCGATACGGAAAACGGCTGGAGGATGGCGATATTCGGCCCCTCCGCCCTGGAGGCAGTGCTCGACGACCTCCAGTCCGAGTTGGGAGAGGAGATACCGCAGGTGATCGTCGAGGCGCAGAGGCGCTATGTGAAGGAGAGGACCAGCGAGATGAACTGGAGGAGAGGAGGCACCACCTTCAACCGCCTCGCCGCGCTGCGAGGAATGGGAAACCTCACGTTCTTCGAGGCGGACGAGAAACACCTCTCGCTGACCATAGAGAACTCCTGCCTGCCCCACCTCATGGTGGGCATGGCCCAGGCCCTCTACGAAATCGCTCTGAACCTGGAAAAAACCACCTGCGAATGGGAGCAATCGGAGGACGGAGACCTGCATATAGAGGTCAGGATATGACGGTTGCGGAGGTTGTGCCAAGTGGTGACGGAGATCGAGAGATGCGAGGAATGCGGCGTCCCCGTCTTGATAGGGGAGGAGCTGCGCTGGGAGGACGGGGGGGTCATCAGCATGGCCCAGTCCCCAGGCAACCGCATGGTCATCTACGAGTCGAACATCATCGACAACGTCTTCCGCGGGGTAGAGGAACTGACGGGGGAACCCATCGAGCTCTTGGCCATCGAGAGCAGGCGCAGGGAGACCAGGAGATTCATCGAGAGGAGCTTCCCCTTCGAGGTCAGGAACACGCTTCTTATCGGTGAGCCGGATAGGGATGACCAAAGCACTCAGGCGGGCAGGATGCTCTATCAATCCGTGCAGAGGATAAGGAAGGACCTCAGCGAGAGGGTCATCAATTACGCCCGCACCTTCGGATACGGCGATGTCGCCATGGACTGGGAGAGTGGGGAGCCTTATCCGTGGCGCAAGCTGGTCATAAGGAACCCGTATTCGCTCTCCCTGTGGAAGGCCGACGTGCTGGGGACGGTGGAGGCCTTCGAGGGCGTGGACATGTGTGTGGAGAGCGAAGAAATGGGGGACGACGTCTTCCAGGTGCGCGTCTCTCCCGGCGAGCATCCGGTGGCCTTGCGCGAGAGATTGGGGCGCAGGAAGGGTTACGAGTTCAAAGAAGGCGACATAGCGTACGAGATGTGCGCCACCTGCGGCATACCCAAGGATATCGCGGGCTATGAGTGGGACCTGGCGCGGGGGACCATCACCGCCAAGGATACCGGAAGGAGGGTGGCCATCTTCGGGTCCCTGGCCGTGGATGCGGTGCTCGACGACGTGGTTGCGGAGCACGGGCCTGCCGTCGAGCAGGCGGTGATCGAGGCCCAGAGACGTTTCGTGAAGGCAAGGGTGGATGCCAGCCAGGCACGGGAGGTCGCCGCGTCGTTGAAGTTTTACCTGGCACGGCGGGGGTTGGGGTATCTCAGCGAGCTGCAGGCGGACGCGCGTAGCATGAGCGCGAAGGTGACCAATGCCTGCTTGCACCTCCTCATGGTGGGCATGGCCCAGGCCTTCTTCGAGCTTATCCTGGAGAAGGAGAGCGCCGCGCCCCAGTGGGAGTTGAGCGAGGATGGCGTACTCCATATCGCCATACAGGCGAAATGAAACCCCGCGCTTTTCCGCCGCATCCCCCGCGCCCAGGTAAGTGACGCTCTTCAAGGTGCCCAGCGTGCCGCGGGCAGGCTGTTGTTGAAAATGAGCCGCCCCCATTTAGAGGGGAGTGCGAACCTTCGGGCCGGGCAGAAGGAATACGGCAGCAGTTCCCGGAAAGGAACGCAGCATGGAAGAGAGCAGGGTGTCCGACTACCTCATGATCGCGGGAGCGGCGGTGCTATGGGGCTCGGTGGGGGTGTTCCTCAGGTGGGTGGGCTTGCCGGGGCAGGAGCATTTCGTTGTCTTTGTGCGTTCCGCCGTCGGCGCGGCTTTCATCGCCGCGGTGATCGCCCTGGGGGGGAAGCGGGAACAGTTTCGCCCCGGAAAACATCCCCTGCTGCTGGTAGGAAGTGGTGTGCTCCTGACCCTGCACTGGGTCCTCTTCCTCAAGGCCCTCAACAGGCTTTCCATCGGCGACGCTGAGTTCATCACCTACCTGGCCCCGGTCTTCGTGGCCTTCCTGGCCCCGCTCTTGCTCAAGGAAAAGCTGGAAAGAGTGACGGTGCCGGCACTGGTTCTGGCATTGAGCGGCATGGCCCTCATAACCCTCACCGGCAGGGAGCAAGGCGCGGGCCTGCTGAGCATGGGCACCCTCTTCGCCCTTTCCGCGGCAGTCTCCTACGCTTTCCTGCTCTTGGCCCTAAAGAAACTGCGTGAGAGCACGCCCACCCTGACGGTGACCCTTTACCAGACGGTGACCAACGCGGTGATCCTCTTACCCTTCTGTGCCTTCCGTGACTTTCCCGTGAGCGGCCGCGGGTGGCTGTCCCTCACCGTCTTGGCTACCGTCCATACGGCGCTTGCCGGCCTGGTTTACGTGTATGCAGTGAGGGGAGTGAAGGCCCAACACGTGGGGATCATCGCTTACCTGGAGCCGGTAAGCGCCATGGTTTTCGGCCTCCTTTTCCTGAAAGAGAGGCTGGGCTGGCAGGACCTGGCGGGAGGGCTGTGCATAGTGGCGGCGGGGGTCATGGTCCTGAGGGATACGTGGGGCGGCGGCTGAGCGGGAAGCCGCGGGCCTTGCTCAGAACATCTCCTGTTCCACCCAGCGCGTGTGGTAATTGCCTGCGCGGAAATCCGGGTTCGCGAGCAGGCGAAGGTGGAAGGGAATAAGGGTTGACACACCCTCGATCACGAATTCCTGTAGGGCTTGCCGCATGATACGCAACGCCTCCGCGCGGTCCCCGCCGTGCACGACCAGCTTGGCAAGCAGGGAGTCGTAGTTTGGCGAGACCACGAACCCCTGGTAGCAGTGGGTATCCACGCGGACGTGCGGTCCGCCGGGCGGCACCCATTTCTCGATTATGCCGGGTGTGGGCAGGAAATCGCGGTGGAAGTCCTCCGCGTTGATGCGGCATTCGATGGCATGACCCTGCAGTCCCACGTCTTCCTGGTTCAGGGACATAGGTTCACCCATGGCGTTCTTGATCTGTTCCACGACTATGTCGATACCGGCAACCATCTCCGTGATGGGATGCTCCACCTGTATGCGGGCGTTGAACTCCATGAAGTAGAAGTTGCCTTCCTCGTCCAGGAGGAATTCCATGGTGCCCGCCGAGCCATACCCTATGGAGGCCGCTCCCTTCACCGCCGCCTCGCCCATGCGCTTGCGGAGATCCGCGTCCACGGCGGGCGAGGGGGCTTCCTCGACGAGTTTCTGGTTCCTCCTCTGTATGGAACATTCCCTTTCGTTGAGGTGGATGACTTTGCCGTGCAGGTCGCCCAGGACCTGGATCTCCACGTGGCGGGCTCGCCGCAGGAACTTTTCCAGGTATATCTCCTCGGAACCGAAGGCGTGCCTGGCCTCCGCCTTCACCAAGGGGAGAGCCTTTATCAGCTCCTGGCGGTCATTGACTATGCGCATCCCCTTGCCGCCGCCTCCCAGGGATGCCTTGATGAGCACCGGGAAGCCCAGCTCGTCAGCCACTTTGAGGGCGGTGGACTCGTCAAGGTCCTGCGAGGTTATCCCGGGAAGGATGGGCACGCCCGCCGCGGCCATGGTCTCGCGGGCCCTTGCCTTGTTCCCCATCATGGCCAGGGCCTCGGGTGAGGGACCGATGAAGACGAGGTCGTTTTCCAGGCAGGCGCTGGCGAAGTCCTCGTTCTCGGCCAGGAAGCCGTAACCGGGATGCACCGCGTCCGCTCCACTGATCTCCGCGGCCCCGATAATGTTGCGGATGTTCAGGTACGATTCCCCGCTGGCCGGAGGCCCCACGCAGATCTTGTGGTCCACGAAATTCAGGTGCAGGGCGTCCGTGTCCGCCTTGGAATAGACGCCCACCGTCTCAAGGCCGAGCAGCTTGCAGGCGCGAAGTATGCGCAGGGCGATCTCGCCCCGGTTGGCGATGAGGACACGCTGGAACAAGGTTCTATCCCCCCACGGGCTCGATTTCCATGATTATTTCGTCGTATTCCACGCCCTTGGCGTGTTCCGCCAGGATGCGCTTCACCCGCCCGTTTACCGGGGAGGGGATCTCGTTGAAGAGCTTCATGGCCTCGATGATGCAGAGGGTCTGGCCTTCCTTGACCTCATCCCCTTCCTCAACGTAGGGAGGCGCTCCGGGAGAGGGGGTGCGGTAGAAGGTGCCCACCATGGGCGCGCGGACCAGCACCAGGCCGAGCTCCTCCTTTTCCAGCTGCTGCACCGCGCCCCTCCGGGCCACGGGAGCCGCCACGGCAGCCGCTTCCATGCCTGCGGCCTGTCCGCCCAGGCTGATGGTGACGGAAAGGCCCTGCAGGGCCTGGCTCACGCCCTCGCTGACCACGAAGGCTATCCTCTCGGACAGTTCCTCCAGGGACGACCCGTCGAGAAGGGCCTTTTCCCGGCGCTCCATCTGCCGTTGCGGCGGTTCCTCCTCGCTGATCACCGGGTTCTTCCTCCATTCGAAGAACTTGAGAGCGATGTCGGGGAAGATGGCGTAGGATATGTAATCCTCCTCCTTCTCCACCAGGGAGGGGTCAAGCTCCTGCTTGGCCTTAGGGAGCTCCGGTTCCAGGAGGTCGGCGGGCCGGCAGGTGATGGGTTCCTCGCCCTTCAAGGCCTTGCGCTTCAGTTCCTCCCCGATGGGACCGGCCGGCATCCCGTAATAGCCCTTCACGTAGTTCTCTATCTCGCGGGGGATGATCTTGTACCGTTCCCCCAGGAGCACGTTGAACACCGCCTGGGTCCCCACCAGTTGGCTGGTAGGAGTTACCAGGGGCGGGTAGCCCATGTCCCGCCTCACGATGGGGATTTCCTCCAGGACCTCCTCCAGGCGGTCGAGGGCGTTCTGCTGCTCCAGCTGAGCTATGAGGTTGGTGGCCATGCCCCCGGGGATCTGGTGGGAGATGACGGTGATGTCTATGAGGGGCTGCTCGGCCCCCATGAGCATGCGGTTCTTGGAAACCACCTCGAAGTATTCGGAAATGTCGCGTATGGCGTCGAAGTCCAGCCCAAGCTCGTACTTTGTCTCCTTGAGCGACGCCACCAGGGTCTCGATGGCCGGCTGGCTGGTGTAGAGGGAAAGCGGTGCGGCGGCGCAATCAACCACGTCCGCCCCCGCTTCGAGCGCCTTGAGATAGGATGTGGTGGCCATGCCCGTGGAGGCGTGGGAGTGGAGCTGAACGGGGACCTCCACCGTCTCCTTGAGCCTTTTCACCAGGTCGTACGCCACGTAGGGAGACAGGATGCCGGACATGTCCTTGATGCAGATGGAATCCGAGCCCAGCTCCACCAGTTCCCTGGCCAGGGTCACGTAGCTTTCGATGTCGTGCACGGGGCTTACGGTGTAGCATATGGTCCCCTGGGCATGGGCGCCCTCGCGCTTGGTCACCTCGATGGATTTCTGCATGTTGCGTATGTCGTTGAGGGCGTCGAAGATGCGGATGATGTCGATGCCGCCTGCCACCGCACGCTTGATGAATTCCTCCACCAGGTCATCTGCGAAATTGCGGTAGGCGACGAGGTTCTGTCCCCGCAGGAGCATCTGCAGCTTGGTGCGCTTGAACTTCTCCCGGATGCGGTGAAGCCTTTCCCAGGGATCCTCGTTGAGGTACCGCATGCACACGTCGAAGGTGGCTCCTCCCCAGACCTCGACGGAATGGTAGCCCACCTCGTCGATGCGCTCCGCTATGGGGAGGATATCGGTAAGGCGCATGCGGGTCGCCCACAGCGACTGGTGGGCGTCCCGCAGGGTGGTGTCGGTTATCCCGATAAGGCGCTTTTTCTTTTCCATGATCACCTCTTCCCGAGACCAACGGTGCTGCATCTATTATTGTAACGGTTCCTGTCTGATCGATACCAATGGACCGGCGTGCGGTATATAGCTGCCGTGCCGGGGACCGCATTGCCGCCGCCTCCGGCACGGAATGACTTTCGCAGCGAACGCATGTCTTGCACCGAATACGATTGACAATAGCTTTTTCAGCGCCGGCCGCGATGCCGGCAGGCGCGACTTACTGCAAATACGGCTGGCTCCTGGGTAGTGACAGCGCCACGACGATCGCCGCCGCCGCCTTGGCCAGGTCTACCGCCAGGAAAGGTCTCACCCCCAGCCGGAAGGCCAAGGACGCACTCTTGCCATTTATTTCCAACCAGCTACCCAGCCAGGAGGCGCCGCACAGGTAGAGGAGGGCTATCCCCGCCAGGCAACCCGCGGCGAGCGCCATGCCGCGCGCCGCTCCCTCTCCCTTGAGGCGGCGCGACAGTCCGCTGCTCACCATCCCCGCAGCCCAGGACGCGACGAGAAAACCCCAGAGATAGCCTCCCGTGGGACCCAGCAGGACGGCCGGCCCGGCATAGGGGGGCGCGGCGAAAAAAGGCGCCCCACAGAGACCCATCAGGATGTAGAGCGCCTGGCTGAGCGGTCCCCAGAAAGGCCCCAGGAGCAGTCCGGAGAGAAGCATGAAAAAGACCTGCATGGTCACCGGCACCGGGGAGAGCGGTATCCTGATGATGGCTCCGATTCCGGTCAGGGCGGCGAAGAGAACGGCGTATGCCAGCTTCCCAACCTCTGCGGAGACAGGCTTCTCCGCCGCTGCGATGAAAGAGCGCTGATTCATGGAAATCCCCTTAAGGATTTTGATATTATTTTATATAGAAAACAAGCGGTAATGTCAATAGACAAAGGTTGGAATATTTTTAGTAAAAGTGAACATATTGAAAAGCAACGGTCGGGGGAAGAACGAGCCCTCGCGCCGGGAGGAGAAAGCCGGTATGAGAGGACGCTCTTGGGACCTGAGAAGATGCGACAACATCGACTCTACCAACCTGGAGGCCAAGCGCTTGCTGGCAGGGGGCGCCGCCGCGGGGTTGGTGGTCACCGCCAGGCACCAGACCGCGGGCAGGGGGAGACTGGGCAGGGAGTGGTTGGACCTCCCGGGCAAGAGCCTCATCGTCAGCATGGTTCTCGAGGATGTCGAGCCCTTCGAGGCGGTGATGCTGGTCGCCGTTTCCGCACGCGCTGCCGTGGTGAGCCTGGGAGGCGGCGGCCCTCGCATCAAGTGGCCTAATGACCTGGTTTACGGCCGCCGCAAGGTGGGTGGCATACTCAGCGAGACGTGCGCGGAGGGGCTCGGGAGATACGTCGTTGTCGGGTTGGGCATGAACGTCTCCTACCTGCCGGAGGAGCTTAGCCTGGCGGCCAAGCTTCCGCCCACCTCCCTGCTTATCGAGGAGGGGATGATCCTGGGCACGGAGGAACTGCTGCAGGCCCTGCTGAGGGAGGTGGAGGCGAGGGGGTCCCGGGACGGCAACCCCCTGCGGGAGGAATACCACCGCCACCTCGCTTACCTGGGGAAGAGGGTCAGGGTGGAGCATTTCACACGGCATCCCGAAGCCTCTCCGGACGCGGCAGGCCGCGCAGCGGAGGGAGGCGGGCCGGACTTCGTGGAGGGCGTGCTGGCAGGCGTGGACGAGCTGGGGAACCTCCTGCTACGGGCAGAGGGAGAAACTCACCGCCTGATCGCGGGAGATCTCATCCCCCTGCCGTGAGCCGGCCTCACGGCGATCCCGGAAGCGGCCTCCGCGGGAAGGCCCGTCCCGTCAGCCCTATACTCCGTCCATGCATACCACGCTAGGCGATCGCGGCTGCACGCAGCCCGTTTCGTGTCCTGTTGCGAGGAAACGCTCAGGCGAGATTGACCGTATCGGGGAGTCCAGGCAACACGCCTTCCCGCCGAGCGAGAGGGCTGCTCCCGCTCCCCGCGACGTGCCTTGCGAATGCGCCTCGCTCGTAGGTGGATGGGTTTCGAGCGCAAGCGAGCGGCCAGCCGCGGGTTCTCTCCCAGGAATGCCTGTCTCGTGGCTTCGGGAGCGAGCAAGCGCCGTAAACCCGAACCCTGGCGCAGGCGGTACTTCATGGACGGGATCCGTTCAGCTACCAAGCTCCTGCACGCTGCGGGCGATGATGGTGTCCTGGGTCTTCTTGTTGAGGTCCACGAAGTGAGCGCTGTAGCCGGCGATGCGCACGATGAGCTCGGGGTACTTCTCGGGCTCCTTCTGGGCCGCCTTCAGGGTCTCGTTGTCCACCATGTTGAACTGCACGTGGTCGATGCCCATATCCGCCCAGGTCTTGATGTAGGAGTGCCAGATCTGGAAGCCCTTCTCCCCCGCGAGCTGCTGGGGCGATAGCCTCTGGTTGAGCAGGGTGGCGCGCACGTCCCCGATGTGGTCGAGCTTGGCCACCGAGCGCAGCACCGCCGTGGGGCCCTTCTTGTCCAGGCCGGCGCCGGGCGAGCA
>OGCI01001679.1_pt1 | contig 17482 bp, 15 predicted proteins | sample 1570021 | NCBI WGS metagenome assembly OGCI01 (sample SAMN06264664, study PRJEB24512) | hot springs metagenome | isolation source: Hot spring water | place: South Africa: Tshipise | collected 2015-06-21 | reverse complement strand
GCTGGTGATTTCCACCCCCCGGGACCTTCCCGTGTTCAAGGAACTTTTAGGGGATGGTTCCCGGATCGGGATGCGGTTTCAGTACGCGGTGCAGGAAAAACCCCGGGGTCTTGCCGATGCCTTCCTCGTGGGGGAATCTTTCATAGGCGGATCCCCTGTGTGTTTGATCCTGGGAGATAACCTGTTCTTTGGGCACAGTCTTTCCGGCACGGTTCGGCGGGCCGCCCAGCTTACCGATGGGGCTCTGATCTTTGGCTACTACGTGAAGGATCCCACCCAGTACGGGGTGGTGGAGTTCGACTCGTCGGGTCGCGTCCTATCAATCGAGGAAAAGCCCGCCAAACCTAAATCCCACTACGCGGTGCCGGGCCTGTACTTCTATGACTCGGAAGTGGTTTCCATCGCGAAGGGGCTAAAACCCTCTGCCCGGGGGGAACTGGAAATAACTGCGGTAAACAACGAGTACCTAAACCGGGGGAAACTCCGGGTGGAGATCCTGGGCCGCGGCATGGCCTGGCTCGACACAGGGACCTACGATGGGCTTCTGGAAGCGGGGAACTTCGTGGAAGCCCTTCAGAAACGACAAGGCCTCTACGTGGCCTGTATCGAAGAGATCGCCTATAGGAATGGATGGATCAGCCGGGAAGAGTTGCTACGCCTGGCCGATGGGTTTAAAACCGACTATGGCGCGTACCTCCGGTACGTGGCCGAGGAAGTCGGATAAAACGGCTGATTTCATCCATAGCTATGAGCATTGATGGCTTTGCGCTGAACCGCGCTATCACGTCTGTTGATGTTGCATACAAATAGCTTTATTTTGTATGCGGAGGATGTGTATGCCCTTGCTCCAAGTTCGGGATTGCCCGGAAGATCTCTATAAAAAAATATCTCTCTACGCGAAAAAACAGAATCGAACCATCGCTCAGCAAGTTGTATCTCTATTGCAAAAAGCCCTGCGCATGGAACAGCCGAACAGGGAACGAAGAGAGGCCTTGTTGGAAAGGATACAAAACAGAAACGTGAAGGATGAAGCGCGAAGCGTCGATGAGGTTGCTCTCCTTCGCGAGGAGAGAGAAAGAATCTTATGAAGAACCGCCGCGTTTGGGTGATCGGAAATAGAGGCATGCTCGGGCAGGAACTCTGCCGCCTCTTCGATCGAGAAGGGGTTTCCTACGTGGGTTCGGATCTGGAGGTATCGATTCTTGATCCTGAGGCCCTCCTTCGATTCGGCCAGGAGGCGTTTGTACTTCCACTTCAGAGAAATGAGGGGCAGCGTCAGTCTTTCTTGTCCGCGAACCCCGCACCTCTGTCAACTCAACACGCCCCACCCTTTTGGATCGTGAACTGCGCGGCCTACACGGCCGTGGACAAGGCGGAGGATGAGCCCGAAAAGTGCTTTGCCCTGAACGCGGAAGGGCCCAGGAACATCGCCCGGGTGGAGGAAAAGCTGGGCGCGGGTCTGATCCATCTTTCCACCGATTACGTGTTCGATGGCTCGGGGATGCGGGAGGATTCGCCAGTAAGGGTAGCCAGGGAAGATGAGGCTTCCAAAAGCTATACAGAAAGGACAGGCACTGGAACAAAGGGGGGCTACGACTCTTTTTCGGAACCAGGGCTCGGGGATAAACTACAGATCGGCTCGGCTCGCTCGGGAATCCTATCCGATCGCGCGGTAAACTCTCAAGGCCCGCGTCCCTATCGGGAAGAGGACCCCGTGAATCCCCTGGGAGTGTATGGGAAGTCTAAGGCGGTGGGGGAGGAGGCAGTTCGGCAATCCTGTACCCGGGCCGTGATCCTACGAACCGCCTGGCTGTACGGAAAACATGGCAACAATTTCGTGTACACCATGCTCCACCTCATGAAAGAACGGGAAGTGGTGCGGGTGGTGAACGACCAGCGGGGAAGTCCCACTTGGGCGGCGGATTTGGCGCGGGCAATCCTTGCCATTATCCAGGCCCCGAATCCCACGTACGGCATCTTTCATTTCACCAACGGAGACGAGTGCACCTGGTACGAGTTCGCTCGCGAGATCTATCGGCTGGGACGGGAGTTGTCCCTTATTCCGCGGGAATGCCGGATCGAACCCATCACTACCGCCGAGTATCCCACCAAGGCGAAGCGGCCTCAGTACTCCGTGCTCTCGAAGGAAAAAATCCAGCGGGTGTACGGCGTTCCCGTGCCACCCTGGAAGGAAAGCCTGGAACGGTTCCTCACAGAATTGAGCCGGAAGATGTAGACTAACTTTAGAGGCTCTCGAAAAGGGTCTCCCATCGCAGGTAATCTACCAGGTAGGCGGGGAGAATAAAGGGTGACCCATTTTCCGGTACTTCTATTTGCTCCTTGGAAATGAACACGGCAGGGCCTGTTCCTGGGTATAGATGTCTAAAGTTGCGGATAGACACAGGTTCATGGGATTTTACCAAGCTGAACTTCACTTCTATGGGGCAGGAAGTGCTATTGCGGGTGGCAATAAAATCGATCTCTGCTCCTGCGTTGCTTCTCCAGTACCGAACAGAATCGATTCCCAACTGATTAGTCAGGGTTATCCAAACGGCGTTTTCAACGAGGTGACCATTTAATAAGGCGTAGGGAGTCACCGGTGAAGGTGCGACATCCGTGGCCAGAAGGAATCCGGGGTCTGTAACATATACTTTAGGCATTTTACTTACTTCTTTTCTTGGGTTTGTGAACCAGGGGGGCACAAGGTAGAATACGAAAGTTCCTACTAAGATATCTAGATATTTATTCAAAGTTTCCTGGTTGATACGTAAGGTGTTAGCCAGTTCAGATCGATTTACCTGAGATCCTATTTGGCTGGAGAGAACCTTAACGAGATTATTGAAAGCTCCCACGTTTTCTACTCGAAGGAATCCCGCAACGTCTTTACGAACATAGGTGGAAAGAAGTTCTTTTAGCACGGTAGCTCTTAGATAAGTAGGAGCAAGAACCGATTCCGGATACCCTCCAAACCGAAGATACTCTGCGAATAGCTCCTGTAGTCTCTTTCCGTATAAATCAGCATGGGTGCGTATTGTGAGGCCGTCTCTAGGGTCTAAGAGACGATCGGGGATATCTACTGCTTTTGCGCGAACGAACTCTCGAAACGAGAAGGGACGAATGATGAATTCTATTTTTCTCCCTGTTAGAAATTCGGAGTTCTTCGTAAGCTCTAGACTAGAAGACCCTGTGACGATGAACCGATATTTTTCCTGACGTTGGTCATAGACTGTTTTCATAAACAGACCTGCGTTAGGAATGATCTGAAATTCATCGATAAGTACATATCCCGTTTTATCTCCGAATAGATCGTCTAACCGTAGAATGAATAGGCGAGGATCTCCAAAGGCGGGATCAGCGAAATCAAGGTCCGCTGCAATATAGTGAACTACGTTTCCCTCCTTTACAAGCTTTTTTTGAAGGTTTTTTAGGATAGTGGTTTTACCCACTTGTCGGGCCCCTTTCAAAATGATGATCTTATTTTGCTTGAGCCATGGAACAATTTTTTCCTCTATATCCCTAAAAATCATAGTGAAAATTTACTGGTTTATCATTAAAATTTCAACCAATTTTTAATAATACCCTACAAAAAAAGGTAACCTAATGCGCGTGTTTAAAAACATTCTGGTCACCGGGGGCGCGGGATTCATCGGATCGAACTTCATCCGGTACCTTTTCACGCAACCCGACTTCCGGGGCCGGGTGGTGAACCTGGATCTTTTAACCTACGCGGGGAACTTGGAGAGTCTAGCGGATGTGGAAGGGGCGTATGGGGGAAGCGCCCATCCAAGTTCTGGAAGCGGCGTAGCCCTTCCACGCGTAGCCCCTTCAAGTAACGGAACCGCCGCGTCCCGTTCCGCTCCTTTTCGCTACGTGTTCGTGCGGGGAGACATCCGGGACCGGTCCCTCGTGGAACGGGTGTTCCGAGACTACGAGATCGATTGCGTGGTCCACTTCGCGGCGGAAAGTCACGTGGATCGCTCCATCTTAGGGCCAGAGGCGTTCATCGCCACTAACGTCCTAGGCACTTACACCCTACTGGACGTGGCGCGGCAGGCCTGGAAGGGGAAGTATGGAAGCGAGGGGGAGCACGTCCTGCAAGAGCGCGCCCCGATAGAACGGACAGGGGAAACTTCTTCGGGAACTTCCGAGGGATCTGCCGAAATCGACGCAACCGTCCTCTTCCATCACATCTCCACCGATGAGGTGTATGGAAGTCTGGGAGAAACTGGCTATTTCACGGAAACTACTCCGTACGATCCCCGTTCCCCCTATTCGGCCAGTAAAGCGGGAAGCGACCACCTGGTAATGGCCTACCATCACACGTATGGCCTACCCGTAACCCTCACCAACTGTTCCAATAACTATGGCCCCTACCAGTTCCCGGAAAAGCTGATTCCCCTCATGATTCTAAACATGCTGGAAGGGAAGCCTTTACCCGTGTATGGGGATGGACGGAACATTCGGGACTGGCTGTTTGTGGAAGATCACAATTCCGCCGTGTGGCTCGTGCTGCGGCAGGGTCGAGTAGGGGAAAAGTACAACATTGGGGGTGAGAACGAGTGGGAGAATATCCGCCTGGTGCATCGACTGATCGAAATCGTGGCGGAGGAAACGGGAAAGGACGCGACCGAGCTACGGAAACTGATTACCTTCGTGAAGGACAGACCCGGTCATGATCGCCGATACGCGATCGACTGTTCGAAAATCAAACGGGAATTGAGGTGGAAGCAGTCGGTGAGTTTTGACGAAGGACTCCGCCGTACCGTTCGATGGTATTTGGAAAATCGCAACTGGGTGGAGCGGGTTCGTTCAGGTGCCTATCGAGAGTGGATTCGACAGAACTATGAGGAACGCGGGTGACACACCCCCTATGTTTGAAGATCATACTTTTTCACACAAAGGAGCGCGGATCCGATGCCATTTACCTTTCGCAGGTTGTCTCTAAAAGGATTGGTGTTGATCGAACCGAAGGTGTTCTATGACGAACGGGGATTTTTCATGGAAACCTTCAAGCATCCTGAGTTCTTCGTGAATGGCATTCGGGGCCCCTTTGTGCAGGATAACCATTCACGGTCTAAACGGGGGGTACTGCGGGGGCTACACTTTCAGAAACCTCCCCGGGCGCAGGGAAAACTGGTTCGGGTTACCCGGGGGGTGGCCTGGGATGTGGCGGTGGATCTACGAAAGGATTCACCCACTTTCGGGAAGTGGTTTGGGACTGAGCTATCGGAGGACAACCACCATATGCTATGGATCCCGGAAGGATTTGCCCATGGGTTTCTGGCCCTGGACGATGATACAGAGGTGCAGTATAAATGTACGGCCGTGTACCATGCTCAATCCGAGGGTGGGGTTCGGTGGGATGATCCGGACATCAACATCAAATGGCCCAACCTGGGATACGGAATCAAACCAACAGTTTCCCCGAAAGACGCGGCGCTTCCCTTGTTGCGGGATCTTGATTTACCATTGAATTGGACGGTTTGATAGATGAAAAAAACGACTCGGTTCAAACAGTTACTAACCTCCCCCACGCTGGAGTTCCTTTGCGAGGCCCACAACGGGCTTTCTGCCAAGATCGCGGAGGAAGCGGGGTTCCCCGGTATCTGGGCCAGTGGCCTTTCCATCAGCGCTCAACTGGGAGTGAGGGATTCCAACGAGGCGAGCTGGACCCAGGTGCTGGAGGTACTGGAGTTCATGTCTGATGCTACGACTGTGCCGATCCTCCTCGATGGGGATACGGGGTACGGGAACTTCAATAACATGCGCCGCTTGGTGCGGAAGTTGGAGCAACGGGGGATTGCCGCAGTCTGTATCGAAGACAAGCTGTTCCCCAAGACGAACAGTTTCGTGCACGGAACGGCCCAACCTTTGGCCGACATGGAAGAGTTCTGCGGCAAGATCAAAGCCGGGAAGGACGCCCAAACAGACCCGGATTTTTGCATCATCGCTCGGGTAGAAGCTTTCATCGCGGGGTGGGGTCTGAAGGAAGCCCTTCGGAGGGCGGAGGCGTACCGCAGGGCGGGCGCCGATGGGATCCTCATCCATAGCGCCCTTTCGGTACCGGATGAAGTGCTAGCCTTCAAGAAGGAGTGGGGAGACCGACTCCCAGTGGTGATCGTGCCCACCAAGTACTACACCACTCCCACGGAAGTGTTCCGGCAGGCGGGATTTTCCATCGTGATCTGGGCGAACCACCTCCTTCGCTCGGCTCTTGCCGCCATGCAGAAGACCGCTGCCACCCTGTACCGGGAACAGAACCTGCTTTCCATCGAGGACAAGATCGCTCCCGTGTCGGAAGTGTTCCGCCTCCAAGGGCAGGAGGAACTGGATCGTGCGGAACAACTGTACTTACCCGCCTCAGGCCGGAAGGTGGAAGCGGTGGTTCTCGCGGCAGCCCGGGGTACGGAACTCGGGGACCTAACTGGGGAAAAACCCAAGGCCATGGTCGAGGTGGGAGGGCAACCGATCCTTTCCCATATCGTGGATGCTTACAACGGCGCGGGAATCAAGGAGATTACCGTGGTCCGGGGATACCGGAAGGAAAAGGTGGATCTCCCGAACCTTAAGATGGTAGACAACGACGCGTACGCGGAAACGGGTGAACTCTGGTCCCTGAAGCTCGCCCTCGATTCCTTAAGGACCCTCGATAGTGGGAGGGCTAAAGTATCTAAGTCGATAGCTGAAAAAGATCTGATTGTTTCGTATGGCGATGTGCTATTCCGTAAGTACATCCTCCAGATCCTCCTCGATAGCGACGCGGAGTACACGATCGTGGTGGACGTGAACTGGCAGGAATCCCGGAACCGGGGTCGCTTTGCCGATTATGTTGAGTGTAGCGAACCCTTTTCCCGGCTGAGTCTTGGGAAACCTGTTCAACTAGTTCGTATGGCCTCGAATCTTCCTCCCGAAGAGATCCACGGGGAATGGATGGGGTTCCTACGGGTGCGGGGTTCGAAGGTGCACGAGTTCCATACCCGATTAGACCGCTTGGTGTGTGAGGAAAGAGGAAGGCAGCTACGGATGCATGATCTATTGAACCGTTTAGTTGCCGATGGAACCGAGGTTCGGGTTCTCTACACCACGGGTAATTGGATGGACATCGATTCGGTGGAGGATCTGGTGCTGGCGGCACAATTCGTATAGGGGTGCGTATGATCCAAGCGGAAACATTCGTTCAAGCGGTGCGGAAAAGAGGGTTCTCTCTGTGGACGGGGGTTCCCTGTTCGTACCTAAAACCGTTTATCAATTACGTGATCGACGCGGCGATGAGTATCCCAGAAGAGAAGCGTGTCTCCCTAGAGGGTGCGCGGGGTCAGGAGCGCCCTAACTCACGCGGGGGCGGGGCGACGCGGGAGAGTGAGGCGCCTCTTTACTATATCCCCGCGGTGAACGAGGGAGACGCGGTGGCGATCGCTGCAGGCTCTACCCTGGCGGGTGTTAAAGCCATTGTCATGTTCCAGAACTCGGGATTGGGAAACGCGGTAAACCCGTTGAGTTCCCTCACCTACATCTTCAAAATTCCCGTGCTGATCATCACGACCCTGCGCGGTGAACCGGGAGGACCGCACGACGAGCCTCAGCACGAGCTGATGGGCTCCATCACCACCGAGATGCTAGACCTGCTCCGGATCCGCTGGGAATACTTCCCCACGGAAGAAAAGGAAGTGGAAGGGGCGGTGGCGCGAGCGGTTCGGCACATGAAGGAGAGTGGCCTTCCTTTCGCCTTCGTGATGCGTAAGGACTCGGTAGCCCCCTACAAGTTGAAGTCTGCGGGGCATGGGGCGCGGGAGAGTAAGTTTTTGGATAGACGACCGGATGTATTCGGGGGAGGGGGTGCTTCCATCCCCGCGAGTGGCGGCGCTACCTCTAACGCTCCCGTTGGTAGGGCTCCTTCGAACGTCCCCGTTGCGGAGGTTTCTTCGAAAAGTTCCTACCCGGGGTCCGCTTCTTTCCGCCGGGAGCCCTTCCTCAAGGTGGTGCAGAAGATCGCGGCCTCTTCCCTCCCTGTGATTGCCACTACCGGGTACACGGGAAGGGAACTGTACGCCTTGGAAGACCGGCCAAACCAGTTCTACATGGTGGGATCCATGGGATGCGCTTCGAGTTTCGCTCTGGGAATCGCGCGGGCGTATCCCACCCGGTCCGTGATTGTCTTGGACGGGGATGGAGCGGTTCTGATGCGGATGGGGGCTCTCTCTGTCATTGGAATGGAAAAGCCTAGAAATCTGATCCATATTGTGTTCGACAATGGTACGTACGAGTCCACGGGAAACCAGGCAACCGTATCCCCTGGAGTGGACCTGTGTGCCGTGGCTGCCGCTTGCGGATACGAACAGGTGATGGAGATACAGGATCCGGAGCAGTTGGAACGGGTGTTAGTTCAACTAACTACAAGAGCGGGGGCTATAGCATCTGCCGGTGCCTCTTCTGGTGGTGGCTCCCTAATAGAAGGTTCCTACTTGGGTGATCCCAAGGGTACACCGCCGGCTCTCACCTTCATCCGGATCCCAATCCAGCCCGGAGCCCCGGACAACCTTCCCCGACCTACGGTGACTCCCCCCGAGGTAGCGGTTCGCTTCGCCAAGTTCTTAAGGGAACATGTTAGTTAGTCGCGCGTTCAAGTTGTATGGATAAAGGGAGGTTGCTGTTGGGACTTACATACGTTGAAGGGAGTGTATCTGGTTCTAGAGGGAAAAGACGAACGGTACGGTTTCTCGTGGATAGCGGAGCTACGTATACTCTTATTCCGAAGTCTGTTTGGGAAGAACTTGGGTTGAAACCGAAAAAACAGGTCGATTTCGTGTTAGCGGACGGCACCACCATTACCCGATCAGTCTCGGAATGCAGGATTCGGCTCTTAGGAGAAGAAGGATACACCCCGGTAATTTTAGGCGAAGAGACTGATGAACCCCTATTGGGATCTGTTACGTTAGAAGTCTTAGGTCTTGTGTTGGACCCCTTCAAACGGGAACTTCGTCCCATGCGAATGCGTCTCGCTTAAGGTATATTAGCCTTATGGATGAACCCTTTCGATCGGAACAAGATTTGTTCGATCCTCACCTTACAGGAGGGCACTCATCGACGTGGCGGTACGTTCCTTTCGCGATGCATTAAACAGATATATTCAACAATTATACTTCCTAGTCGAGGGTAAGAAATGAAATCTGAAAATCGATCCGCAAAACAGGTACGGCCCACAATCCTCTTGAATCCGGGACCCGTCACCATGAGCGAACGGGTGCGGAGGAAGTTCCTCGAGGAGGATCTTTGCCACCGGGAACCTGAGTTCGCGGAGCTCGTGTTAGACATCAAGGCTCGACTCCGCCGAGTGTACCCGGAAGCGGAGGCGAACTACGAAGCGGTGATCTTCACGGGTTCGGGGACCTGCGCGGTAGAGGCGATCTTTCAGAGCCTTGCCCCCCGCAAAGGGAAGACCCTCGTGATTGCCAACGGTGTGTATGGGGAACGGATTGCCTCCATGCTGGAAGTGCAGGGGAAACCCTTTGTCTTGGTGAAAAGCCCCTGGCCCGAGCCCATGAACCTGAAAGAGGCAGAACAACACCTTCAGACCGATCCCTCCATTACCCATGTGGCGGCGATTCATAACGAAACCACTACGGGCCGGTTGAACGATCTCGACGCCCTCGGCGCCCTCTGCCGAAAGTATGGAAAACTCCTTCTGCTGGACACGGTTTCCAGCTTCGCTGGCGAAGAAATTCGGTTCGCCGATTGGAACGTGGGGGCTTTGGCCTCGGTCGCCAACAAATGTATCCATGGAGCGCCGGGAATCTGTTTCGTGCTGGCGCGGAAAGATCTCCTCGAGACGGGCAAAACCGAGGCATCCTCCCTGTACCTGGACCTTTTTAAAATGTACAAGGAGCAGAAAACCGGATTTTCTCCTTTCACGCAGGCGACCCATATCTGCGTGTTGTTGCAGGAAGCGCTTCGGGAACTAGAAGATGCGGGGGGATGGCAGGCTCGCCAGGCTCGCTACCGGGAAATCTCGAGTCGAATCCGGCGGGAGTTCCAGGCGTTGGGGATCGAACTGTTCCTTCCCCAAGAGGCATACTGTTCGATGCTCACCTCTTTCAAACTCCCTGCGGGTCGAACCTATGAACAAGTGCACGACGCGTTGAAATCGGCCGGGTTCGTGATTTACGCGGGGCAAGCGGGGTTGTACCACTCTATCTTCCGGATCGCCAACATGGGGGACATCCTCGATTCCGACGTGGACCGGCTGATCGAAGCGATGGCAAGGGTGGTAAGATAACCAACTCCTATATCGTTCGGCGCGGCAGTAACGGAATATCCAAGCGTCCTGAAATGGTTTTGACTTTTATTACATTCGATGCTATTTTAGTTAAGACTATATGAACATATACCCGCTGCAGGGAAATCCGCATGCAGACCAAGATCGCAGATTCAAACGCCATATCGATGCCAGACTGAAAGAGCATTTTCTAAAGAGAAAGGAAATACTGATCCTGTTAGGTTCTCGGCAAACGGGCAAAACTACGTTGGTGCGGAGAATCTTTCCTAACGCTCAGTACCTATTGGTGGACAATGAACCTGTGCGAAGGATGTTGGAGTCCTATGACATACAGGTTTACCGGGGGGCCTTGTTGCCAGGTGCTCCAGAACTTATTATCGACGAGATTCACCTCCTGTCCAATCCGGGTCGAGCGGCTAAGATCCTGTACGATCAATTGCCACTCAAACTCATTCTAACCGGATCCTCTTCGTTTCATATAAAGAACAAGACCAGCGAAAGTTTGGCAGGCCGGAAGATCGACTATTTCCTTTTCCCTTTGACTTTTTCCGAATACTTGGTGCAGACAGGGGTAGAAGAGGAGCTGAACTATTCTCTATTCGATTACATAGTGAATGGGGCGACAGAGCGACCCTACAAGCTGTTCGATAAACAGCAGATCCTCTCTCGAGTGTTGCGTTATGGTCTGTACCCTCAGCTGGTAAACCAACCCATGGATGAAGAGTACCTTCGGAATTTCGCGGATAGTTTGGTGTTCAAAGATGTGTTGGAATTGAATCTGATCGAGAATAAACGAGTCGCCGCCGACTTGTTGAAGATGTTGGCCTATCAGATTGGGAATCTTGTTTCGTACGCGGAATTGGCGACAGTGCTCGGCGCGGACCAACGTACGGTTAAACGGTACATTGAACTATTCGAACAAAGTTTTCTCTTGTTCAGACTCTATCCGTTTACGGGAAGCGGAAGAAACGAAATCTCTAAAGCGCCTAAGGTATATTTCTATGATACGGGCTTACGTAACGCTCTTATCGGGGACTTTTCGGAGATTACCCTTCGGCCTGACCGAGGAGCTCTATTCGAAAACTTTATCATTGCCGAATGCGTGAAGGCGAACCTCTACACCCAGAGCGGATATAATCTCCGATACTGGAGATCCAAGCAAAAAGCGGAGGTAGATCTAGTATTGGTGAAAGATGACCGATTGATCGGGGTAGAAGTAAAATACGGAAAAGGTACGGTTTCACCGGCCTTCACCCGCCGGTTCCCCGAAGCACATATACGGGTTGTAACCGCTGAAAATTTTTATTAGGAATCCTTCAGTAAGTACGTACGATTATTATATTGACGTACGTTCTACTTTTACTTAAGATAGAAACCATGGAGATTTCAGCTACCGAACTAAGACAAAAACTCTATAGAATATTGGATCTCGTGGCTCAGGAGGGGAAAGTTGTTACTATTCGCAGAAAAGGGAAGAAAATCAAAATTGTCTTAGAGGAAGAAAAAAAACGGAGTGATCGACTAACTCTCCATGATACCATTATAGGAGACCCTGAAACTTTACCTTCCGAATCTACCTGGGAGTGGAATGAGGAAAGGAACCTACATGGTGTTCCTTGATACCCACGCGTTTATACTTTTTCATCAGGGAAACAGGAATTTCCTTTCTGAAAGCGCAATCCGTATTTTTGATGAAGCGGAAAGTCTTTTCATTTCACCGATCGTGCTGTTGGAGACGCAGTACTTGGCGGAAATAGGACGTATCCGCTATGGGGCGGATACTATTTTTGAGCAAATGTCTGCTGCGTTTGGGGTACGGATAGAGGAGGATCAGTACGTGCAGGCTACGCGGAAGGCTATCTCCTTTTCCTGGACTCGAGATCCTTTTGATCGAATCATTACCGCCCATGCTTCGTTGTTCGGCGCGGTCCTACTTACGAAAGATGCTACCATCCGACTAAATTACCCTCGAGCGGTGTGGTGAGTTTTTGAACATACGCGAATTATGCGGGGTACTTTTCCACAGATTACAGTTAAACAAGCAAAAGGCGGCTGGTTCCGCTTTCTAACGTTGAGACAAGAGGTACAGGCGTGGTAAAAACAGCGGTAATTCTCGCGGCGGGCCGGGGTACCCGGCTAAAGGAACTGGGGACCGAGATTCCCAAGGGGTTTCTCCAGTTAGGAACCAAGCCCATCATCGAGGAGTCCCTCGAGAAACTGTACACGGCTGGCATCGAACGGGTGATCATCGTCACGGGGCACGTGGCGGAAAAATACGAGGACCTAGCCGCCCGTTCTCCTGGGCGGATCCTTACGGTGCATAACGAACAGTACGCGGATTCGGGTAGCTTATACAGCCTGTATCTCGCCGGGAGCGCCCTGCAAGATCCCTCAAAACCTGAAACAGAAATTGATCGACCATCGACCGAACCCGCGGGCTTTCTACTTCTGGAATCGGATCTGGTGTACGAATCCCGCGCGCTTGAAGCGCTTCAGAGGGATCCCCGGCCCGACCTTATCCTTGTGTCCGGCCGAACCAACTCGGGCGATGAAGTCTGGGTAGCCACCGAAGGGGGAAACCTCCGCGCGATGAGTAAAGATCGCTTCCGGTTGAATGGGGACATTCTTGGTGAACTCGTGGGCATCAGCAAGATCTCGATGCCCCTGTTCGCCCGACTTTGCGAGGTTGCCGAACGGCTCTTCGAGAAGACCCTTCACGTGGAGTACGAGACTGGCCTTACCGAAACTGCCCGAGAATACCCCATTCCCTGCCTGTTGATCCCCGACCTAGTGTGGGCGGAGATCGACGACGCGAACCATCTGGAGCGGGCCCGAAGGTTGTATGGGAGAGTGTCATAAAGTCTTTCCTCTCTTATAAAGGATCTATAGTATGGGAATAGTTTTCTATACCCTATTCATCTGGCCCATCCGCATATTTGTTGAAGCCGCTTTCGTATTCTTTCAAGTCTTATTCAACTATCGAGCGGGCCTATCCATTGTACTTTTAAGCCTTGGAGTGAATACGGTACTTCTTCCTATTTACGCAGCGGTAGATAGATGGCAACAACAAGATCGAGAGCTCCGTCAGCGAATGAAGAAGAAGATCGAAGACATTAAGGCTGTGTTTAAAGGAGAAGAGAGACGTTTTATCTTGAATACTTACTATCGGCAGATGGGATATTCTCCCCTAAACTCCCTGAAAGCGAGTTTAGGGGTTCTTCTGCAGATCCCCTTTTTCCTTGCTGCATACCAGTTCCTGTCCCATACGACTTCCTTGCAAGGACAATCTTTCCTCTTTCTGAAAGACTTGAGTAAACCGGATGCATTGCTAACCATTGGTGGAATCTCTGTTCACCTCATGCCTTTACTCATGACAGGTTTCAATGTCGCTTCCGCGTTGCTCTATTCTCGAGAGATGGAACGAAAAGAGCGGGTTCAACTGCTGGTAATGGCGGCAATTTTCCTCGTTCTTCTCTATGATTCTCCTTCTGGATTGGTTCTGTACTGGACAGTGAATAATTTATTTTCCTTGAGCAAGAATGTTGCGACGAGGTATTTTAATAGACCGGGCAGAATTCTATATGTGGTTACTTCGTTCACTGTATTATTAAGCATTCTATCTATTTTGTTAGGAGTAGTAGCATTAAAATCTGTCTATAAATATTTGGCTTTATCTTTAGGTATGATTGTTATTTGTGTGCCATTGGGGAAAAAATGTTTTTTAGTTAAAGTTCGAGGTAGTCAGATCTCAATACTTTCTGAACTGAATGACAAATTCCTTTATCTTTATTCATGCTTGGTTTTCTGTGTTCTATTAGGGTTCTTGGTTCCTTCTCAAATTATAGCATCATCTCCGACTGAATTTAATGAACCTTGGAAGGCATTATTCTGTACTGTGTTACAAGGGATCTCAATATGTATTTTATTACCTGGATTTATATGGTTCTTAATTGGGGAACAGCGAAGAAAATACCTTGCGTTATTTATGAGTTGCTTTGCTCTAGTATCAGTTGTTTGTTATTTTTTCTTGAGCGGTTCTTATGGAACACTTACTAGGGGTTTCCAATTTGATAATCCACATTTATTAAAGTCCTCGTATCCGATATGGGTAGATATAATTACTATCGTTTCAGTAGCTGCAAGTCTACTCTTACTATTAAGACAAAAAAAGGAAAGATTTATACTTTTGTTACTGAAAGGGATTGGGTTAGCCCTAATCATCTTAGGGCTTGTATCCTTCTTCTCGATTATGAATAGTTCTTTCTTAGCTAAGACTCATGCAGAAGAAAGAAATTGGGAAACAGATAAGGTCTTTACCTTCTCCCGAAAGAGTAACAATACGTTCATATTATTTCTAGATCAAGCTTGTGGGGTTGCGTTTTATTATGCCATAGACATGCTTCCAGAAACGATCAAGGAAATGGAAGGATTTGTCTGGTACCCTAAAACTATTTCGTTTGGTGATTGCACAATTTTGGGAGTTCCTCCTCTTTTAGGAGGATACGATTACACTCCCTGGAATGTAAATGCTCGGTTAGATACTCCTCTAGTTAGAAAAGTGAATGAAGCATTAACGTTATTGCCAAAACTTTTTGGAGAATCTGGATGGCGAGTTTCGATTACAGATCCAAGTCTGGCAAACCTGCAATGGATACCAGATACAACAATTTATGATGGAATGCGGAATGTAAAGGCAAGGAATATTAAAGGACTATTTTCAAAAAGATTTTTACAGGAGAAGGGGTATCCACCTGAAAAGGAAACAGAAGCATTCGATTTTGATATTCTTTTTCGGTATGGTGTATTACGAATTGCACTTCCTATCCTTCGATATCTTATTTACTATAATGGCAATTGGTGGAGAGATGGTAGATCAAATAGCTTCGATCGTTCCCTGGCTGTTTTCCCGAATCTCTACTATCTATCTGATCTTTGCCATACAGATGATGAATCGGAAAGTATTTCTATCTTTATGAATGAATCGACCCATGAGTATGGAGCATTTACAGCAGAGTTGCTTCCGAGTCGTGACCCTATCCGGTATAGTGAAAAAGAAGTAGCAAGGTTTGGATCTCAAAACGCTACAGGTTATATGTATGTGTTTTTAGCATCAATAAAAGCGGTGGGAAGATGGTTGAATTATTTAAAACAGTGTGGAGTATACGATAATACAAAGATTATCATCGTTTCGGATCATGGGTGAGTCCTTCCCAACAAACAATTTGAACTTCCTAGTATGGAGAAATACAATCCTCTTTTACTAGTAAAGGAGCGGAATGCTCGATTTCCTTTAAAGATTTCTGATGAGTTTATGACAACTGCGGATATACCTTCTTTAGTAATTGGAGATTTGAAAACTACAATCAACCCTTATACTGGAACCACAATTTCTTCAGAACCTAAGAAAGGAGTCTTACGGGTGTATACAGCTCCTGGAAATCAGAATCGACACGGTCCAATAGGATTTACCTTGTTCAATTCCCGAAAACTGCTGAATACCAATATATACCAGGCATCTGCATGGGGGGCAATAGAAAAATGAGCCGATGGCTTCTTGCCTTATGGTTATTCGCAGCAATTGTTTTTCCTCTGTTTGCCTATATAGATCCTGCAACAGGCAGCATGCTCTTTTCCCTCCTTACAGGTGTGGCAGTAACATTCTTTTTCTTCATCAAAAATGTGTTTTTAAAAGTAAAGTATTCTTTTCCTTTTGAAATTGGCATACGAAAATTATCTGCATTTAAACGTCCTCTATTTGTGATTTATTCGGAAGGAAAGCAGTATTGGAATGTATTTGAACCAATTATTCGAGAGTTTAATGTTCGAGGTGTACCTTGTGTATACTACTCTAGCGATGAAGATGATCCAGGATTACTCGAATCGCCAGCTTTTATAGGTTCACGATTCATTGGAAAGGGGAATCGTGCTTATAGGTTTTTAAATTTTCTCGAAGCGGATGTGTGTCTAATGACGACTCCTGGTCTCGATGTGCTTCAGGTAAAAAGGTCTCCTGGTGTTTCCCACTATGCCCATATCCTTCATGCGGTAACGGATGCTACCTTATATCGTCTGTTTGGTCTGGATTACTTCGATTCTGTATTTCTGACGGGACCGTACCAGGAGAAGGATATTCGGTATCTTGAACAACTTCGAGGCACTCCCCCTAAGCGGCTCGTGGTTGTTGGATGCACTTACTTGGATGTGTTAACCGACAAAGCTAAGAGTCTTCAGGTTTCACCAGATGGTAATACAGTGTTGGTTGCCCCTTCTTGGGGGGAGAATGGAATCCTGAGAAGGTTTGGAATGAGGCTTCTAAGGCCTCTTTTAGAATCAGAATACCGAGTGATCGTTCGACCTCACCCCCAGAGTATGATATCGGAAAAATCGGTGATCGAACAATTGCAGAACGAGTTGCGGGGGTTCTCCAATATAGAATGGAATTTTGATCGAGAGAATCTTGATGCAATGGCACGATCGGATGTACTGATTTCCGACTTTTCAGGAATTATCTTTGATTATGTGTTTCTCTTTAAGCGACCCGTCTTATACCCAAAGTTCGAGTTTGATTTACGTCCCTATGATGCCGGAGATGTGCCTACCGAACCTTGGACTTTCCGCACCTTGCGGGAAATCGGGCATGGATTTGATGAAGAGGATTTCCCACTCATTCGTGAGATAATAATGAAAGGAATCCGAATGAATGGAAAACGTGCCAAAAGAATAGAACAAGTTAAAAAGGAAGCATATTTAGATCCTGGTTCTGCAGGAAGGAGAGTGGTGGAGGAACTATTGAAAATAGGAGAAGAGATACAGGTGGCAAAAAAAGCTGCAGGTATTGGGAGAAAGAAATGATTAAGAACCTTAGAATGCTTTTAGATATTTTTCCTACTAAAGACAAATATAAGCTTCTGATTGTTCTTTTGGGAATATTATTTACAGGTCTATGGGATATTGTAGGGATAGGCTCTATAATGCCGTTTATTTCTATAGCTTCCAATCCTGAAATCATTCATACAAATAAATATCTTAGTTTCATATACTTGAAATTAAACTTTAATGATGATGCAGATTTCTTACTTGCGTTCGGAATATCTGTTGTAGTTCTACTATTCATAAGCAACGGATCTCGAGCATTGGTTGATTATGGGATTAAGCGTTTCGCGGCAATGCGCCAACATCATTTATCGTTCAATTTGTTAAAAAATTATT
>OGCI01001677.1_pt1 | contig 17495 bp, 17 predicted proteins | sample 1570021 | NCBI WGS metagenome assembly OGCI01 (sample SAMN06264664, study PRJEB24512) | hot springs metagenome | isolation source: Hot spring water | place: South Africa: Tshipise | collected 2015-06-21 | reverse complement strand
GATTTGATTGATATCAAAAGAGCAGCCAAGATTTCTGGAACAAGATTCAGCTTTATAAAAAAAGAGGCTGCTTTACTTGAATTTGCCTTAATAAATTTAGCTTTTGATATTTTGACAAAAAAAGGATTTAGCCCAATTGTTCCGCCGGTCATGATAAAGCCAGAATTGGCTCGGAGCCTGGGCTATCCTGAACAATTTAATGGCGAAGAAGCCTATTATTTAGAAAAAGACAATCTATTTTTGATTGGAACTTCTGAACAATCAATAGGAGCAATGCATGCTAACGAAATTTTTGAAGAAAAGGATTTACCAAAAAGATATCTTGGATTTTCCACCTGTTTGAGAAGAGAAGCCGGGGCTTACGGAAAAGATACCTGGGGAATTTTCAGGGTTCACCAGTTTGATAAAGTAGAGATGTTTAGTTTTTGCCGGCCAGAAGATTCCAAAAAAGAGCACCAATTTTTTCTAAAAATGGAAGAGAAATTGATGAAAATTCTTAAAATCCCTTATCGAATAGTCCAAATCTGTACTGGAGATTTGGCTTTTCCTTCAGCTGCCACTTTTGATCTGGAAGCTTGGATGCCTTCGCGGAAAGAATATCGAGAAACCCATTCCACTTCCAATTGCACTGATTTTCAAGCCAGGAGATTAAATATTAGATATCGTAATAAAACGGGCAAATTAAATTTTGTTCATACCGTTAATGGCACTGCCTTTGCCATTGGCAGAACTTTGATTGCTATAATTGAAAATTATCAGCAAGAAGATGGAAGTATAAAGGTACCGGCCGCCTTACAAAAATATTTGAAGTTTAAAGCAATTAAATGAATAAGGAAAAAAATCTTTTAATTCTCCATGGCTGGGGTTCAAATTCTTTACGTTGGCAGAGAGTAAAGGAACTACTTGAAGAAAAAGGTATCAAAGTTTTAGTCCTTGACCTTCCTGGTTTTGGAATAACCCCCTCTCCTCCAAGACCTTGGGGAAAGGATGATTATATAAACTGGATTCTTCAAAAAACTAAAGAAAAGAATTGGGCAAAATTTAATCTTTTAGGTCATTCTTTTGGCGGAGGACTGGCAGTGAAAATGGCAACTGAAAATCCCGAAGTAATAGAAAAACTAATTTTGTGTGCTCCAGCCATCATCAAAAGAAAAAGTATCAAAACTTATCTTTTTTATGGGATAGCTTCCTTGGGCAAAAAAATTTTTTCTTTGTTAGATTTAAAAGGATTTTATCCCTTGGGTCAAAAATTAATTTATAAACTGGCTGGTACGAGGGATTATTATCTGGCTGATGGAATAATGAAAGAAACAATGAAGAAAATAGGAAAAGAAGATTTAGAAGGGCTTTTAGAAAAAATCAAAATTCCAACCTTGATTTTATGGGGCAAAAAAGACGATGTTTTGCCAATAAAAGATGCCTATAGAATAAAAGAGAAAATTAGAGATTCCGAGCTTAAAATTATTTCCGGAGTTAAACATAGCCCTCATCGGGAAGCTCCCGAAGAACTAGTCGAAAATATTTTAAATTTTCTCCAAAAAGACTAAATTTTTTTTGCGATCGCAATAAAATTTAGTCTTTATAAGGTATGTTTTTTGTCTTAAGTTTTCTTTGGTTCATTCGGACTACTAAAGCCATTCTATTTTGGCTTTACCTTTGGCAGCTAAAAGAATATCATCTTGGCCGATTTTTAGACCATTTTAGAGCAGAAAAGGGAAAGCAACTTTTAATCAACAAATTAATAATTTTAAAATTAACTTTATTTCTCCTTCTTATTGGCGCTAATTTCATGCCATGGCTTAAATTTAGCGTCAGTTTTTTTCTTTTTTCTTTACTAATTATATATTTTCTTGAGTCGGCAAAAGGATTTTTTGATTTTTTTCAGAAGAAATTGAAAATGCCAATTTTCACGAAAAAAATTATTTTTTTATTTTTAATTACTCTCTTTTTTACAATTTTTTATCTTTCTGGATTATGGAGAACTCCGAATTTCATCTTTTTAATTTTAGCCTTTGATATTTTAACCCCAGCAGTTGTTTCCGGAATTGTTCTCATTTTCCAACCTCTGGCAGTTTTAGGGAAAAATCAAATTATTAGAAAAGCAATAAAAAAACGAGAAAAATTCAAAGACTTGTTAGTCATTGGAATTACTGGTTCTTATGGCAAAACCTCAACTAAAGAATTTTTAGCAACGATTTTGTCTGAAAAATTTAAGGTTTTAAAAACAAAAGAACATCAAAATTCAGAAGTTGGAATTTCTCAATGTATTTTGAATGATTTAAACAAAGAGTATGAAATTTTTGTTGTCGAGATGGGAGCCTATAATCGGGGAGGAATAAAATTGCTTTGCAATATTGCCAAGCCCAAAATTGGAATTTTAACCGGAATAAATGAGCAACATCTGGCCCTTCAAGGTTCTTTAGAAAATATAATTAAAACAAAATATGAATTAATTCAAAGTTTACCCAGGGATGGCTTAGCAATTTTTAATGGTGACAATCCTTATTGTTTTGATCTCTATCAAAGAACAATCTATCCTAAAAAAACCTACAGCCTTCAGCCATCAATTTCTGGATTTCCAGTTGATATTTGGACAGATGAAATAAAAATTGAAAAAGATAATATTTCTTTTAAAGTGATAATGAAAAATGACCAGGCTGATTTTAAAATTAATTTATTAGGAGCCCAGAATATTCTAAATATTTTAGCAGCAACTTTGGTGGCAAAAGAACTTGGTATGAGTTTGGCTGAAATTTCAAAAGCTTGTCAAAAAATTAAACCAGAGCAGAGCGGAGTTTTTCTCAAAAAAGGAATAAATGATTTGAATATTATTGATGCCACTTATTCAGCCAATCCTGATGGAGTAATTTGGCATCTTGAATATTTGAAAATCTGGCCAAAAAAGAAAGTATTAGTTATGCCTTGCCTGATTGAATTAGGCCAGGCCTCAAAAAAAATTCACAAAAGAATTGGCCAAAAAATTGCTGAGGTTTGCGATTTAGCAATAATCACTACAAAAGAAAGATTTAAAGAGATAAAAGATGGGGTATTAGAAAGGGGAGCGAAAGAAGAAAATATTTTATTTATTGAAAATCCTAAGAAAATTTTTGAAAGAATAAAGAGTTTCTGTCGGTCGGGTGATGTAATATTATTGGAAAGCAGGGTCCCAGCAGAATTAATTAAAGAATTACTCCTGTAATAAAAAGTCATGGCATTATTTTACAAGAGTATTGAGTTTAAAATGAATCCATTCCAGCCAATTTCAATATCTCTCTCGCCAAATACGGAAAAAGATGATATTTGGTTAGCTTTGAAATTAATTTTTCATCCCTGGCGATGGAAAAAAGAAAATTCCGCGATCGCGGGAATTTCTGATACACGATTAGAAGAAGAATTTAAAAAGTATTTGGGAGTAAAATATGCTATTTCTTTTAATAGCGGGAGGTCAGCTTTTTTGACTATTTTAAAGTCTTTAGACTTAAAAGAAGGAGATGAAGTCTTGCTCCAGGCTTTTACTTGTAATGCAGCGGTCAATCCGATAATTTGGTCAGGATTAAAACCAGTTTATGTTGATTGCGACGAAAAAACTTTTAATATCGATATTGGAGATTTAAAAAGAAAAATTACTCCCCGGAGTAGGGTAGTAATGGTTCAGCATACTTTTGGCTTGCCAGCAGACTTAAATGAGATTTTAGAAATTTGCCGAAAAAACAATTTAATTTTAATTGAAGATTGCGCCCACTCTTTGGGGGCTGAGTATTATGGTAAAAAAATTGGAACATTTGGTAAGGCTGCTTTTTTTAGTTTTTCCCGGGATAAAGTAATCTCCTCAGTTTATGGCGGAATGGCGGTGACTGATGATGATAATTTGGCAAAAAAACTTAGAGAATATCAGAAGGAAATTGGTTATCCTTCAAATTTTTGGATTTTCCAGCAACTTTTACATCCGATTTTGATGAATTATTTAATTTTGCCTACCTATTCAATTTTTGGGAAATATTTACTAGTTTTGCTTCAATGGTTTCAAGTTTTATCAAAAGCTGTTCATTGGAAAGAAAAAAGAGGAGAGAAACCTTCTTATTTTCCAAAAAAACTACCCAATGCTTTGGCGATTTTAGCCTTAAATCAATTTAGAAAATTAGAAAGGTTTAACCAACACCGTAAGGAACTAAGCTCCTTTTATTATAATGAGCTAAAAGAACTAAGCTCCTTTGAATTGCCACCAGATCCAAAAAATAGAAAACAAATTTTTTTGAGATTCACTCTTAAACATCCAAAAGCTCATGAAATTATTAAGCGGGCTTGGGCAAAAAATCTTTTAATAGGTGATTGGTATGAATGTCCAATTTCCCCCCATGACACAAAATTAGATAAAATGGAGTATAAATTAGGTAGTTGCCCAAAAGCTGAAAAATTAGCCAAAGAGACCTTAAATCTACCCACCCATATCAATATCTCAAAAAAAGAAGCTCAGAAAATTATTACTTTTCTAAAAACCCTCTAATCTTAGCGATACCATCTTTTTTGCGATCGCAGAAAATGTGGTATAATTAGTTTATGAGAATAAAATTACCAATTACTGAAAAATTTCTCTGGGCTATTTATAATGCGATTGAAGAATTAGATAAACTTCATCAGTCTTTTGGGTTAAGGACAATGAAGGAAGCTTTTTACCCCGATCTTTATAGATTTCGAAGGGAATGGGAAAGGAAAATGGATAGAAAAAGATTTGCCAGATTAATTTATTATTTGAAAAAGAGAGGCTGGATAAGGATTCCAGAATTAGAGGGAAAGAAAGGTATAATTTTAACCCGAAAAGGAATGGAAAAGACTTTGAGGATTAAATATAAAGTGGCCGAAAAGAAGAAAAGAAAAGATGGAAAATGGCAGATGGTAATTTTTGATATTCCAGAAAAGTTAAAGAAAGTAAGGGAAAGTTTTAGAAACGATTTAAAAATGTTAGGTTATCAAAAATTACAAAAAAGCATTTGGGTTTGTCCTTACGATGTTCTTGAGGAAACCCAAGAATTGATTAAAAAATATTCAATTGAAAAATTTGTAAGATTGCTCTTAATTGAAGAGGTTGAAATTAGTTGAAATTAATTATACTAACTTTTTTGCGATCGCAAAAAAGTTAGTATAATATAACTTTCTTGCTTAGAGAGATAAATAATAAAGAAATTTGGGAAAATTTTCTTTTAGAATGTGATGAGAAAACTTTTTTGCAGTCTTGGAATTGGGGGGAATTTAATAAGATGATTGGAAATAAAATTTGGAGATTTGGTATTTTCAATGGCAGAGACTTAATTTCTGTTGTTTTGGTGATTAAAATTATAGCCAAAAGGGGGACTTTTTTATTTGTACCCCATGGGCCTAATGTAAATTCAAAATTCAAAATTCAAAATTCAAAATTATTAGAAGCATTATTAGAAGAATTAAAAAAAATTGCCAAGGAGGAAAATGTGAGTTTTATTAGGGTTGCACCAATTTGGGAAAGAAATGAAGAAAATATCAGAATTTTTAAAAATTTGGGATTTAGAGATTCGCCAATTCACATCCATCCTGAAGTAACCTGGGAATTGGATATTAATTTGGCAGAAGAAGAACTTTTAATGGGATTTCGCAAAACTACTCGTTATTTAATAAGGCAAGCTCAAAAAAATAGGGGTATTGAAATCTATCAAAGTCAAAATTTAAAGGATATTGAAATTTTTAATAAATTATATCAAGAAGTTGCAGCTCGTCATCATTTTGCCCCCTTTTCATTAAATTATTTAAGAAATGAATTTTCAGCTTTTCAAACTGATAATCAAATTTCTCTATTTTTCGGGAAATATAATAATGAAATAATTTCTTCAGGAATTTTTATTTTTTGGCAAAACATTGGTTTCTATCATCATGGTGCCTCTTTACTAAAATATCCAAAGATTCCTGTTTCCTATCTTTTGCAATGGGAGGCAATCAAAGAGGCAAAAAGAAGGGGATGCCAAAAATTCAATTTCTGGGGGATTGCCCCTGAAGAAAAATTGAATCATCCCTGGAGAGGATTGACCTTATTTAAAAAAGGCTTTGGCGGCTATAAAAAAGAATATTTGAAAACTCAAGATTTCCCTCTTTCCAAAAAATATTGGCTAACTTTTATTTTTGAAAAATTAAGAAAAACAAAAAGAGGTTTTTAAATTGGCGTACAATTTGGGCCATGGGCTAAAATTTACCCGATTATGATTAAAAAATTCAGAAAACCTTATCGAGTTAAAAAGAGAAAATCAATTTTTAAAAATCGATTTTTTTGGTTTAGTATTCTAATTTTAATAGTTTTTGGAGGGATTTTTTATCTAATCTGCTTTTATTCTTTTTTTCAGATTAAAGAGATTAAAATCTCTGGCAATCAAAAAGTTTTAACTGGAGATTTAGAAAATGCGATTCAGAGCCAGATTGTTAGAGAACTCATTTTGGGTGGCCAGAAAGTGTCCACCAAAAGTATCTTTTTAACTAATTTGGGAAAACTAAATGAAGTTATTTTAGAAAAATTTCCTCAAATAAGTCAAATAAACTTAACCCGAAGATTTCCTGATATCTTGGAAGCAAAAATTGAAGAGAGAAAGCCAGTAGCTATTTTTAATCACAATGATAAATATTTTTTTCTTGATAAAGAAGGAATAATTTTTGAAAAAGTTTTGGATGTCAGGGATTATTTGAAAATTAAAAGTTTAAACCAAAATCAATATCTAAATTTAGGTGAGAGAGCAATTAAGAAAGAACTTTTATCTTTAATTTTAGAGATCGACTCAAAATTAAGTGAGGATTTCAAAATTCCTTTGGAAGAAGTTTTGGTGATTTCTGATGAAAGAATTAATGCTAAAACTTTAGAGGGTTGGGAGATTTATTTCAATCCTCAAAAAAACATTGATTGGCAACTAACAAAATTAAAAGCCCTTTTAGAAAATTATCTTTTACCTGAAAACAGAGCTAATTTAGAATATATTGAATTGAGATTTGGGAATTTAGCCCCCTTCAAGTATCGCGAATTAAGGGAAAGGGAAGAATCGAAAAGGAATAGATAAAATAATTAGTAAGATATCGTAAACTAAAATTGAAAGAAGAATTTCTTTTTTATTTTCAGGGAAATCCTTTTTAATAATTATTTTTAAGGGCAATTTTATAAATTTTGAAATTATTCTTGGAAGTGGCATTAAAAAGGGTGTTTTCTCTCGATATTTTAGGTATTCATTACCATAATGCTTAATCATTTCGATTTCTTCACTTAAAGCTACCCCCACTATTATCGAAGCTAAAATTAGCCAAGGAAGGCTTGACGGAGGTAAATCATTCCACGGATCGACAAAAGGCATGGCAAAGAATAGAGAATAAGTGAAAAGAAGAAATCCTAAATATTGAGGATGTCTTGAATATTTATAAATGTAAAAATCTATTATTTTCACTCCTTTCAATTTCCCATAGAGCCATGTCATGGTGCCCAAGAAAAATATAAACGGTCCGAAAAAAAATGAAATTAATAAAAACAAGAATGAACTAGCAAATCTTAGGCCTAAAATAATAGGATCCAGGATAACCGTGATAACTCTTTCAGAATAAATTTCCCACGCAGGCAGAAGATTCGTTAACCAATCCATTAATAGGTTGTTTACTGTAGAGATAATAAATGATAAATAAAATGGTAAAGAAAATGGTAAATAAATTATATTTGCAAAATCTAAAAATGGAAATAACGGGAGCCAAATGAACATTAAAATACCTATTCCACCAAAAAAGAAGCCGGTCATACTAATAGCATAATAGCTAAAAATTGGTAAGAAAAAAGCTATTGAACCGATGATAGAAAGATGAAATTTTTTAATTAAAATTCCGATTATTATTAAAAAGAGTAAAACTGCGAAAGAAAAAAATCCCCATGGTCTTAGTTTTGTTAACCATTCTTCGTATCGGGGAGAGGGAATATACCTCTCGAAATCAAGGATATCGGGAGTTAAAGCTAAGAGGCGTTTATGTAATACTGGCATAAATTCCCCAAGGAATTTAATTAATCCCCACAATAAAGCTACAGTAAATAATAAAGCCAAAATCGTTGCGATAAAAAAATTTTTCTCCATTTTTTTAAAATCACTTTATATAATAAACAAAAATTGAATAGCCAATTTTAGCTCTTGGTTTATAATTGTTCAGCCAGAGATAGTAACCAGTGATTTGGTCAAAGCCTGGAGCAGGTTCTCCTCGACCACCTTGTAAAAAAGTAGCGGAAACAGCTAAATAATTTCCTTTTTCAAATTCTTTCGGATCTCGAGTACCCCACCAAGGGAGGAATTTTTCTTTTAGATAATATCTGGCATCTCCACCACCAAAATAGTCAACATAAATTTTCTCAATTTTATTTTCATCTACCCATCTTTTCAATCTTTTTAAATCTTGACCCCAATCTAAATTGGAATTGACAGTATAAATATAGGCCTGATCAGGTCCACCAGCTATTTCATTAAAATAGGCAAGGAAATGGGGATAAATAGAAATTACTGAAATGGCTTGCCATAAAATAAGGATTCCCAAAAGAAGATATTTGATTTTTAAAAATGGTTCCTTTAACCAAGTAATGGTCATTCCACTAACCAAGAAGAAAGTAAAGGGAAAAGCAGGTAAAAGATGACGGACTCCAATATTGAGATCGGAAGTTAGACTTGTTAGCCAATAAATTCCAATAAAAGTTAAGATGGCAAATTCCGGGAAATGATTTTTGATCCAGGCTTTTGTCCTTTGAAAAGGATTTTGCCAAAATGGTTTTTTAATGAGCCAACAAGCATATAAGAGAGCAATCAAACTTAAAATGTGAAAAGTTAGAGGTTCTTTTATTAAATAAACAATTGGGAAATAACTTTTCCAGCCAGCAGCTGAGACTTCACCAAGAAAATAAGTGGTGTGGCCGGCAGCCGCTCTTTGAAGAGCCATTAATAGCCCTAATCCATAATGAGAGAGGCTTCTTAAAATCGGTTTATCAGCCATCCAAATGACAATTTCAGCTGGACAGCGCAAAAGCCTTTTAAGATTGAGACAACTTTCTTTAATTGAACTGGGACCTCCAGCATAAGAAGTTAAAATAAATTGAGTATCTCTTAATTGACGTTCCGGAGGATAATTTAAGACATGATATTGATAAACCGGCCAGATTAAAAGATCGCCAATAATAAATACTAAAAATAAAATTTTTAAAGTTTGAATAAGCTTCCCTGATTTTGTTAACCACCAGAAAAATCCCAAAAGAATAAAAAATGGAACTAATAAAATTACTGAAAATTTGCAAAGCTGGGCTAAGCCAAAAGAAATTCCTGATAAAATAAGATTTTTCTTTGTCGGTTCTTTTAAAACTTTAAGAAAATAATAAGTAGCAATGAAAATCCAAGCTGCTGCTCCAACATCAGTAGTCACTAATCTGCCGTGGGCTAAAAAAGTTGGTGAAAAAGAGAATAAAAAGAGAGATAAAAGGCCGGCTTTATCTCCAAATAATTCTCTTGTCCATTTGAAAATATAAAATCCTAGTAAAATCAAAATTAAAATCATCGGGATTCTTCCCCAAAAAATCATTCTATCTGCGGGATTATCAGCCCAGTAGAGAAAATGATAACCAAATCCCCATTGGCCATTGATATCTTCTTTCCAATCTCTGATTTCCGAAGGAAAATTTATTCCTTTAATGAAAAGCAAGGGGACAGCTGATAAATCTTTTAATAAAGGAGGATGCTCAGGATTTAACCGCATATCTTTTTGGGTCAAATAAGAATATCCTGCTGGCAAATGAGCAACTTCATCCATAGTCGCTGAGTCATCTTTCATACTGAAAAGGCAAATTAAAAAAACAAGAGAGAGTAGGCAGGCGGCGATAACGTTTGTAATTTTGTTATCTAATTTCATATACTGAAATTCCATTTATTTTTTTAATCTTACCTTGGGGGAATCTTCGCTCCAATTCATTGAATAAATTTTCATCATATCCCATTGGTATAATTACTGTCTCTTTTTCTATTTTAATCTCATTTAAATCTTTTGGTAAGAGATATATTGAGCGAGGACCTCCAAATTTTGTGCTTTCCACAAACATTATTGTCTGGGCTGGCATGGGAATTCCATCTGGCCAGGGAACAGGAACTCCTGGCTGATTGACAATGACATATTTTTGAATTCCTTCAGGCAGAGAATTGAGATAATTTCCCATTTCAACATAATCAGAGGAGAAAGTATTTTCTACTTCGATGGATTTTCCCCATTTATTAAAATATTTATCAAATTCTGTTATTCCAGTCATCAAAAGAAAAAGAAAAGCACCAACCAAAAGCAATTTTTTATGTTTTATATTTTGATTTAGCCACTGATAAATATTCCAGGCACCCAGACCAACAAAAATATAAACCACTGGGATGAGTCCAATGGTCCGTAAGGCATGGGGAATACCTTCATAAGTTAAAATTCCAGGTAATAACATTATCAAACACCAAAAAATCAAAAAAACAAAATTTTCCAAAATTCCGCTGCTATGTAGCGCTGGAATTTTTGCTACTTTGGAGAGATTGTAAAAAGAATAAAATAAGCCAATTAAAAATAATATTCCTATTGGCCAAAATAGCATCGGAGAGCCGGCAAAATTGTGGCGCCAGTTGGGATCTCCATAAAAATTAAACATTCCCAAATGTAAAATTAAAGATTTACCAAATTCCTTGGTTGGGTTTTCAGCGACAAAAATAGAGATTGGAGCAGCTCGACCAATAAAATCCTGGGGATTTTGGAGAAAATAAATGCCAAGGGGAAGAGCGATAAGAACAATGACTAGTAGACAGTAACCAGTAAATAGTAAAAATTTTTTGATTTGGTTTTCTTTGAGGTAAATAAAAAACCAACAAAGCAAAATTAGAGGAAGCAAAACGACAATAAATCGATAGGAAATATAAGTGTAAAAACCAAGACCGAAAAATAAACCAGCTAAGATAAAATTAAAAAATTTTTTTCCCCTAAATCCGCTAAATAAAAAATAAAAAGCAAAGACTAAAATAAAAGGAAGCAAAATCGCCCGAAAGCCAATCCGGGAAAAATTGGTGTGCCAGAAAGAAGTGGCTAAGAAAAAAGAAGAAAGTAAAGCTATAACTATTTGACTATTTGACTGTTTGACTATTTGATTATTTAAAGAAAATAACTCTTTTGTTAAAAGATATAATCCGAAAACAGTTAAAATTCCAATGATGGCAGCAACAATTTTTATTGACCAGATAGAAACTCCAAAAATTGAAAAGGAAAGAGCAATTAACCAGATAAAAAGTCCTTCCCGGCCATTATTTTCTGGATAAAATACTCTAAAATTGCCAGTTTTCAGAGTTTCCAACGCCTCGTTACCATTAATAGCCACATCAGGATAAAGCCCTGGAGGAATTAAATCTAACTGCCACAATCTAAAAAAAGCGGAAATTCCTAAAATAGTAATAAGAAACACCAAAAACTTTTTATTATTTTTGGACATTAAACTATTGTATCAAAATAAGAGACAACCAACAACTTACAAAATAAGTAGTGTCGGATACTACCTAATGATTAGCAGTCAGAGATCTTGACTGCTAATCTTGATTGATTATAATAGAAGTAGGATGATAACTGAGCGCCAAGGAGAAATTTTAAATAAGATAGTTCAGGAATATATTGAATTGGCTCAACCTGTTTCTTCTCAATTGCTTGAGAAAAAGTATGATTTTGGAATTTGCCCAGCAACAATTAGAATTGAAATGCAAAAATTGACAGATAAGGGTTATCTCTCTCAGCCCCATACTTCAGCCGGGAGAGTTCCCACTGACAAAGGTTATCGATTTTTTGTTGATTGTTTATTAAAAAAAGAACTCGAGGATTTTGAAATAGGGGATTGGTTTGAAAAAGAAATTGAAGATGATATCAAATTTATTCAGACCTTAACCAAAAATTTGGCTCTCGCTTCTCGGGCGTTAGTTTTAAGTTATCTTAAAAAAGAAAAGATTTTCTGGAAAGAAGGTTGGGAAGAAATTTTAAAAGAACCAGAATTCAGAGAAAAAGAATATATTATTAACTTTACAAAACTTTTAGAAAATCTTGAGGCAGGCATTGAAGATTTTGAGATAAATTCGGGAATTAAAATTTATATTGGCAAAGAAAACCCCTTTCCGAAGGCAAAAGATTTTAGTATAATAACTTCTAAGTGTTCTTTGCCAGATGATGAGGGGATAATAATCTCCCTTTTGGGGCCAAAAAGAATGGCTTATGAAAGGAATATTAGCTTAATGAATTCTTTAACAAAACTTCTGGAAAAATTTTAAGACAAGAGAACATTCTCACATTCTTAAGAATGTTGGAATAATTTTGGAATATGGAAAATATGGAAAAAGAAAAACAAAAAGAAATAAGTATGGAAGAACTAAAAAAGAAATTGGAGGAATGTCAGAAATTAAAAGAGGAATATTTGGCTGGCTGGCAGAGGGCGAGGGCAGATTTATTGAATTACAAAAAAGAAGAATTAGAGAGAATTGGAGAGCTGATAAAATATGCTGATATTGGATTAATTTCAAAAATTTTGCCAATTTTGGATAATTTTGAGCTGGCTGAGAAAAAATTACCAGAAAATTTAAAAAATGATGAAAATATAAAAGGTTTATTATTGATAAAAAATCAAATTGAGGATTTTTTGAAAAGTCAGGGAGTGGAAGAGATAAAATCAGTAGGGGAGAGGTTTGATCCAAATTTTCAGGAAGTAATTGAAGAAGTGGAAGTAGAAGGAAAAGAAAGTGGTATAGTATTAGAAGAAGTCCAGAAAGGTTATTTAATCAACGGTCGGCTATTAAGACCGGCCAAGGTAAGAGTTAGGAAGTAATTTATGCTAAAACAAAAAACAATTAAAGTTTTAGTTGAGAAATCACATCTCCTTACTTTGGGAGAAAGGATGTATATTGAAAGTATTGAGTTGCTCCGGGAACTGGTTAACAATGCTTATGATGCTGATGCGACAAAAGTTTATATCACAATCTCCCCGGAAAAAATTTTAGTTGAAGATAATGGCAGTGGAATGAACCAAAAAGGACTGGAACAATTTTTTACTGTTGGTTCTGAAGAAAAAAGAATTCATAATATCTCTCCTCGTTTTGGCAGAAAGAGAATTGGTCAATTTGGTATTGGTAAATTTGCCGTCCTTTCAGCGGCTGACCAATTTAAAGTTGAATCAAGAAAGGGCAAATTTGTTTATACGGTTATTTTTGATAGGGAAGATTGGCAAAAAGATGCTGTTTGGGAATTGCCAATTACCCGCCAGCAAGCCACTCCCTTAGATGGGCGGGGTACAAAAGTAGTTTTATCTAAACTGAAAAAGAAATTTAATTTATCAGAAGTAGAGCGATACCTAAAAGAATCAATCCCCTTGAGAGCCAAGAAATTCTCTGTTTATCTTAATGGAAAGCTGATTACTCCAAAATTTATTCCTGGCCGGACCATACCAATTAATGTTAAAACACTTTATGGTCCAATTGAAGGCGAAATAGTGATTGCTGCTGACCCAAAATTGGTTGACCAATCAGGCCTTGAATGTCGGGTAAAACAAGTTTTAATCAAAAGAGAATTTTTTGGTTTAGATCGTCAGCCCCAGCCAGGTTTGGCTAAAATCACTGGTTGGGTTAACGCTGATTTTTTACCTATCACTACTGCCAGAAATAATTTTATTCAGGACTCGGCTGAATATAAATTATTTTACCAGCTGATGCGGGAAATTTTGGAGAAAGTTTTGAAAGAGATTCGTCAGCAAATGGAAATGAAAAATCTAAAAAAGATTTCACAGGAACTGAGGCAGGTATTGGATAAAATTCGTCAAGCCCTTATTTTAAACCCTGATCTTTCTCCTTCCGGCCGGACTATTACGGAATTAAGAAAAAGAGTTGGTAGCCAGTTATTAGGTAGTGCTCTGGTAAAAGTAAAAGAAAAACCAATAAAAAAGGAGGTAATCGAAAAAGAGCCATCTAAAGAAAGATTATCCCAAAAAGAGAAAAAATTAGAAATTGAGATTCCTAAACCAGCAGTGATCAAAAAAATTCGGATTAAAAAATTAGGTATTAGTTGTGGAATTGTTAGCTTAGGTGAAGATGGACCAGAAGTATTTTCTCAAGGCAACATGGTTTACATTAATCAGGACCATAAGATTTATAGAAAAGTTTATCCTAAAAAGGATTTATTTAACCTTCATCTTCTGCGACTTTTAAGCCAAGAAATAGTAATGATGAAAAAAATTCGTCTACCAGCCCGCCAAGCCTTTAACTGGCAAAGCCGACTTTTGACTGATGCCATAACTTAAAAATGAATAAAACTTATTACAAAAAAGCAAAAAAAGATTTCGTATTAAGAGATGCAGATGAGAAAATCTATTTTAAGACAGATTCTTTGTGGATTTTGAATGATGATTTTTTGAAAACAGACCGGATAAAAGAAGGGGTGGTAGATTTAATTGTTACTTCGCCACCATATAATGTTGATATTAAATATAAGTCATATGATGACAGAATTCCCTATAACGAATATTTAAATTTCACAAAAGAATATTTAGTCAAATGTTACAAATTGGCAAAAGATGATGGAAGATTTTGTTTAAATATTCCCCTTGATAAGAGTAAGGGAGGCCAGCAAAGTGTCTGTGCTGACATAACAACTATTGCAAAACAGGTTGGTTGGAAATATCATTCAACTATTATTTGGAATGAGCAAAATATTTCAAAAAGAACTGCCTGGGGATCTTGGCTTTCGGCGAGAGCTCCTTATGTGATAGCTCCTGTTGAGGTTATTGTAGTTCTTTATAAAAAGAAATGGCGGAAAATAAATAGCGGAAAGTCAGATATAACTAAGAAAGAATTTATAGATTGGACTAGTGGAGTTTGGAATTTTATGGGAGAAAGCAAAAAAAGAGTGGGACATCCTTCTCCATTTCCAGTTGAGTTGCCTAGAAGATGTATCAAATTATTTAGTTTCATTGGAGACATTATTCTTGATCCATTTCTGGGATCAGGTAGTACTTTAATCGCCTGTGCTGAAACTAGTCGCAAGGGGATTGGAGTAGAAATCGATAAAAATTATTGCGAAATCGCAAAACAAAGGTTACTAACTAAAGGAAGCAAAAGTAAATCAACCTCGATTTAAATTTTGATATGGCTAAAACTATCAGTGATTTAATAATGGAATATTTTAAGAAACATTCTAGAGAAGATTTAAGACACGGACCCGTGGTTGATTGGGTTGAAGAACAATATTTAAAATTATATGGGAAAAAACCACGAGATACTTGGAGAGGAATTAGAAGATTATATCAAGAGGGCAAACTGATAAAAGTTAAAAAAGGAGTCTATAGATATGAACCTGAGCGTATCAGAAAAGTGAAATTGCTGGATTTTCCTCCTAAAGTAAAAGAAACAATTTTTAAAAAAGATGGCTACAAATGTGTATATTGCGGGCGAGGAAGAAAAGATGGAGTTGAACTTTGCGCTGATCATATAATTCCATTAGACAAAGGAGGGACAAATACCTTAGATAATGGACAGACTTTGTGTATGCAGTGTAATTTAATAAAGAAGAATTATTCTCAGACGGAGGCCGGAAAAAGATTTGTCATAAAAATGTATAAACAGGCAGTTGCTAAAAATGATAAAAAGATGATTAAATTTTGTAAATACATTTTTAATGTTTATAATAAATTTCAGATAAATAGCCATATTAAGAGACCAGATAGTAAATAAAAATTTATGGATGAGTTTATAAATCAAAAACAAATTAAAGAACTTTTTGATGAATTTGTTAAGGAAGCCGAAATTAAATTAGATAAGAAAAAAAATTTTAAGGATTTTCTGAATTTTCTGGAAATAGATATTTATGACTGGATAGAAGAAAATTTGAGATGTTATTTTAGAGAAAAAAGTTAGAGACCAAAAATAAACTGGAAAAAATATAAATAAAATTAATCAAAAATGGAAAACATGAAAACTCAAACTAACTCTCAAAAATATGAAGGCCAGTGCAAATTTTGTGGAAGTGATTTCTCCAAAAAGGAAATCCTTAGCCATTTAGATAGCTGTCAACAAAGAACAAAGAGCAAATCTTCTAATTTGAGAAATCTCAGATTACAAATCACCGATAGATATTCGAAGAATTTCTGGTTAATAGTTGAAGTTGATAATTCAGCGAAATTTAAGGATTTGGATAAACTTATCCGTGATGTCTGGGTGGAATGTTGTGGCCATTTAAGTTTATTTGGAGATTATGGAAATGAAATAAGAAAGTCAAAAATAATTGTGGAAACCTTACAACCAGGAGATACCGTTCCTTATATTTACGATTTTGGTTCTTCAACAGAATTGATAATTAAAGCAATAGCTTATAGTTCTTTTAAACTTATTGAGAAAAAGATTGAGTTGGTTGCCAGAAATTACTTACCGCCATCTAATTGCGCTAAATGTGGACAACAAGCAACTTGGATTTGTACTACTTGTAGTGATGAAGAAGATGAATCACCATTGGTCTGCGATGACTGCGCTGAAAAATATCATAGTGAAGAAGAGGACCATTATCTTTTACAATTAGCTAATTCTCCCCGCTCAGGTGTCTGTGGTTATGAACCCGAAGAACCGTTAGATAAATTGTTTTAATCACCTTGAAGAGCCACAGAGTATGTAAGTTGTGAGATGCCAGATTGGGCAGAAGGAAAAGACGATGTAGAGATTGGTGAACCAATTGGTTGTCCAAAATGTCATAATTTTGGAGTTGATAATTTTGAAATAATTGAGTAAAAAATTAAAAAGGTCGGAATTTTTAACTTTTAATTTTAAATTTTAAAGTTGACTGAGCGAGCCCGAAGCCTTTAGGCGAGGGCGAGCGAAGGAATATGCCATTAATTCCCTGGAGACCTTTTTGGGAAATAGAAAGGTGGTTTGAAGAAGAGTGGCCTGAGATTTGGGAATGGCCAAGAATTAGAGTTCCAATGATTAGAACTCCCAGAATGGATATTTATGAGACTGATGGTGAGGTGGTGGCTGAGGTTGAATTGCCAGGGGTTGATCCAAAAAACATTGAGGTTGAGGTAAAGGATAATGTTTTGAGAGTAGAAGCTAAAGCTGAAGAGAAAAAGGAGGTAAAAGAAAAGGGCTATTATCGAAAGGAAATGGGAGCGAGGTATTTTAAGAGGGCAATAACCTTGCCAACTGAAGTGATTGGAGAGAAGGCTGAAGCTGAATATGAAGGAGGAGTTTTGAAAGTGGTCATTCCCAAAGCCAAACCCAAAAAGGTTGAAGAAAAGAAAATTAAAATAAAAGTAAAAGGAACAAAAGAAGCCTAACTAATTAAAATTCCAAATCACAAATTCCAAATTCCAAATAAATTCCAAATTCCAATTACCGAATGACCAAAACGTTTTGGTCATTGGAATTTCGGTCATTGAATATTATTTGGAATTTGGTGCTTGG
>OGCI01001676.1_pt1 | contig 17499 bp, 16 predicted proteins | sample 1570021 | NCBI WGS metagenome assembly OGCI01 (sample SAMN06264664, study PRJEB24512) | hot springs metagenome | isolation source: Hot spring water | place: South Africa: Tshipise | collected 2015-06-21 | reverse complement strand
GCTCCGCAGGTAGGATTCGAACCTACGACCGCTCGGTTAACAGCCGAGTGCTCTACCACTGAGCTACTGCGGAATAACATTTTGTTTAGGACTGCTTATATTATATTTGTCATTTTTATATGTGTCAACTATCTTTTTTTCGATTTCCCCGTCGAACAACGACGGCTTTTATAATTTAGCACATACATATTTAGCTTGTCAACACCCTCTTTTTATTTTTTTTAATTTTCCTCTACAAAATCCACATACGTATCGACTAGTGTTTATTGCTTTTCTTCGAACATACATATATCGACATGATGTACACTCGTAATAATGCTCTTTTGTCTTTTTTGGTAATACAATAGGCTTACAAAATCGCGGAGCTTTTACCTGCTTCAATAATTCCCGAAAATCACGGTCACGGTGTCGGTAGCCTTTTCCTTCAAGATGTAAATGATAATGACACAATTCGTGTTTAATTATTTGGACAAGTCCTTCTTCTCCGTAGCACTCATAATATTTTCGATTCAACTCAATGTTATGCGTAGAGAGAATATATCGTCCTCCTGTCGTTTTCAAGCGTTCGTTAAACACCGCTCGATGCCGAAATGGCTTATGAAACACTTGTAACGACACGCGCTCAACAAGCGCTTGCAGCTCGCGCTCATCCATTTTTCTTTCCATCCTTTCACCATTGGGCTTTTTCACTCATAGCATATAAGAAAAAATGTGAAGGTGATCATGATGCCAATATGGTTAAAAAATCAAATGCGACGTGCATATTATGAGAAAAATCGCGCGCAAATTAAATTGCTGAATCAATGCTGGTTTTTTTATCGGAAAACACACTGCTCATAACAGTGTGTTTTCCGACGTTGGTGGAATCATCGTTAAGGAAATGCGTTCTTTTTGTAAGTCAACAGAGTCAACCCACACTTTTACAATATCCCCTACTGAAACAACATCAAGTGGGTGTTTCACGTATCGCTCGCTTAATTTTGAAATGTGAACAAGTCCATCTTGTTTCACACCAATATCTACAAATACGCCGAAGTCAACAACGTTTCGTACCGTTCCTTCTAGCTCCATCCCTTTCTTTAAATCTTCGAGCTTTAACACATGTTGCTTTAGTATAGGTTTTGGTAAATCGTCTCGCGGATCGCGCTCCGGTCGTTTTAGAGCATCAATAATATCTTGAAGCGTCAATACACCTATATTGATTTGCTGTGCGATCTGATCTATATTGATCCCCTCAAGTGCAACACGCAACTGCTCACTACCGATCGCCTCCGTCGAGAAACCAAGACGATGCAACAATTGATACACTTCTTCATACCGTTCCGGATGGATCGGAGTGCGGTCTAGAGGTTCATCGCCATCTAAAATGCGCAAAAATCCAATACATTGCTCGTATGTCTTCGCCCCTAATCTTGGAATATTTTTTAGTTGCATACGATTCGTAAACTTTCCATGTTCTTCGCGGTATTTTACAATATTTTCAGCTACCGTTTTTGTTAAGCCAGATACATATTGCAACAATGTCGAAGAAGCCGTATTGACATTTACTCCAACTTGGTTCACAACCGTTTCCACAACAAACCGTAACGACTGTTCTAGCTTTTTTTGTGACACATCATGCTGATACTGACCGACTCCGACGGATTTCGGATCAATTTTTACTAATTCAGCCAACGGATCTTGCACACGCCGGGCGATGGATACGGCACTTCTCTCTTCCACTTGTAAAGATGGAAACTCTTGACGCGCTAAATCAGAAGCAGAATATACGCTAGCCCCTGCCTCATTTACAATTAAATAAAATACGTTTCCTTCCCACTCGGCAATGGTGTCAGCGACGAACTGTTCTGTCTCCCGCGATGCAGTCCCATTTCCGATCGCAATTAATTCGACCTGATATGTATGAAGTAGCTGCTTTAATTTTGCTTTCGCTTTTTCAACTTCATTTTTTGGTGGATGCGGGTAAATCACGTCAATATGAAGCACTTTTCCCGTTTCATCGACGACGGCCAACTTACATCCTGTACGATACGCTGGATCTATCCCTAAAACAACTTTTCCTTTTAACGGCGGTTGGAGCAATAAATTGCGTAAGTTTTCAGCGAAAACATGGATCGCTTGCTCTTCCGCACGTTCCGTCAATTCATTTCGCACTTCCCGCTCAATAGATGGAGCAATATATCGTTTATATGCATCCTCAATAGCTTCGGCGACAATGTGAGCGGCAGATGAGCGGTCGTTTGTTATGATTTGTTTGCGAATGTACGCCATCATTCGCTCCACGTCTACATCAATGGCGATGCGTAAAAAGCCCTCTTTTTCACCGCGGTTCATCGCTAAAACACGATGAGCCGGTGCTTTGGCTATCGCTTCCCGATGGTCGTAGTACATTTCAAATACACGTTTTTCGTCTTTTTCTATCTCTTTTCCAACCGAAGCAATTGTGCCCGTTTGCCAAGTTTGTTGACGAATCCATTGACGGATTGTAGCGTCATCTGACACTTTTTCAGCAATAATATCTTTGACACCTTGAATTACTTCTTCAATCGTATGTACTTCTTTTTGTTCATCAATAAACATTTCCGCCCGATTTGTCACCGTTTCATTCGGAAACGTTAATAACCATTCGGCAAACGGCTCTAACCCTTTTTCTTTCGCGATTGTCGCCCTCGTTCGCCGCTTTTGTTTATACGGGCGATATAAATCCTCCACTTCTTGCAATTTTGTTGCGCTTAAAATCGCTTCTTTTAAGTCGTCTGTCAACTTCCCTTGCTCATCAATTAAACGAACGACTTCCTCTTTTCGTTTTGTTAGGTTTTGTAAATAATTCCATTCGTCTAAAATCGTTCGAATTTGCACTTCATCGAGCGCACCGGTCATTTCTTTTCGATAGCGGGCAATGAAAGGAATCGTATTTCCTTCTTCATGAAGTTGAATGACATGTTGAATATGTACAAGCGGAATGTTTAATTTCGTAGCCAGTTCGTTTAGTAGCTCCAAACAAAATTCCTCCTCTTAAACAAAAATAGCTACACAACGTAGCTATTTTTCCATCATATTAAAAATCAATAAGACCGAGACTAATTTGCAACGCTTCATCAACTTTATCCATCATCTCGTCATCTAGATGGGTAATCTTATCTGTCAGACGTTGTTTATCAATCGTCCGAATTTGTTCAAGCAAAATGACAGAGTCCCGTTCAAATCCGTAGCGCTTTGCATCGATTTCAACATGTGTAGGCAACTTGGCTTTTTGAATTTGCGCAGTAATGGCAGCAACAATGACGGTTGGACTGAAACGGTTCCCTATGTCATTTTGAATAACAAGCACAGGGCGTACGCCCCCTTGCTCTGATCCAACTACTGGAGAAAGATCGGCAAAATACACGTCACCACGTTTGACAATCAAAAGATTACCCCCCGCTAACTAAGCGTTCAACGGTGTGGTCAGCTTCATATTCCGCAAGAAACGCCTCCGATGCAAGCGACAAATTGATTTTCGCCATCTCCATATACCCACGTCTCATCGCTTCTCGAATTTGACGCTTTTTTCGCTCGCGAATGTACATCTTCATCGCTTGATAGATGAGTTCATTCCGGCTGCCGTTTTCTTGCTTGACAATTCCATCTAATTCGCTCACTAACGCCTGCGGTAACCGAATAACAATTTCTGTTGTTGCGCTCGATTCAGACACAAACACACACCTCCAACTAAACTACAACCACATAGTTGCTCCCAATTTACATCATACCATTTCATCTTCGCGATGCAAAGTCATTTCCAGCATCATTCGTTCAAATTTTGTAGAAATTTTTCGAAAAAAACCGTTCTCCTTGCACTCATCTACTATAATACCGCATTTCTCACTTCAATTATACTCTTGTTTTTTAAAAAAATACGGGGAACACGATAACTAATCGTACAAGGAACCTCATAATTGATCGTATGCAAGTGGGCTGCGACATCATCAATGGAAATGCGGTCACCTTGTTGTTCGCCGATGAGCGTGACCTTTGTGCCAATTGGAAGTTCATAAGGTAGGCGAATCATCATTTGATCCATACAAACTCGACCAACAATTGGAGCACGCTTTCCATCAACAAGAACAGAAAAATGCTGCATGCGACGCAACCAACCGTCTGCATAACCGATCGGAACCGTACCAATCCACTCGTCCGTTTTCGCCTCATATGTCGCCCCGTAACTTATTTTTTCCCCTTGTTTCACTTTTTTGACATGCGTTAAGCGACTATGGAGCGAGAACGCTTCTTTTAAAGGATACGGCAATAACGTTTTCATTTCTTGTGACGGCGACAATCCATACATCGAAATACCTAAACGGACCGCATTAAACACGCGATCCGGATAACGCAATCCGGCCGCGCTATTAGCGCAATGAATGACGGGTGGAGTGACAGGCAACCATTTTAACATGCGCATAAACGCATCATATTGAAACTCAAAATAATCGGTCTTTCGTTCATCCGCCGTTGCAAAATGCGTATATACTCCTTCAAGTACGAAACCCGTTTGTTGCGACATAAGCGCAATCATCCGCTCAATCTCTTCCTTCGTTTTAACACCTAGCCGACCCATCCCTGTATCGAATTTGATATGAATCATAAGCGGCTGCTCATATGCATAGGCTAGCGCTTCTTCAACCCATTGCGATTGATATACGGTTAATGAAATATTTTCCTTTGCAGCGAGCGGAGCGTATTGAGGGTTCGTCGCCCCAAGCACAAGAATAGGAACGTCTAAAGGGATACCTTTTTTACGTAGTGCTAACGCTTCATCTAAAAAAGCAACTGCCAATCTTGTCGCTCCTGCTTCAAGCGCTGTTTTCGCCACTTGTATGTCCCCGTGCCCATAAGCATTCGCTTTCACGACAGCTATCACATCAACATGCGAACCGACATGCTTCTTCATGGACTGTACATTATAAAAAATAGCATCTAAATCAATTTCTGCCCATGTATCGCGATAAAAAGCTCTTTCCATCCTTCATACCCCTTCAAAAATATGTTCACGTTTGATTATTTCTTTTCTCTTGATAGGATGTCAATAAAAAAATAAAGACCCGCCATGCGAGTCTTATTTCATCACTTTACCTTGTACAGAACGAGCAATCGCAACCATTTCTTCTTTCGCTAAATCTTGTGAAGCAAGAATAAAATCAACACCTTTATACGTCCACGTTAACGTCCCGTTTGCCATCGCCCCAACTGCAAACCCTAAATCGACCGGTTCGCCTTTGACCGTTGTCGATACGTTCGCTGTCGGGACAACATGCGCTTTTTCTTGTACGAGCGTGAACGATTTTTCTCCAGCGAATGTCATAACGACTCGTTTTCCGTTTGCCGTTGTAAATTCCTTTTCTTCAACAAGCTTCACACCATCGAGCTCATATGTCGGATACATGACCGGAATAGCTTGTTGATTCGCTTCTGCTGTTGCCTGTTGCTCGCTTTCTAACTTTGCCCGTGTCATGTTTTTGCTCACATCAAAAGCATTATGATCAAACGCAGCATTCCACTCTACTTTCGAAAACTCCACTGTCAACATCGGTTGGGAGTCTACGTCCATGACCGTCACTTTGACCGGTGTTAAATCCTTTTTATTTAACGTAATTTCTTGTTTTGGCAACATTTTTTTATTTTCGTAATTTGTTTTTGTTTCAAAAACGTAATGATTTTTTGTTGCTTTAAATGCCGCTTTCGAGTCGGCTAAAATATCTTTGACAAGAGACTCGTACAAATACACTTGACTTGCATTTTGCGGCCAGTCGCTTTGAAAACGAAAACTTTTATTCAGCGCCGGTGTCAATACAAATACCCCTTCGTCGTTTCGTAAAATCATTTGATGTTGATCTCGCTGGGCATTTTTCAAATTCACACGGTAGTAGCTTGGCGACTTATGCCAAATTTCAATTTCATACACTTGCGGCTCCGTTCCCGTTTGAAGTGTCATTTTTGCTTCTGCCTTGTACCCAGACATCGTTTTTACTTTTTCATCGAGCGCCTTTAACACATCTTGTTGGGATTTCTCCCCGCAAGCCGCCAAACTGCCTAAAATAAAAATAAGCAAGCACCAAAAAAGCAACGTTCGTCTCATTTTTTCAACCCCTTTACCTCATTTGGACTTCTTTCATAAGCCATCATATGAGACCAAGGGAGAGAATATGCAGACTAGCTTGACAAGCGTTCAATAATTACTTGAGCAACAGCATAATGGTCGCTATGTGAAATCGAGACGTGCACACGCTGATCGGCTAATAAGGAATCAATGTACGGTTTGCCGTACTCGTCATTTTTCACTTCAACATCACTAAACGACACATGTACGCCAATTCCCGTCCCTAGCGCTTTCGCATACGCCTCTTTTGCGGCAAATCGACCTGCAACAAACTCAATTTTTCGTTTGGACGACAATTCAAAAAACCGCATGCGTTCATTGTCTGTTAGCACGCGTTCGATAAACTTTGGTTGCCTTTCTAACAAATGAGCTATACGACTTAGATCTACAATATCGATGCCAATCCCAACAATCATCTATATCCCTCCAATAAACAAAAAGAAGCTATCTGTTCAGACAGCTCCTATCGTTTTGTGCGTGTTTTCGCTCCCCGTCCACGCGTCTCACTACGACGTTGGCGCGTTTGGACTTGCCGCTTTTTCTCTTTTTTCATAATCGGAGGCTCTTCCGTCAACTGTACCGGCGTCATATCCGGCTCTTTCGTTAACATTTTAATACACGCAGCAACGAGCGAAACAGAGTCGTGCTCTTCTAACAATTCCTCAGCAGCGCGTTTGTAAAATGATAAGTTATTATGCTCAATGGTAGCAAGCAATTTTTCCACAGCCGCCCGCTGTTGACCTTCCAGCGCCTCATCTAACGTCGGTGGCTTCATCCGTTCCATTTTCCGCTTTGTCGTCTTTTCAATATGGTGCAACTGCCCAATTTCACGAGGTGTAACAAACGTAATCGCCATTCCTGTTTTGCCCGCACGTCCTGTTCGACCGATACGGTGAACGTAGCTTTCTGGATCTTGCGGAATATCAAAGTTATAAACATGCGTTACGCCAGAAATGTCTAAGCCCCGCGCAGCAACGTCAGTCGCAACTAAAATATCAATCGAACCTTCTTTAAACTTGCGCAAGACAGATAAACGTTTCGCTTGGCTTAAATCACCGTGAATACCTTCTGCTGTATAACCGCGCAAGTTGAGCGCTTCCGCTAGTTCGTCGACGCGACGCTTCGTTCTTCCGAAAACGATCGCTAACTCCGGAGATTGAATATCTAGTAAACGTGTTAACGTATCAAACTTTTTCTTCTCTTGAATTTCGATATAGTATTGTTGAATATTTGGAACGGTCATTTCTTTTGCCTTTACGCGAACAAGCTCCGGATTGTTCATAAACCGCTCAGCGATGCGGCGAATTGGCTCCGGCATCGTCGCTGAAAAGAGAAGCGTCTGCCGTTCAGTTGGCACATGACTTAAAATGGCTTCAATATCTTCAACAAACCCCATGTTCAACATTTCATCCGCTTCATCTAACACGACGGTATGCACGTTTTGTAAACGGAGCGTACGACGTTGAATATGATCAATAATGCGCCCTGGCGTGCCGACAATAATATGTGGGTGCTTTTTTAATGCTCGAATTTGACGTTCAATATCTTGCCCTCCGTAGATCGGCAAAACGCGCACACACTTCGTTGAGCCAATTTTATACAGCTCTTCAGATACTTGGATCGCTAATTCCCTCGTCGGCGCGACAATAATCGCCTGCACAGCATCGTGGTTCATATCGATTTTTTCAACGAGCGGAATACCAAACGCTGCCGTTTTTCCTGTCCCCGTTTGCGCTTGCCCGATGACATCACGATTTTGCAAACTAAGCGGAATCGTAGCCGCTTGAATTGGCGTCGCCTCTTCAAATCCCATTTTACTAACTGCTTTCATCACTTCTGGACTTAATCCAAACTCTTTAAATGTAACCAATGTTTTCATACTCCTTCTTCAAATAACTTACGAAAAAAGGCATTCCCGTATAGACGGAAGTGCCTTGTTCAAATTCATTCCGTAAACAGCTCTCGTCCATCATACCATTTTATGCATATGTTTTCAACAAATTGAACAACTCTTTTTACTCATTTAGCAAAGAAATGATTTCCTCTAGCTTCATGCCGCGCGATGCTTTCAATAAAATGACATCGCCCGGCTCTATCAATGCTTGCACATCTGCTGCTAATTTCCTTTTGTCATCATACGAACGAACACATCCTTCGCTAAACCGTTCGCTCGCTCGCTCAGCGATCGCTTTGGCGCGCGTGCCGTACGTCAACACGTAATGGATGTTTTGCGGATCGATCATCTCGCCAATTTGCTCATGAAAAGCGATTTCCCTATCACCTAGTTCAAGCATATCCCCAACAATCGCTATTTTTTTGCGATATCCTGTCAGCTCACCGAGCAGCTCAAGGGCAGCACGCATAGATGTCGGGCTTGCGTTATATGCATCATTAATAATTGTTACCCCATCATTTCGCTTGATTACTTCTGTTCGCATTTTTGTTACGGTCAAGCGTGAAAACCCTTCCTTTATATGCGCTACATCGATAGAAGCAAAACGGGCCACAGCAATGGCTACAAGGGCATTCATCACGTGATGACGCCCGAGAAGCGGCATATGGAACATTTCATTTGGCCAATGATTGACTGTAAATGACGTACCATCCGCCTGAACACGAATGTCAAGCGGATAATAATCGTTTGTCTTTGTCATTCCAAACGTTTCGACATACGGAAGCATAGACGGTTGAACACGCGCTTGCAATAACGGTTCGTCCCCGTGATAAATAAATAATCCATCACGTCGCAATCCTTTAATGATTTCAAACTTTGCTGTTGCAATTCCTTCCCGCGAACCGAGCTCTTGTAAATGTGATTCTCCTATATTTGTAATGACCGCAACATCTGGTTCTGCAAGGGTAGAAAGGAGTTCGATTTCTCCAAAACCGCTCATGCCCATTTCGACAACGGCGTACTCCGTGTCTTCTCTTAAACGAAGAAGTGTCAGTGGCACACCGATATGATTGTTTAAATTCCCCTCTGTTTTTTGTACGCGATATACAGTTCCAAGCAGTGATGCAATCATATCTTTCGTCGTCGTTTTTCCGTTGCTTCCTGTCACGCCGATGATACGCGTCCGAAGTTGTTTGCGATACGCATGGGCGAGCTGTTGGAGAGCAACGAGCGTGTCATCAACAAAAATGAGCGGAACGTCTTTCGGTGCATTTGGCTCATGTTTGCTCCATAATGCAGCTGCTGCCCCTTTGTCAAACGCCTGCCTAACAAAATGATGTCCATTAAAATTAGCTCCTTGAAGCGGAACGTATACATTTCCTTGTGCGATTGTGCGCGTATCTGTTGATACACCATGAACGACAACGGAAGCATATCGCTCATCAATCGCACTTCCCGGAATCATCGTTTGAATATTGGCTAATGAACGTGTAATCATGTTATCACCTTAAAATACATACGTAATGTTTTGCTTTTCTTTATATCGCTCGATCGCCAGATGAATGAGGCGCTCGATTAATTGTTCATACGGCACACCTGTATGTTTCCATAAAAGCGGGAACATGCTAAACGGCGTAAAGCCTGGCATCGTGTTTACTTCGTTAATGTACGCTACCCCATCTGCTGTTAAGAAAAAGTCAGCGCGAACTAAACCGGATAAATCGAGCGTTTGAAAAGCAGTAAGAGCCATTTGTTTAATGGTCTCGTATTCTCCGTCAGTAATATTAGCTGGGATGACTAATTGTGTATTTCCGTCGACGTATTTCGCTTCGTAATCGTAAAACTCTTTTTTCGGCACAATTTCACCGACGACGGAACAAATCGGCTCGTCGTTACCGATCACCCCAATCTCCACTTCACGACCGACAATCGCCTCTTCCACAATGACTTTCCGATCGTAACGAAACGCCTCTTGAAATGCGGTTTGTAATTGCTCGCGGTTTTTACATTTACTAATTCCTACACTCGAACCAGCATTGGCTGGCTTGACAAAGCACGGATAGCCAAGCTCACGTTCTACCGTTTCATATACAGTTTCTTTATGCTTTTCCCATTCTTTTTTCAAGAAAAATACGTAACGCGCTTGCTTCAACCCTGCTTGTGCAAACAATTGCTTCATGACGACTTTATCCATGCCGACAGCCGATGCCAACACACCGTTCCCAACGTATGGTACGTCCAACAGTTCTAACATTCCTTGCACCGTTCCGTCCTCTCCGTTCGGGCCGTGCAAAAGCGGGAAAATAACATCGATCCGTTCTTCCTTATTTCCTTCGCGGTTCGCAATAAAATCAAGCGCTGGTAAGCCATGCTCAAAAACTAATTCCTTCACATCTTGCACTTCTCTTTCAATTGCCTTACCACGCCACCACTGTCCGTCCGTTGTAATATAAATCGGTACAACGGTAAACTTCTCTTTATTTACCGCATTAATCACAGAGCGCGCTGTTTGCAGCGATACTTTATGTTCAGGCGATTTGCCGCCGTATAATACACCTAACGTGATCGTCATGTTCGTTCCTCCTCAACTGTTCATGTCACTTCATTATATTGTAGCACAACTACTTTTTTATTTATATGGTGAAACGAGCCTAGATGGTGACAATGCATATTATTTCCCTGCTTGGAAACGATAAAAATACAATTGGAAAAAAGGTGTGTGAATATGAACACGATACAAATGTTATTCGTTTTGATGTTATCCATCGGACTAATGAATCACGTCATCATCATTCCCGTTTTACTTGAAGTTGCTGGGCGCGATGCGTGGATTTCTACCGTAATCGGACTTATGTTGCTCGTTTTGTTTCTTCCTCTCATTTACTTTCCTATGAAACAATCGCAGCAGGCGCACATCTTCCAATGGCTAAAAAAACGTATCGGTGCTCCGATCGCTTATTTAATCGCTTCGATCACATGCATATATTTACTTGTTATTAGCATCGTCACGTTAAAAGATACAACAACGTTTACGACGACGTCGTATTTAACAGCAACACCGAACTGGGCGATTATCGTCACGCTTTGTATCATTTGTTTTTATAACGCCTCCATCGGCTTACCATCCATTGCGAAAACATCCGGTATCATTTTACCTTTTGTCGTCGTATTTGGCATATTCGTCGCTCTCGCAACTACACCACATAAAAACTATGAATTGTTAAAACCGATGCTCGAAGAAGGATGGGGGCCTGTTTGGAAAGGGGTCATGTATGTTGCTGCCGGGTACGGAGAAATTGTTCTTCTCATGTTCATGCAACAACAAATGAAAACAAATATTTCTTTTATGAAACTCATTTTGTTCGGGCTTGTCGCCGCTAGTTTATCGATTGGACCAACGATCGGGGCCATTACAGAATTTGGTCCTGCGGAAGCGAGCCATCTCCGTTATCCTGCATTTGAACAATGGCGCATGGTGAACTTAGGAACATATTTAGAGCATTTTGATTTTTTATCTGTTTACCAATGGCTCGCGGGCGCTTTCATCCGCATTTCGCTCGCAACGGCGCTTATCCCGGAGTTATTTGACATTACAAATAAAGCATCGCGTCGCTGGATATTACTATTCATATACGTCGTCATGTTTTTCGCTGCTATGACTCCAATGAGCGACTATACATTTTTTTATATGTTAAAGAAATGGGTGCTGCCGATTTCGTTTCTGTTCATTTGCTTTCTTTCTACTGTCTTGTTCGTCCTAGCGTTGGCGATACGTATAAAAGAAAGGAGAGCGTCCGCATGACCGCTGAAATCATTGTCGATGAACGAACATTAAAAGAACATTTTGCACAATGTAAAGATGTCGTACTTATGCCAGCTACTATTTATTCGGACGAACGAAAACCACTTTCACTCATTTTCGTCTATTGTGAAGAATTATGTGATACGAAGTTACTTAAAGAGTTTATTTTCCCGACCATTACGCGCATGGGGCAACAATATCCGCTTTATTCCGTTACAGATATTGAAAAATATAAACAAATGCCGCTTCACTTAGTCGGGAAATCCGTCTCTGCTCAACAGCTTGATTTTATCATTTTTAACGGGGATTTAATCATTTACTTCGTCGAAGCCGGGGCGATGTATTCCATTTCGCTCGCGAATCCACCAAACCGCAATCCCGAGGAGCCGAACACAGAAGTGTCGATTCGCGGACCGAAAGACGGCTTTATTGAAGAAGTAGCGAAAAACGTGGCGCTTGTACGCAAGCGGCTAAAAACGAGCAGTTTACACGTCGAACAAGTATTAATCGGCAAACGAAGCCGAACGAAAGTCGATCTTTTATATATAAAAGACATTATAAATCAAGAAACAATTGGTGAGCTTAAACGACGGTTAAGCAATATCAACATCGACGCCTTAACCGGAACGAATCAATTAGAAGAATTGTTAAGTGAAAAATACATTTCGCTATTTCCCATCTTCGCATACTCTGGTCGTCCTGATTTTGTCGTGAATGCGCTGTTAAGCGGACGGTTTGCTGTATTTGTTGATGGCTCACCGACCGCATTGATCGGACCAGCAAATTTAACATTTTTATTAAATACTTCAGAAGACAATAGTACATCATTCGTATTTGTTACGTTTCAACGCATCATTCGGCTTATCGGTGTCAGTGTAGCTGTCTTTTTGCCGGGGCTTTGGACAGCCATTGTTACGTACCATCAAGATCAATTGCCATTTACACTGTTGGCAACGATCGTTCTAGCTAGGCAAGGGGTTCCCCTCCCCGCCCCGTTAGAAGCATTTATTATGGTCAGCTTGTTTGAAATTTTTAAAGAAGCAGGGATGCGGTTGCCGATTGCGATCGGGCAAACGTTATCTGTCGTTGGTGGATTAATTATCGGACAGGCAGCGATTAACGCTGGATTAGCCGCCCCAGGAACGCTTGTCGTTATCGCTACTTCAGTCATCGCAACGTTTACGCTCGTCAACCAGTCACTTGCCGGGACGGTGGCCATTTTACGCTTTATCGTCCTTGCTGCCTCGTCCATGCTTGGATTGTTCGGCTTTATTGCGTCCATGTTTTTTTTACTTATTTATACGGTCAATTTGACATCGTTTGGCGTCCCGTATTTAGCACCGCTTTCCCCGACGACAGGGGATATATGGAAAGTCATTATTACAAGCGGATGGAAAAAGTTTAAAATGCGTCCAAAAATGTTGAAAACGAATGATAATACGCCGGGGGATGAGTCATGAGTCGACTGTTCATTTGCTGCTTTTGCTGTTTGTTTTTAACAGGCTGTTGGGGGATGAAAGAAATTGACCATCTCGCTTACATTCATGCAATCGGGGTCGACTACGAAGACGATCAAGTGATTGCATATGCTCAACTCATTAGTTTTTCAGGGCTTGCAAAAGTCGAAGCAGGAGGAGGACGGCAGAAATCGACTGTCACAATCGGAAAAGCAAAAGGGGAAACGTTTAATGTCGCGACAGATCGGTTGTATCACGCGATTCAACAAGGCGTATCGTGGGGACATATTAAAGGAATCGTTTTTACGGAACGGGCGCTCAAAAAAGGACTTGTGCGTGACGTTATTGATGTGCTTGACCGTTACAATGAAATTCGCCATACCATTTGGGCATTTACAACGAAAGAATCGATTGAACAGCTATTTGAAACAACGCCATTTTTAGATTATTCGCCGTATTTTTCGCTACTGGCAAACCCGACGGATATTTATGAACAAAGTTCATTTGTTCAACCGAAACGGCTAAATCAACTTGTTGCCGCTTCAAATGAAAAGGCGGTCGTGTTCCCCTTACCATCCCTTGCAGTGGAGGAGAAAAGTTGGACGGAAAATAAAAAAAAGAAGCCGATGCTAAAAATCGACGGCGTTTGTTTTTTGCATCGTTACAATAAGCAAGCATGCATGCCGCGCAATAAACTAGACGGTTTGCGCTGGGTTACAAAAGGGACAGGAAGAACGCCCATTTACATTCAACCGGATGGGAAAATGATTGGCACGCTCGTTGTACGCGAACCGAAAGCGAGCATATCGTATAAAGTGAAAAACGGTCTACCTGTTTTCACTGTCGATATACAAGCAACGGGCAGCATCATCGAGCTACGTGAAGACATATCGGAAAAACAAATTATTGCATACGCAGCAAAAACGGTAGAAAAGGAAGTGCAATCGTTATTCGAACTCGGGGTAAAAGAAGGGGTCGATGCGCTTCAGTTATCGAACGCCTTGTATCGCCAAAACGTGAATGACTGGAAGAAATACACAACAAACGGAGTAGTCCCGCTTACAAAGGATACGTTGCAACGTGTCCACGTCAAATTGAGTATTGACACATACGGAAAATCGAAAAAATAAAAGCGATGAGAGTTGCTCATCGCTTCTTTACCGCATGTAAACGCGCTTCAATCCACTCGCTTAACGCCTCTTGCGCTGTTTGTTCACGCTCGAGCCAATATTGTTCGATCCGTTTTTCCAATCGTCCCATCTCCTCATGATCCGATAATACGCGCATTAACTGTTGATCGTACGGTTCATTGTCATGGAGAAAATAAATAAGTCCCTTTGCTTTTAAATAACGCAAATTCATTTGTTCTTGTCCAGGCAAATAAGAAAGCGTAAAAGCAGGAAGTTTTTTTGCAAGCACTTCGCTCATTGTTACACCACCTGGTTTTGTCACAATCGCATCGACTTCATCATACAGCTCGTTCATTTTCGCTGGATCGGAAATGTATCGAAACGGCCGAACACGCGGATCATCCCAGCTTTTCAGCTCGTTATATAGCGCTTCATTTTTGCCGCATAATACAAAATAAGTGAGCTGAGAATGTTTCGCATTCGTTAAAAATTGTTTCATTTTCCCTAATCCTTGATTGCCACCTGCCACTAAAATACGTTTATTTGCCCTTTGCTTTCTTTTCTCGGCAGGTACAATATGTTCATGAATGGGAATGCCTGTTACAATGACGCGATGACGATCGATACGAAACGTTGTACATATAAACCGCTTTGCCTCTTCATGCGGAACGAAATGATAGTTGATTGCTGTTTTTCCCCAAATGCCGCTTAAAAAAAAGTCGGTATATACGTTTACAACCGGAATGGTAACAATCCCCTTTTGTTTCAAGCGTTGTAATACGTGTGAAGGGAATGAATGAGTACATATAACGAGATCTGGCTTTTTATCTTGAAGAAGACGCTTCATTTTTTTTTCAAAATAAAGTAGCCACGGTTCAAGCGTTGGTTGCTCGAATTTTCTCATCCAGCGTCGATACATCCACTCATACGAATGGGGTAATGCCGAAATCCATCGAAGATAAAAATCGGCTACCCGCTTTTCCATTTGTTCGTTGCAATAGCTGAGGAAATCAAGCTTTTCAAAAGACGCCTCTGGAAAGCGACGTTGCAACGAATAGATAAGCGCATCCGCCACTTGATGATGGCCAGATGACATTTGAAACAAAGGTAGGACGAGAATGTTCATCATGACGAACTCCCTTTTAGCTTTGTTTTCTTTTTTTTATATACAACATAACGAAAAATAAACTAAAGAACAACACAGTAAGCCATGGTAAAACGGAAAGTGGGATGTGAATTCGCTCCCCGAGAAACTTCCCTACACATACAAATAAACTGATCCAAAAAGTCGCTCCAGCAAACGCCAAACAGAGAAATGGCAAAAATGGAAAGCGCACAACCCCCGCCATATACGGCGATAGTTGGCGAACGCCCGGAATAAAGTAGCCAAACGTAATAATCCAAAGCGCACGTTTACGGAAATGGCGATACATATAGCGATAACGTCGGCGATGAAAACCGATATAGTGTCCATATTTAAATAATAGCGGTGAGCCGAACGTATAACCAGCAACATAAGCAATCACCATGCCGACTGTCGCCCCGAAAACGGCAAAAAATAAACTTTTGAATAAATGTAATTGGTCATGTGAAATAAAAATGCCGACCAAAAACAGAAGCGACTCTTCCGGTGCTGGAATCCCAACGATCCCAAAGAATAGCGAAAGAAACAGGACAATATAGCCATGAGATTGAATATACGTTAAGATGCTGTTCGCTTCCATTTCCCCATTCCCCTTCTATATCTTTACCCACTTTACATGAGCCGTTTTCAATAATCGCTCTAGCGCTTGCAACATGTTTTGAGGTGCATGTTGATCCGCGCCGAAGGTTGAGCCGCTATCATGTAGCACAATGATCGCCCCGTCCTCTATGCTTCGCATCAATCGTTCATAAAGCCGATCAACACCTAGCGAGGCGTTCCAGTCACCAAGAATATATGTCCACATCACTATTTTATACTTTTTTTGCATAAACAACGTCCATATGTTTATATGTCCCCATGGCGGACGGTAGTATGCAGGACGACTGCCGGTAATGCGCTCAATGGCACGAACTGAACGTTCAAGTTCCCATTCGGCAACTAACGGAGGAAGAAACCAATTGCTCGTATGGTAGTAATGATGTAACCCTATCGTATGACCTTCTTTATGCATCCTTTGAATGAGATGAGGATATTTTTCCGCCTTCGAGCCAACGACGAAAAATGTTGCTTTCACGTCATACTTTTTCAGCAAATCGAGCAACTGGGGTGTGTAGATCGGGTCTGGGCCATCATCAAACGTTAACGCTACACCACCGTTCACCCTTTTTTGTACACGAAACGAAGAAACGCGAGTTAACCATGTCGGACATATGCTATATACGACAAATAGTGCAATGAGCCATATGTATATCAAATGAATAGCTCCTTTCTTGATTATACAATAAAAAAATAGCGCGGTTGAAACTTCTGTACTTTGACTGACAATCTTCCCATTTGTTTACCACATTCGACATACCTTTTGTCGATTTCCGGGGAAATGAATCGAAAAAAGACGATGTGGAAACACATCGTCCTCATTGTACCATATGTGTTGACAACTACACAGGGTAAACTCCATGCTTTCGTTCAGAAAATATAACATATTTCGACATGTATGCATCTAAGCGACGAATAAGCTCGGCACGCAATTCATTCGGAGCAATAATCCCATCGACAACCATTTCAGAAGCAAGCCGATAAATATCGATGTCTTTCCGATATTCTTCACGTTTTTGCTCAATAAATGCAGCCCGTTCCTCCTCAGGAAGTTCAGCAATTTTATTGGCGTATACCGCATTGACTGCTGCTTCCGGCCCCATTACAGCAATTTGGGCGTGCGGAAAAGCTAAACAACAGTCTGGCTCAAATGCTGGTCCAGCCATCGCATACAGTCCCGCTCCATACGCTTTTCGCACAATAATCGATATTTTAGGAACAGTCGCCTCAGACATAGCTGAAATCATTTTTGCACCGTGGCGAATAATACCTGCACGCTCGACTTTCGTTCCGATCATAAAGCCCGGAATATCGGCTAAAAAGATAAGTGGAATATGAA
>OGCI01001674.1_pt1 | contig 17504 bp, 11 predicted proteins | sample 1570021 | NCBI WGS metagenome assembly OGCI01 (sample SAMN06264664, study PRJEB24512) | hot springs metagenome | isolation source: Hot spring water | place: South Africa: Tshipise | collected 2015-06-21 | reverse complement strand
GACGCTCTTCCGATCTATCTGGAAATTACCACCTTTCTTTCTTCCTATCTGCTCTCATCCCAGGGCGATCGAGTAGCCATGGCGCATTCTGTAGAAGGCAGGTTTCCCTTCCTGGATTATCGAGTGGTTGAGTTTGCCAATCAATTGCCCGCGGAATGGAAGTTATATGGATTGACAGAGAAATGGATTTTACGGCAAATTGCCCGTAACCTGTTGCCTGAGGAGATCTGGAAAAGGCGAAAGAAACCCTATCGCGCTCCCATCCATAAAAGTTTTTATCATCCCAACCCGCCAGATTACGTAACCGAGATAACCTCCCCCGAGTTCTTAGAGGAAACCAGCCTGTTTAATCCTCTGGCAGTAAACCAGTTATTTCAGAAAGCCTCTCGTGGGATTCCTCTCAGCGAAGTGGAAGACATGGCAATCGCCGGTATCCTTTCCACCCAATTGATTTACAGGCAATTTATTCAACATTTTCCTTCACCCCAAAGGAATCAGTTGCCATTAAACAAAATTAAAGTCATTCGCAGAAATTCAGAAGGGACTATTTTATGAACCACGAAACCATGAAAGCATTTAGCCGACAGACACTGGATCTGGACGTTCCAATAGAAGTGGAACGAATCACCAAATTTTTAAAAGAAGAGGTTCTTCACCGATTAAGAAAACAGGGAGCCGTGGTGGGCATTTCCGGCGGGATCGACTCCTCGGTGGTGTTAGCCCTGTGTGTTCGGGCTTTTGGAGCCCAACGCGTGGTTGGAATTCTGCTGCCTGAAAAGGAATCCAGCCCGGAAAGCACAGAACTGGCTCACACACTGGCAAGACAGTTTGGAGTACAAACGGTGACCGAGGATATATCTCCTGCACTCGAGGGCTTTGGGTGTTATCGCCGCAGAGATGAAGCCATTCAAAGAATCTTTCCTGATTTTGAGCCAAATTGGAAGTCTAAGATTGTCCTGCCCGGAAATCTACTGAAAGAAGATCGATTGAATGTGTTTTCCCTCACTGTCATCAAGCCTGATGGCACTGAGTTAACCAAACGCTTACCGCTGCAGGAATATGCTCAAATCGTTTCGGCTTCTAATTTCAAACAAAGAACGCGGATGGCATTGCTTTATTACCACGCCGAACTGCGCAATTATGCAGTCATTGGAACGCCAAATAAAAATGAGCATGACCTGGGATTTTTTGTCAAGTATGGAGATGGTGGTTCGGATGTGAACCCCATCGCACATCTCTATAAAACTCAGGTTTATCAACTTGCCCGATATCTGGACATTCCCATAGAAATTCAGGAACGCACCCCAACCACCGACACATACCCGGCTGGGAGTACTCAGGAAGAATTCTTCTATCGCATTCCTTTCCACTTGCTGGACTTGATCTGGGCTGGGTACGAAAAACAGGTGCCGGTAAAAGAGATTGCCGAAGCGGCAGAACTGACCGAAGAACAGGTTAACCGAGTCATTGCCGATATCGAACGTAAAAAACGCGCTACCCAATACCTGCGGGCTCACCCCGCCCAACTCGAGTAAACCATATGAAACCTCAAAAGCATTTACTTTCACTCTATATACTTCTTGTCTTCATTCTGTTTTCAGGATGGATACCAGATATCTCTCCGGTGATGGCACAAAGCCGGGTCAACCGCTGGGAAATACCTCAGAACATCTCCAAATCCGGTGAAAGTTTGAATCCCATCCTGGGTGCCGATACAAACGGAGATCTCCATGTCTTCTGGGCAGATCCCCGTTCGGGGGTTTACTATGCCTACACTACCTCAGAAGGCTGGACTTCACCTAAGAAAGCCAGTTTTCCCATCCCTCGAGAGGTGATGACTTCCAATCTGATGTTTCAACATGCCAGCCCAAGACTGGCGCGCAGTATTGGAACTCGTATGTATCTCTTCTGGAAGGATGAAAATTTTTTGGTGTTTAACATTGGCAATGTGAGTGCAGCGGATAAATTATCTTCCTGGTCAGCCACACGCCTGATTGCCCGCTTTGTGACCCATTATGACGTGCAAGTGGATGAGGATGGTATCGTGCACCTGGCATACCTGCAAGCCGAAGATTATGCCAACACGCCAGCAGGTATTTACTATACGCAATCATTAGACTTTGGGGGAACATGGTCACAACCCATTTTGATTTCTGCTTCCAATTATTTTCGCAGTTTATTGCCGGTTATCCGTACCGGACTGGAACCTCCCCAACCTATCACCAATTCTGTGAACCTCTCGATTGCCCGCGTTGGGGAGCAGAAAATCGTATATCTGACATTTGACCAACAACCCAGAAAAAAAGTCTGGGTGGCTCAATCAACGGATGGCGGAAGAGGATGGAGCACACCGATGGAAGTTGATACGGCAAGCAGTTCAGGGGGGATTGCTTATCCAGAAAATATCCATGTGGCTTCCCAAGGCGAGAATGCCGTCCTGGTATGGCAGGTGAGGCAATCTGAAACGGTTTGCTTTACCTATTTCAAACAGACCGACGATGCAGGAAAAACATGGAGTAGCAATCAACGGTTGAACACCCCCTTCCTGACCTGTTCAGAAAAAATAGAAGTTCTGGAAGAACCCGATTCTTTACCCCTGATCTCTTTTTACACCCAAAAATTACTTTACTTTACAACATGGGATGGAACACAGTGGAGTGAAATCATCAACGAGCCGAACGCTTTAAGTTTTACCGATCCAGAAACTTCTACCGGTGTTTCTTTAAACCTGTTTGATCTGATTGCCAGAACGCCCGGAGAAGTGGCACTTGCAGGCATTGACCTCAATGCCAACCATGATGTCTGGGTAAGGACGGGGGGTTTGAAAGATATTTCTTCCTGGCTACCGCAAAACCCGGGATGGAAGCCTTCTCAAATTCTTCAAACCACAGACAGCACGATTACCGATTTACAAATTATCGAAGATCAGCAAAAACGCTGGCATGCTTTCTGGCTTCAGGATGAGATTCTGGACATTCCTCCCGGCACACTGGTCAAACCATCAGCCAGAAGAATTGCCTATTATTCCTATCTCGAGGACACACGCTGGAGTCTGCCTGTATCAATGTTTACCCCATCCTCAAACACAGCTCGTACCACTTCAAGAGAGGATGAACAGATTGCCCGATTAGCGGTGACCGTAGATGCAGAAAATCGTTTCTTCACCATCTGGAAAAATCAGATGGGCGGAGAAGTATTTTTCAGCTGGTGTGCAGGAAAGGCTCCCCTTTCCGTATTAGACTGGTCTCCCCCACGCGTAGTGTACTCTATCCCTGTTGAAGCCACGGATCTATCCATTCAGATGGCTCCAGATCATTCCATCCAAATCCTTTACGCCATCCCCATTAACGAAAACCGCGGGGTTTTCCTGGTTGAGTCAGGAGACATGGGAAAAACCTGGTCAGTGCCTTTGAGTATCCTCAATGGATCCACAAAAGGTTGGGATATTGTCTCTAAACCGGTACTGGTGTATGGTTCTGACGGCAGTTACCATGTCAGCGCAATCAATCAAACCGTTCTGGAAGGGAACCCGGCAAAAGGACTTTACGAAACCCACTCCTTCGACCAGGGAATCTCCTGGACAGAGCCGGAAAAAGTGTCATCCAATACCATTTTATGGCACACACTACTCCCCTACGGAAATAATCTTCATCGGCTCTGGGCAGAAAAAGACACCAGCGACAATGGCACTATCCTGCTCCACCAGATTTCTCAAGATGCCGGTCGCTCATATGGACGGGTTACACGCATCACAGAATGGAACAGTTCCTCTGCCGCCATTCAAGCCACGCTGGATGAAGCCGGTCAAGTCCATCTGGTATTCCTCAATCCACAGCCCTTAGGGAATGAGGAATTAAGATACATGGTGTGGAATGCTTCAGGTTGGGATGAGATTGATGCCCTCGATTTCGGTATCATTCAGGAAAAGAATCAGGACATCCCGATTGATTTTAAAGTGCGAGAGGACGGGGTAGCAGGAGTTCTTCTGGGATTACCTCTTTACAACCCTGAGCAACAAAAAAGTATGACTACCCTTCTGGGGAGTTATCGGAAAGTTGACATTCCCTCTATCCCTATTCTGCCGACGACAGTCCCGATTACCCCTTCATTGCCTGCGCCTACTCCGACTCCGCTTGCTTTACTCACCATTGTTCCGACGTCCACACCGCCTCCTCCGGTTGAAACATCAACCTTAAATCCGAATACGCCTGTTCCGGGTTTAACGTCCCACAATACATATCTGATGATTGGAGGAGCATTCTCTGGACTTCTCATTCTTGTCGTTCTGGTGATCGCCAGATTTCGCCGGTTAAACAAGGATAAACAGAATTCCAAAAATAAGTGAAATTCTTCTCAAGGTAAAACCCATCCGCTACATATAATGAGGGTGATGGCGTTTTATGAAGTTTACTGGTGGTTTTCATTTTGATTAACAGAAATCTAATGAATAGACGACATTTTCTGAAAAAACTGACCTCTCTTTCTCTTTTCCCCTTGTTTCAGGCATTAGGGCTGATCACACTGGCTGGAGGAAATACATCCTGTCAGCCTCAGGGTATAGAACCCGCCCGAGTAGATTCCCTCCCCCAGGACACTTCTATCCCTACACCTTTTCCAACTTCCTCACCACCCCCACCTCCCCTCGCCGTAACGCCAACACCTGTGCAAGTCATCACTGTGGAGGCTACCGTAACCCCTCCCCCGCCTGTCAAAGCCGATTTCGGGCGTCATGTCATTCATGTACACAATTCAAAAGCCACTCACTGGAACAGCCAGAAACGTTACTGGGAATATGTAGACCAGCAAGTGGTTAACCAGATGATGGAGAAAGGGATCACAGCATTGACAGAAACCTCCACTCTGGAAGATGCCTGGAGAACATTACTTCCCGGTTATCAACCTGGAGATGCCATTGCCATCAAGTTGAATTTCAATAACACAATCTGGGAAAACTGCAACGAGGAAAGCGGACAAATCAACGCCCTGCCGCAGCCGGTGAATGCAGTGATTGCAGGGTTGAAATCCATTGGCGTTGAGGAAAAAGATATCTGGTTGTTCGATGGAGTGAACAGGATTATTCCCCAATACTTTGTAGCGGGAATTGCATATCCCAACGTCCGCTACTTCGATCGCTGTCACGAACCGGTCACCTACGATTCGCAAGCCGAATCGGCATTTGTGGCTTTTCATCCCCCTGATGGAGTCCAGATGCCTACCCGCCAGAAAATCGCTGATCTTCTGCTACAGGCACGCTACCTGATCAATATGCCCATCCTCAAAAGCCATGGATGTTCCAGCATCACTTTGGGGTTTAAGAATCATTTGGGCAGCATTGATAATCCCGGGGGACTCCACAGCCATATTTTCCTGGTTTCGGCATGCGGAGGCGGCTTCACCCCTCAGTACAGTCCTCTGGTTGATTTATTCCTGAATCCCAATATTCGGGACAAGACCATTTTGACCATCGGAGACGGGTTGTTTGGGGGAAAAGGCAGTGAGGATACATTCCCCTCCACCTGGTCTACTTTTGGGGGTTCAGTTCCCAACAGTCTGTTCTTTTCAACTGATCCCGTTGCCATTGACAGTGTAATGGCTGACTTCCTGCGCGCAGAACCTGGCGCAGGAGTTATGAGCAAGGCTGATGAATATCTGTTCTTTGCTGAACAGGCAGGACTTGGAAACGCAGAACGAGGCATTCCATGGGGTAAGGGCTATCAGGACATCCTTTACCAGAAAGTCGAAGGATAAACAGAATGAACAAACGTCCTCACCCCCGCATTCTCAGGTTCCTTGTGCTGGTAGTGCTTCTTGGTGGCACGACTTTCATCAGCGGGATGCCCGTTTCTGGCATGATTCCCCCTTCAGCCCTTTCTCAGATAGATCAACCCTCAGGTCCAGTGGATGAAGGCATCCATACCAGTCCAGAAGCCATTCCGACCAGCGAGTGGGCGCAGGTACAACGCGATCCTCAACACACCGGCTATTATCCGGATAATCTTGGAACCAGTTTCCAGATCGCCTGGCGGTATGCTTTCCAACCCGAAAAAGTGTTTCCTCAAGTACAGGCAATTGTCTCTGGAGGCAGGGTATTCGTAGGAACAGAGATGGGGAATATGTATGCCATTAACGCCACAACCGGACAACAGGTATGGAAGACAAACATCGGCTCCCCCATCTTGAACAGCGTGGCAGTAGATGGAGGCAGAGTCTTTTTTGGAGCACTGGATGGCGCCGTTTATGCCCTCAACGCTGCAGATGGTTCACAGGTCTGGAAAAATCAACTGTCTGACTTTCAGGGATTCTCTACTGCACCTGTGGTGGCAGATGGGAAAGTTATGTTAGGCGGACGGAACGGTGTGTTCTACGCGCTGGACCCGAATAATGGACAGGTGTTATGGTCCTATTCTGTGGGAAGTCCCATTCTGCAAACCGCGGCATGGAACAACGGGAAGGTGTATTTTGGCGCAATGGATATGCGCGTATATGCCATTCAATCCGCCAATGGCGTACTGGCCTGGAAAAGCGCTCAACTTCCTGGAATGGCATTTAAGGATTACTGGCCCGTGGTTCTTAATGGCATGGTTTACATTCGACCGATGGGTTACGGGTATGTAGGAATCAGCGACCCGCCCGCACCCAATCAGGCGTTAGACGCCACGATTCAGCAAAACATTCTGGCAGATTACGCCGCCAACCCGCAAAATTACTCGCCAACCCTGTTTCGTCTGTACGAAACAAACGGTCAACAGGCCCCCATGGTCATTCACTATCACTTCCAGACCATGAACGGAGCAACCCCGCCTCCATGTGTAGACCGAGATGGTTATCTCATCATGTCATCATGGACACCACAGGGAGGCTATTCCTCCGGCTGGGCGCGTTTAAATCCTACCTCCCGAATCATGGTGGATGCCCTGGTAGAAACCGGCTCCAGTGAAGGTAGGGGCAATCAAGATGAAACCATGAATGTGACCTGTTCCCGTAATCTCATTCTAGCCATGCACATTCAGGAAGAGAACGCCAATTTCACAGGCTATTTCAACCTGGATACTCGTCAATGGACTCAGATCCCCGCTGGGGCAACCAATCGTCAAATGCAAAACAACACCCAGGGGGGTGGCGGAAATCCTGCGTCAATTGCGAATGGATGGGTGTACCACATAACCTATTACGAACTGGTGGCACGGCGCACCCAGCCATAAGGACCCTTATGAAACTGCTCAATGTACTATTCAGCGTAATTCTCTCGATAAACCTGTTGCTTTCAGGCACGGGTTTGCATGCCTTTGCCATGCCCTCTTCTCAATCCCTGAGCCCATCCAACTGGCAAACGGGAGCCACCGGATTGAAAACCACCCAGAATTCCAAAGGACAGACAGCAGGGCTGGGTTTCGTAATTACGAATGGAAACTGGCCCTCTTTAACCCTGCGGGGCGGGGTCATGAACGCGGATGCATCTTATGTAGGTCCACGACTGGCAGGACCAATTGGGATTCCACTGGGACAGATTCGAGTCACTGGCGCAAGCGGTTCCTTTACTTCCCAAAGCACAGACTGGGCGCATAACACGTTAACCTATTCGTACAGCGGCGGAACGCTTCAATTAACTGCCAGCCGGATGAGTGCGGCGGTTGCTCTGCAATCTGGCGCCTCTTCTCTCACCCTTTTTACCGGTAATGTCTCTCGTTATGCATGGAACTCCACACAGGTCAATCGCTTATCCGATGCTCCCATCTATCCCAGGTATGCGGCTTACATCTCTGGTGGAACTCTGCAAGTCAAGACGCTGAGCACCACATCCACATCCCTGAGCGGGATGGAAAGTCAGTGGATGCTGATCTGGTTCGGGAGCAACAGTCATTTTGTGGACAGCCGTAAGCCCCTTTCTTATGACTGGACTCTGCCTACCAGCGATGCGTATCAAGCCGATGCTCCCCTCCTGCTGGTCTTTCAAAACAAGCCAGCGGCAATTAAACATGCTTCAGGAGGAGGAATTGAACTGACCTTTTCTTCCGCTCTGGGCGCCATGAGCATTTTGCCCATTGACGGCAGGTTAACGCGCTCCTCTTCCGAAACAGAAGCCTGGGCAACCAGTTTCCCACAAGCCATGCGGGACAAGATCAATTTTTGGGCGCTGCGTTCCTGCGAGTTTCCATTGACGGCAACAGAGACTTACCAGTACACAGCCTCTTCAGATACCACAAAGATCACAGAAACCTTTACCTTCCTGCCCATTTGCTCGGGCGGTACAAGATTCGCCCCTCTGCCTCCATTCCTTGCCATTGCCATGAACCAGTTGCCCATTCAAATTTCTGCTACAGTCAACAGCAATGGCAACCTCAACACCGAGTTTGGTCCTATGATAGGCATTGACGGGGCTTCCTCGTATTCCTGGAGCATGAGCGGATTGAGAAAATACACCAATGAAACGCGCACTTACCTGAATGGGAGTGTACCCAATGAACTGCGGCAAAAATTAGAAACTGAGGTCCAGAAAATAATTTCATCAGGTCATTACGCTCCATGGATCTTTCTGGATGCTGTACCGGTGCATAAAAGCCGCGGCGATGTGTACTGGGCAAACCCGGCTGATGTCCTTCTCCATTTGATAGAAATTGCTGAGGCTGTAGACAACCCTTCTCTCAAGTCCCAGATACTTCAATATCTCCAAAGCGAACGGAATAATTATCCTCCAGAGACGGTTTACAACCTGAGCATTACCGCTGGAAAAAGGCGAGGACCTTTTTCATACATGGATGGAACGATTCAATATTACTGGAACCCCAATGCCACTCAAGAGGATACCCGTCAAGACTCGTTTCTGAAAGATGTTCCGTTGTATTCATTCTATGCACTGGCACGCTATTACCAGTTCGCTCAGCAATCCTTACCTGCCAGCACCTGGCAAAAAGCCGTTGAAACCCTGGACCGCGATATGCGGGAACAGGATTGGGCTACGTTTTACTGGTTTGCCAACTATCAAGATCGGCGGGTTGCGGTTGAAAATGCGAACCGACACTTTGCAGGCATGATTGGGTTTATTCGTCTCGCCCAGATGTCGAAGGATAGCACCAGCGAGGAACTTGCCCGATGCCTGTTATTAAAAGCCGCTGTCCTGCGCTCGGCTATGGCTCACTATCCCCGCTATCTGGGAAGTGTGGGATTATCCCAACTGCCCCCTTCCCCCACGTGGATGCCCACTTACCGGAGTCATCCATTTATCGGATACCTTTATAACTACGATTGGCGCTCAGCCAACGATGACTCTCGACAGGTAATTTATCTGAATCAGTTTGCGGTGGACCTCAATGACTACAATTACCTTCAGGTGGTCTATAACACGTTACGGGACAGAGATACCTTTACCTACCATGGACAGGATTCGCCCTACCTGGCCGCTTTTCGTGACATTACTCCAGAACTGGGCAGATACCTTAAGGACTGGAATTCTCAGGATGTTTCTGTCGTTCTCAACAAAGTAAAAGCCTTATACCCTCACTGGTTTGCCGCGTTTGCAGAAGGTACGCTGGGATGGGAACACAATTTATCTCATCCCATTGACTCCTTCCAGATATTTATGGCGCACGCATGGATTCTGGACACCCCGGGGAACACGCTCACCCGCTACACAGATATTTCATGGCTTTCAGAAGGTGACTTCTTCTACATACAAAAACTTGCTGAAGCCGTGAAACAATATCGCGGGGTTCAATGGGGAAGTGCAGTCACAGTTCAGGCATGGGCTGTCCCAGGCAACCAGAGTTTGCGATTATACTGGTGGGTTTACCCGGATGAAGATGATGGATATACATGGAGAATTGACATCAGCGGATCGGGTAGTCCCGCTCCGGTCACAGGGATCCCCTTCGCCAATAGAACTTACCTGTTTACAGGATTGTCCAACTATCAGACATATTCCATAACAGTTTCTCTGGTAAATCCAGAAGGAACGATTATTGCCTTTTCACCTGCCATTCAGGTCATGCCCAGCGATTTAATGGTTAATTTACCGCTGGTGTTTAAGGCACCTTAGGAGGCCTTTATGGGTAAAAAAGTATCCAGAAGACGTTTTTTAGCCCTTGTTTCAACCGGGGCACTCTCCACGCTGGTTGGCCTGATGCACCTGAAAGACGAACTGGTTCATGGACAGGGCGGCGCAAACTCCATATTTCTGCCCCTCGTTCTGAAACCCAGCCAGCCAACAGTCACCCCGACACCGGTTACACCCAGCCCAACCCCAACGCCCAGCCCGACGAATACCCTGCCGCCGCCTGGAGGAGCGCGTGTCGTTCATGTGCGCCACACCTCAGTAACCAGCTGGACGGAAAGCCCTTATGATTACTGGAATTACGTCAGTCAAGACAAAGTCGATCTCATGGTTGAAGAGGGATTAAAGACTCTGACCGGGCAGACCAATCTTGCCAGTGCGTGGCAGGTCCTCTTACCCAATTATGTGCAGGGGCAGGGGATTGCCATCAAAGTGAATTTCAACAATGCAATGCAAATGGCATGTGGAAATGAAACAGGACAAATTAATGCCTTGCCTCAAGTCATCAATGCCGTAATCAAAGGACTGAAAGCACGGGGGGTGGTAGAAACGGATATCAAAATTTACGATGGAGTCAACCGCATTTTTCCCCTATATTTTATTAACGCCATTCGCGCGAGATATCCGAATGTACAGTTGTTTCATGCCTGCGCAGATGACGCCCACAAAGTGACGTACAATTCCACCCAATCCAGCGCTTCGGTTCAATTTTCACCGCCCTCCGGAGTACCCAGCCCTGCTCCCCAGAAAATCGCTGATGTGCTGGTAAACGCTTCTTATCTGATTAACATCCCTATTCTGAAACATCATTCCTGTGCAGGAATTACTCTGGGTTTTAAAAATCACTTTGGCACCATCAGCAATCCGGGAGGAGTGCACAGTCATATTTTCTTGAATGATGACTGTGGAGGAGGCTTTTACACCGATTACAGTCCTCTGGTGGATATCTATAAAAATCCAAACATTCGAAACAAAACCATTCTAACCCTGGGCGATGGAATTTTCGGTTGTCTGGAAAGGGAAGATGCCACGCCTTCTTACTGGGCAAAAACATTTGGTGAAGGGGAGTTCCCAAAAAGCCTCTTTTTCTCCAGGGATCCGGTGGCAATTGACAGCGTGATGGCAGATTTTCTCCGTACAGAATCCGGGTATTTCCAGTATGCTGACAAATACCTGGATTTGGCTCAAGATGCAGGACTGGGAACTTACGAACAAGGCGATCCATGGGAGAGTGGATACAGCCAGATTGATTACCAAAAAATCGTCCTGACCTGACCTTCATTTTTCCTGATTAATTATCTTTCCATCCTCTCCTGAACCCCGTTCAGGAAAAGATGGCTTTTTTGAATTCCTCCCAAAGGATTTTCTTCTGTGGCAAAAAGACTTTTCTGGCTCAACGGTATTGCCATTCTGGCTGTAGTCATCAACCATGCCATTGGGTGGGGTTTTACAGCAATGTTCTGGTGGACAGACCGATATCGGGACGTGGCTGTTCCCAATTTCGACGCCATGGATTCCCCCATGTACATCGTCATGGTCATCCTCAAGCAAATTACCCCTTTCAGTTTGCCAGCATTTGTTGCCGTTTCAGGCTACTTTATTGCCTTTGCATCCCGGAGTGGGTTGACCTGGAAGATGATCAGCGCCCGTCTCAAAGGAATTCTCATTCCCTATGCACTCTGGTCTCTGCTGGTCATGCTATTTGACCACCTTCTTTTAGATGCCCCACTGTCCTTCTCAGGCATCCTTACCAGACTGCTCACAGGGAGTGCCAGTCCAGTTTATTATTATGTCCCTCTGATCTGTCAATTGTTCTTGCTCTCCCCATTGCTGGTTCGAGGCATTCGCAGTCCTGGCTGGAATAAAGTCCTTGCCGTGATGGGTGTTTTACAGGGACTTACGATTGTCTGGAGTTATCTGGTCTTGTTCAAAGTGTTCCCCTGGAAACCGGAATGGTTCTTTGGAAACCTGGGGTTTATTTTCACGCTGAGCATTGCGTTAAACCTGCGCGCAGAAGAGATCATCCCCTGGCTCAAAAAATGGCGCAAAGTATGGCTTGGACTCCTGATTGTTTCCACTCCTTTCGCCATTGTTGAAACGGAATGGTTTTACCGTTCTTACGGAATTGACTGGCGTGGTGGGGTGGAGACGTTCTTTGCCACTGCCTTTACCCTCTCTCTTTTGCTTACATTTCTGACTTACGATCACATTGCCCTTCCCCAGTCTGCCATCCTTTATAAACTTGGGCAAAAAGCCTTCGGTATTTACCTCATGCATCCTCTGGTACTGGAAATAACGGCAAAACTGGTCTATCACTTTGCCCCTTCCCTGCTTGGGATTCAGTGGATATTCCAGCCCTTATTGATTGCAACAGGGATCATCATTCCCTGGGTGAGTATGAAACTCATGAGCGCAACCCCATTGCGAAAAGGTTACGCATACGTGTTCGGTTAATCTAGAGGTGATGTGATGCAAACGATACATGTTCAAAAACGAAAAAAACGGTTGGGTTCGTTGTTGCTGATCACAGGGGGACTCCTTGTCGTGATCTTTGTGATCCTGCTGGCTATCCGGATCGTTGGCGGGAAGCCGCTTGGGATTCGATCCTTTGTAGAAATTCAAATCTGGAAAGCCAGCGCGCTGGTTCGTTCTCTTCAATATTCTAAAGAAATTCAAAGCCTGAGCCAGGGAAATTACACCAATGTCATTTTTCTCCACCATTCCGTTGGCGATAACCTCATTCGGCAAACCGATTATCGAGACCGCCTGACACAGGCAGGACTTTCTTTTTGGGATCACGATTATAACTACTACGGGTTGAACGATCCCAACGGACAAAACCTGGGATTTCACTTTAACATTCCCAACGATGATACCGATCCACCGGGACTGGCAAAACTGTTCTCACAACCTGTATATCCACTGCCGATTAATGCAGTCAGTGGACTGATGCAGTACGAGGTTATCATCCTGAAATCCTGTTTTACGGGGAATGTTTTGCCTGATGATCAAAGCGTGGAAAAAACCCGAACGTATTATGAAGTAATGCATCGATTCTTCGAAAAACATCCCGAAAAACTCTTTATCCTCCTCACCACCCCGCCATTAAATTCTGCAGAAGCCGATGAAGCCATGGGCGCAAGAGCGCGCGAAATTGCAGAATGGCTCCAGTCGCCTGAATATTTACGCGGGCTACCCAATGTATACGTGTTTGATCTGTACAGTGCACTCGCAGAGAATGATCCATCTTCTCCCAATTACAATCGGCTCAGGGAAGACTATAAAGAGGGAACCGACAATCATCCAACAATGAATGCCAATCAGGATATCGCTCCCGTACTGGCTGAATTCATTGTTGACTCGATTAACGATTTCCGAGCCAAACAAACCGGGGTTACATCCATTCCATAATGAAAACTAAATCCATTCAATTCTCTCTTTTTCTGATTGCTTTTCTGCTGTTCTGGAACAGTGGTTCGCAGGGCTCCCACCCTGTCCACGCTCAGGGTAGTGCAGTTGCATGGGGAGAACCCATCCCCCTGTCAAATTCTTCCATTCAAGCCTGGCAACCAACCATTGCCGCCGACCTTGCCGGGAATGTCCACATCATGTGGTCCCAATCCACCCAACTGGAACGCCCGGTTGGTTATGGAGATACGCTCTATTACACCCGCTGGGATGGAAAAAAATGGATTACTCCTGTGGATGTACTTGTCTCCCCCGAGACAGGGCTTGGCGCTGAATTCCCGGAAATTACTGTAACCCCTGACGGGACGCTCCATGCAATCTGGGGAACTGGCGGCGTAAACAGTCGTCTGTACTATTCCAGAGCCCCTGCTTGCTGTGCCGAAGACCCACGAAACTGGAGCAAGCCCATCATGATTGGCATCGGGGTAAATGAAACCAGTGCTCTTCTTCATGACTCGGAGGGAAGGCTTTACGGAATGTATGCTTCACTGGATTTCAAAGAACCGGTTTTTCTCCGTTCCGACGATGGCGGGAACACCTGGTCCAAGCCCATCCGAATTGTTTCAGGAATTCGACAAAACGACGAATATACAGCCTACCCAAGAATGGCACTGGATGGGCGCGGGGTTCTTCACGCGGTTTGGACGATCATGCCCTTTCCGGGAAGACGAATTGTTTATGTTCAGTCCCCGGATCGCGGAACGACATGGACTGAGCCCGTCTTCATTGACGAATACAGCCCCGAAAAATATCTGGACGGTTTTGGACCCTTTCTTATCGACGTAGAAGCCGTAGGAGAACAGGAGATTCATCTCACCTGGGACGGTGCTCCGACTGTTGAACGACACCATGTCTGGTCCAAGGATGGCGGAAATACCTGGTCTGAGCCTGACACCTTCATTCCGGAACTGACCGGTGGTGGGCGTGCCCTGTGGAATGACATGGTAGCCGACAGTCAAAACACCCTCCACGCGGTATCCATCAAACAGCCATGGCATGTGCAATGGCTGGGAAATGGCTGGACACCCTCCACTCCTATTGGACAGCGTGGTTTTGCCGAAAACATGCGCATTACTGTGAGTGAGGGGTATATCCTGCATGTCGTCTGGCTTGAGGTGGTGGAAGGCATTCCCAGTGTGGTTTACTATAACCGCGGAATCACCCAGGCGCCACCTCTGCCGAAACAGAATTTGCCCCTCTCTCTTCCCCAGAGCACCAAAACCATTTCAATCTCTCCCACCCATCCATTCGTTGAGACTGTGATTCCAACAATGATCAGCCCTGTTCAGGCAAAACCTCTTGAAAACAACCCCGCGCTTGGAGCGTTTATCAGCCTTGGTGTGGTAGGTGTATTTCTTGCAGGAGCCGTTTACTGGATTTCCAGAAAAAGAGCAAGGTGAAGTACCTATGGATCTTTCGATTGTGATTCCGGTTTACAACAGTGAACACAGTTTACCCGAACTGATTCAGAGGTTAAATGCATCTCTCCCGGGAATGGCAGAACACTATGAAATTCTGCTGGTCAATGACGGCAGCAAAGATGGGAGTTGGGAAACCATTCAACGACTCTCTCAACAGTATCCATGGATACGGGGCATCAACCTGATGCGCAACTACGGACAGCACAATGCTCTCCTGTGTGGCATTCGAACAGCCAGGTATCCAATTACGGTAACCATGGATGACGATTTACAGCATCCTCCGGAAGAAATTCCCCTCCTGCTTGAAAAAATTCGGGAAGGATATCAGGTGGTCTATGGGCGCCCTGTAAAGGAACAGCACAATCTCTGGAGAGACCTGGCTTCTCAGGCAACCAAAATTGCCCTGCAAAGCGCGATGGGCGCAGAGACAGCCCGAAACGTGAGCGCTTTTCGGGCATTTCATACCCAGATTCGTCAGGCATTTTCTCAGTATCAGGGAGCCTACCCTTCAATAGACGTTCTTTTGACCTGGGGAGCCAATCGTTTTACTTCTGTCCCCATTCACTTTCAGCCCCGGCGTTATGGAAATTCTCAATATTCATTTACCAAACTCGTCCGTCATGCGATGAATATGATCACCGGGTTCAGCATTGTCCCCCTGCAGTTAGCCAGTTTGATTGGATTTTCTTTTACTCTGTTCGGGCTTGGGGTACTGGTGTATGTGATAGCAAGATACATCGTTCAGGGCGGAAGCGTGCCCGGATTTCCCTTTTTAGCCTCCATCATTGCCATTTTCTCAGGTGCGCAGTTATTTGCCCTGGGGATCATCGGTGAATATCTTGCCCGTATGCACTTCCGCCTGATGGAACGTCCAACTTACACCATTCAGGAAATGACTGATTCGCAGGAGCATCTCCAGAATGAATCATGAGGATTCAGCACTGGTAGAATTCCTCCCATGGGATTCATCCTTCTTTCAGAAACGGATTGCCCGGATTATACCAAACAGGCTCACCCCCTCCACCATTGAAAGGATCTTTGAGTGGGTAGCCAGCCATCAAATTGATTGTCTTTATTTTCTGGCAGATCCAGAAAGCAAAGAAACCACTGCACTGGCTGAACAAACCGGTTTTCACCTTACCGATATTCGGGTGACGCTGGAACGGCACATCTCAGGGGAAACAGAAATCCCAGCCATGGTACGCCCCGCAGTGGAAAGTGACCTTCCCACACTGAAATGGATTGCCCGTCAGAGCCACCATGATTCCCGGTTTTATTACGACAACCATTTTGCAACGGAACAATGCGATAAATTGTTTGAAATTTGGATTGAGAATAGTTATAATGGATTTGCTAATCAGACTCTGGTTGCTGATCTTAATGGTATTCCCACAGGGTACATTACCTGCCAAGTAGAAGAAAAAGAGGGAAAAATAGGTCTTTTAGCGGTACATCCAGACCATCAGGGTAAAGCGCTAGGGTCTGCATTGGTCAATGTATCTCTGGGCTGGTTTGCGTCACAGGGGGTCAAAGAGGTTTCTGTTGTTACCCAAGGCAGGAACATCCGGGCGCAACGATTGTATCAGCGCTGTGGTTTCATCACTCAATCCATCCAGATCTGGTATCACTGGTGGAACACCCCCAAGAGGCAGGAAACATGAGCATAACCTCGCAGAATATTGTGATTCCATTTAACCGCCTGACCGTGGTGGGGAATGAACTTATCTATTTACAGGAAGCGATTGAAAGCGGACATGTATCGGGTGATGGAACCTTTACCAGACGTTGTCATGCTTATTTAGAACAAACTTTGGAAGTGCCAAAAGTACTGCTGACCACTTCCTGCACCCATGCCCTGGAGATGAGCGCGCTGTTGCTGGAAATTCAGCCGGGGGATGAAGTCATTGTTCCAGACTTCACATTTGTTTCTACCGTCAATGCTTTTGTGTTGCGCGGGGCAAAACCAGTTTTTGTGGACATCCGTCCGGATACCCTCAATCTGGACGAAAGCCTGCTGGAAGCAAAAATCACTTCGAAAACAAAAGCCATCATCCCTGTCCATTACGCCGGAGTCGGGTGCGAGATGGATAGCATCATGGAAATTGCCAACCGGTACAGCATTGCAGTTGTCGAGGATAACGCTCACGGATTGTTTGGAAAATACAAAGGAAAGTACCTGGGCACATTTGGGCAACTGGCTACTCAAAGTTTTCACGAAACCAAGAACTTTTCCTGTGGAGAAGGTGGCGCGTTATTGATCAACGATCCCCGGTTCATCGAACGTGCAGAAATTCTGCGAGAGAAAGGCACGAACCGGAGCCGTTTCTTCCGCGGGCAGGTGGATAAGTACAGCTGGGTAGATATTGGTTCAAGTTACCTGCCTTCAGACATGCTGGCAGGCTTCTTACTGGGGCAACTGGAAGCCCGGGAGTCCATACAATCAAGGCGTAAAGAAATCTGGGAAACCTATTATCAAGAATTGCAATCCTGGGCTGGGCGCAATCAGGTCAGGCTCCCCATCGTACCGGAAACCTGTGAACAAGCCTATCACATGTTCTACCTGTTAA
>OGCI01001672.1_pt1 | contig 17511 bp, 14 predicted proteins | sample 1570021 | NCBI WGS metagenome assembly OGCI01 (sample SAMN06264664, study PRJEB24512) | hot springs metagenome | isolation source: Hot spring water | place: South Africa: Tshipise | collected 2015-06-21 | reverse complement strand
TGTCCTAGGCCACTAGACGATGGGGGCCTGACGGAGCTGCATTATACCATATTTTGCGATTGTTGCAACTGGAGGCAGCTTTGGGGACACATCACGGTAGAACGGATTTACCAAAATATCTGTCTCGTTTTCAGGTATCCGAGTCTATACTATTGTACCACATATATCAGCACCTTTGAAATCATGACTGGAAACAACGCGCGCAAGTGCCACTGTGATAATTGTCATGTCATTAAGTCCGCTCTCGCTACTGAATTAGGTTCTTTTTTTGTTTGATTCTTACTTCATTATCATTTATTTTTCCAAGCAAGAAATTAATGTTGTTAGTAGATAGCGTCTTCTGTGACACTAATCCTTTATTTATCTTCACGTGAGCTATGACAATACTTTTCGTTTGAAAGCAAGAAATTCTTATTATAATGATGCTAAGCTAACTTCATGCAATAGCTTTGCGTTTAGCCATGGCTCTTACGAACTTCTTGCGCAATACCGTTTTTGGACAGCCTATCCGTTCTTACAGAAACATTATCAGCTTTACATCTAAATAACGTCTACCATTTCCTTTAATAAAAATTTTCCACAACTATTTGGCTTGAAACAATAAGATTATCGTGTAACCTATCATCTCCCAAGATGTCTTTCAAAAGAATAACTTTTATTTGCTGTTGTTTTTGATGTTTTTGAATTTACACTTTATTATGCGTGAAGTTCTTTATTTTTATCACAACTATCCAATGCATCAAGATATTCTTGTCTTCATTCACGTGTTATTCATACATTTTTCAAACCCCCATATGTGGCGCCACTTACTGCAACTGCACAGCAAATGTAAGACGCACCTGGGCATCCGTACAGATAACCAAAATTTTCATACTTTTTCTGAAGCATATTTGGTAATAAGCCAAGTTATAATTGTTGTGCCAACATCATATTTGAGATCGACTATTGCTCCACTCTTCATTATTTTATCCTGCACACTCACCTAGTCACGCTAATAGCGCGGCGCAGACAAGATTTAGCGCGTTATGTACTAGTTTTATGACGATAATATACCTCACTACTACCGACTTTGCACTAAATCATCTCTTCGAAAAGATATGGCTGTACTACCTCTTGTGGAATAACAAATCCCCTTGCTCCGCTTGCGGAAAGATTGTCATATAAGGACTTAACCATTTCCTTCTCAAACCTATTAATAAAACGGAAAGCTGAAGCAGCAAGGTACGACTGATCAATTTCAAATGCAATCCAATTTCGTCCCAACGTTTCTGCTACTGCGCCTGTAGTATTGGAACCAGCGAAGATGTCTAAAACTGTATCGCCTACATCGGTAAGAAAACGAATAAAAAATTCAGGGATCTTTTCAGGGAATCTGGCGGGATGGCCAGTAATACCCGCAATCTGACAGCACCTAAGGTACTGTGAGTTACTCTCTGTGTTTGGAACTTGAAGCAGATTTGGAGGAATAGCGCCACCGTTGTCTTCAGCAAACCGATCACTGATATTATGTCCAGATGGCCTCTTCTTCGGTGAATAATACTTTTTGCTATTCTGAAGCAAAAGCTTCATCCGCTCTGAGTAGGGTGTCAAAACCTTCGTAATATCAGCCTTCGGATTATCTATTTTAGAAAACCACCAGACAGTATTGACAGCATCCTTTGCGCGAATCTTGCGTTTATTGACCCACTCTATGGGCGAAGGCAACTTAGACGGGTTAAACCAGAAGAACTCTTCGGCGAGATTCCACCCCAGCTCATCACACATTCGAATAAGCACACGATAATTATAAAGGGATCTGACAGGTCTACCTTTGCGATAAGCACCTCCAAGATCGAGCACAAAACTACCTGTGTTTTTTAGCACCCGTTTTACTTCAGCAGAGAATGATAAAATCCAATCTACATATGCATCCTGGTCAACATTACCAAACTCCTTTCGGCGCTGCAAAGCAAAGGGTGGTGAAGTAAGCACAAGATCAATACTTTCATCGGGAAGACCTTGAAGCAATTCAAGAGCATCACCGACGTATGCTACTCCATGATGAGTTCTATACAGAGGATCTGGAAGTGATTTCATCAATATTCCTCCAGTCTATAGATCCAGCTTGTCATTATTTTCCACAAAACATTAACTGCAAAATATACATGAGGATCTCGCTCTTTTAACTTTTCTATCTGGCCAGCATACATCTCCGGATTTTGCGTACCGAGTATATACGATATCCAATGACGAGTATCTTCATCAACAAGTATTCCCAATAAATCTTCAAGCTCGAACCCACCTGATTTGCTTAACGCCCATGCTATACCAGGCCTTTTATCTGAAGCAACTTGCGGGAAATCATTCAGAAGGTCTTTAGAAAAATGGAAAGCTAACTTTGCCAAAGACTTTGCAGCTTCATTGCGAACACTTTCATGTATGGTCGAAAAACTATCGACCAGGGTTTTGAGAGCTGACTTGTTATGTAATTCCCCAAGCGCCCAAGCCGCTCCAGCTCGAATTTCAGGATGTTGTTGATTATCTTCCAGCACAGAGCATAGCATTTGGCAGGATTTGTCAACTTGAATCTCTCCCAAAATAATAACAGCTTCTAATCGGTTTTGGAGATATTTATCCCCGAGACATTTCTCAATAAATGACCAGCCTTCTTCTTGGCCATGACGAGCCAGGCTTGCAGCCGCTTCGAGCCTGACATAGATATGTTCTTCTTCATTATTCATCTGATCGAGTAACGCCTTAAAAGATTTCTCTGATGAAAACATTGATAAAACTCTAGCTGCAGTGTATCGCTCACTTAGAGACTGACTCGAAAGCTGAGCAATGTAATTATCTTCACTCATCTTCCTAGAACAAGGAATTTTTCTAGTAACAGAAATAACAGCAGCAAGCACCTGATGTATAGAAATATTATCGCCGTCTTGAACAAAAGGTTTCAACTTAATCCCTTGTCTATCCAGACTCAATGTAATCACTCTGTTATCATGAAATCTTTGATATTGAATGATCTCATCTGTAATGGTCTTGATCTTTCCATCAGATTTTGCTATCACAGCAGGCCAACTAATCCTTGTCTCGAAACCTTCTTCCGCTCCTTTTGGTTTCACAAGAATCGCGTGATTATTCTTTTGAGCGAAACGAAGATCACCAACAGAGATATACTGAACTTTCTCGTCAGCTTGCCAATCAATTGGACTAACACCATTTCGTTTGCAAACAACTAATGCCACAAAGTCATTATCGTTTAATCCATAATCCCAACCACGTTCTGGATCAGATAATGAATGGGACATCGAGATCTCAAACGAAGTTTTTGCTCTAGACTCGATGCGACAACCACAATCTATGCAGAAAATATCTGGAACCCTAATGCGTTTAATTTTAATATTCTTCCAGATCTTAAAGCTCATTGAACCGCGCTCTAACTCGAGGGGACAGTGACCCTGTTCTTTCAAATCTTCGAAGACCTTTCGGACTCCAACAGCGCCCATTGAGATTTTCTCGAGAAAGCTCTCATCTGATTTAAAAGATCGCCGAGCGTTCATCGGAGTATCAAACCTCTTTTGTCTCTAAGTCTCTCGTTGAGTCCCAATAATGTTTAGCGCCAATACTACACGATTCAATGCAGAATTACTATTTGATTCAACGAATTATTACAATTCTTTGGTTTATCTAAAATAACAAAAAACATAATCCCGCGTTATGACACAAACATCAGTTTTACAACAATTTGATCGAACAATTAGGACATTCTACCATAATCATTCGATTTACAAACCTTAAAGCAACTCAAAGAAAGAAACAATATACTAAATACTAATCATTCCTCCGGCAACTCATCGTAATAATCGGCCAGCCCGGCCAGGGTCATCTGGGCCAGAAAAGGCGTCACTTCATTGCCCAGCGAAGTGCGAAAAGCGCTGTAGTCGATGGCGATGGCAGCCTTCCAATCACCGGCTTCGGTGAAATGCGGCAGATAGCGCCGCAATTGCGCTGCCAGCAAACGACGCGGATTGGGGAGCGCAAAAGACAACACTGCTTGCTGCAAATAAGCTGAGAAAGCAGCAGTATCCTCTCCATCAGCCAGCGGTGGTTCGCCAAGCCTGGCAATGATACGCCGAATCACCTCCGGGCCAATGTGCAGCGGATCAAACATGGGATCGCGGAACAATTCGATGCAATAGGCATCGAGCGCGGCCTGATCCCGATGCAATTCAATTGCCAGGGCCCGTTGCCCGGTCAAAGCGCGCACTGCCGCCGCAATCCGTCCCTGTTCAGCCTCGTCAGGCGGGTCGGCCAGCCAGGTACCCGCGCACCTTGTTAACCGAATCGCTTCTTCTCCGCCGCCGGCTCGATCGACCGGACGCACTGCGCGACCGCGCATATCCTGTCCCCTCCATGTAAGGTTGGTATCCTTGCGTCGCCTAGTATAGCACGGTCTGAGCAACTACAATGCATGGGGTTAAGATGGACACAAGACCACCTCTGCAACGGTATAAGATTATTGGCTTTGCGAGCCGCTGCAATGCACGGGGTCATGGCCGGCACGAGAGGCCGCATGCCTACAATCAATCGACTGGTGCGTGAGCAGCAGATAATGAGCCGCGAGCAATTACACAATGCCGGAAACTGCTGCGACACGCTGCCAGCCTGCTGTGTTGTAATCGCGCTAAACCAATTCGCTATCTCCACCTCTCCTTACCTGTGTGCCCCGGCCTTCATCAGCCCACGTCCCATCACCCACGCGCCCACAACCCCCCACTCTTACGCCCACCCTCTTACCTCTACGTCCCACATCAACACCTTCCCCGCTCCCCGCCCGGCCCCCATACCCTACGCCCATTCCCCACCCCACGCCCCCATCGCACACCCCCACCCTCGCGCCCCCACGCCCCCATCGCATACCCCCACCCTTGCGCCCCGGATCCGCGCACCACCACCCTCCGCGCAACCCCGACACTTCAACACTCAGACAGATACGCAAAAGTTGACCTGTTCCGATAAAAACTTAACTTTTTTGCACAACAAATTGACATTTCAAACCGACCTGTTTACAATACAGACAGAATCGGAAACTAATCACAAGGGAGTATGCCGTGGCTCGGATTTACAACTCGATTACCGAATTGATCGGCAACACGCCATTGGTGCGACTTAATCGCGTCAACGATACCCAGGCAACCGTCGTCGCCAAGCTTGAATTTTTCAATCCTGCCAGCTCAGTTAAAGACCGTATCGGCCTCGCAATGATCGACGCCGCCGAACGGGAAGGTTTGATCCGTCCCGGCGAGACGGTTATTATCGAGCCAACCAGCGGCAACACCGGTATCGGGCTGGCGTTAGTTGCCGCTGCGCGCGGCTACCGCCTGATCCTGACCATGCCCGAAACGATGAGTATCGAGCGACGCAAGCTCCTGCGCGGGTTTGGCGCCGAACTGGTGCTGACGCCGGGTAGTGAGGGTATGCGAGGCGCGATTGCCCGCGCTGAAGAGCTGCTGGCAGAGATTCCCAATAGCTTTATGCCGCAACAGTTCAAGAATCCGGCCAATCCGGCCATTCATCGCGCCACAACTGCCGAAGAGATCTGGCGCGATACCGATGGTCAGGTCGATATTGTTGTCGGCGGCGTCGGCACTGGCGGTACCCTGACCGGTATTGGCGAAGTGCTGAAGCCACGCCGTCCCAGCCTGCGCATTGTGGCCGTTGAGCCAGAAGCTTCACCAGTGTTATCGGGTGGCAAGCCCGGCCCACACAAGATTCAAGGGATTGGCGCCGGTTTTGTTCCCGATGTGCTCAATACCAGCATCCTTGACGAGATCCAGCAGGTGAGCAACGAAGATGCCTTTGCAATGGCCCGCCGCCTGGCCCGCGAAGAAGGCTTGATGGTCGGTATTTCCAGCGGGGCAGCCGCGACTGCCGCGCTCCGGGTGGCCCGTCGCCCCGAAAATGCCGGCAAGCTGATTGTCTTTATCGTGCCTTCTAACGGTGAACGTTATCTTTCTACACCTTTGTTTGCCGAAGAGTAGGGAAGAAGTAGTACAAAGACGCAAAGAAAACCGATAACGTTGCTAGCAAGCAATCCAAACACCATGTCGCATTTCTCTTTGCGTCTTTGCTTCATCAGGCTATCAGGCGAGGCTATTCCTCCCCATCTTCGTCTTGTCGCCCACCGCTATCAAGAAAGATAATTTCATCGGCGCGCACATAAGTGCGAAAGCGGGTCTGTCCGCTTTCATTGTCTTGCCATTTGTCGGTGCGCAAACTACCCATCACCATCACCCGGCGACCTTTTTGCAGATAATTGCCACATATCTCGGCCAACCGCTCCCATGCTTCTACCGTCGTCCATTCGGTTTCGCTCGTCCGTTTGCCCTGGTCATCATTAGCGCCGGGCCGATTGGTAGCCAGATTAAACCGGCAAAACGAAATGCCATTCCCAATCTGCTTCACCTCAGGATCGTTGCCAAGCCGCCCGATCAGCTCCACTCGATTCATCGTTCCCCGAAAGCTGCGCATGTTCTGCTCCTTTCCTGCGCTCACCGCGAAAACGTCTTACATGAAGTAAACCGCGCCACACAAGCAAAAGTTGCGCGGTTTTTTCAAATGATCCCCCAGGAATGCGCATATCAGATTCATTGAGACCGTTCATACCGATAGGGAGCGAGTATAATAGAATTATGACAAATCCGGATCAAACCAACTATCTACAGCCAAACTTAGCAGGTGTTACTTCACCTACTGCTACCATCCTTGCGCTCAGCAAGGCTGTGCTCTCTTCGCTTGACCTGCCAGAAGTTCTTCGCCAGGTTCTCGCCGCCACGCGCGAATTAAGCGGAGCCGATGTCGTCACCATCTGGCTGCTTGACGAACAGAGTGAATGGTTATCATGCGCTGCCATTCTTGGCCTGGAAGATCCTCCTGAGATTGAGCGGACGTTCCGTTTACGGTTAGGTGAAGGGGTTGCGGGTTGGACTGTTGCTCACCGTCAAATCTTGCAGTTGATCAATCCTCGTCACGATCCACGCTACGTGCCAATGCTCAATCGCCACCCCGATGTGATTATGGCGATCCCTTTGACCGCGCGTGAACATTGCTTTGGCGCGCTCAGCCTGGCGCGTTTTGGCCTGGCCGCGCCGTTTAGTCACGAGGTGATCGAGACTACGACGATCTTTGCCGATCTGGCTGCAATTGCGATTGATAACGCAACGTCTGCTCAAATCCTGCGCCGGGCTACTGCGCGTGAGCGAATTCTGGCGTTCAGCGCAGAGTCTGATCAGGCCGAACGATTGATCCTGCACGAACTGACCGCAGTGCTGGGAGCCGAACCACGTTTGATTAACGCTACCCCATACAACCAGCTTTTCGATCACACCGGTCGAGCAATCGAGCTGAGCGAGCTTGATCGCTGGCGAAGCGAAGGCGCACTGATTACCGATTTACTCCTCGATGGTCTGCCGGCATGGCTTGTTGTCTATGCGTCTGGACGCTACTGGGGCAAAGGCGATGCCGATTTGTTGACATTTGCAGCCAGTCAGATTATGTATGCTCGCCGACGCGCTTACGAACGCCGCGCCCATGCCCGCGCTGAAGCGCTGAGTAATCTGGTCGCCTTGACCAATGCTCGTATCGACCAGGCCAGCGTGCTCGATCACATACTTGCTGAATTGCACCGCTTTGTTCATTTCGACTCGGCCTGCGTCTTCGTCGTTCACGATAAAGAGTATGTCCGCCTGATTGCGCAGCGCGGCCTGCGCAGCCAGTTTGATCAGATCACGCTCTATGCCGGCCCGGGTTCGCTCATCAAAGAGTTGTGTCGATTGGGCAGCGCTATGTATCATCCCGATGTGCAGACCGTGCCGAGCTGGCAAAAAGTGCCTGATAGTGACATCATTCGCTCCTGGATCGGCGTTCCACTTCGGGTTGACCAGACCATTATCGGCGTGCTGACCATCGACAAATGGACACCTGATGCCTTCACTGCTGAAGACGTTGCCGCGGCTCAAATGTTTGGTGAGCAGGTAGCTGTAGTAATCAACAATGTTCGCCTGTTGCGCGAAGCGCAAGAACGGGCACGCCAATTCCAGGTGTTGCAACAGTTTAGTGTTCGCATTGGCGCGCTGCGTTCGATCGATCAGTTGCTCGACGAAGCTTCCGAGTTGCTTCACCGGTCGTTTGGCTACTATCAGGTGCTTATTGGCGTGATCGAAGGCGAGAACCTGGTTATTCATGCGGCGCGCGGCCATCTGATGCACCAGCGGCCCTGGCAACAGATCTTCCCACCCTTGCCAATTACATCAGGCATTAGTGGATGGGTCATTCATCACGCTCAGCCGGCGATTGTCAACGATGTGACGCGAGATGAACGTTACGTTCACCATCCAAGCCTGCCGAAAACGGCGGCTGAGATGATTGTGCCGGTTTTGGTCGATGGCCAGGTGTTTGCTGTCATTATTATTGAAAGTGAGATCAAAGGCATCTTTAGTCAGAGCGATCTCGATCTGGTTATGGCAATGGCCCATCTGATTGGTGTAACCATTGCCAACATTCATCACGATAGCGAATTGCAACGCGCGCGCGAGCAGTTGATTGAACGCGATCGCCTTCGCGCGCTCGGTGAATTGTCAAGCGGTGTGGCGCACGATTTCAACAATCTATTGGCAAGCATTCTCGGTCACGTGCAATTATTGTTAACCGAGTATGATGATCCACACTTGCGCGAAGGGTTGCGCGCGATCGAACTGGCAGCGCTCGACGGTGCAGCTACGGTCAGGCGACTGCAAGGCTTTGCTCAGACCAGTCAATCGACCCCGAATAGCGCTGTTGATTTGAACCAGGTCGTCGAGGAGAGTCTGGCACTTACTCGACCGCGCTGGCGCGATGAAGCGCAAAGTCGTGGGATCATGATCAATGTGCGCACCGAGTTAGCGCCGCTGCCGATTATCGCCGGTAATGCGCCTGCGCTGCGTGAACTGGTCATCAATCTGGTGTTGAATGCAATTGATGCCATGCCAGATGGCGGTACAATTACCCTGCGCACTGCATTGGCGCCGTCTAACCTGTTGGGAGAGGCTGCCGTGATGCTGTCGATTCAAGATACCGGTATTGGGATTGATCCATCACTACACGAACGGATCTTTGCCCCCTTTTTTTCCACAAAGGGCGCGCGAGGAACCGGAATGGGACTGGCCATCGCTCGTGGTATTGCGCAACAACACGGAGGGAAGATTACACTGGAAAGTGAACCTGGTCGGGGTAGTACCTTTTACATCTGGTTACCGATAGGTCAGCCGCCAATAGAAGAACAGCCAGCCGCGCTCGCTCTGCCTGTGCCTCGCATGCGAATCCTGGTTGTTGATGATGAGGAAGCGGTACGCAAGGTGCTGGCTCGCATCTTGAAACGCGCTGGTCATAGCGTTGATGAAGCTGTCTCAGGTGAAGAGGCGCTGGCGCAACTATCCCCCGGTTGCTATCAGATTATCTACACTGACCTGGGAATGCCCGGCATGTCCGGCTGGGAGCTGGTTGCCCATATCCGACAAGTTGATCCGACCACGCGCATTGTGCTGGTAACAGGTTGGAGTGATCAGATCGAGCTGGCCGAAGCGCGGACACGCGGCGTTGATTCGATCCTGCCCAAGCCATTTACAATCCAGCAAGTGTTGACATTGATGAGTAGTTTATTTCCGGCACCGAATCAATGAGAGTGACTCTTATGCGCTTCTGGTGGCAATCGTTTCGCTATGCCTTACGCTGGCTGCTGATCGGCCTGATCTTGCTCACCGGCCTGACATTGTGGGCCGTAGCCGAACCCCTCCCCCAACCGCCGACATTGAGCGCCGATGCGATAATTGTGGCTGCTACCGCGCCGCTTGACGTGGAAATGAGTGTCCAACTGACCGATCTGATCAATACCGGCGTAGCGCCACTCGCATATCTGGCCGGTTCGCATGCTGAACTGGTGGCCACTGATATAACCCACCGCGGCGTTCCACCCGAACGGCTGCGCGTGCTGGCCGATCCATACGCTTTGCTGTCTACCGTCAACACCGCCGGCCATCGACGCCTGATTATTGCAGCGCCACCATCTCACCGCCTCACCCTGGTGCGACAGGCACAAACCATGGGATTTGCCGTCGCTCCGCTGACCGGCGAGCCACCGCTGACCCTCAACGAGCGAATAGCCGCGACACTTCTCTACTGGCGTACATTGCTGGTATGGCGCGCCAGTTGACTCAATTATTCGCGCAGCACAGCTTAGCGGCAATCTTCAGGGTCATGCTTCTGTCTACCCAAGATAATATCGCTCGCCGGCACATGCGCGGCAGAATGGCTGGCCGTCGCGCATCACCTCACGGGCATTGATAATCTCTTCGCCACACCCGGCACAAATAGCGCGTAAACCATTTCGGCTAATGATCGCTTTTAGATCGAGGTTGAGAGTAACTGGCCGCGCAATAAGGAGTTCAGTTACTGGCATCCGTTGATAGGCAACCAGGTAGGAATGCCAGCGGCTGCGTTCGTTAGGAGCGTGGCGACGAGCTAGCTCGCGTACATCGGCGCGGGGCGCAATCCGCCAGGCCTGACCGGTCTGAATGTCAACGAAGGTAGCAGCGACCTTCCCTTCATCGACCAGCCGCATCGTCCGCCGGCCCAGCCAGCACCCGGTTGCCACACTGACGCCATCGGCAAAGCAACCGTCGGTTTCCACGAAAACGTACAAACGCTTGGTAGTAGTCTGAGGTAGTGTCAGACCGAGCAATTCTCCGGCATACATTCCCATCCGCGCCCCTAACACCTGTCGCGGGCAGAGGTGACGATGCATCGCTGCCGATTGACGCAAGAAGCCGGCAAGCGGTTCAGTCGCCACCAACCACTGGGACGTGGTCGTATCGACCAATTCATCAACCGACACAGACATCCTCCCTGGAGAGTTAGCAAAGCCTCAACACGAGGCTGCCTTGATCAGATAAAAACCGGGAATGATCACACTGATTTGCTCTGATTGCCTGTTCAACCACAACTACCCTGAGACGACTGACGCTCGCCTGCATGCGCCGTGGGAACTGAAACCAGTTTCTTCTGGCGCAGGATGGCTACCCATCATTGCAATTCTAGCGCCTGATACCAGGCAATCAGCGCCAAAACTGCGACTCCGCGATGTGCCCGATTGTAGAAACGTGTTGCTTAGCAAACAGTGCCACAGGCGTCTATCCAGCGAGATCGCTTAGTGCGCTCCAGGTATGTAGCTAACCAATAACCCGGCTGAATCCATTTGTATGATACCAGATGTTTGCCCGTTTCTACAATCAACGGGAATGACCGGACCGCTTTAGAAGGCATTGTCTCAGGCCAGTGAGCCTTAATTTCTTCCAACCACCATGCCGGTCTGCCGGGCATCGGATCTCGCAATCCGGTGCCGTAATGTGTCGGATCGCGCCTTGCCGTAAAGCTGCTATCCGGGTCACGATACCTGACCACTGATCAGAATGCTACCGGTTGGCGCCGGACTTCCGGGGGCCGGTTCGGCGGTAATAGCGAATGTTGTCCCGCTTTGCGGCAACAGACCGGGTAGACGGACTATTCCATAGCCATTCGCGTCAACGGTGAAAATGCCACCGCTCGTCGGCGCAGCCGCGCCTTCAATCAACCAGAGCTGGTACACCTGACTCGCCGGCAGAGAGGGTAACGTGGCAATCACAACCAGATCACCTGCTTCATCCCGCACCACCACGCCCTGCCCCAACTCGCCGGTAAGCGTCGCCAGCGGGGCCGAAGCGGTCAGCAAGACTGCCAGTTGTTGCGCAGCAATCTGGGCAGTAGCGACCTGGGAAAGAGCCTGATCGCGCTGTTGACGAACGACGTTTAATTCCGTATTGAATCCGTTGATGACGCCGACGGCAATCAGTAAGAGCACGCCAAGGGTCACAACCAGAATGTTTTTTGCTTCCAGCCACGACCACAAGCGCTTCCCCGGTGAACCGGCAAACGACCTGCGAACTGTCGGGCTACGACCGACGGCGTAATCCAGGGTACGCTGCCGCAGTTCTGGCGGCAACGATGGACGTTCGAGCGCCTGCGGCAAGAGATCGGCAGCCAACCGTAGCTCGGCCAGTGTCTGCTGAAGTTCTGGTTGTTCCATTAACAAATGTTGCACGCGCGCGCGCTCTGTCGAATCGAGCGCATCGAGCGCATAGGCTGCCAGCAATTCAGTTATGTCATCAGGATGCTCTCGAGAAGAGCCCATATCATTGCTCCACCAGTGTTCGCAAGACATCACGCAGTCGGGTTAAACCCAGCCGGATTCTAGTCTTGATCGTGCCAATCGGTTCGCCTAATCGTTTGGCAATTTCCATCTGGGTCAAACCACCGTAATATGCCATTTCTATCGCCTGCCGTTGCGCCTGCGGAAGATCGGCCAACGCGGCGCGCACAGTTTCTTGCAATGCGCGCTGCTCAAGATCATCGTCTATTTTTGTAGCCGCAGGCGGCATTGCGCTCACATCAATACCCGTCACCTCACGACTCCGTCCTCGCTCTCGTTTGCTGCGCAGCGCATCGATAGCGCGATGACGGGTAATACCGATAATCCAACCGCTGACTGCGCCTGACTGACGGCGAAATCCACCGGCGGTTTGCCAGATATTTTGGAAGACATCTTGCATCACCTCTTCGGCAGTCTGTCGATCGGCAGTCACCCGCAGCGCAATCGCGTAGACCAGCGCAGCATAGCGGTCATACAACTCACCGAGCGCTGCCTCTTCGCGCTGCACTATCAGATCGATGAGCAGATCATCGGCAAGATCGCGTAAGCCGGAACGATGAGGCTGTTCGGATGCCATTGGAAGCCAAACCTTTTGCCTGATCTCAATCACGAGCGAATTGTATTATACAGGAATACCTGCTTCATCCATCACACATCACGCAAATAAGCCTGTCAGGCGTATCTACCTGACAGGCCCGGTCATAACATTCGACCGAGGTTAAAAGACATTGGTATACGGTTCAGTGCGATCAGACTTCACCCCACCCAGCGCTGCCATGATCTGCGCTGCGCTTGGCGCTGTTACCGGCCCGATGAATCCCATTCCACCCTGCAAGAATGGCGCCAGCGTCGGCACCGCATCAGAAACATTGTAGTAAATCGGCAATGGCAACGGCAAATTATTCGGCGCGAAACCGCCAATCTCGCGCACCAGGGCAAGGTGCTGCGCTTCACTGCACGCATGCTGGGCAGTGGTGCCGGCCAGCCGATCGGCGCCGAGTTCGGCAAAGCGGCGGGTGGCGGCAAGGTAGGCGCCCACAAAAGCCGTTTCTGCGTCCGCGCCCACTTTGACAAAGAGTGCCGGATCGGTTAGCAGATTGGCCGGCACGTAGAATTGATTGGTCAACGCCCGTCCACCATTGGCTACCAGGAAATCGAGATGGTATTTCTCGGCATCCAACGCCAGCTTGAGGTAGAGAATATCTTCGTCATCGAGCTTGAATTTGGCCGCCGTTAGAGCGGCGTAGTAAAACGTTGTCGCCAACGTTTCTGCCGTGGCAGCCAGATTGAGAATCAGTTGCGGATCATCCTTTCGATCATGGTCTGCCGCAGCCGACTCGATTCCGAAAAGGTTGGCAAAACTCGCCATCATTAGTCCACCACCCAGACCAACTGCGCCTTTCAGCAGACCCCGACGCGAGAAGGTGCCTGATGTACGTTGTTTGGTAGTCACACTTCCTCCTCATCTCATATTCGTCCCGGCGCATACCCTCGCATGCGTCCTCACCTATCTATGCGAACGTCGAACGGCCTTTGGATCTCTCCGATCGCAAATGATTTGAACGAAATGAGACGGAAGACCGGTTTCAGGCGATAATACTTTCTCAACCGCAGGTTCTCGCGCGTCCAGCCTGTATTCGAGCGCATATCCGGACACTCCGTATTGTATATGCCAGGGGCAAGCTCAATGTCATTTCGTTCCAGATCGCCTTACCCCAAACCTCCCCTCTACCGGAAACCCGGATCGAACAGCGCGTCTCAAATGATGTGAACAGTGGCACGCTACCTGAACCCGTTACACCGGTCATGACGCTATTCACCGGGTTATGATCGGGATAAACACCGTGGCCTCATCGGTCGCCATTACAGGCAGGAAGGGACAAACCAGCGCATAGGTCTGCGGCGCTTGTGGCACGCTCGTTCCTGAAACCTGTACTGTCCAGGTTCCACTTATCGCATCCGCAATCACAACCTGCTCAATCGTGTCCACATTATTCGTCCCGGTCGTTGCTGGCGCAGCCGGACTCGTCTTGTCGAGCACCCACGGCTGATAGGTTGTACTGTCTGGAGCGACCAGCGCCAGATCGAGATTGTTGATCAGCGTTGAACTGGCCGAAATGGTAGCCGGCACATCATCCCAGGCCAGAGTGCATTTCAGCGGACCACCGCTGTGAGTGAGCGAGTACGTTTTCGTTTCGCCATTGACAATTGACTCGACCTTGATATATGCCGACTGAGCAGGACTTGCCGTTGCGGTAATGAGGCGAACGGCTGCCAGCGCATCAACGTGACCATAGCCAAACCGGTAATCTGGACCGGGATTGCCCAGATCTTCTGCCGTATGAATGAGAACGGCGCGCAATGTAGCCGGCAAAGGATCAGTGTTGTAGGTTCCATTATACGCTTCGAGCATCAGCCCCAGAATCCCCGACACCGCCGGCGCGGCCATCGATGTGCCACACCATGAATCGCCACCATAGGTTTGGCCGGGCAGGGTAGACCAGATCGCCTGCTCACCACCGGCTTCACACCCCGGCGCCACTATGGTTGGGTTGACTCTCCCATCTTCGGTGGGGCCGAATGAACTAAAATTGGTCATCGATTTGTCGTCTGAATTGGTTGCTCCTACCGCAATAACATTCTTGCCCATGGCGCCACCACTCGCGGTACGCCATCCATCAGGACAGTACGATTGTTCGTTTCCATTGGCGAAAACAACTTGCACCGGTCTGGTGATCGTTTCCGAGAAATTCCCGTATACCAGCGCATCATATGCTGCTGCGGTCTCATCGTAGACGCCGAGTACTGTCAGATCACAGTTGCCGGGATCAGGCCCCCAAGAATTCTGTGCAATATCAAGGTTGTAAGTCTGAATAGCCTGAATTACCTCTTGCGCAGATTCATCGACATCATATGACAGGACAGTTGCCTGATCAGCGTGACCGCGCAGATCGCGACCGGTCGGACTGCCTGAGCCACTCCCGGCAGCAGTTCCAGCAACATGGGTTGCGTGATCGTTAGTTCCGGCAGCTCCGCCGCATCCATTGCTGGTTGAGGCAAGATCGCCAATGGTGAGTCGACCGGCAAAACCGGGATGATTCGCTTCCACCCAGCCACAATCCCACACCCCAATCACGATACTCCCCGGCGCAGTCGCCGGATTTCCATGCAAACCGGCTGCATGAACCTGATCGGTTTTGGTTGCCTGTCGGCCACCGTCGTTCTTCTGCTCAAACGGCCCCGGCCAGGCATCAAGCCAGAAGATCGAGTCGAGCTGCGTCAACGCGCGCAGTGCAGTCGCATCCGGGAGCAAGGCCAGCAGGTAGTTACGCTCAGGCACTTCCTTCTCAACCACTCCGCCAACTGACTGCACCGCATCTGTCACAACAGTCAGCCGAACGTCAGCGTAGGTTGCCACCAACACCGGGAGCGGACGTTGATCAAGGAAGCGAAGCAAACGCGGCGACAACTTATCATTCGGCTGGATAGCGATAATCGAGCGCATTTCTGCCGGTAGAGCTGACCGATCCAACCAGGCTCGCGGGATCGATGCATACCACGCATGATCAGGCACATACGACAAGAGCGTCATGCCCAATTGCGCCAGTTGGTTTCGTTGTCGATCGGTTGGATGGCGTTCAAACTGTATCAACACGTGAATCCGATCGTCGGTGAGCGACGCGGCCTGAGCTGTCAACAGGAACCGCTCTCTGGCCGAAAAACCGACAGGAGGGATAAACTGGCGTGAGCGCAATCTGATCGGTAAACCGGATGGCGCACCGAACAAGATGGCCGGCACAGTGACAATTAGCAGACAGACGATCAACAGGACAGATACCGGCGACCAGCTTTGCCTGGACATACCTTCCCTCCAGCTTTACAATGCGAATCTGCTCGATGATCCCTTTTGCTCCTGGCGCCTCCACCAGCGTGATTCTGCCTGCTATCAACCCGATGAAAGTGCGTTCAACGACAACCGACAAGCACAAGTTCCCGGTATCGTCAATATCGAGAGGAGATTCCTCCTACACCCTCGATAGTAATGAACACGCGCAACAGAAACATTACAACGACTCACGAGCCATGACCGGATGAGCGATCACAGCAAATGACCCTCGCCTGAGGCAACAAAATCACACCGGCAATCTACTGTCTGCTAAAGCCGATGACCCACGCTTGAGATTGTTTCAAACCGATTGGGAAAGTGGCAGGATGACGCCAGAACCATCGGAAGTGTTCTGAAACAGGTAAAACCAGTTCAGGACTTGATCACGGCGCTTCTTGATCTGCGCGCCAACCGATGCATGTAAATCAGGCATAGACTGGCTGCCGGCTATTCAGTTCCAGCCTTCTCACGCGCAGAAACAAGTGTTGCCGGAACGTCTCATCAAAAGCGAACGGTGCGCAATGCGTAGTTAATCCCTTCTTGAAGGGTGGCTTTGGTTGTCATGTCGCGCAATTCGGCCCCAATATACACCAGCGTCTGCGCGATCTCCGGACTAATCCCGGTCAAGATTACCTGCGCTCCCAGCAAGCTGGCCGCTCGAGCGGCCCGGATCAGCGCCCCGGCAACCTGCGTATCAACCACTTTCACGCCGGTAATGTCAATAATTGCCTCTCTGGCCCGGTGTTCGGCAATTCCATTGAGCAATGTCTCCATGATATGCTGCGCCCGCGCCGTATCGATTGCGCCGATAAGTGGCATCACTACCACACCATTGGCAATCGGCATTAGCGGCGTGCTCAACTCGCGCAGAGTCGCTTGTTGGGCAGCAATAATCTGTTCCTGCATGGCATTGCGCTCGCGTTCAGCCTGTCGCTGCTCGGTTACGTTGCGCGAAAGCACCAATACCTCTGCATTGCTCGCCACCATGCGCGCCTCATACGCCTCTTCGCGGCCATCCACGACAATTTGATAATCGAACTGCTGGAGTTCACCTGTCTGCCGAAGTAGTTCGAGGTGATGCAGCACCTGCGCAGCCAGAGATGGCGGCAAAACCTCGGCAACCTTGCGACCGAGAAACGCTTCAGGCGGCATGATCAGCGTGCCACTCCGATCGGGTTTGTAATCCAGAAAGACGCCATCCTGGCTCAGCACAAACATCAGATCGGGCATTGCCTCAAGCAACGCCCGATTCCGCTGCTCGCTGAAACGCAACTCGGCTTCGGCGCGCAACTGTTGAGTCATGTCGCGATTTATCGAAGCATAGCCGGTCAGATTGCCGTCGCGATCCCGCAATGCCAGCGCAGAG